>Ga0299915_10002801_pt1 | contig 12676 bp, 13 predicted proteins | sample RVTome_13_FD_200263 | JGI IMG/M metagenome (GOLD analysis project Ga0299915, IMG submission 200263) | Soil microbial communities from uranium-contaminated site in the Upper Colorado River Basin, Wyoming, United States - RVT92D227 (version 2) ...
TTTTCATTCAAATTCCTAAAGGTACAAACAGTACACATAAGTCGGTGCACTGGTTTTCATTCAAATTCCTAAAGGTACAAACAGTACACATAAGTCGGTGCACTGGTTTTCATCATAATTCTTATAGGTGCAACCGGTACTCAAAAGTCAGAGAGTGCGTTAATAGTGTTAAGATCGTCATTATCGTTAATCATTAGATCCTTCGTATAGTTTACCATGAACCGCTTCCTGAGATTCTTCGCCTGCCAAGAACCATGGCGGACTCAGAATGACAGAACGATAAAAGCATTGCGAATTTCGAATTTATGACTAAAAGTCATCGATTACAGAGATATAAGATATGATTACAGTGATGGAAGTACGCTAACGACATTTTTGATTGCGCTTTGCAGTTTTGCCGAAAGCCGTGAAAATTGCGAGCAGCTCACCGGATTCTTTAGCACTTTTTTAGCAATTCAAAGTATTGCTCACGGATCATACCCACGGTCTTCATATTTATCCGTATGATAGAAACTGGTATCTCATCGTATTTCGGTATAATTACGGGTCGCCTGGCACTGGGGTGGCTATAAACCATATGGTCACCTTTTTGCCGTTCGAATTTACACCCGAAGAGCTCAAAAATCTTACTTAATAGACGCCAGTTTATAGGGTTTATTTTTGGCAAAGTTATTCCTCTTTGTCTTTAATTGAGAATTGGGTAATGACTTCGGATTTATGTATTTGTATTACTTGCTCTTTATCGGCAAAGACAGCGTTTCGAATTCGACAATTTCGCATCGGCGAATCAGAATCGCATCCTTTGCTGCCGGGTCATACCCGGCTTCTTCCAACAGGTCATTCAAAGTACCCAACTTTGATGTTTCTTCAAAAAATATTTCCAGTGCTTCACGCAGATTTTTCTGTGCTTGAGCTACGGTTTTACCGCAACTGGCAACTTCCAGTTCAGGACAATAGGCAGTATACATCTTTCCTTCTTTCCAAATTTGTTCGGACACAATTATTCTTTTCTTCGTCTTCATAATTTTATCATAATCTTTTTTACTCATAAGTCAAGACTCTTAAACACAGCATTCCGAATTGCACCGCTTTATGGAATAACCATATATTGTAGAAGCGGTACACAAAAGTCAGAGAGAGTGTTAATAGCGTTCATTTTCACTCCACCAGCCTTAGCCGACGGCCTTTCTTAATCGCTTTTATCATCTCGCGCTTTTCAATACAATCGCCGTGTTTGGGGCCTGCAAGTCCGCCAATAATAAGTCCAGCAACCATAAGGCTATTAGAAGTAATCGATTCAGTAACACTTAGTCCCGTGGTCATAAAACCGTCTGAACTGAAACCTATTATACATCCAGTTGCGTATAATAAGCACCCAGAAACACAACCGATTCCTGCATATCGATTAAAATTTGAGTTTTTTTTGAATTTTAAAACCTCTCGCGCGGTAATGGGAAGCCCTAAGCAATCATCGTATTCCACGATTTGCCGTTCTGCTTCAAGCGGATCTTTAATTTTTTCAAAAACAGGCTCTCTGTCTTTAAAATACAACACTTTACGCAGTTTTATTAGGCTGTCCCTTTTTGCACTATATGTTTCGTAATTATCAACCATATCAGTGAGAATCCGTGATCCATAATTATCGTGATATACAGCACGGAATTTATTATTGTCAGTCGTTATGATCTCAACTACATAGCCCGCTTCTTTAGCAGTAGTATCGCTAAATATCGTATAGATCTTTGCGGATGAAAAATTTACCGCTTTAGGTAAGAGGTGGTACTGATTTCTTTCCAGAGAATCTATGGTATCCCCTACTTTATTGCTTATGGTAATGAGCTTAAGGTTGGCGTCCGGCACATTATCATAGTCAGGCAGCGTGTATTTGACAGAACACGCGATAAAGAGCAGGATACCTAATAACGATCGATTCACCGTTTTTAATAAAGATCTTTTACGAACAAACGGTATGCACACTTCAGCACATGATACACGATTCATGGTTATTCAACCAATTTTTATTTTCGGTCTTTTTTGATCGCTTTGATACATATACGAATAGCACGACCCGGCACTTTCACTGATAACTTTCATTACGGCTGCCTTTATATGTATATGCATACCAATTAAGAAAGTGCTGAATTCATGGAGAGAATACTGGATTCCCGCTTTCGCGGGAATGACAAGGATCTGTCATAAAACTCAGATTCTTCACTGCGTTCAGGATGACAAATTATACTACTTGTTGTTTTGCTCCAACATCCGTATCATCTCCTTATAGCGGTTTTCTTCAGACGCGTGGCGGAATTTGAAGCCGCCGGCCTTGCCCATGCGCTCAAGCTGGGCCTTCGTGACCACCAGGAATTCGTCGTCCAAAGAACGACCGGCCAGTCCGCCGGTCTTGAGCTGTTCCACGGGCATGAGGACCCTGGTGATCTCGGCGGATTGATCTTTGCGCGCGCCGGTCACTGTCCAATGGACTTCGGCGCCTGGCTTGCCGCCGATGATAAAGCCATTATCTTTCACGTTCTGCGCGATGAATACTTCATAAGTCCCGACGCCGGTCAACTGAATCTGGGGGTTTTCATTGAGCGCGTCATAATAATCCGGAAGGTGGACCGCGCAGCGGCCATCATCACCGATCACGGCGATACCCCGGTAAATATTTACCATCTCCGGCGATTCCACGAAGTAGTGGTTCAGTATCTTGTTTTCCGGATCCAGAGGATGGTCGATCGTGAACGTGCCCGAGTTTTTGGCTAAGATGCCGACCCGGGTCTGACCCGCCGCAGTAGTAGTCTGGCCATTGAACGCAGCGGAATTGTCGTCTCCGGATGGAACAGTAGAGTTTAAGCCGACAGTAAAACTGTAAAGCGCCATGGAACTGTCATTTTGCCCGCCAGCCACGGTTGCACAATAACCGAGCGCTTTGTTGATCACTCCACCGCTTACGGTTGCATAATAACCGCTGGCAGTATTGCCATAACCCCCGCCTACGGTCGCATGTTCATAGTTGGCCATGTTGCTATCTCCACCAGCCACGGTCGTATAGTAGGAATTAGCTACGTTCTTCAAGCCGCCGCCAACATAGGAATATTTGCTGTTTGCATGGTTATTCAAGCCGCCAGCTACGGTGGCAGCGGTGTCACTGATATCCGTACCAGCACGGTTGCGGTAACCTGAAAGGGCGCCGCTATAATACGCTCTAGCGGTATCGCATAATCCGCCACCCACGGTCGCGTAGTTGCCGCTGGCCAGGTTGTCATAGCCTCCATCTACGGTCGCATATGTCGCGCTGGCAGTGTTATTTCGCCCCCCGCCCACGGTCGCATAGCCGCCACTGGCGGTATTTTGTACGCCTCCGCCCACGACCGAGTAAGCCCCGCTGGCAGTGTCCTGATATCCGCCGCAAACGGTCGAATAGGAACTGGTGGCGGTATTTTCAAACCCTCCGCTTACGGTCGATGAGTAACCGCCGGCGACGCCGTGATATCCGCCGCCTACGACCGCATAGGATCCAACGGCCGTATCAGCAAACCCTCCGCCCACGACCGCATAGTAATTGGTGGCGTGGTTGTTTCTCCCGCCTCCAATAAAAGAATATTTACCTGTCGTAGTGTTCCCGTATCCACCCGTGATCACATTCGCTGTATCGGACGGATCGTTGCCCACCTGGTTATCGTACCCGAAACCGATACCTGAATAATAACCATAAGCCAGGTTGCTTTCTCCGCTGACGATCGCGGTAAAGGGATCGTTCGCGGTATTCAGATATCCGTTCACAACCGCGGTGGTGAAACCATAGGCCGCGTTCTGCTGCCCGCTCCCTACAAAGGAATGCCCGCCGTATATCATGTTCCCGTAGCCTCCGGCGACGACTGAACAAGTATCAAATTCGTCGTTGCCGGCTAAATTACTATACCCGCTGAACACGCCGCATTGTACGCCATAGACATAGTTGTTTTGGCCCCCACCGACGACCGATTGTTCAGCGTACACGCTGTTATTATAACCACCCAGGATCGCCGCGTGATTACCATCGGACAGATTGCCGTATCCGCCTACTACCGTGCCGTAATTTCCATATACCGTATCCATGGTTCCGCCGCATATGATCCCGTTAACGTCCAGGGAATAACGGGGAGTTATGTTCCTTATCCCAACGCTGTCGGTCGCATTAAATGTGTACACCTTGCCGCCAGACCGGGTCCAGTCGTTGTCCGGGGCCGAATTCCGCGCAAATTGCGCTGTGTCTGAATAAGTCGAAGTATAGGCATATGCCGAAGATACGATCCGAGTGCGCGGCGACAGCACTTGCCCGGCAACGGTCAATTGCAGATAACGGCTGGTGCTGTTAACAAAAACGCTGTCCGGGACCGGCGTCACGCCGCCTAAAAGAACGTTGAATATTCCTTTATCGATAGCGACAGAAGCTTGATTTTCCGACCATTTCTGGTTACCTGCTGATGCCGCGTCGAAGATCGCGAAGGTCATGGATACCGATGGATTGGTGATCGGATTACCCTGGGTATCGGTGAGATAGCCCTGGTAGTTGAGTAACCTTGGAGATAAGCGGATGTCGTTCACCTTGATGGTTTGACCGAAGGCCGTGACGGCCAGCAGGCAAACAATACATACGCATAAAGTGATTTTTGATTTCATTATGGCTCCTTTCAAGTTGGTCTTTCTAGTCTTTTTAGTCTTTTTAGTCTATTTGGTCTGTCTGGTCTTTTTGGTTTCATACATTAACGAACATTAACGAAGAGAACGAATGATAGCGAATCATACGAATGGAAAGCGTTGAGATCGTTAATATCGCTAGTATCGTTGAGAGCGTTTGGAGCGTAAGAATGGTTAAGAACGTTCATTTTACTCCACCGGCTTTAAGCGACGACCAGCTTTGATGGCCTTGACTATTTCAGCTCTGTCAAATCTCTTGCCATAACTAAAACCAGCAAAAGTCGATATACCTATTCCGGTGACAATACCCATTGAGGCATACGCTGCTTCATTATCTTTTGTCAAAGCGTCGTTGTTGAAAATATTTATAATCGCCAATGATCCGGTTATACAAGAAATACCGCAACATGCCAATCCATAAAATGTCGCATTGTAATTGTGACCGTACATATAACCATCTATTTCATCATTTGTTATCGGTAAACCAAGAGCATCGTCGTAGTCCACGATATGCCATATTTTTTCATATTGTTTTAGCACTGGTGCAATCTTTTCATAATCATCAACATATTTGCGTAGGAATTTAACATGAGTATAATCACTGCCGTATGTACGGTATTTTTTGCCATCGGTTGTTGTGACTTCAACGATATAACCTATTGTATCTTTCCAATTACAGAAGCTTGAATAACAGAATCTTTCCACTCCGTAAAAAATGGCAGATTCGCAACCTTTCATTTTAGAAAAGAGTTTAAATTGCTGCATTTCATTATAATCTATCGTATCCCCCACCCGCTCGCTGATGGTTATGAATCTAAGGGAATCATAGGGGGGCCATATTTTATCATAATACGGTAACGTATATTTTGCAGCACTGCAAGCAATACATAGGAATACCATCGGACACATAATACAAGATACACGATTCATGGAATGACAAATACTCCTGATTTATTGGTGCGCATGGAACGAATACTGGATTCCCGCTTTCGCGGGAATGACAAAAGGGACGGAAATGACAGTGATTCTATTGTCATTCAGAGGACGGTAAGTAAGTTTACCCTGAGTTTCTTTTTGAGATTCTTCCCCTTCAGGCTGTTCGGGGTCAGGATGACACACATAAAAACTATATAGCTTATTTATTTTTCGCTCAGTTTTGCGATCTGGGCTTTCAGCTGTTCGATCTCGGCCTGCTGCGCCTTGTTCTGCTTAATGAGTTCCTGGATCGCGGCCAGGGCAATGCCGTCGGCGTCGATGGTCGTGATGTGCTTGTCGTCCTCGCCCACGCCGAATTTTGAAAAATCCTGCGCCATGGGACCGATGTGACGGATCGAAGGATCCTGGCTCTTATAGTTCCAGGTCGTGATCGGCAGCTGCTCGATATTGTTGAGGATCTCATCGCCGTCCACGGGCTGGAAGTTCTCTTTCATGTTCCGGTCACTGACCGCGGACCAGGAGTTGCCGCCGGCGGCGACGTATACGCCGCTGGTCAAGCCGCTGTTAGTATAGAAATAAACTCCACCGCTGCAGCGCGCGATCCAGCGGTTATCCACGCTGGCAGATACATCCGCGTCGGTCGCGTCGCCCCAGACAAAACAACCCTGGTTGTAAGATTTAGCGCGGCGTCCCGCCGCGAATGAATATGCGCCGTCGGCATTATTCAAACGCCCCCCAGGTACCGTGGCAAATGATCCAGCAGCGGAATTTTGCTCTCCACCGCCCGCCACACTTGAACCGCCGCCGGCCGTATTCGCTAAGCCACCGCCGATAAATGTGTATGAACCGGAGGCATCGTTGGCTTGGCCGCCACCTATTGTCGCGCACCAGTCGGTGGCATTATTGCTCTGTCCGCCACTGATTGTTGCATAATAACTGGTGGCACAGTTGACAGCTCCGCCACTCACGCTCGAAGCTTCTCCGCTAGTCAGATTATCATATCCGCCGCCCACGGTCGTATAATTGCCATTTGCAGCATTTGAATATCCTCCGCCCACGGTCGCGTGCGTGCTGCAAGCGGCGTTGTTATCTCCCCCGCCCACAAATGCATATTTGGCGCTCGCTGAGTTATCATATCCCCCGGCCACCACGGCGCCGGTATCCTCGGCTGCATCGCCGACGAGGTTGCCATATCCGGATAGCACGCCGCCGTATACCGCCTTTACAGTATCCTCGCTTCCCCCGCCCACGACCGCGAAATTACCGGTAACATTGTTAAACCATCCGCCGGTGACGACCGAGTAATCACCGTAAGCATAATTGCTTCGTCCACCGCCTATGAATGACGCCATACTATCAGCGTTATTTGAATAACCTCCACCCACGAATGAACCAGCATTATTTGCCCAGTTATTTAAGCCTCCGCAAACAGTCGCGTACGTTTTAGCGGCGAAACAGGATCTCCCTCCGCCGACGAATGAATATTTCCCGGTCGCGTTATTATCATACCCGCCGCAGACTACGGCCGCGGTATCTGAGGGACCTACTCCAGCCCTGTTACTGTAACCGCCCAGTATCGAGCCGTAAACCGCTTTTGCTGAATCATACACGCCACCCGCTACAATGGCACAATCACCGCCAGCTTCATTCAAAGCCCCGCCGCACACGGCAGCGTCCATTCCGCCGGCTTTGTTGTTTTCACCGCCGCCCACGGTCGATCCATATCCATTCGCCATATTATCGTCACCGCCGCCTGCGAATGCGTAAGTTCCGCCAGCCGTGTTACAATTCCCGCCGCTGACGGCTGCATGATCACCGCCGGCACTATTCATTTCACCACCACCCACGGATGACCTGTTTCCGTCAGCCTGATTGGACAATCCGCCGCCGATAGCTGCGTATGCGCCATAGATATTGTTCCCATATCCACCGGCGATCACGCAGGTATTGCCGCGGGCCACATTCATCGTCCCGCCCCCGACTGCGGCATTTATTGAGTCAGCGGCATTGCTTACCCCGCCGGCCACGACCGCGTACCTGCCTCCGGCTATATTGCTGTATCCACCGCCGGCAAACGCATACCGGCCGGTAACGGAATTATTATAACCTCCGGCCACGACGGCGCCGGTATCTTCGGCCGCGTCGCCGGAGATATTATTCCGTCCGCCGCCTACAGCCGCATAATGGCCGTTGGCCTGGTTTGTACGGCCCCCGCCGATGGCCGAGCCGTCGTTCGCGGCGCTATTGTCGCAGCCGCCGGCGATGGTCGTGCACCAGCCGTCGGCAAAGTTGTCTTCACCGCCGCCCACTGCCGCGAAACCACCGATGGCTTTGTTGATCCAGCCGCCAGCCACGGTGGCGTACCAGCCGCTCGACGCGTTGCCGTCGCCGCCGCTGACTACGCAGTATTTGTTGTCCAGACCGGCTGCTCCGGTTGTGCACGCGACGCCGAAATTAACGTGTGTGCTGTCGGCATTGCCCCATAGCATGTTCCCGGCGCGCGCCAAACCCCATGTGCCTGTCATCTGGAGCGTGGTATCCGCGGTATCGGTGACACGAAATGCCCAGTCGTTATCAGCCGCAGAATTGCGCGCGAACAATGCGGTATCCGAATAGGTCGCGGTATAAGCGTAAGGCGCGGACACAATCTGCGTGCGGGGCGCGAGAGTCTGGCTGTTAAACCTCAGTTCCAGCCACCGGTTCGCTCCTTTGGTGAACACGGAATCCGGTATCGTGCTCACGCTGCCCAACAGAACGTTAAAGATCCCTTTCAGGATCGGCACTTCCATCTGCGTTTCGGACCAAAGCAGGTTGCCGGACGTCGACGCATCGTAGACCCGGAATAATATGTCAAATGAATCGTTTATCGGGTTGCTTAGATCATCGGTCAGATAGCCCTGGTAGTTTAAAAGGCGCGGCGAGAGACGGATATCGCCGGACTTATAAACCGTCTGGCTAAATGCTAGAGTGATGAACAGGGCCAAAATAAGGGTGGCATGTATAGATCTCATTTTTCTCCTTTCGTTTCGGTTATTAAATCCTAAATTCTAAACTCTAAATCCCGCTTCGTGTCGAAACTCAGCATGAGACATAAACAATATCAAAATTCTAAATTCTAAACAAGAACTGGATTCCTGTTGGAGTTCACCCCTTTGGATTCCCGCCTTCGCGGGAATGACAAAAGGCGCGGGAATGACCCCATTAGAAATTGCATTTCTAACGGGGCAGGCAGAAAAAGATGAGATTGCTTCGCACGCGGCATACTCGCAATGACATCTCCCCTCACCCTTACCCTCTCTCCCACAGGGACACCTTTCATTGTAACTCCTTTATTTTTTCCACGTTGCCACAAGGGGAGAGGAAAAAACGTGTAATGCTGCACACACAAAGCGCTCGCAATGACGGGCAAAGAGGCAGGTCTTTGAGACCCTGCATTATGTTCAAGATGATAACACCGCATAGCTGTTTTTGTCGAGCGAGACCAGAATCCTGGTTAATTTTACCAGTTCCATGCAGACGCTGCCCGCGATCATCGTTGTTATTTGCGTCATATCAACGTAAACTTGCGCGAGCGCCTCACGGAAGCGCAGGAGTTCAAAACGAAGGGTTCCGGAAACACCTTCCACAGTCAGGTCGACAAGCTCGAACGCGCGCTGTATCGCGTTGACAGCTTCGACCGGATCGTTTGAGTCCTGCAAGAGATTTTTTGCCCGGTTTAGTTCGTTGGCGATCATAAGCAGCCGTTGATCCTGCGTAAATCTATGCCAGCGCTGGGCAAGACCGGGATGATATTTTAAGGGATACATTTACTGCGAATGGATCGAATGATAGCGCATGTAACGAATAACAGCTGAGATTGCCCCACGGGGACACCGGTTATCCCTCACCGCTGCCCCCGTATCATGTACGGGGCAGGCTCTCTCTCCCACAGGGACACCAGTTATTTTTGATGTTCAATATTTTGATGTTGCCTTTAAAGGAGAGGAATAAGGTGAGGGTTGAGTCTTTAAGGTTGCGCACAAAGAACACTCGCAATGACAGAAACCCAGCACTTTCATAGATAATCATAGTTATGTATACCCGATATAGAGCCATTGTTTATCTCTTTTCAAACTTTTTAATATGTAAACGTAGTACATCTTCGTTTAAGAAAGTGCTGGGTCATTCCTGGATCAGCTTTTCGACGATGGCGCGGACCTTAGCCCTCATACCCGGATCTTCGACTTCCATGGAACGGTTGTTCATTGACGGACGGATGTTGATCAGGGCGGTGAACTCGATCCACTCCTCTTTGGGCTTGTCCAGGAAGAGGTTTACGCCCCAGAGATCTTTCTGATCGCTGTTCCTTTCAGATAAAAGCATGTTCTCCAGATCAGCATGCAGTTCGGCATCGATCGCCAATAATTCACGTTCCACGTCAACCACCGCCTTGATCATGCTTTTGAAAAACTGGCCGTGCAAGGCTTGTATTACTTCCTTTTTTTCCGGATAGGTGATGATTTTCATCGGTTATTGTTTTTTGAGATCCCTTTTTGCCATTCTTAGGGTTTGGCAGTAAGTTTACCCTGAGCGTGAGTCGAAGGGAAGAATCTGAGATCCTTCACCTTCGCGTTGTTCAGGGTCAGGATAACAGAAAAATGCGTTCAGGATGACAAACATTTGGTTTTTGTGGGCTTTTGGTTTTAACTAAATAGACGAAAAAGACCAGAGAAACTAAAAAGATGATTATTTTCTATGGTTATTCTATTGCGTCCGGTTCGGCTTCGACCCGGCTGACCGTGATCTCTTCGTTGCGTCTTACCTTTTGAAAGACGTCGGGATTGCCGGAGATCTTGCCGATAACGTTGACCACGCTATAAGCCCTGATCTCCTTGCCCTTGCTCATCGGTGTCTTGCCGAAGAAAATACAGAATGAAGGATTTTCGATCCAGATGGCGATCTCGCCTTTTTTCACGACTTCCCTGGCATTTTCCGCTTTTATTTCTTTAACGGGCAAGGGGAAGTAGATCTCTTCGCCCCAGACATAGGTCCTGCCCGATAGCGGCAGGGCGTCGTAAAATTCCTTTGCCGTTTTGGGATTTTCATCGGATAATACGGCGCGGATCTTGCCGATAGATTTGCATTTTATAATTATTTTCATGTTATTGTGTTATTATACATATATTTAAGGCGGAATCAAGCATTGTTTTCGTTTGGATCGTTAGGTTCGTTTCGCCGGTTTTCATTATAATTCTTATAGGTGCAACCGGCACTCAAAAGTCAGAGAGAGCGTTTGTATCGTCCCATTCAGGATAATTATTTTATTGCCGGCGTCTTTCCTTGATACGGGCTCTGATCCGCGTGAGCATTTCAAGGTCCGCCTTATCCTGCAATCGGTTAGACGCTTTTTTATTTTTGATCAATGAATTCAACCCGATAAAATATGCCCGCTGCCGGCCGTAAGTGCCTGTTTTCTTACTGCGCCACACTTCATTGAATTCGCAGCCATCAATGGACGTTAGGATATCGACCCGTACTGGTTCATAGCCCAGCTGTACGATCCTGCCTTTATGCATAAAGTCCCTGGCTTGTAGTTTCAGACAGCTAAATCCGAAATCGTTCAATGCCTTGACAACCTTAGCGGCATTCACTGGATCTGACCCGACCATGATATCCAGGTCTTTCGTGAAACGCGGCCGCGCATAAAAGGCCAACGCGTAGGCGCCAACGATACAGTACTTAACGCCATGGCGGTTTAAAAGTTTTAATAGATCTTCATAATCTTTTTGAAATTTTGCCTTTCCTCGTTTTATTTTTTTGTAGTCCGAAAAAACATCTCTTAAAAACCGCATGGTCGCCAACCTTTCGCGGCTGCCCATATTGGAATAGTAGGTATCGTTCGTGCTTTCCGAATCAGAGACCGAACATATCTTAATCCATATTTTTTTCATAAAATGCGGTAATTAATGGAACGAATAAAACGAATCACAGCAAATGATTTTCGTCACTCCCGTGTAAACAGGAGTCCAGGAATACAAGCTGGATTCCCGCCGCAGTTTACCCCTTTGGATTCCCGCTGTCGCGGGAATGACAAAAGGGACGGGAATGACCCCGATTTCCTTGTCATTCGGAGGACGCTGAGAATGGCGGAGCGGACGAAGAATCTCCGATCCTTCGCAACCCTGCGGGTTACTCAGGATGACAGAGGAGGGCGGGTTACCCAGGATGACAAAAACAAAGATTGCTCGCAATGACATTCTACGCAACAATCATAGGATGATGAGCTTAAATACCGCCTGCCGGGGCGAACTGGATCCATGGTTTTCAATAGTCTGGTATTTAAACAATAGGAAATAAATTCCGGGCGCGAGCCATGCCGGCATTGACAGATTCTGAACGCATTTGTTTGATCCGAACGGTTCCAGATCAGTCACGCAACGACCGTCAGCGGAATATAATACGGCGCTTAACGAATGAACGGACGAATGCAATTCGAATGATAAATGCGAATTAGGGCGAATGATAGAAGACGAATAAAAGCGAATAACGGAATTCAGATCACGGACCGCGGTTTGCGCTTCGTTCTCAGCGATTTGGGTGGAACGCACGACGATATCGAATTTATACTGGGCGCAAAGACGAGGGTTATTATATGCCCGGAAAACCACGCGGTAATGACCCGTGTCAGCGTAGCTATGCGTAATATTTGCCTGCCCTGACGCGCTGCTGTCGCCGAAATCCCAGGCGTACGATAAAGAGCGCCAGTCCGGAAAATTGAAAGAATCGACAAGGCAGTCGAAATACGCCGTCTCCCCTGCCTGCAGGGTTTCGGGATCGACGGACGCGCCGACGATATTGACCATGGGCACCGTGTCCAGGGGGCTTTGCAGCCAGACCGTAAAGGTTTCGATGCCGTTTGAAAAAACCTTGACCACCCGGTACCCGCACAAACCGATGTTCGTTTCGCAGGTCGCGAGGCCGGTCTGGAGCAGCGACGGACCGTATAAAAACTGGAGATCGCCGTGTAAATGGCCGGCAAAGACCGCGGAAAAATCGTAATCAACAAGATCGAACAACAAGG
>Ga0299915_10002802_pt1 | contig 12675 bp, 11 predicted proteins | sample RVTome_13_FD_200263 | JGI IMG/M metagenome (GOLD analysis project Ga0299915, IMG submission 200263) | Soil microbial communities from uranium-contaminated site in the Upper Colorado River Basin, Wyoming, United States - RVT92D227 (version 2) ...
GAGTTCGGATATGATATTTTCTTGGGGAGGGAAGGGGATTCGTTTCTTCTTATCCTGGACGATTTCAAGGGCGCACCATAACCCCAATCCCCGAGCTTCGCCGGCAATGGGGTGTTTTTGCAGTTCTTTCAATCCTTCCAGAAAAACCTTTCCCATGGCAGCGGCGTTGGCTACCAGGTTTTCGCGCTCGATAATTTCGAGGTTCGCCAAGGCGGCAGCGCAGCATACCGGGTGGTTCCCATAGGTGTGTAAGTGTAAAAAAGTCGGGATGGCCTCGGCAATCTTACGGGTTGTAGCGGCGGCGCCCAGGGGAGCATAACCGCCCGTCAGCTGCTTGGCCATGGTCATGATGTCCGGTTTAATGTTGTAATGCTCAGACGCAAACATTTTACCCGTCCGACCGAAGCCGACGATGACTTCATCGATAATTAACAGAACTCCGTATTTGGCGCAGATCCGCTGGATGCGGTCGAAATAACCCTCCGGTGGCGGAAGAGCTCCGACCCCTTGCATCACGGTCTCGGCGATGAAAGCGGCAACCAAGTCAGGTCCCTCGAATTGGATCAAAGAATCAAGGGCATCGGCGCAGGCCAAGTCGCAGGCAGGATAAGTAAGGTTCAAGGGGCATCGATAACAGTAAGGAGGAATCAAAAAAGCATGTCCCGGGACTAAAGGAGCCATGACGTTGCGCATGGGATTTAAAAAGCCTAAGGCGCTTAAAGCGCCCATGGTCTGGCCGTGGTAGGCGTTCTGGCGGGAGATGATCTTAAAACGTTTTTGTTTGTTCGCAAAATAATGATATTGCTTGGCGATTTTAAAAGCGGTTTCGACAGCCTCTGACCCGTCGCAAACAAAGCAGGTGGTCATCAACTCGCCAGGATAAATGGAGGCCAGCTTTTTGGCCAATTCGACCGCAGGAGTGGTGATGTAAAATGCCGGAGTGTAATAATGCATTTTCTTGGCTTGTTCATACATGGCTTTGGCGACTTCCTCCCGGCCGTAACCAATGGCGTTGGGCCGGGTATTCCCCGCCATCAAGTCCAGGTAACGATTTCCGTCTTCATCAAAGATATAATTTCCTTCCCCGCGCACAATGACGAGGACTCTTCCTTCCTGCATGTCCTTTTTAACGGTGTTGTGTAGGAAAAGGTAAGTCAGTGCGTCTTCTACAGTCTTCGAGGCCATTTTCGTCGTCCTTTCATTACCCTTGATAAACTCTTCCCTTTTTTCCTTTTGTAACAATTCATTTCCCTTCCTGTCAATGTATTTATTGACCTTGATAATCATAAAAAGGCGTCTCTTGAGCATACGAGGAGTAGGGAGACCTGTGCGGCGCGGTAAAAAAAACAAATAATCCAAAGGCGATCTGCAGACCTAATCTTCCATCCGCGAATACCCCCGTTGGCCAATCATAATACCAAGCGACGGAGAGATTGACCGCAATATCGTGGCCATGATCCATACGGAAAAGGTCATTCCCCAGAAAGGAAGGAAGGCAATCAAAAAGAATTTTGGGGAACCTGGGGCGGAGAAACTTTTCCTGGTTGAGGATTTCATTAAACGGCGTCGGGGAAAGTGCAAACCGGGCGCGGCCGGCCGACCATCAGGTACATCTTGGGGGAAGCCCAGCCTTCATCCAGAATGTCGTCATCGATCTCGCTGATCACCCCATCATGGATGGCCCAGGAACGTCCGCGGATGGTTCTTGCGAAGCCGGGCTGCCGGAAGGGATTTGAGGCGTCGAGTTTTTGCAAGAGTTGGCCGCCCGATTGGAAAGTCTGATGGATGCGCTGCATACGCTTAAATCCCTCAAAGTAGGTGAAACCGCAGCGCTCATAAACGATGGCGTTGTGGTAAAAAAGGGCCTCCAGGCTGATGGTTTTAATGTCCAGGACTTTGGCAAAGTATTCGAGACCGGCAATCACTTCCCGGGTTAACCCCAACCCTTTGCGAGTCTGGCCAGGAGCCAATCCGGCTTGCAGGGCCCGTTCCTCTTCGGGTAGATTACGGGAGGCACGCCCCCAGAGCGTGTCCCGCCCCTGGGCATCGATGTCGATGTTGAACCGCTCACCGTCGGGATCGTTGACCACCAGAAAGTCCCAGTTGACCTGGCTGAAGTCCACCGCATCCGAGACCTGGATGGAGTAGACGGGATCTGGATCGTCGCCCTTTCGTTTCATTTCTACCATCACCGTTTCTTCCCTTTCCGGGCAGTAGAAGCGAACCAGGCGGTTGCCTTCATAGTCGGAGAAGGTCAACGGATTAACCTGAAAACGTTTAAAAAGAGAAGGAGGAATGAGCAGCCGGTAGAGGCCCTCTTTCTCGCTGGGAGACATCTGATTGATGCGGTGAATCCAGGGCATAAATTATTTAAATAGTGTGAGTGTGAGTGTTTGTGGAACCTTTAACTAAAAACTTTATGGCTAACCCCTCATGGTTTTTTCACTGACACTGACACTCAAACTGACACTGTTTTTAAAGCAAAGCTTCCACCCACTGGTCTGAATCTGTCGCTTGATCCATCAGCTCGAGGAACTGGCGAACTTTAAATTCATCCTTTACACCTAAGGAGGGTTTGGCTTTTTCCAGCCGTTCCATGGTTTGAAAAGTATCTGACCGGGTCAGGATTAAAGGGATCGACCGTTCCTGGGCTACCCGCAAGACCAGATCGCCTGGGCTTTTCCCTCCGGTGAGGATGATTCCTCCAACCAAATTTTTCCCTGCACCCTTCTCTTCCAGACCGACCAAGATGATCTTGTTATAGACCTGTTTGAAAATCGCCAGGGGACCCTCCAGGTATTTAGACCCAATGGTGAAAGTCTTAATTAAATTGCCGCCAAACTCTGAACAGCAGAGAATCTGGCCGTCGATCAAATCAGCGATGGTGAATACCGTCGAAGCTGCCAAGATGGGGCTCTCGGGGATGGCCACTACCGACTTCAACCCTTTGCCCTGGAGGAAAGGGATTACTTTGGTCTTGACATGGTCCATTTTGTCCAGAGCAACATGATTGAGGATAGCGGTTTTCACCCGGCCATCGAGAAAGGAGTTCAGCGAGAGCAGGGAGTAAAGGGTCAGGTTGTCCCGCTGGTAGCGATCCACTAAAAGCACGGAGGCATTGAATAATTTGACCAGGAGGCTGTCGGAAAGCCTGGAAAGTCCACCGCCGAAGAAGATCTCTTTCGCTCCCATGATCAAGACCACGTCTTTCCCGCGGGAGGTCTCCTGGAAAGCCTTCTCGATCTTTTCGATCAATCGATCTTCGTGGCTGCCGGAAACTTCGGCAATTAAATTTTCCGTAAGCACCACCGGACAAAGGGCCTCCGCCGGCTCTGCGAGGTCCAAGACCTCTTTAAGGAGGGTGGCATCGGAGTCGCAAAAACTCCCTCCCGCAGAGGGCCCCAGCTCCGGCAGAAGTCCATAAGGTTTGAAGAATCCTACCTGGACACCTTTGGCTTTTAATTTGACGGCCAAGGCCCAAGTGGCCAGCGTCTGGCCCGGCTCGCCACCGGTGGACCCTATGAAGATCGAACGCATGGAAAACCTCCGGAAGGGAATCCGTGATGCACTTCATTCACCGCAGAGAGCGCAGAGAATATGCATTCTCAGCGGCCTCTGCGGTAATTGCTTTTTTATAATAGCAAAAGGGAAGAAGGAAGTAAATTCAGATTGCAGATTGTAGATTGCAGATTTTAGACTGGAGATTGGGGAATGGGTCGTTAGGAAAAGCAAAGGGAGAAAAGGGTGTGGCCCAATCCGGCTCCTCGCGGGACTGGGCTCACCAGATCAGGAAGTTTTTTCTTTTGGGGAATATACCAGGTTGATCGGGTGGCATTTATCACAAGCCTGAGTGCGGGGATGGGCTTGGTGACAATGATAACAAGTCCCCATCTGCGGCCGGTTGGTCCGCGGGGTAAAGGAATCGTGCCCGATATTGCGATGGCAATCGATACATAGAACTTTTTTCTCGGCATGGAGCTTATGGGAGATTTTTACGATCCGAACGCTGGCCAGGTCAGTTTGCTCCCCCCTGTGAATGGTGGCGTGACAGCGCAGACAGTTATTGTTCATCAGAGCATCACTGGCGGAAAACTTACTGGGGATGATCCCTCCAGGCTTTGTGTGGCAATCCGTGCAGGTTACCGATGCCGGGTGGACGCGGGAAGGAAGCCACCTGGCCATAGGTTCCTGATTTTGATGGCAGCTCAAACAGAAAAACGGGTGGGTCGTGGTAAAGCGGACCAACCCTAAAGCCGGGATGGCAGCTAAAACCAGGATGATCGCAATGACCAACACCCAGGTTCGTCTGGACAATTTAGGTAACGATGTAATTTTCATGACCAGCCTCTGTATCTCTGGAGGTTCTCTGATGCTTAGAGCTTAATGTTTTCGCAAAAAGATCATTAGGGGGGCGGCCCATCGGCTCGCCCCTACCTTGGGTTCTTCTTTAGACCTTTTGCAAAGTCACTTTCGTGTCGTTCCAGGCCAACCCGCCCCCAGCCGGCTCAAAGTCGGCTGTGACTAACGCATTGGTGTTAACACCGTTTCCTTCCTGATTCCACCAGATCAACCCTGTATCAGAGTCGCTGCTTTTTTCCTTTTTGGCCCGGGCGAATTTTCCCAGCTGCGAGTGTCCCAGGCCTTCGGTCAAAGTAACCACCCGGGGATGAACGCCATGAGATAAGCGCACCCGGGCTATGAGACTTCCAGTCGCCGAGGAAACTTTAACGCGATCCCCTTCACGAATGCCCTTAGCCTGCGCTGTCTTGGGATTGATCCACAGAGGATTTTCATGCAGAATTTCAGCGAGCCATTTGGCGTTCGCCAAGCGCAAAGTCATGACGTTGGCCCGGTTGACAACCAGGATCAATTCCTCCTCTTTCATCCCCTGGTGGGCCTGAATGGGTACATAAGCCGGCAGGGGGGGCAGTCCGCGTTCCTCCATCCGGCGGGAGAATATCTCAAATTTGCCGGATGGGGTATTGAAGCCCTTTTTCTCAAAGGAGCGGTAAGCCGGTTTGGCTGCCGGGTCAAGCCATACCCCTTCTTTCTTCAGGAGATCGATCCCCCCAGACTTGGATAGCCCCTCGATTCGGGCGGCAGCTTTTCCGATGAATTCATCGCTGCTTTTATAGGGGAATGCTTTCTGGATCTCCTCCCCCATCCGCTTAGTCATTTCAATGCAAATGTCCCCGATGGCCAGGCATTTTCCCAGCGGAGAAACCATGGGTTGCCGGATGCTGACGAAGGGGATGAGCCCCATGGCAGGCCGGGATTCTAAATTCCAGCTTTCCAGATAGGAAGCCATGGGCAGGAGGAGATCCGCTAACGCTCCCGTTTCCGTCAAGTGGGTATCTGCTGCCACCAAAAAGGGAACCCGCTTCTCATCCTTAAGGATCTGCATGGTCTCGGCTGTGCAGGGATTGGCATAAGCCGGATTGGCCATGTAAGCGAAGAAGAACTCAGGCTGGCCTTTTCCTTCTTTGAGGGCAGCAAAAGCCTGGGGAGAGGATGAAAAGGGACTTTTCCATTTGGGCTCGCCAAGATCCATCGTGCGGGGCAGGCAGCACCCGCCAGGAATATCGATATTCCCTATAACGGCATTTAACAGGGCAATGCAGCGCTCATTAAACACCCCATTCTTATGGCCGCTTACTCCGCGTCCCGTCAGGGAAACTGCCGGTTTTGTCTTAACGAACTCCAAGGCCAGGCGGCGAATATCTGCCGCTTTGACCCCGCTGACTTTTTCGGCCTGCTCCGGCGTGTACTGGGCAAGGTGTTCAGCGAGCTTGGGCAACGAAAAATTCGTCCAGCGGGTGAGGAACTCCTTATCATGCAATCCTTGCTGCAAAATATGCTGCGCCATGGCCAGGGCGATCACTCCATCTGTCCCGGGGTTCACCTGGTACCATTCGTGGCTCTTGCCGGCGGTGTTCGAGAGGCGGACATCGAAAGTGACCAGCTTGGCCGTGTTGGCCACCTGAGCCTCCACAATCCGCTGCGCCAGGGAGATGTATTGTTCATGATTCTCGTAAGGGTTGGCCCCAAAGTTAAGGATGAAACGGGATTTGGCTACATCGCTGACCGAGGATTCCGCTCCCCAGGTAAGGGCCTGAGCCGTCATGCGGGCTTCGTTGGGGAACCCGCTATCCGTGAAGAGGGTCGGAGATCCGAGGGACTTGAAGAAATGCAGAGCCAAGAGCTCCTTCGAACCGGGGGTGCCCATTTCGACCCAGAGGGCTTCAGACTTCCCCCGACGGCGTAATTCGGCGAGCCTCTTGGAAATTTCTTCCAAGGCCTGATCCCAGGAAATACGGCTCCATCGGCCTTCCCCGCGCGCGCCAGAGCGCTTAAAGGGGTAAAGCAAGCGGTCAGGGTCGTAAAGGACGTTTAGTCCGGCGTGGCCCCGGGAACATATCTTGCCCCGGTTATTTGGGTGCTTAGGGTTGCCGGTAATTTCGGTTACCCGGCCGTCGGTGACTTCCCCAAGAATCCCACATCCCGCGGGGCAGAGAAGGCAGGTGCTGGCTACGGTTACCGGTTTGCCGGTCGTGCGCATGATCTTTTTGGGCGTTTCCGGGGGAGGGCTGAGGCAACCGGAAAGAGAGCCCCCGAAGCCAACCACGGCTGCGCTGGTAAATCCGAATTTTAAGAAATCTCTTCTCGTAACTTTCTTCATGAAAAACTCCTTGGGTTTCAAACCAAGAGCAGAAATTCACCGCCCCACATGATCATGTTGCGCACGAAGAAGAAGCAGATATATCCCATTATCCCTTATCTAATGCAACATCACGCTCTGACCGCCCACCACGATGATAATGCGCATAGCCAGAATCCCACAGAGGATAAAAAGGCAGGCAATACATTGCCCAATGGGATGAAGTCTGATTCGCTTGATAGAAAGCAAGATTAAAGGAATCGCCCCTCCCAGCGTGAGTTCCACCCCCAAAAACAGGGGAGCCCAACTCCCCCGCGTGAGCAACTGGTAGGTCACGTACTCTTCCGCCTTGGAGTTGGCCAATACGGCAAGGTCGCACCCCATCAAAAATAGCTCGACAATTATAAAGAGGTACATCATTCTGACCAAGGTATTAATGATGCGCAAATCCGCGGCCTTTTGTTCTGCATCCTGATTCTGAGCGAAATAATAGTAGCGGATGTTGATAATGATGATAATCAGGGCGAGCCCGGAAACCATAGCGGAAACCAGGAAAAGAATAGGGTTTAAGGAGGTGTTCCAGAAGGCCCGGCCCGCACCCAAGGCCAGGATGAAACCGGTGTACCCATGCACGCTGACTGCAACTGGGAAACCGCATAGACCCCAGATTTTGGCCGCTCGGTAATTTCCTCTGAACACATACCAAGCGTAGATCAAGCCTATGGGTGGATAGGCGGTCAGGAAGAATGTCCCCCAGGTTATGGGGGACCGGAGGTTAATATAGGGGAAAAGGTGCCAGAAGCGGGGAACCTGAGTAAGGTCCAATAGAAGAAAGACGGGGGCGACAGCTAAAACGATCAAAGCGCCTACAGCTCCGATCTTGCCAATGGGCTTCCACTCCTGCTTATTCAAAAGAGTCGCCACGACCGAAGTGGTGTAGAAACCCATATGCAGGCCGGTAATATAAAAATAAATGGCAATTAAATACCCTATCGGAATGACAAAGGGGACATTATAGATTACTCGTGCACTTTCTTCCAAAGCGCTCCTCCTCGGGCATCCATCGTCAGCTGGTCGGCGTTTATGTAAAAAACCATGGGATGGGTGTTCATTTCTGGTTTCATCACCACGACGGCATTGGATTGAATCAGGCGATAGACCTCACTTTGTGGATCATGGGTATCCCCCATATAGCGGGCAGTGGTGGGGCAAGCCTCCACACAGGCCGGTTGTAACCCTCTGTCCAGCCGGTGCACGCACCAATCGCATTTCTGCACAATGGGCGTTATGGGATTGATATAGCGCACGTCGTAAGGGCAGGCCGCCATGCAGTATCGACAACCGATGCAGCGATGGGGGTCAACGAGAACAATTCCGTCTGGGCGCTGGTAAGAAGCTTTCACCGGGCAGACGGTAACACAGATGGGGCTCTCGCAGTTGTTGCAGAGCAGAGGCAGAAATGATTTCCGGATATAGGGGTAGCGTCCCTTTTCCACCTGCTTGACCCACGAGCGCCACACCCCTAAGGGTACATCGTTTTCTCTCTTGCAGGCCACCGAGCAAGTATGACAGCCGATACATTTCCTCAGATCGATGACCATTCCGTAGCGAACATCGGTCATGGGATTCTTCCTCTCATATGGACTCCTGGCGGGTTTTGCGAGCAATCATTCGAAATAAGCCACAGTCAGGGCCGGGACCTGCCCACGCAGATTCAAAAGGAATATTTACACAAAGCATACATTTACTCATTGCGGGGAGCAATGTTATAAATCATAAACATCCTTAATCATACGAACCACAGGAGGCATACGCAGGCAGCGCCGGACTCGTCAGGCGCAAACGGCCCTGGCTCTTCCGGCAGGTGAATGAATCCGTGGTTAAAGCTTGGCATAAAGCATGATGGATATGACCAGGGCGTAAATTACCAGCGATTCGATTAAGGCCAGCCCGACAATCATGGGGATAAAGATCTTGGGCTGGGCTTCCGGATTGCGGGCGATGCCTTCCAGGCCTTTGGAAATAGCGATTCCCTGACCCAGTCCGCCGCCCAAAGCCGCAATGGCAATGGCCAGGCCGCAGGCCAGGCCGATAAATTTCTTTGCCTCCTGCCCCAGAGGTTCTTCAGCCGCAAAGGCCAAAGAAGCAAAAAAGCAGCTTAAGGCGAAAGTCAGCAAAAGGATCCACATCGTTTTCTTCATTATCCAATACCTCCTATTGAATGAAATGCTTTTCATTACCTTTAACTTGATTGTATAGGAAATTCCTTTTTGGACACGGATGTACACAGATTATCAGGATAAACTAAAAAGAAAATGATTATCTGCGGTTATCTGCGTCCTATTAAATTTTAACTTATAACTCGTAACGCTTTAATGTTCCGACTCCTCAATAGCCAAGGATATGTACACCATGGAAAGCAATATAAAGATAAAAGTCTGGATAAGCGACACGAAAACTCCCATAAACATTGCCAGGGGTGGGAGGAAAAGAACCAGCAGGGAAGGCGTTAAAAGGGTCAAAGATAACAGCATGTGGTCAGCCATGATGTTGCCGAAAAGACGCATGGAAAGCGAGAGCACCCGAGCCAAATGGCTGATAACTTCAATGATGACGAACAAAGGAGAAAGCCACAGGACCGGGCCAAGAAAATGTTTGAGGTACTTGAAACCGTGGGCTTTGACCCCGTAATAATGCGTGGCAAAGAAAACCACCAGGGCGCAGGCTACTGTGGTATTCAGATTATCCGTGGGGGGCAGGAAGCCCGGAACTAAGCCAAGGAGGTTGGAGAAGAGGATGAAAAAGCCTAAGGTTCCGATTAAGGGAAGGAATTTCCGGCCCCGTGGCCCGATAATGTCGTCTAAAAATTTCAAAATCATCTCCGTGAAGAGCTCAAAGAGATTCCGCAGAGTAAGCCGGCTGGAGGGTACTATGGCCGTCGGGATTTCCAAGGCCACTTTTCGAAAAGCCAGGTAGGAAAGTAGAGAGAGAATCAAGAGCACAAAAAGGGCCCCAGAAACCTGATGGGGGAGCCCCCCGATGAAAGGTACGTAAGAAAGCCATGTAAAAGGGGCATGTCCAGCCATTATCCGTTTCCCTTTCTCTCAGCCCGGAGTGATTCCTGGATAACTCCGAAAAAAATGCCCGGGAGTAGGGTGGAAATGCCTATGATGAAAGCCACGGAATTTACTTTGATAAAACGAAAAATCATGAAAATAACCATCAATAAGGCCAAAAATTTAATCAAAACTTGCAGCCCATGGATCTTCTTTTTTTCGAAGATCACTTTTTCCATAATCCGCCAGAGCCAATGAAAATTGAGGATGGCCACACCCCCTCCCAGGATTAGCCCTAAAGAAATTGACCAGCTTTGAAACCATAGGCTACCCACGAGGAGGAGAGCAAGAACCTGCGCAGTTCGTTTCTCGATGGAGGCCAGCTTGCGGATTTCCCTCTGCCGTGCCGGTATTGGAAGTTTATTTCTTACGCTCGTCTCTATCAACGCTCTTCATCAAGGAAAAAAGGCTCCGAAAGCCCGCAATCACACCGAGAATTAAAAATATTAAAGTAAGCCATGGTCCCGTTCGCAAAAACCGATCCAAGAAATAACCGATAGCTACTCCTATGGCCACGGAGAAGCCCATTTCCAGGCCGATAGCACTGTAACGCACGACCTTCTTATAGAGCTTTTTCTTATCTTCCCCCATTGCCATGCGGACTGGCATCCCTTACTTCTTTTTTATTTTAACCGGCTGCGATTGCCCGGAGTTAAAACCTTTGCCATCACCCCCTTTTTCATAATGAATGAATATTCATTCAAGGATATTTTAGTTAGCATACCCAGCAAAATATTGTCAAGGGGTTTTTTGAAGTCTTTCGAAAAAAATAGCTTTGCTTTTGAACTATTTTCTTCTTTAATCCCACTTTTCCAGTGCGGCCTCGGCAGCCTCTAATGTGCGCTCCATATCTTTTTGGGTATGGGCAAGAGAGACAAAGCAGGCCTCAAACTGGGATGGAGGTAACCAGACCCCGGCCTGCAACATCTTCTGAAAATATTTAGCGTATTGGCTGACATCCGCTTTTTTGGCCGAGCTATAATCCCAGACTTCCACCCCGGTGAAGAAAAGAGTGAACATGGAACCGGAACGGTTGATCCGTGCTGGGACCCCCTTGCGGGGAAAAAGCGCCTCCAACCCATGGCAAAGATCTTGGGTAAGGCTATCTATTTTTTTATATACCGCCTTGTCCTCAAGGATCTCCAGAGTGGCCAAACCGCAGGTCATGGCCAGCGGATTTCCGGAAAGGGTTCCGGCTTGATATATGGGCCCCAAGGGTGCAACTTTTTCCATGACCTCCCTCCGCCCTCCATAGGCCCCCACAGGCATTCCTCCCCCAATGACTTTGCCCAGACAGGTGAGGTCGGGGTTGATGCCAAAAATTTTTTGAACTCCACCATAGGTCAGGCGGAAACCTGTGATGACTTCATCAAAAATCAACAGCGCCCCATTCCCCCGGCAAATTTCCTCTAACCCTTTCAAAAACCCTTCCCGAGGCAGGACGATCCCCATATTCCCGGCCACCGGCTCGACGATGACCCCGGCGATTTGCGAGGGGTTCTGATCGAAGATGGCCTGAACCGCACGCAGGTCATTGTAAGGGGCAATGAGAGTGTTGGCAGCTACAGATGGGGGAATTCCAGCGCTGTCTGGAATTCCAAAGGTAATGGCCCCGGAACCGGCTTTGACCAGAAAACTGTCGGCATGGCCATGGTAACAACCTTCGAACTTGATAAGCTTATCTCGACCTGTAAAACCCCGGGCCACGCGCAGAGCGCTCATCGCTGCTTCTGTCCCTGAGCTAACCATGCGCAACAATTCCATGGAAGGGATGGCTTGAGAAATTTTTTGAGCCAGGCGAACTTCCAACTCCGTAGCCGCACCGTAGCTCCAGCCATGGGCAAGAGCCCGGGACATGGCTTGGTGCACTTTCGGGTGGGCATGCCCCAAAATCATGGGTCCCCATGAAGAAACATAATCGATGTAGACCTTTCCGTCGGCATCGAAAATCTTCGACCCTCTGGCTTGGGAAACAAAGAGCGGATCAAGCCCTACGGCTCGAAACGCCCGCACCGGACTGTTGACCCCGCCAGGGATTACCTTCTGGGCCTCGATGAAAAGCTTTTTGGATTTTTTCGTTACCATATGCCCACCTTCCTAAAACCATTTTATATTTTTCACCGCGGAGAGCGCAGAGGACATTGATTCTCTGCGCTCTTAGCGCTCTCTACGTTGCATATTTATTGCTGCTCAAAATAGCGCATGCTCGATTTTTTATGTTCCCGCTTGGAAAAGAGAAGTTGATAGTCCTTCAGCCCGGTTTCCCTGGAAAGCTGCTGAGCGATCAAGCGGCAATCCCGCGCCCTTGGCCCGTGGACCATGGTGTATAAATTAAAGGGCCATTGGGGTAAAGAGGGACGAAGGTAACAATGGCTTACTGCTGGAAAAGCGATCATCGCCCGGGTAACCCTGGGGATCTGATCCTCCGGTACCTTCCAGACCACCATGGCATTTCCCTGGTAACCTGCCCTTTGATGGCGTAAAATGGCTCCAAAACGCCGGATCCGTCCCCGGCGAATAAAACGGCGGACCCGCTTCAGAAGCTCGATTTCCTCCCATCCGAGCTGCTGGGCTACGGATTCAAAGGGGGTGAGAGATAAAGGCAGATCTCCCTGGATTTTACGAATCAGTTTCTTATCTTCCGCTGAAAATTTTTGGGAGCTCATGGATAATTATTATGACTTATAACATAGATGGAAGAAACCCGTCAATGTATACTGGGCAGCAGGAAAAATCACCTTAGCTATTTTTGTCTGGGAGAGCAACCAAAAAAAACTTGACAAGATATTTAATTTCTGTTAATTCGATACTCTGAATGATGATTCATTCGTTTTTTTGTGGTTGCCTTTTCATAAATTTATAATTCGCCCATTTGCCAAAGTTGGCCAGAGGAAGCCTGGA
>Ga0299915_10002803_pt1 | contig 12673 bp, 5 predicted proteins | sample RVTome_13_FD_200263 | JGI IMG/M metagenome (GOLD analysis project Ga0299915, IMG submission 200263) | Soil microbial communities from uranium-contaminated site in the Upper Colorado River Basin, Wyoming, United States - RVT92D227 (version 2) ...
TACCGTCGAACGAGCTCCTGCTTGGCCGCTTCCCGGATCAGGACGTCATCTGTTATGGCAAACCCGGCGCAGTTGACTCCCATGTCCGTCGGCGACCGATACAGAGACTGCTCGTGGGTGATCTTCTCGAGGATTCTCTTGAGGACGGGAAAAACCTCGACATCACGGTTGTAGTTGACCGAGGACTGGCCGTAGGCTTCGAGGTGAAACGGGTCGAACAGGTTGAAATCCCCGATATCGGCTGTGGCCGCTTCGTAGGCCACGTTCACTGGATGTTTGAGCGGCAGATTCCAGATGGGAAAGGTCTCAAACTTGGCATACCCAGACCGGAGTCCGCTCTTGTGGTCATGGTAGAGCTGGGAGAGGCAGGTGGCCAGCTTGCCGCTCCCCGGGCCAGGCCCTGTGACGATGACCAGGGGGCGGCGGGTCTCGATGTGTTCGTTGGCGCCGTAGCCTTCATCGCTGACGATGAGGTCCACGTCGGTGGGGTAGCCCCGGGTGAAGCGATGAGTGAAGACGCGTATCCCGCGGCGCTCCAGCTTGTTCTTGAAGATCCTGGCCGAGGCCTGCTCGTCGAAGCGCGTGATCACCACCCCCGTCACTCCGACTCCCCAGTCGGCCAGGTCGTCGATGAGCTTGAGGGCATCGACATCGTAGGTGATGCCGAAATCCGCCCGGAGCTTCCTCTTCTCGATGTCGCCGGCGTAGATGCAGAGGAGGACGTCCGCCTTGTCCCTGAGCTTCTGAAGGAGCCTCATTTTGACGTTGGGGTCATAGCCGGGAAGCACGCGGGCGGCGTGATAATCGTAGAGAAGCTTGCCCCCGAACTCGAGGTAGAGCTTATTGTTGTACGTCTCGACCCTCTTCAGGATGGCGTCTGTCTGCAGCGCCAGGTAGCGTTCGTTATCGAAGCCGGTCTTTCCCGTCATGTCATCGCCTCATCCAGCTAAAAGACTTATATCGAATGCCGCTCCTCCTGTCAACCCGAAATGGGCGGGTGCGGCGGACGCAGAAAATATGTATGATAGTGGAGAAAGGAGAAGCCGATGTCAGAGGAGTCCGAGTTCCGGGGATTCAGCAAAGAGACGGTCGCATTCTTCCGGGGACTTAGGAGGAACAACAGCAGGGACTGGTTTGAATCGCACCGGGAAATCTATGATAACCATGTCCTGGAGCCGGCGAAATCGTTCGTCGTGGCCATGGGCCGCCGGCTGAAAAAGATCTCGCTGCACCTCGTGGCCGCTCCCAAGGTCAATGGATCTATTTTTCGTCTCAACCGTGATACTCGTTTTAGCCTCGACAAGTCCCCCTATAAGCCTAACCTGGGCATCTATTTTTGGGAAGGGCCCCGCTCCCGGATGGAGAGTCCCGGCTTCTATGTCCACCTCGAGCCGCCGACCTTCCTGCTCGGCGGGGGCTACTATATGTTCCCGGACTGGCTCGTCGAACGCTTCCGGAGGGCTGTTCTGGATCCCAGGTACGGAAAAGAGCTGCCCGCAATCCTCAAGAAAATCGCCGAGACAACGGATTTCGAGATCGGCGGCAAACATTACAAGCGAATACCGTCCGGATACGACTCTTCCCATCCCAATGCTTCGCTTCTTCTTCACAACGGCCTCCACGCCGGATGGGAGACGACCATCCCTGACGAGCTCTTTACCCCCGGCCTCGTGGATTACTGTTTCGAGAAGTTCAAGCCTTTAGCGCCCCTTCACCGCTGGCTTTCCGCCCTCGCCGAGAAGCCGATTGTTTTCTCTGCCGGCTCAAATGGATAGGGCAAAGAGGAGCTGAGCGGAAAAATATGTCCCCAGGATCAAGATCTGGGCCAGCCAAAAGGGCTTCTTAAAGCGGTTGAGGGCATTGACCGAGTCCGAAAACAGGAAGAGAAGGGCGCCGATCATGGCCAAAAGGCTGCTCCGCTCCAGAAGTCCGAGATGTCGGCTAACCGCCAGCCAGGCCATGCCCGAGATGGCCAGGACGTAAAATAGAACAGGCCATCGGTACTTGCCGAGGCTCCGGTATAAAAATAAAAATACCAGCCCGGCGTAGGCCACGACAATGAGAAGCGGAGAAAAGGATAAGGCTTTAAGCCCGCGGCCAAAAGCCAGAATATAGAGGACTTGAGCGGCCAGGAAGGCCAGAAGGCCGGGCCTGAAATACTTGGCCGGCAGCATCAGAAAGATATCCCCCAGAAGACAAAGGCAAAGGCCGGACAGGATGAAGTATCCATAGACCGATGGAAGAATCGTCACCCGCTCGAAGGCCAGGGAAATAACCATGATCATAGTGAGAGGCTTGAAGGCATAATGGATAAACTTCGACTTCTGATATTTCCCCGAGATCGCAAAGGCCGCCGAGATACAGATCACAAGCACGGCCAGCCATGAGTCCAGGTTCATGCTAGAGCTATTTGACGGTCCTGGACAGGAGCTTGAAATCCTGGAAAAGACCGTAGCCAACGGTGCTGTAGGCAGAGCCGGGCGGATATCCGCCTATTGGCCCCTTTTGGAACATCCCCGGCCAGGCCATGCCAAGGGGCGGGTTGTTGTGATGCGGCCCGAGAGTGTTCTTCAGCGTCCCAAAGACGGTGACGCTCACCATATTCTGGCCACTGCTTATGAAATCGGTGATGTCGAGCTCGAAGGGCGCCTGGAAGATGAATCCGGAGCTTCTGCCTCCGACCTTGACCTCGGCTACCGATCCGCGCCATTCTCCGAGCCTGACGATGATTCGCTCTCTCCCTGAGTCGGGCGCGCTCAGCGTGAAGGTCTTGGAATAGCTCACTCCGCCCGGATATAGTGCCCTGCCCTGCTCCGACCAGGGACCAAGCCCCAAAGCGGCCGCAGGAACAAGCCGGAACCCCTTTTCTGTGCTTTCCAGGCCGAAGTCCCCCAATATATAAACCGGTTCGAGCTCGGTGTGAATAGTAAATGGAGACGCCTCGAGGGTGATCTTGTTCCGACCACCCTGGCAGACTCCGCCGATCTCGAAAACTCCAAAGGCCCTGTCCAGCCACCATTGCCCGCCGATCGGTTCGACCTTCCGTCCGTTGATAGAGACCTCGTAAAGCGTTGGCCTCTCGACCACGAGCCTAAGCGAAGATGCGTCGACGCCCGGCCCGACCTCGAACCAAAAGCCGGCCTCAAAACCCGAGTCGGGGGCGAACTTGTCCAGATCGAGAATGTTCGTCTTGTACTGCACGGCGTTGTCCCAAGGATTGCGTTCCAGGCCGTGATGTTGAAATGTCTTGCGCTGGGCCTCATAGAAATAGAGGTCTTTCTCTTCCTTGTTTCCGACCCTGAGGTCACAGTGATCGATGGTCAGGACATTGGGAGAATCGGCCCCGACGGCCAGTTCGCCGTCCGGGACCAGCTCTCCCCAGCGGAATTCCTGTTCTTCAACCCGGCCGGCCTTCTTCGGTCGCAGACAGAACAAGGCGCTCCCGCCGGGCGGAAGGTTGAACTTTACCTCGGCATACCCTTTGAGCGGCTCACAAGCATAGGATGAGACCTTTCCGGTAAAGGGATCCCAGATCTCCGCTGATTTCCCCTTGGACACAAACTGGCCGCTCATGGCTTTATCCGGGCTAACGTTGGCTAAAAATACGAGATCCGCGTCCGCCAGCACCCGCCGCTGGTGGAAGAACATGGTCTGATCGCCGTCGAGGTCCGAGAACTGGATGTCTGGGGCGCACAGCCCGGTCAGATCCGTGATCGCTTCGTCCACCGGCTTGACCAGCCAACCAGCGGTGTGGGACGCAGCCAATTGCGCCGGCCGGTCGGAGGCCTTGGCGTCGACAAAGCGGACGCCTTCGGACAGGCAAAACACCCGGCCTCCCGCTTCCAGATAGCGGGCTAAGAGATCCAGGGTCGGCTCGTTCAAGTTTTCAACTTCTGCGGGCAGGACGACGACATCGTAGCTCCGTTCTCCGACCACCATTTTTTGGTTTTCGGACCGGCCGTGATTCCGGAGGATGTCTTCACTCCCCAAGTCGTACTCGACCTGGGCGGCCTCCAGCCGGTTGATAAAGTCGGTAAACCCATCACCGATAGCTTTAAGGCGCGCTGGCTGCATTACCGGTGTATAGTGCATCCAGGCGGTCGTTGTCGGCTCGAGGACGAGAATCCTGTTGACCTGCTCGCCCTTGCTGGTAACGACCGAGAGTCGCCCCAGATAGTCACCCATGACCTTATAAGCATGCCACCAGGGCTCATGGTAGGAGAACGACTGCGGATGGTCCCTCTTGCGGGCGCCCATGATGGTCACGTAGGAGAGATGCTGGTTGATGAAATTAACCCCCAGCGCGAACTCCCAGTCGGCGATCCTCTTCTGATCGACGAACGCCAAGTCCCATCCTCCGGCGCCGTAGGTTTCAGACATAGTGCGCGCACGGCCGAGCTGGTTGGCGACACTTCGAATCTCCTTGGGCGGCCGGGCATTCCCGAACTGGTCATGCGGGCCCGTCTGCCACTGGTTCATCAGGCAGTCGATCCCCGGCATGTGGCTGTGGGCAAGCATCCCCAGGTAATCGGAGGCATAGTTCGGGCCGGGCCACTCGTGCTCCAGGTAATGGCCGGTCAGCCAGAGGTTGTTGGCGGCGCAGTATTCATAGTACGGCTTCGCCCAATTCTCGATGAACAGCTCCAAGGTCGTCGCATAGAAATTGTGCCGAACCGTCCGCCAGTCGCCGACCTCTTCGAAGAGAGAGGGCAGATGGAGCTGCAAGTCGTAGCCCCATTTTTTTTGAAAGACTTCAAAAATGGAGGGCGTAAAGTTGACAATATTCTCGCCCATCACCGGGCCGATATGGGCCTCGTCCTGAAAACTGCCCGGCACGGTCAGGCCGAATTCGTGCCCGACCGCCCGCTTGTAAGCGTTCAGGGTGACGTCCAGGAATTTTTCCGTTACCGCGCGGCTCATGAGGTCGACATAGGTGTAGCCGCCGTACCAAACCTCAGGGTTGGCCTTCTGAACATCGAAAATATAATAATCGCCCTTCCCAAGCGCTACCGCCGACCCGGGCTGAATGGCTTTTTCGGTGATGTCCTCAAACCCGGCCTCGGTTTTTCTGAGCACGAGGAGCGGTTTCTCCTTAGGATCGCCCGGAATGGCCGTGGACTTCGTCAACCGCAAGCCCTTCCCGATCGAGTCGGGCATCTCGGCCGGGACGTGCCCGCCGGCAAAACCAGAAGGATAGGAATTTTCGTCATAGATCCAGACCTTCATCCCGAGCCCCTTTCCGACTTCGACGGTATGGCGGCAAAGGTCCAGCCATTCTTCAGAGAGATAGGGCGTGATCAGGCCGGGGCGGGGATGGATAAAGACGCCGCCGATGCCGTGAGTTTTGAAATCAGCCAGCTGGGTTTCGACCTGTTCCTTGGTCATCCGGTCGTTCCAGACCCAGAGCGGCGTGCTGCGGTACTCGGCCGGCGGGTCGGCAAACCATTGAACAACGGAGGCATAGGTGTCTCCTTCAACCTTTTTCTGACAACTCACAAGCAACCCGACCATTCCTAAGAGGACCAAATAAAGGCTTAGGATTCTTTTCATGGTCTTTTCCCTCCTCCGGTTAGAGCTTGAAAACCATCCTTGTTTCCGGTCGGATGATTCATGGACAGTATCTTATCCAATACGGGAAGGACTAGACAAGCCCTATTTTGGGCCGAAATTCACGAGCTGAGACGGAAGGCAACCCGCAAGGGCAATCGGAAATCCGTCGGCGGAACGGAAACGAGACGTCTTTGAGAGTGGCGGAGAGGGTGGGATTCGAACCCACGGTCCCGGCGTAAACCAGGACAAACGCTTAGCAGGCGTTCCTGATCGACCACTCCAGCACCTCTCCGCGCCTTTGTGGCGATGCTATTTTAGCACGTTTCCCCGCCGCTGAAAATGGGCGCGGGCATCCGGCAAGGGGACTAGCGATTTTCTTCCATGGAACGTACAATTGACTCCATCTCTGCGGCCCGGGCGTCCCTGTGGGTGGCCCGCAGAAGTGCGGCGAAGCCCTTGAGAACATCAAAGGCTCCAGGATAATAGCTTCCGTCCGGCTGGCGGAGGGTGGCCAAAGCCCGCTCGTAGAGGGCCTCCGCATCATTCAGACGTCCGGCCTGCGAGGCGCAGTCCGCCAGTCCGCCGAGGCTTTCGCCGACTTCGGGATTCTTGGGACCGAGGGCCTTTTGCCGCAGCGCCAGCGAGCGTTCATACAGCTCTTGAGCCCCTTCCAAATCCTTCTCTAGGAGCAAGACATGGGCGAGCCGGTCGAGAAAACGGGCGAGCTCGGGGTTTTCCGGACTGGCGGCCTCCATGATGGCCACGGCGCGGGAGTGATAGGGCTTGGCCCCCTCATAATCTCCGCTTCTGGAGATCGCATCCCCCAGGTTCGATAGCCCCGACGCGAGGTCCGGATGCTTGGGGCCCAGCACCTTTTCCTGGATTCGGATGACGCGCTCAAGGAGAGGCACCGCTCCCTTGGGATCTCCTGTGTAAATATGAACGATGGCCAGGTTGTTGAGCGTGTGAGCTAAATACGGATGGTCAGGGCCCAGCACTTTTTCCCGGATCGCCAGCGTCCGTTCCCAGATCTCCCCAGCTTTCTTCAGGTCGCCTTCCTTGTAGGCGATCGCGCCCAAGGAGTTGAGCGTGTTCGCGACATCGGCATTTTCGGGGCCAAGAACCTTCTCCCGGATCGCCAGGGACCGTTCGAGCAGCCCGCGGGCCTCAGCGTAATTTCCCTGCGTATAGTTGAGGGTGCCCAAGTCATGAAGGCTATTGCCTACCTCCGCGCTTTCCGGTCCGAACCATTTCTCGCGGATGGCCAGGGCCTGCTCCTGAAGGACTTTGGCCCTGGCAAAATCGCCTTTGCGCCACAGGACATAGCCCAGGTCGGACAGAGTAACGGCCACATCCGGGTGATCCGTGCCGAGGGCTTTCGTGCGGATGTCCAGCGCTTTCTCCAGGAGGTCCTGGGCTGGGTCGAACAGACCAAGGCTCCTATAGACAATGCCCATCGTATTCATCAGCTTGCCCTGGACCAGCGGCTGCCCCTGGAGCTCGCGCGCAATACTGTCCGCTCCTTTGTCAAGGATCTCCCGGGCCGTGACACTGTTGCCCCGGGCTTCGCTCGGGTCGGAGACCTTGAACAACCCGGTCAGGAAGTCCGAAACTTGGCGGGACGCTTCTGCCTCCTGGTTCGCCCTGTCCCGCTCACGGGCGATGCGCCGGGCCTGGATGGCCGTCGTCACGGAGAATGCGACCAAGAGAATCGCCATTGCGGAGGCCACGCCGACGCCGACCGTGTGACGGCGGACGAATTTCTTGGTTTTGTACAACGTGCTCGGCGGGCGGGCGATGATGGGCTGATGGTGCAAAAACCGATCGATGTCTGCTGCCAGTTCTGAAGGCGATCCATAGCGCCTGGTGCGGTCCTTCTCGAGCGCTTTCATCGTGATCCAGTCAAGGTCGCCCCGGATCTGCCGGATGAGCGCCGGCCGCTCTGTCCGCCGGTTATGCGCCTGTGTCGTCGACGCGTCCCCCATCGTGCTCAGCTTGGTGCTGGGCTTTGGAGGGTCCTCTTCCCTTATTTTCCGCCTGATCTCGTCGAAGCCGGCGCGCCTCAATTCTTTAGGATCAAAGGGAAGGGCTCCAACCAGGAGCTCGTATAAGATGGCGCCCAGCGAATAGACATCGGTCCGAGTGTCGATGTTCTGACCGGACATTTCCGCCTGCTCGGGGCTCATATACTCCGGCGTTCCGATCAGCAGCCCGAGTTCGGTGTACATCGTCCTCTCGGTGAGGCTTTGCGCCGTCGCCTTGGCCACTCCGAAGTCGATGATTTTGGGGACCGCTTTGCCATCTTGAATAGCGACCAGAATATTGGAAGGTTTAAGGTCTCGGTGAATGATCGCCTTTTGGTGGGCATGCTGGACCCCGTCACAGACTTGCCTGAACAGCGCGAGTCGTTCAGGGGTGGTCAGGCGGTTTTGATCGCAGTGCGCAGTAATCGGGATGCCCTGGACGTATTCCATGACGAAATAGGGCCGGCCATGTTCGGTTTCCCCCGCCTCGAACACCTTGGCGATAGCGGGGTGGTCCATCATCGCCAGCGCCTGCCTTTCCGATTCGAAGCGGGCGATGACTTGCTTTGTATCCATGCCGGTCTTTATTACCTTCAAGGCCACTTTCCGGCGGATGGGCTTATGCTGCTCGGCAATCCAGACTTCTCCCATTCCTCCTTCGCCAATTTTTTCCAGCAGGCGATATGGCCCTACGGAACCAAATGTTTCAGGGGAAGAAGTCATAGTCTGTGTGGGCATCGGAGACTTCTTGGTGCTCATGAGATCTCCTCTTTTAAGAAGAAAATGGCGGAGGGAGAGGGATTCGAACCCCCGTTCCGGAGAACCGGAAAGCGGTTTTCAAGACCGCCGCCTTCAACCACTCGGCCATCCCTCCGACGGAGTTTCTATTGTACTCGCCGGGGGGCGCACCCGCAACTGAATTGACTTCCTCTTTTTTCGTATGATATCGTCACTCCTAATGTCAGCAAGACAAAATCAATATAAACATTGACCGCTGCGCATTGGTAAAAAAGGACTTTTGCTTCAGGCAAATCGAATTATGTGGAGGGAAAACATGAAACGCCGACCGATTATTTCACTGATTTTCCTTCTTATTCTTCTTATCCTGTTTTTAGCTGGCTTGTCCAACTTTGGAGCCAACAGCGGACCGGACAGAAACGAGATGGCCGAGTACGCCCGGGGTTGCACGAGCATTACGGTAGGCCGCGAGGCCACCGTGGATGGGTCGGTGATCACGTCCCAGACGTGTGACGGGCTGTTCCGGACCTGGCTGACGGTTTCACCCCACAGGATCAACAAACCGGGCTCGATGGCTCCTATATATACGGGCCGAATGGGAGGCAGAAGCCCCCGGGAACAACGAAAACTCAAAGTGCTGGGGGAGATTCCGGAAATAGCGGAAAGCTTCGCTTTCTTAGACACGGCTTATCCTTGCATGAATGAGCATCAATTGGCCATCGGCGAAACGACCATCTTTCTACGAAAAGAGCTCCAGAACCTGGAAAACGGCCTCTTCCGCATTGAGGAACTCGAGCGCCTGATGCTGGAACGCTGCCGGACAGCCAGAGAGGCCATCCGTCTTGCGGACGAGCTGACCAAGCGTTACGGCTACGTCGATTACAACGCTGAATGCCTGACCATAGCTGATCCCAAAGAGGTCTGGCAATTTGAGATCGTCGGGGCCACGCCGAAATACGTCGGCGCCGTATGGGCCGCGGTCCGCATACCGGACGATCATGTGGGAGTATCTGCAAACATGTCGCGGATCGGAAAGCTCGATCTCGACAATCCAGACTATTTTATGGCCTCGGAGAATATCTACTCACTAGCCGAGGAGATGGGCTGGTGGAACTCCAAAGCCGGACAGGCCTTTGATTTTGGCCGTGTATATGGCGGCCGTGGAAAGCGGTTTACGGAGAGGGAATGGCGGATACTCAGCCTCGCCGCCCCCTCCCTGAATCTCGACCCTGAAGCTGATGAGATTCCTTTTTCCGTCAGGGCCGATCGCAAGCTATCCGTCAGGGATATCATCGCCTGGCTCCGCGACACGTATGAGAACACCCCTTTTGACAAATCGCGCAACCTGATAATCGCGCACAAAGAAGGAAAACCGGTGCTGAGCCAAGTGGCGAGTCCATGGATGAATAGAGATCTCGAAGCGCTTCTCAACGCGCTGAAACCGGGCACGATCACACGATCCTATACGATTCCCAACAACACGTGTTCGTATTCGACCGTCATCCAATCGCGGGATTGGCTGCCGGACCCGATCGGCGGGATCGCCTGGTTCGGGTTTGACAACCCCGCCCACGGCGCGCGCATGCCTCTCTTCTGCGGGATCACGGAAGTACCGCCGAGCTTCGAGGTGAGCGGGCAGCATGGTTTCACGACCGAGTCGGCCTCCTGGGCCTTTCGCCGGGTCAGCCGTCTGGCCGCGGTGAAGTGGGGCATGACGGGCAGGCTGGTCGAACCACTCATCAGGGAGTGCGAAGATCAAGCCTTTGCAGAGTTACCCGATGTCGAAAAAAAGGGCCTCTCTCTTTACCAGAAGGACCCGGAATCGGCCAAGGCCTTTCTGACATCATACTGTGGAAACTTCGCCCGGGCCGTAACCCAGCGGTATTGGGAGCTGGGTGATCTCCTGTGGGAGCTCTTCGCCCGTGACTTCTTTTTTACTCCGGAACAACTCAAGTCATTCCGGGAGTAGGAGTAGGCGGGACTCGGCCACCTCATAGGCCCGATAGTCGCGATTGAGAAAATATGTCTTCAGCATATCGTATGGAGTACTGGTTATTTCGCCCTGACACTTGTGTTGACTGCCTCCCAGTTCAGGAGCGCGTTCCAGAGCAACCTGTAATCCGAGTGGTTGAGCTCGCGATAGACAGGGTTGAAGTTATAAGCCAACACCCGCCCCTTTCCGACAGGGAGGTCGAGGATCGCTGGCCGGCCTTCGAGAATATCCTCGCCCTTTATTCCTCCGCTCACCAGCATCGGCGGAGTCTTGGCCGCCTCCTCCTTTGACGCCTTCTCTTCCTCGCCTTCATCTTCGCGTAGCTCTTTCGGCGGACGACTCCCCCACTGGAGCACGATCAGTCCGCGATCCACACGGCGGACGTTGTACACCGGGTAGCCGCTTCTAAACACGGACGTCCGCGCGCTGTAGCCATAGGATATGGGGTGCTCCGGACGCAGGAAACTCGCTGTCAGTTCAACTCCCGGCGTCCAAACTGTGCTTTCGCCGCGGGCCCGGCGGATGCGAGGCGCCATCCCCCCGTCCAGCGCGAGAGCAGAACCATTACCAAGTGTGATCAGTGTCCCGCCGTCCTCGACAAAGCGCTGCAGGTTGGCCATACCGGACCAGCCGATTCCGCCGGTGATATCGTCGGAGGCGACGGGAACGCCGTGGCTTGGGAATTCGGCGGTCTTGGTATAGGCCAAGGGCGAAAACTTCCGGTCGAGGCCGTGGATCTGGCCTTTCAGGTCCTCTTCGCAATCGCCATGGATGATCACGTCAAACTCGTCCGCCAATCCGCCTGCCCGGATGTCGTCATCCCGGAGGATGGTATAGGGGATCCCTTGACGGTCAAATACCAACCGGACCCAGCCGATCATCTGCGTGTCCGTCCAGGGATGCCAGAGCGCCATCCGCGGCACTCGAGATTCGTGCCGGGCCACCTCGGGCAAATCTTTCGAGCTCTCGAAGTTAAGACCAAGGTCAGAGGCTACCTTTTCGAGCTCGGCAACCAGTCCCGTTTGAGGCCCCAACACCCAAGAGCCGGCCGGGTATTCGACCTCTCCGATCTTGAAGGCCTTCTCCGCGATCTCGACCTTGAACCCGGCCAGCTTCGCCCGCGCCGCCAGCAGCGCTTCCTGTCCCGTGTCCTTGAGAAGGAAGAATGGACCTGTCCCAGAGATACGGCCGGTCACCTTCACGTCCTCCTTCAGGGGGTCGAGGGGCACCTTCATGATCTGTTCGTCTTCGACGGGAGTGGCCGTCAGGCCGAAGTGAACCGGAAGCGCCCAGGAGATATCGTCGTAAGGCTGAAATTCGGCGTCTTTTGGAAACTTCTGGGGAGCCAGCAAGTCCAGCGCGTAGTTGCGATAGGGCTGGTCCAGGCGGACGACAAACGCTCCTACAGGGAACTCCCCTTCCTTAACTGCAAATGGCTGCGTCGCCCGTCCGACCTCGATCCTTTGTCCGAGGAGAAGGTTGATCATCTGGGCGACACGGCGAAGGTCGCCTTGTTCTGGCGCGATGACAAACGCCCGCGGCTTCCCCTTTACCCCCTTCTGCCAGGATTCGAAGCTCTTGCGGTAGAAGTCGCGCAGCAAGTCCTGGCTGTGAAGTGCCGTGTAGTTGAGGATGGCCAGGCACCCGGTCTGCATATAGTTGACGTTGTCCCGCAAGGACCATTGGAAGCGTTTCGGCGGCGGCAAGGGACGATACCACTCGCGGCTTGTGACAGGCCGGCCTTGAGGCCGCCACTCACCGACTTCCCTCTGGACCGTTTCCGCCGTGGCGTTCCCGAACGTCTCGTAGCCGCGGCCGATGGCGTTATGGTTGGTCGCCACCGATTCCATGTAGTGGTGGCCGAAGCCCTCCCCAAAGGCCCAGGTCCAGACTCCCGGCATTCCCATCGCCGTCAGCGTTCTCACCTCGGCGAAGGCCATGTCGAACAGTTCGCTGATGAGGATCGGCTCGAGGTTGGGGTTGAAGGGGCCGGTGCCGTTCCAGGTCAGGAGAAGCGCGATCGACTCGTGAAGGTCATGGATGGCAACCGGATGATATTCGAAGAATGCCCGGCGCACGGCCCGGGTGGTTTCGAGCGCGGCCTGATGGGTGTCGCGGTTGTTGTCGTGATAGACATATTGGCCCCAATACGGTGGTGAGATGGGCGGTAGGTTCTCGTAATCCGTCTTGCCCTTGAGATAACGGTAGAACCACTCGACGAAGCGGTCCCGTCCGTCGGGTTCTGAAACCGGGTTGATGAGGACGACCACATTCCGGCGGATGTTTTGGACCATCGGCTGTTCGGAAACGGCCAGCCGGTAGGCCAATTCCATAACCATCTCGGGGCTTCCGGTCTCGGACGAGTGCA
>Ga0299915_10002805_pt1 | contig 12669 bp, 10 predicted proteins | sample RVTome_13_FD_200263 | JGI IMG/M metagenome (GOLD analysis project Ga0299915, IMG submission 200263) | Soil microbial communities from uranium-contaminated site in the Upper Colorado River Basin, Wyoming, United States - RVT92D227 (version 2) ...
GGTGGTGGTCAGCATGGTGGCAGACAACCGCCGCTACCACGTGGCGCTGGTCGACCCACTGCCTGCCGGGTTGGAGATCGTCAACCCGTCGCTGGCGGTCTCGCAGGGCACATCCCCTACGCCCAACCAGGGCTACAGCTGGTGGTGGCATTGGAGCTGGTACGAACACCAGAACCTGCGTGATGAGCGCGCCGAAGCCTTCACCCCACTGCTTTGGGACGGTGTGTACGAATACTCCTACATCGCACGGGCGACCACACCGGGCACCTTCGTCGTCCCGCCTGCCAAGGCTGAGGAAATGTACTCGCCGGAGGTGTTCGGGCGCAGTAGCAGCGATTGGGTGATTATTGAGGATTAGGAACTAACTTCAGCGCTCGTAATGCACGGATGGTAACCCAGGGATTAGGCTGTTTCTTACTGCCAAAGTCGGCCCAAGTCTTGCCGGTGTAGTCATATTCCAGCAGCCAGCGTCCCTGGGCATCCTGCTTAGAGAGGATGAGCTGCCAAGCATTGCACAGGCGCGGGTCACCGGCATAGCCCAGCGCTGCCAGCGCTTCGACGATCTGCAGCATATCGGTGACATAGAAGACTGGAAAGCCAAACAGCCACCAGTTGCGGCTGGGCTTGGCAGTCCAACCGCAGGGATAATCGGCTTTGGCAGGGTCGGTGCTGAAGAGAAAATCCACGCCGTGTTCGATAGCGCGCTGGATGAGCGGTGTACGGCGGCTGGGTGGCAGCAGGCCGAAAGCCAGCATGACCTTGGCAGCCCCCCAGGCGCAGGGCAGCTTGTTATTCGAGCCGCAAGCGAAGGTTGGTCCACACTTCCCGGCGTAATAACGCAGCGGGGCTTTCTTATCTTCGAGCGGAGCAACGCCCTCGCCAGTGACGCTGCGAGCCATCCATTCATAGGCCAAGTCGAGGCGCGGGTCGGTGCAGCCCAGGGCGGTCAATGCCCAGCAAAGATTGCCATGCAGGCAATCAGCCGTTCCCGAAGGAGCGCCGGAGGCAGTGAAGATCCCGCTAGAGGTTAAGCCCTGGTCAAGTATATACGTGCAGCCTTTTGTTATGCGCTCATCCTCGTTGATTGTGGTGCCGAGCTGGGCGAGCAAGGTCAGTGACCAAACAGTAGAAGTGTACTTGGGGTAGTAGCCCGGACCGGGTTCTGCCCAATAACCCTCGGAATGCATGTTTTCAAGAATGGCGGCAATCGGTCCTTCTTTATGCGCCTGCTGGCGGGCTGCCTGCAATTCGGGGTCGTCTGGTGACAGGTTGAGCAAGTCGCGCAGCGCCAGGTAATGAACCCCTGGCGATGCGGCGTCCAACAGCCAGGGCAGCGGCTCTTGCGTTCGATCGGGGATCCAGGACATATCACACCTCCTGCGAAATTGAACCTAAGTGAATGACAGCGGGTAAACCCGATGTATCCATTATAATGCTAAGCCTGGAGTTTTCCTGTATGTCCACATCCAGCCGCTCCCCCATACTCAACACCAACTTGCGCTGGTTTCTATTGGGAATGATCCTGGCAAATATTGCCGGGCAGATGGCGTACAGCATGCTGTCGTTGTACCTGCTCGATTTGGGCGCCAGTGTGGCACAGGTAGGGCTGGTTTTTACCGTGGCCTCGCTGGTGCCGATGCTGCTGCAAATCCTGGGCGGTTGGCTGTCGGATTCGGTCGGGCGGCTGCGGATGATCGCGCTGGCAAGCTTCATTGCCTTATTTGGCTACCTGCTGTTCTTTGTTTCCCCGTCCTGGGAATGGGTGATGCTGGGGCTGTGCATCGAATACGTGTCCAATTCGGTCGTCGGTCCCAGCTTCAGTGCGTATATTGCCGAACAGTCGCCTGAGGGGCAGCGCGGGCGGGTGTATGGACTATCCACCAGCATTTACATGATCGTCACGGTGATCGGCCCGGCACTGGCGGGGTTCCTGGCTTACCGGACTGGTTTCCGATCGATGCTGCTGGTGGCTTTTATTTTCTATGCCGCAGCAACCACGGTGCGGGTGTGGATGGGGCTGGCAGAACGATTCAAGCCCGCGCAGAGCACGGGAAGGCCGTCTTTGAGCGGGTTAAAGACGCAGATGGGTGCGATGTTCACTTTACTCGTGGCGGGGGGCTTGCTGACCTGGATCTGGGTGACGGACGCGGTGGGTGACACATCCTTCAATTTGATCGGCCAGTTATATCCAATCTACCTGGAGAAAATTGGCGGCCTCAACGTACAGCAGATTGGGTTGCTGAATTCAACCTGGGGGGTGGCTACCATCCTGGCCTCATTTGCCGCGGGTTGGCTGGTTGACCGGCGAGACGAGCGTACCTTGATCGCGGGCGGTTTCCTGTTGGAGGGGTTGGGGATGGCAATGCTGCTGAACACGCGCGGTTTCCTGGCTTATGGTGTGGCGATGGCGATCTTTGGCTTTGGGGTGGGCTGCCTGATGCCGGCATACAATTCGTTGATCTCCAAGGCAGTGCCGGAGGACAAGCGCGGGCTGGCCTTTGGGCTGTTTGGAACTTCGCTTGGGCTGCTCGGCCTGCCCATGCCCTGGCTGGGGGCGCAGATGTGGGAGCGCATTGCCCCGCAGGCGCCGTTCTGGGTGACGGTAGCAGCTTGTGTTATCTCGATCCCCATTGCCTGGTATAAGTTCGTGCTGCCCAAGCTGGACAAGTCGCTGGAGTCTGATGCTCCAGTGGCATAATAAGGTACAAGAATATGAATGAAAAAACTAAAGTAAGCCTCACACCTGGGCAGGAGACCCTGCTGATCCCGCTGTATGCCAAGGCACAACCGGAGAATCCACTGTTCTTTGATCCCAAGGCACGCGAAATCCTTGAACGGGTGGATTATGACTTTACGCGCTTGCGAGTGCCCACCAAGACGGTGGTGCTGGTGTGCCAGCGCACCAAAAAGCTGGATGAGACGGTGCGCAGATTTCTTGCCGAGAATCCCAAGGGCGTGGTGCTGCACCTGGGATGCGGATTGGATAACCGCTTTGGGCGGGTGGATAACGGGCAGGTGGAGTGGTATGACCTGGACATGTCGCCCGTGATTGAACTTCGAAGCAAATTCTATGCAGAGCACGAACGCTGTCACCTGATCGCCTCGTCGGTGACCGATCTGGCATGGGTAGATACGGTGGTGACAGAGGGGAGGCCGGTGCTGGCGGTGGCGGAAGGGCTGCTGATGTACCTGGATGAGGCGGATGTCAAACGACTGTTCGAGCGCCTGCGTTTAGCTTTCCCGGGCTGCCAGCTGATCGCGGATGTATTCAGCCGCCTGGCAGCGCGTTCGGCTACCAACCATCCCTCGCTGAAGAAAACTGGAGCCAGTCTCGGCTGGGGAGTGGATGATTCGAAGGAGGTGGAGGGCTGGTCGATCGGCATCCGCCTGCTGGAGGAATGGTATTTCTCTCAAGACCCCGACTTGCAGAAGCTGAGCAAGGGCTACCAACTGGCCTATAAAATGGCGGGCGCCTTCGAGATGGCACGCCGTGCGCACCGCATCGTTCATTATCAGTTCTAACCCGTATCAGCGAGTCACTTATTTTTACAACCGCGTATGAGCAATAACATTCAGACAAAGCGACAGCGCCCCAGCGGGATGCTGGGATTCACCATCGTGTGGGCCGGGCAGATCGTTTCGGTGATGGCTTCGACCATGACCCAGTTCGCGCTGACCATCTGGGCATACCAGGAGACGGGCAGCGCGACAGCGCTGGGGGTGATCAATACGGCCTTCGTACTCCCTTTCCTGATCTTATCGCCATTTGCCGGGGCGATGGTGGACCGTTATAACCGCAAGCTAATGATGATGGTCAGCGACCTGACAGCAGTGACAGCGACCTTTGGTTTGCTGATCTTGCATTTCACCGGTCACCTACAAATCTGGCACCTGGTGGCGGCATCGGTGGTGAATGGACTGGGCAACACATTTCAATGGCCCGCCTATTCGGCAGCCATCAGCAGCATGGTGCCGAAGGAAAACTACAGCCGCGCCAACGGGATGATGTCGCTGGTTGAGTCTGCGCCAGCGGTGATCGCACCCCTGCTGGCGGGCGTGCTACTGCCGTTGATCAGCCTGACTGGCATCCTGATAATTGATGTCGTTACGTTTTTTCTGGCGATCGCCACACTGCTGGCGGTGTACGTGCCACAGCCGGTTAAGACGGTGGAAGGACAGGCAGGCAAGGGCAGCCTGCTGCATGAAGCAGCCTATGGCTTCCGCTATATTTTTGCCCGTAAGGGGCTGTTGGGGCTGCTCATCTTCTTTGTCTGCTTAAACTTTGTCATCGGACTGTCGGCTTCACTCTTTTCACCTTTCATCCTGGCGCGCACGGGCAACGACAGTGCCATGCTTGGAACCGTGCAGTCAGCGGCGGCGGTGGGGGCAGTAATTGGCGGGCTACTGATCGGGCTGTGGGGCGGCTTCAAGCGGCGCATGCACAGTATTTTCTTGGGTGAAGCGCTGACTGGACTCTTTGTGTTAACAGTGTTCGGTCTTGGGCGTACCCTGCCGGTGTGGATCATGGCCGCGGTAATCGGCTCGATCTTCCCTTCGTTTACCAATGGCGCCAGCCAGGCGATCTGGCAGGCGAAAGTGGCGCCGGATGTGCAGGGAAGAGTATTTTCGGCACGGCGGATGATTGCGTGGTCGATGGGGCCGATCACTCCCATCCTGGCTGGTGCGCTGGCGGATTACGTCACCGAGCCAGCCATGCAATCGCAGACCTGGCTGGCGCGGCTGTTTGGACCGCTGGTGGGAAACAGCCCTGGCTCAGGCATGGCGGTGCAATTTGTTGTGACTGGGGTCGCCTATATGGTTGTGGTGGCTATTGTGTTCCTGTTCGTGCCGGTGGTGCGCGATCTGGAAGACCGCCTGCCTGACCATGACCAGATGCAAAAGCTTGAGACCGCCCCAGGAGGGGAGGCGGTCTAGGATTACAATAAACTGCAGCCATTTGGGCTGCAGTTTATTGTAATTGGCAGGACTTTACAGCTTAGTAGATATCGTTGACGGTGTTGTAGACGTTGAACTTACCGGTGGGGGTGACCAGGTCTTTGATGCGCGCCACTTCTTCGAGGGTGGCATCATCGTAGACGATGATCTCGCCGGTTTCGCCAGGCTTGCTGGCATCGCCCCACACACTGACCCAAACCTGCGTACCATCCTTGTTGTACTCGAAGTGCACGGTTCGCCCGAAGGTAGCCGCCTCCCAGCATTTGTACGTCCTGGCAGGGTCTGCTTTAGCAACTACACAGATGGTGCGGGCCAGGATGGGATCTGGGTTGAGGGTCATGTCCATCCAAATCCATTGGCTGTTGGGGTGAGTCTTGATGAACAAGCTGCCGGCGCCGGGTAACTCCGTCACGCGAACGGCCTTCCAGGCCGAATCGGGATGACCTTCGGGGTCTGTACCAATGGAGACCAAGGCAGCCTCGCCCAGGTGGGATGTGCTCCAAACCGGGCCAAATTCAGGATCGATCCAATTGGCGCCGCGCCCGGGGTGCGGCACTTTGCCCACGTCTACGATTGCCGCCAGTTTGTCTTCCTTCAAATCTACTACCGCTATCCTGTTCGACTGGTTGGCGGCGACCATGAAGTAGCGCTTGGTCGAATCCAAGCCGCCGTCGTGCAGGAAGAGCTCTGCATTGATCATCTTGATGGTTGGATTGATTGGGTCGGTGTAATTGACCAGCCAGATCTGACCGGTTTCTTTAACATTCACTACCCACTCTGGCTTGTAGTGCGAGGCAAGAATGCTGGCAACGCGCGGCTCAGGGTGATATTCGCCGGTGTCGTAAGTGTAACTGCGAGTGGAGACGACCTTCATCGGTTCCAGGGTTTGACCGTCGAGGATGACGAAGTGGGGAGGCCAATAGCATCCGGAGATGGCATATTTATCGGTGAAATCGCCTTCAGGACCGTTATATTTGCTCACTTCTACCGAGCGGGCATCATAACAGGTCTGCACACGCGCCACCACTGCGGGTGTTTCCATCCATAGGTCAATCAGTGCCAGGCGACCATCGCGCCCGATCACGTAAGCATAGCGCCCGGTGGCAGACATGCGCGTAATGTGCACGGCGTAACCGCTGTCTACCGTGCTGACAATTTCGAAGGTGTCGCCGTCAATAATAGCAACCTGCCCGGCATCGCGCAGGGTGACGATGAAGTAGTTCTCCCAGTCGCGCGTGGTTTGCGGTTCAGTGGGGCGCTGATCCACGGGGGTGACCAACTGCCACGATTCTTGCATTTGGCCCAGGGAAAGCTCGGGCGGCGCAGGAGGCTCGTTTTGCAGGTATTTAGCCATGATATCGGTCTGTTCCTGGGTGAGAAAACCCTGCTTGCCCCAGTCGGGCATTCCGCCGGTGGTGCCGTTGAAGATGATGGAGGAAAGCGCCAAGGTGCCTTTGGGCAAAGTCACGTCGGGCGTCAGGGCAGGGCCGGTGGCGCCTTTACGCAGGGTGCCATGACAACCCGCGCAGCGCTCGAAAAAGGTCTGCTTGGACCAGGCAAATTCCTCATCCGTGAGGGTAGGTGCCTCGCCGAGGATGGCTTCACTGCTGACCTCAACAGCGCCAGAAGCGACCAGCTCAGGCAGCTCAACCAGGTAATCAATGATTGCCTGGATTTCCTCGCTGCTCAATGTGGTTCCGATGCTGACTGGCATTAACCCTGACTGGCAGGTGCCATCCGGGCACTCTGGAGCAATGTAAGAATCTGGGTCGGTGATGGCTTCATGCAAATATTCCTCCGTGGTTTTGGCGTCGCCAGTATACACACCGCTATCAATCCGCTCAGGGATCACCTCACTGATATTCGATAGGTCCGGGCCGAGTTTACCAACAGCGCCGGGAATGCCAGCGATGACATGACAGGCACTGCAGCCGCCTTTTTGGATGGCGGAGGCAACCAGATCGGTGCCGGATAAAGCCGGCGCGGTGTCGGATGAGCCTGGTGCAGTTGTTTCCGTTACGTCACCCGCCTTACCACAAGCGGCAGCTAGCAAGACCAAAATGATTACCGCTAACCAGAGTTTGATATTTTTCATAATTCATTCCTTTGGTTGGGATGGATTGGTCGTCTGTTGAAATAATATCACAATTTGATCAAGATCAAGATTGTAGGACTTAGCAACTTCCTTTAAAGAACAGAAACGGCTTAGAATGCAGCCGACGCAATCCGTTTTTAGATGAAAAAAGACTTGTGCTGCCTGTGGATAAGCAGACAGCACTTGGGCAACCGTCCAGGTTTGATCAGGAATTGCGTTTGTCGACCGTTCCATAAGAAAAGCCAGGGTATGGAAAGTTAGGCTGAGATTTGTGAGGCCAGGGCAGAGGCTTCTTTTTCTAAAGCTTCTGCAATGCCAAGATATTTTTCATGGACGCCCTCACCCGTCTCTTCGTGCTCCACTCTCTCAAACGCTTCCCACACTTCCTCATGCTTTGCGGCGGGGATGACCCGACCAGCCATCGGAAAGAGGATCTGATCTTCCTTGGCGATATGCTGCTGGAGTAGCAGGACATAGTTCCGGGCAGCGGTAACCACTGCATCACTCCCGACTGACTCTCCGGCTGCCCAGCGCTCTGCACCGGCACGCATCTCGCGGGTGAATTTGCGTCCAAGCTCATGTTCATTGAGCATGACACCAATTGGACCACCCTCGACGGGCACACCATGCTCGCTCATGGTGGTGAAGAGAACGTTTTCCTCTTTGAGATGGTGGCAACCATCGGCGAAGCCACGGATGAAATCGGCTGCATCCAGGAAGAAACCGGGCCGGACAGAAGCGCCTGCTTCCACAGCGTCGATGGCTTGCTCCAGGCTTACTAATACGCGCTCGATCACGCGGTGCTCAGAAGATAAAACATCAGTTGCTTGCATAAAAAAACTCCTTTGGTTATTTGTACTATTTATATCATTTTTAGATATTTTATTCTTTGCGCTGGCGCAAAGAACGAAAAATGGTGTGGAATTGGGCAGCGACCACGTCAAATCCACACCATTAATGTGATACCTTAAAGGCTATTTCTCGAGTTCCTCAGCCAACCGCACCAGCGCATGCGGGTTGGTGATCACTACCCGGCCGCGCCCTGCCTTAACCATGCCCGTCTTTTCCCAGGCACTGAGTGTGCGACTCACAGTGTAGAGGGTTGTCCCATTCATCTCAGCCAATTCCTGGCGCGAAAAGGGCAGCTCGACCAACAAGCCTTCGTCACTCATGCGCCCGGACTGCCCTGCCAGGCGCAGAAGTGTGCGGGCAATGCGCTGTTCTACACGTACGGTAGCCAATTCGCTGAAACGATCCTGCATCTCGCGGATGTAGCCAGTCATCAAGCGCATCATTCCAAACGAAATGCGGGGATGCGTTTCGAGGAATTTCCGGAAATCAGCGCTCCTGATTGCCAGCGCAGTGCTGTCTTCCAGTGCCTGGGCACAGGTTGGATAAGTGGCCTCAGTCTCTATGGCACCAACCGCGCCAAACAACTGGTTGGGCGACAGGGTGCGCAGGTTGACCTGCTGTCCATCGGGCGTAATCTGGCATAACTTGGCACGACCACTCAACAGGACATACAGGTATTCTGCCGGGTCGCCTTGAAAGAAGAAGTATGTCCCGTCCTCAACGCTGCGCGGAATCCCCAGCATGGCGATGGCGTGGATGTCATCCTTGCTGGCACTGCTAAACACCTCCACCTTGCGGAGGGTGGCCTCTATATCGAATTTATCCTGAGAGCCCATCTGGTTGATCTTTCATCATTTTAACTTCCTGTTTGCTATCTACTCGCTTCCCAGCAGTCGTTCGGCGTTACGCAGGTACACCTTTTCCAGCACATCATCGGGTAGAAACAACCCGTGAATGTGCCAGCGTCCCTGGAGAGGCACATCGGAGGCGTTGTAGTTGAAATATTCGTCATCGGTCTCGAGGAAGCGGTAGATGATGCGGTAGGAGGCCGGGTCAGGTCCCATGTCAGAGCCGAACAGGATGCGGTCGGCATACTGCAAGAAGAACTTTCGGGCAGTGTAGGGCTGGCGTCCCAGCTCGCCGATGCGCGCGGAGATGTCCACATAGAAATTGGGACAGCGGTCGAGCAGCGCGCCCACCCAGCCCAGGTCCTCAGCGCAGCAGCCGACATGCGCGCCGATGAAAGTGGTATTTACATGGCGAGTGACAAGCGAGGCTAACCCGTCCATGATGTGCAGAAAGGACGGAAACAGCGGGCTGGTGAAGGCCCATTCGGGGTGATTGCCCAACTCTTCCCAGCGCTCATTGGTCTCATCGATCGGGTCAAAAAAAGCCACCGGGTCGGCAACATGGATGAGGACCGGCAAGCCAAGCTCTCCGGCGGTCTCCCAGATGGGGGCCAGGCGCGGGTCGTCGACATCGACCAGCTTGCCAGTGTGGTCTTTGACCAGCAGTCCCAACCCCTTCCAGATCTTCAGACCCTGTGCGCCGCGCGCTTTTTGTGCCCTGAGCCTGCTGGCAGCCCACTCGGAGAAGGCATTACCTTTTTCTTGCCACTGCGACCAATCGACGCCGCCAAAGATCTGGAAGCGCTCGGGGGCAGGCTGTTTGAAATGCTCGAGGTGGACATCCAACAGCTGCTCACCCCAGCCACCGTCCAGATCGATGTAACGGACGATTCCAGCGGCGTCAAGCTGGTCGAGCAGCTCAGACAGGGGGCGTTTGTCCCAACCGCCGCCGAAGGACTCGCCCAGGTGGTTGTGGGCGTCGATGGCAGGGAAGCGGGGCTTCTCCAACAGGGTGGTCTTGGAGACGAGTTTGGATTGTGGTCTAAATTCGCTGAGTTCCATAATGAGGAATTATACCTGTAAACAAAAATCGCCGGAATTTCCGGCGATTTTTGTTTATTTGCCAGGTTATGCCAATTTAGTCAGCAAGTTGCAGGATACCCCAGTGAAATACTGGATATTATTTTGCACCCCTCCGGGTTTGAACATCAAATATAACCGCGCCTGCGAGAACAAGCGCTCTGACGATGTACTGGATGGAGATGTCCCAGCCCAGGAGGTTCATGCCGTTGGTCAGCGAGGCCATCACCAAGGCGCCAATGATCGATCCGGTAACCTTGCCGACACCGCCGGCTACGGCGACACCACCGACAAAAGCCGCGGCGATGGCATCGAATTCCATCCCTGCTCCTGCGATCGTCGTGGCGGAGCGCAACCAGGAAGCATACAGGATACCGGACAAGGCGGTGAGCAGGCCCATTGAGCCAAAAACCAAAAAGGTGATCTTCTTAACACTGATGCCGTTCAGCTCAGCTGCCTCTGGGTTTCCGCCGACAGCGTAGATATGCCTGCCGATGACGGTCCTGGACGTGATGTAAGAATAAAGAAGAACCACAATCAACAGGATAACAGCAGCCCAGGAGAGACCCTGGTATCCCGCGAGCACCCAGGTGATGCCGGCGATCACAGCCGACACAAATATCAACTTGACGATGAACATGTTCATCGTCAGTACTTCAAAGTGGTAAGCCTGGGTCTTTTTGCGGTTGTTGATTTCGCCTAGAATGAATAAAATGATGCCTAATATGCCGAGGAGCAGCGTTACTTTGTGTACACCTGGCAAAATGCCAATGTCGGGAATATCGGGAATAAAACCATTGCCCAGTGCATTGAAAATATCGTTCTCGATTATTATCGTGCCCGTGCTTCTGGTGGCAAGCTGCAAGGCTCCCCTGTAGCCCAGCCATCCAGCAAGTGTGGCAACAAACGCTGGGATTTTCATCTGCGCCACTAGGAAAGCGGTTAACAGGCCGGCCAGTATTCCGAGCGCCAGTACTAATGGTATGGTCACACCTAAAGGCAGGAGCCAGTACTTGATGGCGATTGCTGCGATTGCGCCGAGGGTACCTGCGAGATATCCGACCGACAGATCGATATGGCGGATGACAATGACCAGGGTCATGCCGACCGCTAATACGGCGATATAGCTCATCGCATTCACCAGATTACCGATGTTCCTCGACGAGACAAACAGGCCTTTGGTCGTGATGGTGAAGAAGATAACAATCACGAGAAAGGCGATATACATGCCGTATTCACGGATATTGTGTTGCTGCGCTTTTATTAGATCTTTGATAGACATGTCGAGCCTCCCCGCTTGGGTTATCCTGCTGCTGTGACGGCAAAGTCATCACGGGCGCCAACCATATAGGCGACCACTCGCTCGCGAAAGTCATCAATATTATCAGCGATAACGGCGTCGCGCACCTTGCGGCCGTTGCGCATCACCATTAACCGGTCGCTCACGCTGTAGATATCTTCCAGGCGGTGGCTGATGATGATGATCGAAGCGCCCTGCGCCTTGAGCTCTCGCACCAGGTCGAGCACCTTGCTGATGGCTGCGACGCTCAGGGCGGCCGTGGGCTCGTCCATGATAATGACCTTAGAGTTGAAAGCCATTGCCCGTGCAATGGCTACAGCCTGGCGCTGGCCTCCGGACAGTCTTTCGACCATCAAGCGCACAGAGGGGATGTCAATCTTGAGACGATCGAGCAGGCGCTGCGCCTCTTTTTCCATGTAGCGGCCGTCCAGTACACCGAACGGACCGAGCTTGAGGCTGACCGCTTCTCGTCCGAGGAAGACGTTGGCAGTTACATCCAGGTTGTTGGAGAGAGCCAGGTCCTGGTAGACCATCTCAATGCCCAGGCGGCGCGCATGCAAGGGGTCGGTCAAATGGGCATTCTTCCCCTCGATGAGAATCTGTCCTTCATCCGGGATATAGGCACCACTGAGAACCTTCATCAGCGTGGATTTGCCGGCAGCGTTGTCGCCGACCAAGCCCAGCACTTCACCATGGTTCAATACCAGGTCTACCCCACGCAGTGCCTGGACAGCAGCAAAGCTCTTCCTGATATTCCGCATTTCGACGACGGGTGTGGTTTCTGTCATAGGTTTCACCATTCTCCTTAGAAATTATACTGGAAAAGGTGTGTTCGCGGGGGCAGTGCCTCGGAAGCCGGTTGCCAAAAAGGCAAGTCAGAGCGACTCGACCGCCATTTCCGCTTTTCATAGTGAGATGTCAGAAGGACTGCAGGAATAGTGACAGACGAAGCCATCACTATTCCTGCAATCACGAACTGCATGTTATTAAGGCAAGCCGGTGAACTCACTGGCCTGGTAGTAGCCAGAGTCGATCAGGGCAGCCTTGACATTGGATTGGTCAACCGTGACAACCACAGACGGCTTGGCAGGAACATCGATCTTGCCGTTGTTGTAGGTAGCGGTCTGTTCGGGGGTTGAGCCTTCGAGGTAGGCAATGGCAGCGGCGATGGCATCGCTGACGAGCGTGCGGACGTCCTTGAGGACGGTCATGGACTGCTTGCCGTCGATGATGTACTGGACGGAGGGTATCTCTGCATCCTGGCCGGTGACGACGTAGGCGGTGACATCTGCGTCAGCGCCAAACACATCGGCAATGGCGCGTGCCGTGCCATCGTTGGGGGCGAGGATGAAGACACTGCCCTTATCGGCGGCAGCAGCAGCCGTCAGGTTGGCCTGGGCGAGGTTCTTGGCCACGTCGAACTTCCAGTCGGTGGTCACCTGTCCGATGATCTGGCCCATCTCATCGCGGGTCAAGGTAGCCTTGTCCTGCAGGGCGATAGCTTCGCTGGAGTTCTTGATGACAAAGGTGCCATCGGC
>Ga0299915_10002806_pt1 | contig 12667 bp, 10 predicted proteins | sample RVTome_13_FD_200263 | JGI IMG/M metagenome (GOLD analysis project Ga0299915, IMG submission 200263) | Soil microbial communities from uranium-contaminated site in the Upper Colorado River Basin, Wyoming, United States - RVT92D227 (version 2) ...
CCGGAAAATCGACCCGGTACTTTAGAGTCTGGTCTACCGAATTCTCCCAGACCTCAACCGCCATCGAATCGGCATATTCGTCGTCGTTGCCGTACTTGGGAGCGGCCAGGAGCTTCGCTCTCAGCTCCTCGTATCCTTCGAAGTTGGCCTTCAGGGCGTCCAGCAGCTCTGCCATGGTCGCCGCCTTATCCTCGAATATCACCTTCTTTATCGCCGTCAAGCAGTCAGCGGCATCGTTGAGGCCCCGAGAGAGAGCTTGAGGGGCCTCCAACTGCTGGTAACGGCCGCCGCCGAGGGTAATATCAGTCCCCTTCCGGAGGCAATCTTGCACGAAAGAAGAGACGAAGGGGAAGTAGCGCGTACTCTTGTAATGCTCTTCCCAGTTCGCTTTATAGAAGTTTACGGCCAGATCATACAAGTACTCGACCTGCGTCTTGTACGCCTCCATGAGCTCGTCAAAGGTCTTGAAGTTCCTGGCGTCCCCCGTAGCGACGCCCATCCTTATCCCGGTCGTCTCCTCTATGCCGTCGTTCAGGGCGAGCAGGAGGATCTTGGCATGGTTAGATATGCCATATACGTTCGGACGGGTCCAACCCATGCTCTGTAGGTACGCGGGATTCACGCAGTCCACCTCACAGTAGTCCCGGGCATCCTCCATAGAAGCCCCGCGGTCGAGCATATACTGGATCTCCCCGTTATCGTTGAACCAGGCGGGGATGCCGCCACCGTGCTCTCGGGTGCACTCTATCGCCGCGTCAAGCAGTTCTGGGGCCATCGCTCTGTGATACCGCAAGGAGATATGAGGTTGGTGGACCTGTACCTGCTGCCCTACGTGCAATACCAGGCATGAGAGCTCATTCGAGGCGTCCCTGCCCCTCCGGTCGATCCCGCCGACAGTAACGTTGACGATGTAGTTGGGTCCCGTCGCATCCTGAAGTTCCCGGGGCTTTCCGGGCTCTATGGCCCACCAGTACGGCTCGAAGCTCGCCCACTTCATGAACATGCAGCCCATAAGCTCCGCCGCCTCCTGGCGGGTGAGCCGCCCCTCTCTCACATCTCTCTCGTAGAAGGGGTACATATACTGGTCGAACCTTCCAGCAGTGTGGTTATGGAAACTCTTGTCCCAATCGTGCCCGATGGGGAACCACCAGTAGCTCTGCAGCGCCTCGTGGAAGTTCCGGGCTGGGTTGGCCGGCACCCAGTCGCATATCTCGGCGATCTTCTCCAGCTCTTTCTTCCGTTCCGGGTTAGACTCCTTCGCCGCCATCTCTCGGGCTAGAGCAGCATGCCGGTGGGAGAGGTGAATAAGCCCCTTCATGGCTATGATGCACGCCTCCAGAAACTCGCTTCGCTCCTTGTCGTCTGTGGTGAACTGTGCTGGGTCCTTATCGTGGAGCCTGGCGATCTCGTCCTTAGCCTCCTGGATGAACGAATTCACTCCCTCATTGAGGATCCTCCCGTAGTCTGCCCCACAAGCGACGACCCAAGGGCTGGGATTAATGAAGTAGGTCCCAAGTCCGGTCTCATACATCTTGTACAGCAACCTGTCGCGGTACGCCACAGTCTTCTCAAATAAGGCCTTGCCGGGATACTTGTCCATCCAGTACTCGCAGCACTGAAGAAGCCGCTCTACGTCTTCCGGCGGGCAAGTGCCCGCTACACACCTCGACCCTGAGGTGAAATCGCCCGTCCTAAGTATGTGCGCGTGTATAGGAGCATACGACTCAACATGTGGGTTTGCGCCCCGAATGTACGGCGTCTGTCCCCCCACAATAAGCTCGTCGTCCCGAATGACGATGGGGACCTTAGCGCAGACATTGGCGAACGCCTTCGCCTTCCTCTTCGCCCGATGCTCCCCCTCGGTCAGCTTGTAGGACTCCGTCAGGTACCAGGCTTTCTCAGCGCTGATCCGGACTACTGCTTCCCGGTACCTTTGCTTGAGCCGTTGCACCCTTGGCGTAAACCCGTTCGTCTTTCTAACCGCCCCGAGGTCGATCCTCCGCCGGGCAGTAGTTACAACCTTGCCCGACTCAGCTGCAATAGCCATCGCTTTTCCTCCTTATCGATTGAACTTGTGATGTTGTTTGAGACAACACCACACACCCTTCGGGCTGACCCGAAGGGTTACGTCAGGCATAGCTATTAGACGGCTGCCTTCCTCTCGGTTTCTCCCCTCCTTCCTCCAATCACACCTGAGGCTACACGATGACCTCGCAGGTCAAGCCGCACGCCTCAAAGTAGTCGACGATCTCCTGCAGTTCATCACCCGGTATCGGCTTCAGTTCGCTTATCTTATACGGCCGATCCAGCATCTCGTACTTGCTCATGCCAAATCTGTGATAGGGCAGGATGTTCACAGGCAGTCCAGCGTCAAGGCTCTTCACAAAACGCGCTATCTCCCGAAGGTTCTCCTCGGTGTCCGTCAAAGTGGGGATCAGCGGAATGCGAATGATCATCCGGACACCCTTCTCCACAATCGTTCTGGCGTTGCGCAGGATCGGTTCGTTGGGCACCCCTATAATCGCCAAATGGGCCGCAGGGTCCATTATCTTCAAGTCGAACATCACCAGGTCGGTGTACTCGAGCACAGTCTCCAAGTCAGACGGGGTACCATAACCCGACGTATCCAGGCACGTGTGCATGCCCGCCTCTTGGGCGCGCTTGAATATCGCCGCTACTAGCTTGGGTTGATTGAGGGGTTCGCCACCAGAGACGGTGATTCCCCCGTTCGAGTTGCGGTAGTACAGAGCGTCCTTCTCTACCTCGCTATAGATATCCTGTGTCGAATCCTCTCGCCCAAGAAGTCGCATGGCGTTCTGCATACACACGGGGACACACTTGCCGCAGTTGGTGCACTTCTCGCGGTCGATCTTGACCCCTTTTTCCTCATAGGTAATCGCGCTCGGCTCACATACCTCCAGGCAGCGGTCACAGTGGTTGCACAACGAGTTGACGTGTCCAACCTCGACGAAAGAGTTTTGCGACTCCGGGTTGGAACACCAAGGGCACCTCAATGGGCAACCTTTCACAAAGACCGTAGTCCTTATCCCCGGTCCATCTTGCACACTGAACCGCTGGATGTTGAATGTCATGCCCGTAAGCACATCACGCACATCGGCCTCGCCATCTGCGGGCTGTCGCTCTGCTGTTACCATCCGTAGCCTCCTTCATTGCGGCGAGCAGGCCACTCGTCTTCCGCGGCGCTCCCGCGATGGCTACAGCTAATTCCTGGCCGATATATCCCTATCACAACCTTGCCATCCTTCGTCCACCAACCCCGAAATCAAGGCCGCTCAGGACGCCTCCAAATCACTACCCTGCCCTGCGCAGGTGCGACACACGGGTACAAGTATAGTATCTCTTACCCCATGGGCGCTGTCAATATCCGCGGCTGGCTCCCCTAATCCGTGAATAGGCCTCCCAGGCAGATGGTGTTAGCGGGGCGTACGGGGTGGTGACGTTGGCGCCGGCGGCTGCTGTCCGGTTGCAGGGACGGCTGAAGCGGCGGCTTTTTCCGGCGACAGGGAAGGCTTCGCCGCAGAGCTTACATGGCGGCCGGTCCCCTCAGGGGGTCAGCAAGCAGGCCAGACCGAAGCTCTGAGCCGGCGGCGGCCGGAGATGACCAATGTCTCCCAGACCAGGTTCACCAGCCGCACCAGTTGGCCTCGGGCGTGGTGCACTACCCGCCCGAACTGGGTGAAGATGGCGAACCGCAACCGCTTGGGCCGGGCATTACGGCACTGGACGTCCAGCGCCGCTGCCTTCAGCAGCTCCAGCAGGTTAAAGGTGAGTGCCTGCAGGCCGTAGCCCAGCCTGAGCCCCTCGAAGTCGTCAATACAATCACCACCGAGTGCTGAAAGCAACACGAACGACTCCGCCATCTGGTCCTGACCGAGCCCTTTGGCCGACTTCTTCGGCGGTAGGTGCTTGTCTGCCGCCGCCATTACCCCGCTGCGCCGTCCCAGTTCAATGAGCAGCGCCACTCCTTCGTGTGGAGTTACTTCCTCGGTCAGGCCACCGGCAAGATCGATGTCCAAGGCGTTGGGCAACGGTTTCCGCACTAATGCACCCCCTTAGCGTTTTTTCTTGCCAGTGTGCACCCTAAAGGTGCGTCCGCCAAACCTGTATCCACGGATTAGGGTTAACCTCCTTGCCTTGACCCCACTATAGGGGAGGGGTCTCCGTCATGACATCACATGTCCTGAAACACCACACCTGTTGACAAGTTCTGCGGATCGCGCTATCTTCAGACACAGGCCGAATCTGCCGCGAGGCGGAGCGGGGGGGCCAAACACAGGGGTGAATCCGCAGGCGCGGAAGGGCATCTCTTTCAGCCCTAACCCGTCAGCTAACCTCGTAGGCCTCTGAAAGAGGTCATAGCGTCCCGCAAACCGGGCCGGGGGCTAGGCCTCCGGCTTAATTTGTTGGGCGCGCCAATAGGAGGTGAAGCGAGATGCAGCGAACGCCCCAACGCTGCCCCGATTGTAGCCAGCCTCTAGGAATCTCCTGGGATATGTGGGGCCAGTATTACGTGTGCCAGGGCTGTGGTTTCACCGCTGAGGGCGACGAGATGAAGCCCACGGACAAGCGCCAGGAGGTCTCAGCCTTCCTGGTCGCCGCCGGCGCCGGCATGGAGCGGCAGGCACTGCACGGACGCTCTAGGAGAGATAGCCAGCCCGGTCGCTCTATCCCGCGATCCCTTCTCAGCCGGATGCCAGCAGATTCTGCTGCTCCAGCCCCAGCGCCATTTTTCGTCCCAGCCAGTGCCCTGCCTACCCTTAGAAGAGGCACAGCATCAGGAGCCAAGAGTAGAAGACCAGCTTGACGAGATCAGCCAGGAAGCTGAGGGGGTTGGTGGGGCCGCTGAACTCCACGTGGTTCAGGAAGTCGAACTCGGCGTAGTGGAGTTGGAGACCTCGGCCCTGGAGGGAGTCGCGGAGGAGGTGGGATTGGGTGAACGGGATAAGATCGTCACCACGGCTGCCGATGATGAACACTTCGGCGCGGATCTGGTCTAGGTAAGTGCGCGGCGACAGTTGGCGGAGGACTGTAGCCAGGGGAGGAGGCGCCTGAGCTAGCAGCTGTGGAGCGCGAACAGGGTCGTCGTTAGAGAGTACGGCGAAGACGAGGCGAGTGGTGGGGGAGAGGTCTTCGACAGCTACACCGCCATCGCCATCGAGGGCGGCCACCAGGAGGCGACGCTCGCTTTCTTGGGGGACGAGGTAGATAAGGCTGGTGCGAAGCACCTCCTCCGCCCAGGGGTCCACGCTCCAGGGGCGACGCTGGCCGTCCACATCTATGGTGCGGGTGGTGATGGAAGTGATGACATCCTCGATATCGTAGTAGCCGCCGAAGGATGCCAGGACGCGGACGTCATCACGGATGCTGGGGTCGGCGGCAGCGGCGAAGGCTAAGCCCTGGCCCACAGAGAAGCCTAGCACGGCGACGCGCTGAGGCTCCACGAAGGGCTGTCGTTGCAGGTAGCGAAAGGAATCAATAACGACCTCGGTGTCGTCAGGGGTGAGGATCTTCCGGCTCAGGTGGGGCAGGACGGGCAGCATGGCTACATATCCCATGCGGGCAACCCCCTCCGCCAGGCGAACAGCCCGGGGGTCATAGCGGGCGCGAGGGGCGGCGCCAATGACGATAAGGACGGCGCTATGACGGCCCTCGCCGGCTGGCCGGTAGAGGTCGGCTTCCAACAGGCCGCCGTCAGATGCCGGAAAGCGGACGGTCTCCACGATAGGCTTGGCGCCCAGCAGGTTGAGGGGAGCATCGGGAAGGGAGACGATGAGATGTGGGTAGAGGAGGAAGGTGCGCAGGACCAGGTTGGTGGGCGGGGCGGACCAGAGGGCGACCCAAAGAGCCCCGAAGACCAGGGGTATGGCCAGAGCCAGCCGATATCGGCGAAGAAAGCGCTGAAGGCCACCCGTCATGCTACTATTCTAGCTGATCCAAGCGGCGATGGATGAACGATTCGGTCTCGTTATGTTGAGTGCAGCGCGGCATCACGCATCAGGCCCATATTCCTCGCTTCGCTCAGGGCGATGGAATGAGTTCAGGAAAGGTGCGCGCAGCTCTAACGCCCCTCACCTCTCGATGCCGTGCAGCACTTCAGTGCAGTACTCCACCAGCTCTGCGTCCAGCCGCTCGGCCTGGATGAAGGCAATGACCTTGGCCATCACCTGGTGAGCGTGCCGCTCGTTGTTGGTCACGCAACTGATCCCCAGGGAGACCAGCTGCCACTGGTCCTGGTCAGCCACCTCAGCCGCCGCCACATTGAACTTGTTGTGCAGCCGGGCCAGCAACGACTTGAGCACATGCCGCTTCCCCTTAAGCGAGTGGTTGTCCGGCAAGCGCAGCCAGACGCGGCACAGCCCCACGGTCATGCCCATGTTACTCCTCGCCTGCGCCTTGGGGCCTCTCCGGCAGGGGCGGCAGGTCTTCTGGCTTCTCCAACCCGAAGTACTCCAGAAAGCGGAAGGTGGTGCCGTACACGTACGGCCGTCCGGCCCCAGACCCCCGCCCCACCTCCATCACCAGGCCCCGCGCCTTTAGCGACGCCAGCGCCCGCTCGCAGTTCACCCCGCGGATCGCCTCGATGGCGCCACGGCTGATGGGCTGCTTATAGGCGATGATGGCCAGGGTCTCCAGGGCAGCGTGGGAAAGGCGATGGTCTTCCTCCACCCCCAGGAACCGCTCCACGTAGGGCGCCGCCTCCGGCGCCGTCACCATCTGCACCGCCGATCCGGTACGCTGGAGGCGGACGCCTCGGCCCTGGCACTCGGCAGCCACAGCCTCCACCGCCTGTGCCACCTCCTCCAGGCTCGCCGCGGCGATATGGGCCAGGGCGCTCAGCTCTACCGGCTCGTCGGCCACAAAGAGGATGCTCTCTACAATCAGCTTCAGGCTGTCCAACGAGGCTTCGGGGGGCATGGCCAAGTCCTGTTGCTAGAGGTGCTGGTCCGGCGACTCCTCCTCGGCTGGGCCTCCGGAGGCGGGCGCCACTCCCCCGGGAGCGGCTTCCGCCTGGGCTGGCCCTTCGCCGCCCTCCACCGGCGGTTGCACCATCGAGGAGGCCACTGGTGCAGGCTTAGGGCCGCCGAAGGTGATGCGCACCGAGGGGAGGCCGGTTACCGGCATTCCCAGGTCCGTCTGTAACGTATCGGCCACCACGTGGGACGCCTCCTGAGTCACAGCACTCACGTTGGCGTCTGGGGTTATGGTCAGCTCCACCGAGGCGGCGACTCCCTTGTCCCGCTGGAAGACGCGAGCCTTGGCCGCTGTCACCTGAGGCAGGGCTACCAGTGCCTCCTCTAGCCGCAAACGCAGCGCCTGGGCTGGGACGATGGTGGTGGCGCCAGCCTGTTCCACCCTCAGCTCCTGCTGTGCTTCCCCTGCTGGGGCTATCTCCACAATAATGACCAGCAGGGCCAGGACTGCCAGCACCAGGGCGCCCAGGGTCAGGATCAGCCGCGAGGCGTTGTCCCGGTGGTCATCCAGGTAGTGGACGAAGTCCCCCAGCCGATCGACGGCCTCCTTATCGGCAGCCCAGGCGGCAAAGACGAGCACGCCCATCAGAACGATCCAGAGGGCAGCGAGGAGAATGATTATGCTACGGTTCGCGTCGTTCATGGCCCAGGTGAGATACGGGCTCCAGCACCCCCACGACACCCCCATCGGCCATGGCCGTCAGTCGCGTCGGAATCAGCCGGTTCGCAAGGGCATCGCCTGCGGAAGTGTAAACACGGATGTAGTTGCCAGTCAACCCCTGCCAGTGCCCGCCCTTTTCTTCCTCCCATAAGACCGCTAGGGTCCGACCCAGGAATCCCCGGCGGAACGTCTCTGCCGAGGCCCGGCCCAGCTCCAACAGCCGCTCCAGACGAGAGCGTTTCACCGGCGGTGGGATATGGCTCGGCAAGAGGGCGGCAGCCGTACCGGGCCGCCGCGAGTAAGGGAAGGCGTGTATGGCGGCGAAGCTGATCTCCTGGCAAAGGCGGTATGTGGCCTCGAAGTCCTCCTCCGTCTCTCCTGGGAAACCGGCGATGACATCCGTTGTGATGGAGGCGTTAGGCACATGTTCGCGGATCATTTCCACCACCCCCCGGAACTGCTGGGCGGTGTAGCGACGCCGCATGCGGCAGAGGACGGCGTCGGAGCCGCTCTGGAGCGGCAGGTGGAAGTGGGGGCAGAGCCGGGGGTCCTGCCATAGCGCTAAGAGCTGGCCTGAGACGTCCTGGGCCTGCAACGATGACAGCCGGATCCGTGACACCGATGTCCGTTCCAGCAGCGCCTCCAACAAACGTCGGGGGCCAGGCTCCTGCCTGGCGAAGTCGCGGCCGTAGTTGCCCAGTTGGGTTCCCGTGAGCACGACCTCCAGCACCCCCTCAGCCTGGCGGGCTATCACCTCCTCCACCACCTGGGCGATGGGGACGCTATGTTCGCAGCCGCGGGTGTAAGGCACGATGCAGAAGGAGCACAATTCGTTGCAGCCTTCCTGAATCTTGACCAAGGCCCTCGTCCGCAACCCTTCCCGCACGGGCGCGTCGCAGCCGGCGGCCGGGTCGCCCCGCTGCCGCAGCCGCTCCAGGAGCCAATCTGGGATGGTTGGTTTCTCTCGGCTGCCCAGAACCAGGTCGGCGCCGGTTTGGGCGGCCTCAGCAGGCGCCCTCTCGACGTAACAGCCAGTGAGGATCACCTGGGCCCCCGGCGAGAGGCGCCGCGCCAGCCGGGCCAGGTGTCGCGCCTTACGGTCGGCCACGTGGGTTACGGAGCAGGTATTGATGACGAAGGCGTCGACACCGGCCCGCGGCCGGTCTAGAACCAGCACACCGCTGCCCCTCAGGCGGCGGGCGATCGCCTCAGAGTCGGCCTGGTTCAGCTTGCAGCCCAGGGTAAGGATGGCCACTGTGGGCTGCTGGTCGGACATCGATACACATCATAGCAGGAAGCCGCTGCCCCGTCCTGAAATCAAAACGCCAAGGGGTTAGGCTGTCCAGCTCCCGTTTCATGGGTCCAATGTGGGGAAATCAGAGGCATCGCCAATATTCCCCGAGATGCTCCTTTACCTGTGCTATCACCCTTTTTGTCTCGTCGAGCGATGGATCACTCTGGAATCTCTGTGGCACCGGTCCGGGCTCCTCCGTGGCAACGTCAAAACCGGCCAATCCACAAATCAAAGCCAGCCATGCATACGGCAGGACCTTTTCGTTGTAGCCGGAGGCGATGAGATCGATCACCCTTCCCTGACAGGCTTCAGCCATTTCCCTGACTCGCTCGCCGATCATTCTGAAGCCCTCTACTGTCAATCCTAAGCGAGTCAGCCCGTCATCGAAGTGCGGATCGGAGCCGCCATTCCTGATGATAATCTGCGGCTTGAATTCCTGAGCTAGTGGCTCGACGATCTCCTCAAGGACCATCCGGTAGGAATCGTAGCCGGCATACATCGGCATAGGGATGTTCACAGTAGAACCCTTGCCTGCGCCGAGGCCAACATCCCAGACAAAGCCAGTGCCGGGGTATAGAGTCCTGGGGTCTTGATGCAGATCGATAAACAGGACCGATGCATTTGAATAGAAATACTCGCTTGTGCCGTTTCCGGCATGGGCATCGGTATCGAGAATGAGAATCCTTTCTAGCCCGTAGGCTTCCCCCAAGTAGGTTGCTGCGAACGCCACGTCGTTGTAGAGGCAGAACCCCTCTCCGTAGCTCGGCTTGGCGTGATGTATTCCTCCGCCAATCGAAATCGCCTTCTCGAACTGGCCGGACTGGACCAGGTCAGCAGCCAGCTTAGCTTGACCAACGACCAGTCTGGCTGCTTCTTCAAGCCTACCGCATCCACTGGCTGGACGGTTATCCGAGGAGTGGTAGCGGTGGAACCTGCCGTTAAAGCTCAAACCCGAGTGCGCAGCCCGATAGTACTCCCTAGTAAAATCGATATACTCCCTTTGACAGATCCTCAGCAGGTCTTCGTCGCTGGCGGGTTCGGATGCCACGATCCGGTAGTTGCCGCTCTCGCTGAGATTCTCTCTGAGGAAGCGAATGAATGCCTCGTACCGCCCCCCCCTGAAAGGATGCCCCGGCCCAAAATCGTATTCCTTCAACCCTTCGTGATACAAGATTGCTACTGGCATTGCACAATCCCTCCGCTCGCATGTGCGGTCGTCACCTGTTGGGTTATTTCCAGACCCCACTATCGCCCAGCGAGGCCCCTGCGAACGCTGTGGAGCCTACGGGATGAACAGCGGCGCCATGACCAGGGTGATGGTGCTCAGCAGCTTGATCAGCACGTGCAGCGATGGTCCGGCCGTGTCCTTGAACGGGTCGCCCACCGTGTCCCCCACTACCGCAGCCTTGTGGGCATCGCTGCCTTTGCCTAAGGTCATCAGCGCGCCCGGGTTACCGGAGGGGAGTTCTTTAAGATGCCCGGCCTCTATGTACTTCTTGGCGTTGTCCCAGGCGCCACCCACGTTGTTGAAGAACGTGGCCAGGATGATACCGCCGATGGTCCCCACCATCAGCAAGCCGGCCACGGACAGCCAGCCAGAGTTGTCTTCCCGTGCGAAGCGGAAGATGAGCCCCACCGCGATGGGCATGCCCACAGCCAGGATGCCAGGCAGGATCATCTCTCGCAGGGCGGCTCGGGCGGTGATGTCCACGGCCCGGCCGTAGTCGGGCCGCGAGGTGCCCGCCATGATGCCCGGGTCCTCCCGGAACTGGCGCCGCACCTCTTCGATGATGCTGCTGGCGGCATTACCCACGGCCCGGATAGCAAAGGATGAGAAGAGGAAGACCAGCATAACACCCAGGAGACCTCCCACGAAGACGTCAACATTGGACAGGTCGATGGGCAGCGTTTCGGTCAGGGGAACGCCGATCCGCTCCTTGACCTTGTCCAGGTAGGCGCTGAACAGGAGGAAGGCGGCCAGCCCGGCGGAGGCCACGGCGTATCCCTTGGTCAGGGCCTTGGTCGTGTTCCCCACGGCATCCAGGGAGTCGGTGATGTGTCGGGCGCTCTCCGGGGCACCCGCCATCTCGGTGATGCCGCCGGCGTTATCGGTGATGGGTCCGAAGGTATCCATGGCCAGGATGTAGGCCGCGGACATGAGCATGCCCATGGTGGCTACGGCCGTGCCGAAGACGCCGGTGCTGAAGCCACCGACGTTCGGTATCTCTGCGTGCGATCCGAGCACGAAGGAGATGACCAAGGCCAGGCCGATGGTGATGGCCGTGGCCGCTGTCGTCTCCATGCCCACGGAGCTGCCGATGATGATGTTGGTGGCAGGCCCTGTGCGGGAGGCGTTAGCGATGTCCTTAACCGGCCGGAAGGTACCCGAGGTGTAGTACTGGGTGATGTAGACGAAGGCGATGCCGGTGGCGATGCCGACGAGGCCACAGAAGAAGAACCAGTACCACTCATCGCCCAACATCACCTTCGTGGCGATGAACAGGCCGATGACCGAGAGGACGGAGACGATATAGTACCCGTAGTTCAGGGGCGTCATCGGGTCCTGCTTGCCGTCGTCCCGGGCGAAGAAGGGTACGGAGGCCAGGCCCACGATGGTGGCCAGGATCCCGAAGGAGCGCAGGACCAGCGGGAAAATGACCCATTCCAGGTTGCCCGTCACGGTGTATATGACCACGCCCAGAATCATGGCCCCGATGTTCTCCGCCGACATGGACTCGAACAGGTCAGCGCCACGGCCGGCGCAGTCGCCCACGTTATCGCCCACCAGGTCGGCCACAACGGCAGCGTTGCGGGGATCGTCTTCCGGGATGCCGGCCTCGACCTTGCCCACTAGGTCGGCGCCGACGTCAGCGGCCTTGGTGTAGATACCACCGCCCAGCTGGGCGAAGAGAGCCACGAAGCTGGCGCCGAAGCCGAAGCCGACGATGAGGAACGGCACTATCGCCTCCGGCCTCCCCAGAACCTTGCTGTAGATGAAAAAGATGCTGGAGACGCCCAGGAGGCTGAGGGCCACCACCAGGAAGCCGGAAACGGCGCCGCCCCGCAGGGAGACGGTGATCGCTTCTTTGAGGCTGCGGGTCGCCGCCGAGGCCGTCCGCGAGTTGGAGCGGACGGCGATGTACATGCCGATGAAGCCGGAAAGGGCCGAGGCGGCGGCGCCGGCCAGAAAGGCGATGCTGGTTAGCAGTCCCTCCTCCCAGTGGCCGATGACCTTGTTGCCATAGTCGACCTGTCCACCCTTCAGGATGATCTCTTTGACGCCCTCCGACACGCCGCCGACGACCACGCCGATGATGACGGCGGTGACCAGCGCCAGAACGGCGATGGTGCTGTACTGGCGCCTGAGGAACGCCATGGCGCCCTCGAAGATCATCGAGGCGACATCCTGCATCTCCTTAGTGCCGCTGTCACGGCGCAGAACATCCCATGTCATCCAGGCCGCATAGAAAACGGCCGCGAGCCCCGCAATTGGTATCAGCACAACTAGTTCCATCTATCGCTAAACCTCCTATCGCTAAACCTCCGTCGGGCAGTCTAACAGAGGGACCATGGTCAGGCAAGGAGTGTGGTGTTTCAGGACATGTGAGAAGGGAGGGGGTGAAAGGAAGTCGGCCCGGGCCCGCTGGAGACGGGGAGCCGCTCGCACCAGCACTACGTCCGCTTCTACAACCGCTGCCGCCAGCACAGCGCCTTGGGCTA
>Ga0299915_10002807_pt1 | contig 12666 bp, 12 predicted proteins | sample RVTome_13_FD_200263 | JGI IMG/M metagenome (GOLD analysis project Ga0299915, IMG submission 200263) | Soil microbial communities from uranium-contaminated site in the Upper Colorado River Basin, Wyoming, United States - RVT92D227 (version 2) ...
GTGAACGCGACCCAGAACATCCCGGTTCGGTCGTTCCCCACGTCCGACGTCCAGTTCGTGACTCTGCGAATCGACATGACGCAGGGGTGCCTGGCCAACCTCTACACGCCTCCGCAGGACATCGAGACGAGGCAATACATCGCCGGCACCGAACCCCACATGAGCGTCTGCAGGGAGCCGACTTCGTACCAGTCCGTAACCGTCCCGTCCGTGATGGGACTTCCCGTCGATCAGGCTTCGGCCCTCCTGCGCGAGTCAGGCTTCAATGTCTCGATCCTGCACCGGCTCAGCGACCAACAGGAGGGGACGGTTATCGCCCAGGACCCGGGTGCCGGCGAAGAGGCGCTCCAGGCGAGCATCGTGACGATCACGGTGGCGCAGAAAGCCCAGCCCTCGCCGGGCTCCCCAGGATCGACAGTCGTCCCGGGCGTCGTCGGAATGGCCCAGGCCGAGGCCGAGGCAGTCCTGCGAAGCGCGGGCTTCGAGATCGAGGTCGTGCAACAGGAACAGTGCGACCCTGCCGATCCGTCGTGCGTCGCCATGGAGGGCTACGTTTGGGGGCAGGACCCGGACGCGGGGGCGAAGGTCGCAGCCGGCTCCACGGTCCGGGTGTACGTCAATCCTTGAGCGGCGAGGGCGGATGCCCGCGCGGGGACGACTCCCGTGGGGATGACGCCCGTCGGGACGACCCGCGTGAGACGAACGGATCCCCGCGGACGACGAACCGCCAGGGCCGCTCGCGGCCGGTGCTGATTCCGACCCGCGTGGTTCGTCCCACGCGCGACCTCGGGACCGGATCCCCGCCCAGCAGGAACAGGTCGGATCCCCGCACGAGATCGAGTCCGTTCTCCCCGCGCGCGACGCCGAACGCCTGGGCCAGCCTGGCCGGACCCGAGCAGAGGAGCTGCGGGTCGCCGGTGCCACGCCTTCGGGTCATCTCTGCCAGGCCTTCGACCGGCTCGGCGGACCGCAGGAGCACGGCGCTCCCCTCGCCGGAGCGTCCCGTCACCACGTTCATGCAGTGGTGCATGCCGTAGGTGAAGTAGACGTAAAGGTGCCCGGGCCTGCCGAACATCACGTCGGTCCTCGGGGTCGGGCCACGATAGGAATGGCTGGCCGGATCGTCCTCCTGGTAGGCCTCGGTCTCGACGATCCGGGCGACCAGCCGCCCTCCCCCCGACAGCTCGCGCACGAGAAGCCTCCCGAGGAGGTCCGGTGCGACCCCGGTGGATGGACGCTCGTAGAACGAGCGCGGGAGGCGTCTGCCGGCCCCCACCACGGCTAGGTGCTGCGGCCCTTCCGCAGGAACAGACGCAGCTTGGGAAGCGGCCAGGCGTTCACCACGTCCTCCTTCGTGAGCCAGCCGCGCTGCGCCGTTGAGACGCCAAATCGCATATTCGGAAGGTGGACGGGTGCGTGCGAGTCGGTGTTGACCGCGAATCGCACCCCGTGACGCTTCGCCCACAGGATGTGTTCGTCCTTGAGATCCAACCGATCCGGGAAGGCGTTCACCTCCAGCGCGGTTCCCGTGCGCGCGGCCGCCTTGAACACCTCCTCGAGGTCGAACTCGATCGGCTGCCGCTTGCCCAGTAGGCGGGCCGTCGGATGACCTATCACGTTCACGTACGGGTTCTCCATCGCCCTGATGATCCTGCGGGTCATCTCGTCCTTGGGCTGGCTGAAGCGCGAGTGGATGGACGCCACCAGGACCTCGAACCCGGCGAGGAACTCCTCCGGCCAGTCGACGTTGCCCTCCGGGTCGATGTTCAGCTCCGAACCGTGGAGCAGCGTCATCTTCGGGTAGTCGCGCTGCAGCTCCTCGAGTCGCTCGCGCTGCGTGAGGATCTTCTCGTCGGTCATCCGCTGCATCGCGAGGTTCGGCGCGTGGTCGGTGACCGCGTAGTAGGCGTACCCGAGCGACGCCGCCGAGGCCGCCATCTCCTCCAGAGGCGCCAGGCCGTCGGTCAGGTTCGTGTGCGTGTGCAGGTCCCCCCTGATCTGCTTGTGCTCCAGCAAGCGGGGCAGCTCGCCCTCGAGCGCCGCCTGGACCTCTCCCCGGTCTTCGCGAAGCGTCGGCGGGATGTACGGCAGCCCGAGGTGCGCGTAGACGTCCTCCTCGGTCTCTGCCACGACGCGCCGGCCGGTCTTGGCCTGGAAGAGCCCATACTCGGACAGCTTGAGGCCCTTGCGGACCGCCATCTCCCGGATCCGGATGTTGTGGGCTTTCGAGCCGGTGTAGTAGATGAGCGCCGCCCCCCAGACCTGCGGAGCGACGACGCGCAGATCGACCTGTAGGCCCTTGGTCGTCACCACCGATGACTTCGTCTCGCCGCTCGCGAGAACGCGGTCGACCGATGGAAGTGACGTGAAGGTCTCCATGACGGTCCGCGGATCCGAGCTCGCGATCAGCAGGTCTACGTCGCCGATGGTCTCGGCCATGCGTCGCAGGGACCCCGCATAGGTGGCCCGCTTCACGCCCTTCAGCCCCTCGAGCTCGGCGAGCAGCTCCTCGGCGAGATCCAGGGCTACGCTGACGAGCACCCTGCCGCCCGACTCGCGCGCCTGTTCGATGCCTCGGCGGATGTTCTCCTCCGTCTTCGCACCGAAACCGCGAAGCCCTTCGAGCCGGTGGTCCTCAACGGCGTCGAGCAGCTGACCGACGGAGGCTATGCCGAGCTCGTTGTAGAGCACCATGGCCTTCTTCGGGCCCAGCCCGGGGACCGACATCAGCTGGCGCACGCCGTCGGGGATCCGCTCCCGCAGCTCCTCCAGCGCCTGGATCATCCCGGTCTGAAGGAACTCGTGGACCTTCTCCCCGATCGACCTGCCGACGTTCGGGATCGCGAGGATGCCTTTCAGGTCCAGCGTCGAGACGTCGGCGTCGTATCCGCCCACAGCTCGCGCGGCCTTCTCGTAGGCCCTGGGTTTGAAGGGGTCGTCGTAGAGGATCGACAGCAGGTCCGTGTACTCGAGCAGCACGGCCTCGACGGCGTCGTTTGCGCGTGGCAGGGTTCGAACCTCCTCAGTATCAGACCGCACCGAGGAGCCAGAGCAGCAACGCTTTCTGCGTGTGCAACCGGTTCTCGGCCTGATCCCACACAGCGGAGTGAGGTCCGTCGATCACCTCGTCCGTGATCTCATGACCCCGGTGCGCCGGCAGACAGTGCAGGACTGTGACGTCCTCCTTCGCGAGCTCGACCTTGCGCCGGTCGAGCTGGTACCCCGGGAACACGAGGCCGCGCTCCTCCGCTTCGGCCTCTTGCCCCATGCTCGCCCACACGTCGGTGTACAGGACGTCAGCGTCTCGGCACGCCTGGACCGGATCGTTCAGGACCTCGACGGACCCGCCGGTCGTCGCGGCGATCTCCTTCGCGCGGTGGACGACCTGCGGGATCGGCTCGAAGCCCGGAGGCGTGGCGACGCGGATGTGCATGGCGGTCTTCGCGCACCCGAGCAGCAGGGAATGGGCCACGTTGTTGCCATCGCCCAGGTAGGCGAGCGTGCGGCCGGCGGGACCGCCCTTCATCTCGCGAACCGTCAGCAGATCTGCCAAGCACTGGCACGGATGCGCGAAGTCCGACAACGCGTTGATCACCGGGATCGTCGCTGCTCGAGCCAAGAGCTCGAGGCGCTCCTGTTCGAAGGTCCTCAGGACGATCGCGTCGACGTAGCGTGACAGAACCCTGCCCGTGTCTTCGATCGTCTCCCCTCGACCGAGCTGGAGCTCGGTCGAGGACAGGGAGAGGGGATGAGCCCCCGTCTGTGCGATGGCGATCTCGAATGACACCCGGGTCCGGGTCGACGGTTTCTCGAAGATCATCGCGACGGCCTTGCCGTGCAGCCGCCCGGCATAGTCCTCGGGCGTGGTCTTCACCTTCGCCGCCAGATCCAGGAGGCTGAAGAGCTCGTCCGGCGTCAGATCGTCGACGGAAAGGAAGTCGCGCTCCACGGGCCGCAGTGTATCCCGACTCCCAGCTGGGGCGCGACCGCGCTTGACCCTCGTGCGCGTCGGGGCTGGCCTCGACTCGAGGGACCTAGCCGGACCGGAGCTCGGCGCCGAACTCCCGCGACAGGTGCTCGACAACTCGGGCTACGGCTGCGGACGCCTCGTCGTCGGTGAGGGTTCGGTCCGATGCGCGGAAGTCGATCGAGAACGCCAGGCTCTTCTTCCCCTCGGGCAGCGGCGGTCCTGTGTGCACGTCGAAGAGGACGCACGAGTCAAGGAGGTCCCCAGCCGCTTCCTCAAGCGCCATGCGGACCACCCCCGCCGGAACGCCCGAATCGAGCGTGAACGCGAGGTCGCGGCGGACCGGCGGGTAGCGAGGAACGTCCCGATAGGTCGCGCCCGGCCCGACGTGCGAAGCCGCCAACTGAACGTCCAGCTCGAACAGGGCCACCCGCCCCGGGAGGTCGAGCCCCCTGGCGAGGGCCGGATGCAGTTCGCCGATCACGCCCGCGACCTCTCCACCCAGGAGGACTTCCGCGGACCGGCCGGGATGGAAGAGCCGACCCTGCGGCTCGCCCAGACTCCAGTCCAGCGACAGCGCCTCCATCAAAGCCTCGAGCGCTCCCTTCGCATCCAGGAAGTCGAGTTCGCGCGCATCTCCGTGCAACCCTTCACCGGCCGGTCCGGTGAGGGCCACGGCCACAACCTCACGCTCGTCAATCGGGTGAAAAGCGCGGAACACGTGCCCGACCTCGAACAGGGCGGCACCTCGAGCGCCGCGGTACAGGGTTCCGGTCAGCGCGCGCAACAAGTTGGGGATCAGGCTCGTGCGCAGGAACGGCTCGTCGGCCGACGGCGGATTCGCGAGCCTGATCCCGCCCTCGTCTCCCATCAACTCCATGTCGGACGCCGACGCGAACGACAGGGAGACCGCCTCTCGCAGTCCGGCCCGCACGAGCGTCTCCCGAATCCTGCGACGGAGCGCATAGCTCCGGCCGACCCCACCGGCCTGCTTGATACCCGGCAGCGTCGCATCCACGCTCTCATAACCCTGGACGCGGGCAACCTCCTCGATGAGGTCCTCCTCGCGCTCGAGGTCCGGTCGGTAGCTCGGCACCTCGACGCGGACGGACCCGTCGGTCGCCTCGGCCGCCACACCCAGCCGTGCGAACACCGCGAGGACGTCAGCGGTCGAGACTTCGCGTCCGATCACCAGTGAGGCGCGCGACGAACGGATCGCGAGCTGCCTTCGACCAGGCGCGCCGCCCACGTCGATCGCACCGGCGAGGACGGTCCCTCCCCCGCTCCAGTCGATCATGAGCCGAGCGGCCCGGTCGGCGGCGGGTCCGACCCCCTCGGGATCGGCACCACGGGAGAAGCGGATCGACGCCTCCGTGGGCAAGACGAGTCGCCGCGACGTGCGCAGGATGCCGCGGGGCTCGAAGTACGCGGACTCGAGCAGCACATCGCTCGTGCTCTCCGACACTTCGGCGGCGGCCGAGCCCATCACCCCGGCGATCGCCACGGATTTCGCGAGGTCGGCGATTACCAGGTCGTCCGCCCCCAGCTTCCTCTCCACGTCGTCGAGGGTCACCAACGTCTCTCCGTCGGTCGCTCTCCGCACGACGATGCCTCGTCCCTCGAGCAGATCGAGGTCGAAGGGGTGCATCGGCTGTCCCATCTCGAGCATCACGTAGTTCGTAGCGTCAACGACGTTCGAGAGCGGCCGCATCCCTGCGGCCGTGAGACGCGCCTGCACCTGGATGGGCGACGGACCGATCTCGACTCCCCGGATCACCCTGGCGAGGTAGCGAGGGCAGCTCTCGAGATCCTCGATCTTGACCGTCGCAGCCGTTGAGGCCGGATCGTCCCCCTCCACGACCGAGGTGTCTGGAGGCGTGAACGGTGCCCCTGTAGCCGCCGAGACCTCTCGCGCCACTCCGAGGACCGACAGCTCGTCGGGTCGGTTGGTCTCGATCTCCAGATCGAGCACGGTCTCGTCGAGTCCGAATGAGTTCTTGAAGTCGGCCCCGGTGGGGCGATCCTCCGCCAGCACGAGGATGCCGGAATGGTCCGCGGAGAGGCCGAGCTCTCGCGCCGAGCAGAGCATCCCCTCGGACGCCACACCGCGGATCTCGCGGCGTTCAAGCGGCTCCGGCACCGCGGGCACCCGCGCCCCCGGTCCCGCGTAGGGGACGAGATCCCCCGGGCCCATGTTTCGGATGCCAACGACGACTTCGCGCTGCGCCGACCCGACATCGATCCGGGCCAGACAGAGCCGGTCAGACCTCGGATGGTCCCTCACCTCGAGGACGCGAGCGACGACGACTCCCTCCAGCCCCTCCCACGGACGAATAACGGACTCAAGGTGCATGCCCCTGCTCGAGAGGACCTCCCCGAGCGAGTCCGCCGAGAGGTCGACGGGGCAGGACTCACGCAGCCACGAGAGGACGATCCTCACGCGATCCCCCCGAACTGCTCCAGGAGGCGAGCGTCGTTCTCCCACAGCAGGCGGATGTCGGGGATGTTGAAGCGGATCATCGCCAGCCGGTCGTAGCCACCCCCGAACGCGAACCCCGTATACCGCTCGGGGTCGTAGCCAACGTTCTCCAGCACCTTCGGATGAACCATCCCCGCGCCCATGGTCTCGATCCAGCCGGTCGATCCGCATGTCCGACATCCGGAGCCGCCGCAGACAAAGCACGACACCTCCACCTGCGCCCCGGGCTCGACGAACGGGAAGAAGGAGGGCGTGAGCCGTACCTCCCGCTCGGGCCCGAGCAGCGCTCGGTAGAACGTCTCGAGGGTTCCCTTCAGGTCAGCGAAGGAGATCCCCTCGTCGACGGCAAGTCCTTCGACCTGGTGGAAGACGGGCATGTGCCGGGCGGTCATCTCCTCGTTCCGGAACACCCGGCCCGGCACGATCACGTACACGGGCGGCTGCTGCGTCTCCATGGTGCGGATCTGCATCGGGGACGTGTGTGTGCGAAGTACCAACTCCGGGTGCCCAGGCACGTCGAGGAAGGTGGTGTCCATCAGCGTTCGAGCCGGGTGATCCGGCGGGATGTTGAGGGCGTCGAAGTTGTGCCACTCGTCTTCTACCTCTGGGCCTTCGACCACCCGGTAGCCCATGCGCGTGAAGATGTCGACGATCTCGTACTGGACGATCGTGAGTGGGTGCAGCGAGCCCGAACGTGCTCGCCTCCCCGGCAGGGACACGTCGATTGCATCGGCCTCGAGCAGTCGTCCCTCTTCGATGACCGCAAGTGCTCCTCGGCGCTCGTCGAACGCCGCTTGAAGCGCCGAGCGGACCTCGTTGGCAACCACGCCGACGCGCCTTCGGTCCTCCTCGCCCAAGGCCCCGAGCGAGCGCTGGACCTCAGTGAAGGGCGCCTTCCTACCGAGCAGCGCGACCTTCGCGGCCTCCAACGCGTCGGCCGAGTTCGCGGCGGCGACAAGGGCAAGGCCGTGAGCACGTTCTGCCTCGAGGACGCGAAGGGCTTCCTGCGGCTCCATGGTTCCGCGAGTCTAGCAAGGGGAAATGGCAAGTTGACGCAGGTACCTGCGTCGTGTTATCATTTCCTCATGGCAACCAGAGGCGGCGGCAAGACGGACCGAAACAACCCGAGGAACGCTCGGTCGTCCGACGCGACCACGACCGTCTTCGACTTCGAGCGACGCTTCCCGGACGACGCGGCTTGCCTGGAGGAACTCGTTCGGATGCTCTACCCGGACGGGATCAGATGCCCGAAGTGCGAGAAGGTCACCAAGCACCATCGGCTCCAGAAGCGACCCGCCTACTCGTGCCAATTCTGCGGTCACCTGGAGTACCCGATGAAGGGAACGATCTTCGAGGGTTCGTCCACCTCATTGAAGCTCTGGTTCTACGGGATGTACCTAATGGCAAGCACTCGATGCGGCATCTCTGCGAAGCAGTTGGAACGCGAGATCGGGGTTTCCTACCCCACGGCCCTTCGGATGTTCCGCCAGATTCGCTCCCTGCTCGACCAGGACGATCTGCTGCTCGGCGGGACCGTCGAGGTGGACGAGTCCTACTTTGGTGGCAAGGACAAGTGGCGTCACGAGCGCAAGCGCGCTCACGTCGGAACCGGACCCGTCACCAAGACCCCCGTTATCGGGATGGTTCAGCGCGGCCCGAGCAGGACCGGCAAGGTCGTCGCCAAGGTCGCGGATTCGGCCAAGAAGCGGGACCTCATGCCGCACGCGAAGGAGCGCATCCTTCCGGCATCGACCGTCTTTACCGACGAGTCCTACGCCTACCGGGACCTTGGCGGACTCGGCTACAAGCACTCACGGGTGAACCACCGCCAGGGTGTGTACGTGAGCGGGAACGTCCACACGAACACCATCGAGGGGTTCTGGGCGACCGTGAAGCGCGGGATCGGCGGGACCTACCACTCGGTCTCCACCGACTACCTCCAGTCCTACCTGGACGAGTACGCCTTCCGCTACAACCACCGGGACGCGCCGGGCGGGATGTTCAACGCCTTCCTCGGCAGGATCGCCAAGACCAGCAGTTAGAGACATGGACGACCGTAGGGCAATCGGACTGGGGGCCCTCATGGGCTTCCTTCTGATGGCGGTTCAGATCCTCATCGGGCTGGGTGTCCAGAATCATCCAGTCGAGTGGAACAACTGGTTCACGGGGGCGGCGGTAGTTGGTGCCGCCACCCTCGTACTCGGCCTCTACTTCCTGCTGATCAGACCCCGATCTCGGGTGAGGTTCGTTGGATGTGAGATCGGATCAGAAGTCGAGCGAGTTGACCTAGGCTCCGGGGGCCCATGGCGTACTGGCCAGCGCTTCGTGCCGATTCGGGCGATCTACTCGTTTCCATCCGGGCGGTTTGGGGCGGGAGCGTCTGAGCGAGCAAGCGCGAAGATCACGTTTGAGGGCGCGTCCGGGCTGCCTCTAGGGTCGTCCATACATGGACGGTGGGCGGGCGAGCCTCAAGACATCGAATCGGACTTGCCCCTGATCGGCAAGCGAACCCTCCGATCGGATGCAGGGGAATGGCTGTTCCGCTCTGGAGGCTGGCCTGGTTCTCTGGACATCGCTCAGATGGATGTCAGCACTCGCCGATTGTGGGCGTATGACGCGAGCGAGGCTTGGCATGAGTTACAGGGCAGTGCCTACCAAGTCCATACGACCCTGTATGTCGAAGGTCGGCGGTATATCCGAACGCACTTCCGCCTGTCTGTACCGCCAGCGGGCGAGCCGACTCTAGAAGTTGATTCCTGATGACCGAAGCAGGGGGTTCTCCTCAGACCTCAGAAGAAGGGCGCGAACAACTCGATCTTAACGCCGACAGCACGAATGATCTGGCTGAGGGATTCGACGACGAGGCCCCCCTGCATTGGCCCGGTCTCCGAAAACGCTACGTCGAAGGTGAAATTAGCGTCCACTGGCACGTGCACGTTCGGAGCTGGCGTGAATGTAATCCTGGGCGCGTTCCGCGGAACGTGCACGCTCATGAAGGTGCTCTGGAGGTCCTCCCCGATAGCGGGTTCCGTCCACCTAAGAAGTACTGCATCATCTTCCAACGGCCCCGGCGTGACGTGGTAGTCGACGGTCGCACTTGGAGCCGAGAAGACGGTCACGTTCTTGATGATCGGGACCGGGGCGATGAGTTCTTGGTGCTTATCAACCCGGTTCAATTCATGGAGGTCCCAAAGGGCACTGGAGACGATCGCCCCTGGCGGGATGTTGGGCGGTATGTCAGCTCCGTGGTACGGCTGCAACCCCTCGATCAATGCCGCCGGATCAGGCCCAATTCCCGCGATCTTGGCCAGTCCACTACGCGAGGTGGGGCGACCCTTTTTGTCGCGCTCAGAGAAGAGGGCGGAATCGTTGAAGATCGGAAACTCGTGCGTGCGACTTGGCGTTCCTCCGACGTTTCGGACGAGTTCTGTGACGACGTAGTTCAAGGCCGAACGCAGGTCGTGTGCGATTCTGCCAATCCGGGTTCCCCACTTGATGAGCGGCAGGTCGGCGACCCGCTTAGCCCGGACAGTGTTTTGTCGCGTGTGTGGATCGAACTCGGGGACCAATTCATAAGGCCCAGAATCCAATATCCCCTGGATCAACTCGTTCAGGCCAGCGAGATCATCGTCTGCTTGCCCCACCTTGGCCCGACTCGCATCTAGAGGATGGCCACTCATGATGCGTAGACTGGAGGCACGATGCCGAACAAGAACGGACGCAAGTCGCTGGTCCGTGAGGGCGAGCCGAGCCAGAAGACCAAGACCGGGCTGGAGATTCCCGTTCCCAAGACCGAGGACTTCAACCGACTTCTCAGCAAGGCTGCTACCAAGCGATCTAAGAAGGATCGGTAGCGATAGCGCCCCGGCGCATGAGTTCCGCGCCGGAGATCGACCACTTCTTCAGCTCGTCCGCTTCGGACCGATCCACTGTGAGACTCAGGCGGTCCGGTCCAATCCCGGCGGTCCGCCTGTAATTCAACTGGACCTTCTCGGGTTCGGTCGTGGGCACTTCTGGCACGCGGTAGGTGTAATAGGGCTCGGTCGCTTCCTCCGGCACGGTCCCTCCCCTCGGAGGAACCGAGTATACCTGCACCAACTTGATACTTCCCCTAGCAAGCGTTCCTGCTCAGACCGCCCGCTCGCCTCCCAACGGAACCTCGTACCGGAAGCGGAGGCCCTCGTCCACCTCGACGGTGACGGTTCCTCCCTGTGCTTCGGCCACGCCCCGGGCCACGAAGAGCCCAATCTTGGTTCCCCCGCTGGTGCCCGGCGCTCTCGGCCGGAAGAGCATCTCCGCTTCCTCGGCGGCGATGCCCGTCCCCCTTCTGAACACCTCAACGGACAGGCGCCCATCCCGCACGGCTCCCCGAACCCGGATCGATCCCTCCTGCCCCCACCAGACCACCGCCTCCACGAACGCCTCGATCGCGAGCTGCAGGCGCTCAGGATCGACGAAGGCCTCCACCTGCCCGCCCTCCCATTCGATGGGCGGGTGGTCCGGATCTCGAGCGGCCGCATCCCGAATACGGGAGACGAGCTCGCCCACGTCCACCCGCTCCGGATACACCTCGAACCGTCCGGCGGCGACCCTGGCCGCGTCGACGAGCTGCCGAACGCTCATGTTGAGTCGGTCGGTGTCGTAGACGATCCCCTGAAGCATCACAGAGCGCTGTTCCTCGTTCAGCTGGTCCCACCTGGTGGACAGGGCATAGCCGAACCCCTTCATGGCGGTGAGCGGCGAGCGGATGTCGTGCGCGGCCGCCGCTATCACCGTCTCCAGAGCTACCCGCGATCCCTCCCGGCGTTGTCGGGCCCACTCGAACAGACACACGGTCGCGGCGGCAGCCAGGTTCAGCGACTCGGCGCCTCCCTGGATCGGCACGCGAACCGTCGCGTCGGCGAGAGCCGCCACCTGGTCGGGCAGGCCCCACGCTTCGTTTCCGAACAGGAAGGCAACCGGGTCCGCCAGATCGAGCTCGTACAGGTCGGCGTCGCCTTCGGCGTCCATCGCCAAGACTCTCCCGCCGCGTGAGCGGACCGCCTCCACCGCCTCCGCCGTCTCAGGGCCCCTGACAACGGGCACGTGGAACAGAGACCCCGCTGAGGCCCGAACGGTCTTGGGGTTGTAGGCGTCCACGGAGGAGGAAGTGAAGACCACCGCATCGGCGCCTGCCGCGTCTGCCGACCGAAGCACCGTACCGGCGTTGCCCGGATCACGGACGGCGTGGAGCAGGACGACACAGGCCGGTTCGGCCGGCAGCGCCCTGAGCGGGACGTCGACGAACGGTGCCACCGCGACGAGGCCCTGCGGCGTCACCGTGGACGTGAGCCTCGCCATGACTTCTTCGCTCACGTGAACCACCTCGACGCCGGACGCGCGGGCCCGGTCCACGAGGGCGTGCGCGTCAGAGGTGTGGAAGAGAGAGGTCGGTCGAGCGTCCGAGGCGAGAGCTTCCCCGACGGCATGGGCTCCCTCCACCAGGAACCGCCGTTCCCGTTCGCGGAAGGCGCGCTTCTTCAGCTTGACGGCCGCCGCGACCTTCGGGTTCTTGAGCGAGGTGATCACGCCTCCCCCTCCGCAGGCGCGCCCGATCCCTTCGGATTCTAGGGTCGCGCGACCCGAGGTTCACGCGGCTAGGCGGAAAGCGCGTCTCGGGCTGCCTCCACGAGAGTCGCGAACGCCGCCGGGTCGTGCACCGCCAGATCGGCCAGGGCCTTGCGGTCGAGCTCGATGCCCGCTCGACCCAGGCCGCGGACGAACTGTGAGTACGAAAGGTCGTGCTGCCGTGCGCCTGCGCCGATCCGCGCGATCCACAGGCGCCGGAACTGCCCCTTGCGGTCCCGGCGATCGCGGTAGGCATACACGCCGGAGTGCATGACCTGCTCTTTCGCCACTCGGAAGCGACGGGACCTCGAGCCGTAGTAGCCCTTCGCCTGCGCGAGGATCTCCCGGCGCTTCTTCTTTGCGTGGACGGCCCGCTTCACCCTGGCCACCGCTCAACCCCCCAGCAGCCGGCGCGTCGTGCGCCGCTCGGACGTGACCTCTGACATCCCCTCGATCCGCCGCCGGTGTGCGCCGCTCTTCTTCGTGAGGAAGTGGTTGCCGGTGGCCTTCCGGTGCAGAACCTTCCCCGTGCGGGTGATCCTGAACCGCTTCGCGGCCCCCCGGTGGGTCTTCATCTTCGGCATCGCTTCATCCTTGTTCCGTCGTCGTCGCC
>Ga0299915_10002809_pt1 | contig 12664 bp, 12 predicted proteins | sample RVTome_13_FD_200263 | JGI IMG/M metagenome (GOLD analysis project Ga0299915, IMG submission 200263) | Soil microbial communities from uranium-contaminated site in the Upper Colorado River Basin, Wyoming, United States - RVT92D227 (version 2) ...
ACTATACCTGAAAAAGAACGTGAACGGCAGGATAATGAAGAAGCATTACAGATTCTGAAAGAAGCGATTAACAAGAATTATTCGTACAGGGACATTCGCGGTGTTGACTGGGACAAGCTGTTCGCGGAATACGACGGAAGATTAAAAAACGCCAAAACAGCACGGGAGTTTGCGAAATTAACGGCAGAGTTATTGGTTAACGCAAAAGACAAACATATCTGGGTAAAAGCGGACGAGGAAAATTTTCCCTGTTATTTCAAAAAAGTCAGTCCGAATGCCAATTTAAGCAAATTGCCTGAGTACGTTGAGAATTTTCGAAAATTGAATAATGTTGTCTGTGTCGGAAAATTTGATGACGGCGTCGGTTACATTTATATAGATAGCTGGCCTGAAGACCAGCGGGATATGATAGAACCGGTTTATGAGGCGATATGGGAGTTTGCAGGTGCGCCGGGTATTATAATCGATGTTCGAGGCAACGGCGGAGGAGCGGAGCCCCTCGCACGGGAGGTCGCAGGCTGTTTTATTGATGAACGCAAACTATATGCAAAGCACGTGAATAGAGTTTCAGGTGCGGACAGCGGTTTCAGTGACGTTCATGAGAGACATCTCGAGCCGAACAAGAGACGACCGAGGTACCGAGGTAAAACAGCAGTTCTTTCCGGGCCTGTCGTTATGAGCAGTTGTGAATCTTTTGTTTTGATGATGAAGCAGGTACCTGATTGTAAAATTATTGGAATGACAACGCAGGGCAGCAGCGGCAATCCAAAACCGACGGAACTAGGCAATGGTGTCACCGTATATTTGCCGAGCTGGAAAGACCTGCGGCCTGACGGGAGCTGCTTCGAGGGAGAAGGCATCGAGCCGGATATAGAAATAATCACAACTGACGAGGATTTTGAGAACAAAGACCCCGTAATCGACGCAGCGTTGATATATATCAGAAGCCAGGCATAATCGCTGTGCAATGAAATATCTGCACGAATGGAATTTGTCTTACGCTGAAGCAATAGAGCTGCAAAGAAGGCTCGCCGGGCGCGTACTTCATAAATGTATCGGCAAAACGCCAAAACTGGTCGCCGGAATTGATTCTGCCTTTACAAAAGACAAGCAACGAATCATCGGCTGTGTGGTTGTTCTGACATACCCACGGCTGGATATAGTTGAAATCAGGCACGCCGTCAGGAAAGTGACTTTTCCCTATATACCGGGGCTGCTGTCGTTCCGCGAGGCGCCGGTCTGTCTGGATGCGGTTGAAAAACTCAAACACAAGGCGGATTTGTTTGTGATTGACGGTCAGGGCATCGCGCATCCGCGGCGGCTGGGACTTGCGGCACATCTGGGACTGTTTTTCGACAGGCCGACTGTCGGCTGTGCAAAAAGCAGACTTATCGGCGACTATGAACAGCCCAAAATACAGCGAGGCTCTTTCTCCTGGCTCAGAGACGGCAGAGAAATAATCGGCGCGGTTGTAAGAACCAGAACTAATGTTAAACCCCTCTTTATCTCGGTTGGCCACAAGTGCACTTTGAGCGATGCGATAAGTCTGGTTATTGAATGCGCGACACGATTTCGAGTGCCTGAACCAACACGTCTTGCAGACATTGAAGTTGCAAAAGTCAAGGCAGGATTGTGATTGTTACTGCCACTTGTGCTGCTTGAGCGATTCGAGAATCATTTCGGCGCACTGCATCGCGGCCAGGCCCTCGCGCGCTGTAACCTCCGGTTTGGCGGAGCGGTCCAAAACAGCTTTGAGGAAAGATTCCTGCTCGATGCGCAGCGGCTCTTTGTCGTCGATTTGCAGTCGCTCGTAATGCACCAAATCGGTCCAGCCAGCCTTGAGCAGCTCGAATTTGCCGGCGTTCTTGAGTTTGCGGATTCTCTCGATGACCTCGACGTTGTTCGTGTCCGCCTTGATGATGGTTCCGGTTTTTGCCAGGTAGTCGAGACTCAGGTAAGCCTGCCGACTGAAGACGCGAACCTTTCGCTCGGTCTTCAGGGCAAGACGCGAGGCGGTGACGTTCGCAATGCAGCCGTTCTCGAAAACAATTCGCGCGTTGCAGATGTCCTCTTTATCCTCGTCGATGATGCCGATGCCGACGGCGTCGACCTTCTTCACTTTGCTCGCGGCAAGCGAGAGGATTATATCTATATCGTGAATCATCACGTCCATCACCACGCCGATATCCGTGCTGCGAAACGGGTAGGGGCTGATACGATGCGCCTCGATAAACCTGGCCTCGATGTCAAGGCGTTTCATAGCCTGGACGACGGGGTTACATCGCTCGGAATGGCCTACGGCAACGGTTACGTTGTTTTTCTCGGCAAGGGCGACTATTTCCTGCGCTTCGGCGACATTGCTCGCCAGCGGCTTTTCAATCAGACAGGCAACGCCGCGTTCGATGAAGAGTTTTGCTATCTCGGCGTGGCTTGAGGTCGGAGTCGATATGGTCACGGCATCGACCTTATCGAGCATTTCAGCACAGTCTGTGAAATACGCGCATTTGTATTTTTTTGCAAGCCGCCTTGTTTTGCTGGGGTCGATGTCAACCACAGCTACCAGCCTGCTCTGAGGCAGCTTGTGATAGACCCTGGCGTGAATCTCGCCCATCTTGCCGGCGCCGATAACTGCGGTTCTAAGTCTTTCATCTGCCATATAACGCCCCGGTAACTGCCGACAGTCGAGGACCGGTTTAGTGTCTGAAGGTTTCGAGGTATCTTCCGAAGCGGTGCTTCGAGCTGTTTATTATCGAGTCGAGCATTGCGCGGACGTTCTGGTCGTGGTTTTGCTCGGCGGCCATTGCAGTGGCGGTTTCGAGCAGCGGCTGGCTGTTTCTATAGAGACGCTTATAAGCCTCGAAGATGTTGTTTTGCTGTTCTTCTGACAAGCCCGCACGGACAAGGCCGCGCTTGTTGACGCCCCGAATCTCCGGCGGATAATGCCCGCTGACAAGAGTAAAGGGCGTAACGTCGTGGTTAAGTCCCGCCATTCCTGCCGCGTAGCACCACCGGCCGACCGTGACGAACTGGTGCAGCAGCACCATACCGCTCAGCCATACGCCCGTTTCAATCTTGCAGTGCCCGCTGATTTGAACATAGTTGCTCAGGACCAGCTTGTCCTCGAGTACGCAGTCATGACCGATGTGGACGCCAATCATAAGGAAATTGTTGTCGCCTATCTTCGTGAACTGGTCGGTGTATATACTCGGGTGAACGGTGACCTGCTCACGGACGATATTGTTGTCGCCTATGGTCAGTCCGCCGAGGGGGTCGTCGGCGCCCATTGCAAGTATCTGGGGCCTGGTGCCGATGACACTGAACGGGAAGAAGCGGTTGTTCTTTCCGATTTTTACCTTCGGGCCTATGACCACGTTTGCTTCGAGCACGGTTCCGCTGTCGATAACGGACCCTTCGCCGACGACGCAATTGGGCCCGACGACGATGTCGGCGCCTAACTGAGCGGTCTTATCGACTATTGCGCTGGGGTGTACCCGGGCCATTTTGCGTCTTTCTCCTGCCGGTCAATTCACCGTGTTATTTACGGATAGATAGCGTCCCTAAATCCTCTCGTCATCAACAAGCATAAATTTTATACTGGCTTCTGCGACGACTGTGTCGTTCACCAGGGCCTTGCATTTGCACTGCGCGGTCCTGCTTCGCATCCGGTCGGTCTCGGCGATAAGTATCATCTGGTCGCCGGGGAACACCGGCTTTCGCAACTTCACCCCGTCCATGCTCAGCAGAACGGCGAGCATACCGGTGTGCTCGAGCTTTTGCGCAAAAAGCAATCCGGAAACCTGGGCCATCGCTTCGACAACGAGCACACCGGGCATAACAGGCGTACCCGGAAAATGCCCCTGGAAGAAATGCTCGTTGAAGGTCACGTTTTTGATGCCCTTGATGGAACGGTCGCCGTCGATCTCGATTATCTTGTCGACCAGCAGAAAAGGATATCGATGCGGCAGGATTTTCTGTATCCGACGTATATCAAGAACGGCGTCGGTGCCGAATCTTTCGATGCGGTCGGCCTTCTGGGCCTTTTCATAAAGCCTGCGCGCAAGCTGCTGATTAAGCGTATGTCCGCTTTTGTAGGCGACTATCCTTCCTTTGATGGCGCGGCCCACCAGAGCAAGGTCGCCTATCAGGTCGACGATTTTGTGCCGGACACATTCGTCGGGAAAGCGGAAGCTGTTCCTGATGGGCCCGTCCGAGTCTATCACAAGAATCTCACGCGGTCCAAGATGCGTGCCCATTCCGCGAGACTGAAAGTGTTTTGCCTCTGCTTCGAGCAAAAAAGTCCGCGCAGGCGCCAGGTTCTTTTCAAAGCTCTGCGGCGTAAGTCGGCATCCGAATATCTGCCTGCCGATACCGGTATGGTCTGTGTAGTCGAGGTCGTAGGTGATGCTCAGTCCCTCTTCGTCGCGGTTGGGCAGGGCATATATCGAGGCGCCGCTGTGGCTGAGGGTTATAGGCTCGGTGATTACGAATTCTTTCTTTTCGGCGTCCTGCTCTATGACCTGGGCTTCTTTGAGCGTACGGAAATATTTCGCGCTGCTGCAGTCGGGGGCCGGCATCTCTGCTGCGTTGACCTCGACGGCAAGGTTGTCAATTCCCAGCGCAGCAACTGCGGCCAGGCAGTGCTCGACGGTCTCAACGGTCGCCGAGCCCTTCCTGAGGCTCGTTCGCCGGCTTCGTTCGGCAAGACTGGCAGGTACTGCCGGGATGGCAACCGGTTCGTCAATGTCGGTGCGCACGAAGTTTATACCGGAATTGACCGGGGCGGGCCTGAACGTTACCTGAGCCTGTTCACCGGCGAAAAGTCCGCGGCCGGAAAGACCGGCCTCATTTTTTATAGTCTGCTGCAGCCTCAAGAGCGTTCACCCTTTTAGCAAGTTCTTTAATCTGCTCCGCCATTTTGGGCAGCCGATGCGTCAGCGCAAACTCCCGCACCTGTTCAGCATAGTCTATAGCCGGTGAGCCGAGGACCTTCTTGCCGGCAGGCACATCGCGCACCACACCGGCCTGTCCTCCGACAATCGCGCCGTCGCCGATGGTAATGTTGTCCACCAGGCCCACCTGCCCGGCAAGAATAACGCCGTCGCCGAGCTTGCTGCTTCCGGCGATTCCGACCTGGGCGACAATCAGACAGCACCTGCCGATGATGACATTGTGCCCGATTTGAACAAGGTTGTCTATCTTGGTGCCTGTTCCGATTACGGTGTTTCCAAATTTGGCCCGGTCGACGCAGCAGTTTGCGCCTATTTCAACAAAATCTTCAATGATAACGCCGCCGTTATGAGGTATCAGGACAGGTCGGCCGCCGACCTGTACGTATCCAAAGCCGGTCGAGCCGATGGTAGTGTTGGCCTGGATGATGACATTGCTTGCGATTCGGCAGTTATGATAGACGACAACATTGGCATCCAGACGGCTGTTGTCGCCGATTACGCAGTTTTCGCCGATGCGCACACCCGCTGCCAAGACACAGTTCCGTCCTATGCGGACGTTATCAGCTATCGTGACATTCGGGCCGATAGAAGCGGTGTGGTCAATTTGGAGATTTGCGCCGAGCACGCAGTTAGGACCGATGCCCGGCGTCGGCGCAGCCAGTTTGGGAGCAAAGATTCTCAGGGTTTCTATCAAGGCGGCGTTGACGTCCGTTACGATAAGCTGCGGTCGCCCAAAGCCGTCAACCAGCTTAGCGACTATGGCCGCGGCGGCATTGGACTTATTCAGTGCGGCCGCGTGCTTGGCATCGGCCACGAACGTAACATCGACCGGCGATGCCGCTTCCACCGGGCCCACCGATTTTATCTCCACCGCGCCGTCACCCTCGAGCCTGGCCCCGATTCTTTCAGCAAGTTGAGCCGTGGTTAACATAATTGTCAACAGCCTTAACGCGAGCACGCCCGCCTCATTTGCCGGCATCAAGTCCAGCGGTGACCTCATCGGTGATGTCGACACAGCCTGCCGAGTGCAGCACGCCGCGCATAAGTATCACGAAATTCAACATATCGTTGGGAACCTCGGCCAGATCGATTTCGCTGTTTTCGAGAACGATGTCAAGACCTCGCTTCTGTGCAACCTCGCCGGTGATGCGAACAATGTCGCTGTACATCTGCTCAATCCATTGCCGCTGCTTGAGTGTGAGCTGCTGTTTCTGGAACTCCTGTTCGGCAGTGAGCTTGGCCTGCTTTTCCATCAGCACCTTCACCTGGCCCATGTGCTCTGCGCTGCCGGGTTTAAGTGTGTTGAGTCCCGCACGTTCGGCCTCGATGTCGGCGCGGGCCTTCTCAAGCTCGGCAAGGACTTTTTCCTGCTCGGCGGTTATTTCCTCCTCAAACTTCGTGTTTTTCTTGCACTGGTCGAAGACCCGCTTGACGCTGACCAGCCCGATTTTTGTCGCAGCGGTCTCCTCAGATTTTGATTTTGCGGCGTTGCCGTCAAACATCAGGGCCAGAACGGCAAAGATTGTTATGCAGCACGCCAGAACGGTTTTTTTGCTCATCGGTACATCCTTTCCTATCACGCAGTTAATTTGGCACAGAATCAGAACAGCCTTCCCACGGAAAAGCTGAAAACCTCAGTCTCGTCGTCGCCGTCCTTCATGAACGGAGCGGCGACCTCAAATCGCATCGGTACAGGTCCGAACCACTGCGGCATCAATACCTGGATTCCGGTACCGACCGCGGCGCGATAGCCGCCTTCCTCGACCATACCGCTGTCAACGAAGAACAGCGCCGACAACACCTCGCTGGTCAGCGGAATTGTTACTTCGGCGTTTGCCAGTGCAATCCACTCGCTGCCGATGGGGTCTTTCTTTTCGAGTCCAAAGTTGTAGCGCGGCGGGGGCGTACTGTTAAGCGACGCGGGCAGGCCGCGCGGGCTGATTCCTCTGTATGCAAATCCCCGGATGCCGTAAGCCCCGTTGCCGCCGGCATAAAACTTTTCAAAAACCGGTGCATTACCGACAGTAGTAGCGCCGAGCACCTTGATGGCCAGAACGGTTTTGTTCTCGGCCAGGTCCTCGTGAATGGTTTTGTAGTAGCGGTACGTGGCATCGACGATACCAAAGGTGAAGTCGCCGGCAACTTGTTCATAGCCCCCATCGAAATGGAATCCGGCGGTGGGATTAAAGCGGTCGTTTCTCATATCTTTGCCGAAGCCGAACCTCAGGCCGTACAGAGAATTTGTACCCTTGTCGTCGCGAACCTCTAGAGGCGCATCTAAGTCGAGACTGCCGATATCGACGTTCTCGCCCCTGAACCCGATGCTGCGGCGCCAGTTGCTTTTGTAGCGTTTTTCAAAGCCGAGAAAACCTTTGATTCTCTCTTCGTTGTAGGATTCCCGCTCACGTTCAAAGCTGGAGGCCAGCAGGTCCATCGATATCGGCTTTTCCCGCCAGTAGGGTTCGTTGAAGCTGATTGAGTAGCGACTGACCTCGGTACCCGGCTCCAGCGCGATTCGCAGCGTCTGGCCCGCTCCCTTATAGGCCTTACCCGTAAACATTTCCCAGAAGTTTTTCGGCTTATCCGTAATGTCGAAGTTTCTTTGTTCGAATATGAGCTGTCCGATTAAACCGCTGTCGGAGCCGACGCCGGCGCCGAGCATAATCAGGCCGGTCTGTCCCTCGGTGATATTGACCCGCGCGTCGCGCATGTTGGGGTCGTCGCCGGTCGGCGTGATGGTGGCTGCCTGAGCCACGCTCATACTGCGAACGAGCTTTTCAAGGTAACCTTCTCCGTCGCCGCGGGCGGTGTCGGCGTTGTACCAGTGCCCGGGTTTGAAGTCGTACTCGTCCAGCACGTGTCGAACGACCTTGTCCTGGGTGTCTCTGTTGCCGGTGATGTCAATCCGCCCGATTTTGAACCTGCTGCCGGACTTAATCTGGTACTCGACATTTACCTTATCATCGCCGACAAACTCCTTTTTCTTCTCGACTTCGGCTTCGACGTAACCAATCTGCCGGTAGCCGCCCAGCAATCCCTTGACATCGGAATCAGCCTTTTTCTCGTTATAAACCTTACCGACCTGGAGCTTGAGCTTTTGGCGCAACTGGCTTTCGTCGAAGTGGGTGACACCGGCCAGCCTGATTTGCTCAACGGTATAGGCGGCGCCTTCGACGATTTGGAAGACGAGCACAACCTCGGTCTTGTCTTCGTTGAAATCGAGCTTCGGCTCAATTCTGCTGTCCAGATACCCCCGTTGGTAGTAAACATTCTGAAGATTGGTGACGTCTTTGACAACCTCATCTTCGACGTAGTATCTGCTGAAGACAACGAATTTCTTTTTGCGAAGCTTTATGACCTTCATAAGGTCGTTGCTTTTGAGCTGCTGGTTTCCGCTGAACCGGATATCGGCAATTCTGACCCTCGTACCCTCCGTGATGCGATACACGACTCTGCCTTCGGACAGTTTGTCGCCGTCGATGGTGACCTGGCTGTAGGGAAAGCCTTTCTTTCTGTAGAAATCGGCCAGAGCCGTGACTCCGGCCTGGGCCTGGACCGGGTCGAGGTAGTCGCCGAGCTTAAAATCAAGCTCCTTGATGAGCTGGCCGGACTTGAATTTCTCGTTGCCGGTAAAGATGATGGCGCGGACTATGTTCCGCTCGACGACAACAAAGGTCAGCTCGATGTGGTTATCGACAACTGCGGTGCTGTAATATGAGTATTCAACTCCCGGCAGCCTCGCGATTCTCTTGGTGTCTTCGTCTGCTATGTCGGAGCTGAACACCGCCCCGGTGCGGCTGCGCACTACGGCGAGCACTTGCGGGTCGGTAACGCTGCGATTACCCACAACCTCAATCTTGCTGATAGTCAGTTCGGGGACCTGCCCCTGCGCGCAACACAACAGAACCAGTAACCACAGGGCAATTACGACAGAACCGGCGGGTCGTGATTTATACATTGCTTCCTGGCTATGCCATGCCATAGGCAGTGCTCCTAAAAAGGTTCGTCGACGCGCGACGGATTCTCAAACCTCGTACAGCTCTCGAAGAATCTCAGTTTGACCGTTCCGGTCGGTCCGTTGCGCTGCTTTGCGATAATGATCTCGGCGGCGTTGTCATCCTGGTAACCATCCTCGCCGTGGTGATAGTAATCTTCTCTGTGCAGAAGCATAACGACATCCGCGTCCTGCTCGATACTGCCCGATTCTCTCAGGTCGGACATTCTGGGTCGATGGTCTTCCCTGCCCTCCGGCGCGCGGTTGAGCTGGCTGATTACAACAACCGGTATGTCAAGCTCCCGAGCCATCGCCTTGATATATCTGCTGATTGTCGTGATTTCCTGCTGGCGGGATTCAACCCGGCTGACACCCAGGCCCATAAGCTGCAGGTAGTCGACCACGATGCATCTGACGTCGTGCCGAGCTTTGAGCCTTCGCGCCTTGGCACGCAGTTCCAGCGGTGTAATGGCCGCAGAGTCGTCTATATATATCTGGGCGTCGGCGAGTTTGCCGCACGATTCCACCAGCTTCTGGTAGTGCTCGGTGGTAAGCATCCCCTTTCGCACAAGCTGCGAATCCGTTTTGCTGTTTGCGCAGAGGAATCTTTCAGCTAACTGCTGTCTGCCCATCTCCAGGCTGAATATGGCAACCGGCCGTTGCCCGACCACGCCGATCTGTTCGGCAATGTTCAAGGCAAACGCGGTCTTGCCCATACTCGGTCGGCCTGCAACTACAATCATCTCTCCGTTCTGCAGGCCGCACGTCAATTCGTCAAGCTCATAAAATCCGGTAGCAAGACCGGTGACATGGTGGCCCGTCCTCTTTTCGATAAGTTCGTAAGCGCGGGTAACCAGGTCCTTTATGGCCGCGGCCTGACCGGTAATCTGCCTGTCGGTTATAGCGAAGATTTTCTGTTCGGCTGCGTCGAGCTTCTCGGCCGTTTCGCCGCTTGAATCATGAGCCGAATCAAGGATTTCACTGGTGGCGGCTATAAGCTCGCGGAGCATCTGTTTATCCTTGATAATCCGCGCGTAGTACAAACAATTGGCGCTTGAAGGAACCGATTCGAGAATCCTGGCGATATACGAGATGCCGCCGATGCTTTCAATTTGTTTTTGTTTTTCCAGTTGGTCACGGAGCAGGACCGCATCCACGCCCTCGCCGCGGTTTCGCTCGTACAGGCTGACAAGTGCGTCGAATATAATCTGGTTCTCGACGCGGTAGAACGCGCCGGCGGCAGCTGCGCCCAGATACTCGATTACCTCGCCTATGCAGGCAGGGTCAAGAATCATCGAGCCTAAGACCCCGGCTTCGGCCGCTCGCGATTCCGGAACCATCCGGCTCTCGACGTCGCCTGCTACCGCGTCTTGCGACGCGATTCGCCGCGGCGAGCGAGCCGCGCCGCCCAGTGGTTCCGTCCTTGTCTGGGTCTTTTTGCGGCTCTGCCCCTCGGCTGGTGCAGCCGATGGACGAACCGTGTCCCTACTGTTTGTCAGTTTGGTCACTGTCAACTTCCTGCTCAGTGTCCTGTTCGGCCCCGCCGCCCCGACTCGACCCCGCGTCTTGCTGATGCAAGACAGCAGCGGGGTCGGGGGCAGGTGATACGGTTTCTGTTCCGGCGCCCTCCGCGACGACCACAACGTTGATAGTCGCCGTAAGATTATCAGCAAACCGCAGCTTGACCTGATAACTGCCGGTTTGCTTTATGTGCTCGGACAACTGTACAACCTCGTCGGCCACGGTAAATCCCTGAGCCCGCAGGTTCTCGGCGATATGTCGTTCAGTAACCGAACCGAACAGATGTCCCTGCTCGTTGGCTTTTGATGCGATGACGGCCTCGGCGCCCTCGACAGCGGCACAGGCCTGTTCGAGATGTTTTCTTTCAACCAGCCGCACTTCTGCGCGATTAGCCTTTTCTCCGGCGATTGCCTTTATGTTCGCCTCCGTTGCGGCCTTTGCCAGCCCCTGCGGAAACAGGTAATTCCGTGCATAGCCGTTGTTCACCTCGACAACATCACCAAGCCAGCCCAGCTTGTTCACATCTTCCACTAAAAGTACCTTCACGTCTTATCCTTTCAGCTATCGACTCGATTGTCCCGACAATCCGCGGCCCGGCCCTCGCATCTCGTTCATCGAGCGACGAGCGACGGTCTTTAAGTCGTGTACGGCAGCAGGGCCATAAAGCGGGCCCGCTTGATGGCCTTTTTGACCTTGCGCTGACACGATGCGCAGTTGCCGCTTCGCTTTCGCGAGTAGATCTTGCCGCGGTGCGTCATAAGTTTGCACAGCGTATCGACGTCCTTATAATCGACATACTTCGTACCGCTTCGACAAAAGCGACACTGCGTTTGCTCACGTACGGTGGTCACACCGCCGCTTGTCCTTGTCTTTGCTCTCTGCATTGCCATAAGTTTTACCCAACATCCTCAAGCACTAATATTAGTTCAAATACTAAAACACACATCGTCTTATCCGCTGCTAAAACGGTATGTCATCGTCTGGCTTCGCGCCCGGTCCTGCGTCAGGTCTCTCCTGGCTGCTGCTCTGGTCGTACTCCGTCTCGGCTGAGCTGCCCGAAGCCGGGCTCCCCTTTGCCCCACCTGCGTTGCCGCCGAGAAACTGAAAACTCTCTACTGTTATTCGGTGCTTGCTTCGCTTGGTGCCGTCCTGGGCCGTCCACGTATCATACTCAAGCCTGCCCTCGATAAAAACAGGGCGGCCTTTGCTCAGGTATTTGTTTATTGTCTCAGCCTGCTTGGCGAAGGCGCGACAATCAATGAAACAGGTGCTCTCTTTTGCCTGGCCGTCCTTGCCCGTCCAGCGCCGATTGACCGCAATGCCGAAGTCGACCACCGCGGTCTGGCTGGGCAAATACGAAAGTTGTGGGTCCCGCGTGAGGTTGCCGATTAACAACACCTTATTGTAATTGGCCATATTCTGCCTGCCTTTCCCCAATCACTGATTATGCCGATTGAACCCCGATAAATCGGGGTCGGATAAATCAGTGATTCAAAAGGAATCTATTGTATCTTGTCCTCGCTCCGTCGCCATAGCCTTGGAGCATCGGCAACTTCGGCCTGGTTAACAGACTCTGCCCCGATTGCATCCTTCGTCTCGACCTGACCCACGTCGCTCATTTGGTCGCCACCGTTGCGTTGACGGTCATCAGCCGATGCTCCCGTTCCGTTGGGAGCCTGGCTCTGTGCGGCCGTCGCGGGCGTCTCTTTGGCCAGGTGCTGCGCGTCGATGTCCTCGATACTGAGGACTAGAACCCGCATTATATTCTCAGAAAGCTGTACCGCCCGTTCGATTTCCGCTATCTTCGAGCCGTCAACCCTGAAGTACGTCAGGATGTACGTGCCGCGGCTTTTGCCCATGATGTCATAGGTGAGCTTTCTTTCGTCCCACTTGTTTATCGATACGATTTCGGCACCGGTCTTCTCGAGGATTGACCGTATCGTGTCGTTAACACCCTGCCAATCGGACGCGGCAAGGGCCGAATCCACCAGGAACATTCCTTCATAAAGCTTGGCTGCAACAGTCTTCAAAGTACATACCTCCAGTAAAAAAATCTTAAAACTTAAAATTCAAAAATAAAAATTGCGGAATTCCTGAAGGAGGACATCATCATTTTTTATTTTTACCTTTTACTTTTTGAATTCTTGTTAGTTCTACGGCCTGTTGTACTCATTCATTGCGGCATCGATGCCGTTGCGAA
>Ga0299915_10002810_pt1 | contig 12659 bp, 11 predicted proteins | sample RVTome_13_FD_200263 | JGI IMG/M metagenome (GOLD analysis project Ga0299915, IMG submission 200263) | Soil microbial communities from uranium-contaminated site in the Upper Colorado River Basin, Wyoming, United States - RVT92D227 (version 2) ...
GCAACCCATCCTGGTAGGGCCAGGGATATAAAGCATCTAACTGACCGGGCATCTGCTTCGGATCGAGCAAAGACTCGAAGCGCACAAATTTAGCGTTGGACTTCGGCTCAACTACTTCCAGCAATTTCGACAGCGGAAAACCCAGCCAGGGGATGACCATCGACCAGGCCTCCACACAGCGCAGCCGGTAAATACGTTCTTCCTGCTCAAACTTACGCAGGTCGTCAATGTCGTAAATCTTGGGATTGTTGACCAGCCCACCCACTTCCACCTGCCATGGTGAAGTGATGAAGTTCTGCGCTTCGACCGCTACGCGGGCTTTATCTGTGCTGAACTCGTAGAAATTGTTATAGTTGGTGATATCGTAATAATCATTTACCGGGTCGCCAAGCTCATCCGTCTGATTGCTTGCTTGCACCTGGCTTGCCTCAGGGGTAGTACTGGCCAGGCCCATCGTTGGGTTGGGTTCCCCGGCAACCTGCTCTTTAGCCCCGCAGGCAACCAGTACCGCGCCAACCGTCAATGTCCCTGCTCCCGCAAGGAATTGCCGGCGGCTGAGCCTAGTGAATCGCTTGTTATGCGGCCGCGACAGGTAGACTTCTTCGGGGGTAACTTCAGACTCTTTGATCTTATCCATACGCACCTCTTATTAAACACCACTAATTAGGATATATTTTACCTGAATACCGATGGCAATTTATGAACAAGGTATTAAGGGATGATTACAACTCGATTACCCACCTTTCCTGCAACTTTTCACAGGCACTCTCGTAAATAGTCATAGATTTAGAAAGTGAGGCATGCGATGATTGATTATAAGAAAACCCACTGGCTGCTCTGGCCTTTTGCCTTTGTTTGGAACCTGGTTGCCTATATCTTAATGCTGACCGGTCGCTTCACCGCCGTAATCTTGGGCTTGGTGTTTATTATTGTTGGCGTGGTCCTCAGTGTGACCGTTGTTGGCGCCTGTGTCGGTGTACCACTGGCTCTCTTGGGTTTGCTACTGGCAATCCGCGGCCTTTGGTAAAGCAACTATAAACAGAAAGCCCGCCTTGACCGGCGGGCTTTTTTGTTAAGTGCACTCCCAAACCGTTGATCAGTCGCCTTCGGCGGGGCGGGCAGCTACCGTCATATCTACAGGGCTGACAGGCAGGTCGCGCTTGCGCCCGTCCTCGAAGGTCATTACTGCAGGAATGAAATAACCTGCCAACCCCATCAGCATGCATACCACACCGCCGATGATAAACCAGGTCTGTACACCCAAACGATCAGCCACTGGACCAGCAATGATCAGGCCAAGCGGCGACATGGCTCCTGCAAAGCTGTTGATCAAGCTGAAGACGCGTCCCTGCATCTCGGGCTCCACCGCCGCCTGCACCGCTGCCAGCAATGGGCCATTGACAATGGGATTAATCACACCTAAATAGAACATTGCCACAACCGCCAGGGTGAAAGCGGTGGCGGGCAGCATGCCCAGGACCAGGCAGCCAATACCCATGCCTACCAGCCCGACCATCGAAGTAACTATACGCCGCTTGAATCCGCCCCAGGTGCTTAAGATCAAGCCGCCTACGATGAAGCCAATCCCACTGAATGACTCCAGCGTCGCCAATTGGATTGCCTGGCCGTTGAAATGCTTGGTGACTAGGATTGGCAGTAAGGAAAATGCCGGGGTGAGCAGGAAGTTGATTATAGTTGCCATGATACCGATGATCAGCAGTCCAGGCCAGCTGGCAACATATTTCAACCCAGCTCGGAAATCCTGCCAAACCGAGCTCTTGCCGTTCGCCTGCTCTGGCAGATCATTCCGTTCCGGTTGCGGTATAGAGAAGAAGAACAGGGGCACCACGGCGATCAGCGCGGTCACCACGTCTATGGCCAGGATGCCTTGCAACGGTAGCCACTCCAGCAGCAGCGCGCCCAATGGGGCAGAGGCAATGCTCATCCCACCCTGCAGCATTTGATTCAAACCCTGAATGCGCGATAGATGTTCTTTTGGCACCATTAGGGAGGTGGAAGCAGCCATCGCCGGCCAGTGAAAGCCTCCGGCTACCGAGCGCAGGAACATCAACAGGTAGACGTGCCCGATCTCTGCCTTTCCAATGGCGAACAGCCCTGCCAGCGCTAACGTGAACAGTGCAATCAGGCTGTCTGCTACGATCATTACCACTCGGCGGTTCCATCTGTCGACCAGTGCTCCGGCGATCGGACCAAGCAGCACCTGGGGAACCAGGCCGACCAGCGAAGCTGTCGCTAATACTGTGGCCGACCCTGTGGATTTGGTCAGCCACCAGATTAGTGCAAACGAGACCAGTAGGCTGCCCAGCAGTGAAAAAGCCTGCCCGCCCCAAATGGTGAAGAAGCGCGGCGCCCAACGTTTGGTGATTTGTGGGGAAGTGCTTGGTAAGCTCATTCATACCTCCTTACATGTCTGCTAATCCCAATAACCATTAAAATTATACACAATTTTTTCAATATGTCAATAAGAAATATTAATTATTATATATAATTTATTGATGTTTCTTGAACTAATATTAACACAATACTTGACACTTTACCCTTTCTTTAGCGTCGGTTGCCTTTTCTCTATCCAGGCAGTATAATCACATAGTTCAAGACGTCATCTCGTTGTGGAGGTGGATGCTATGGTAATGCCAGTCATGCAATATGCACCCGAGACCTGTGCCTGGTGCGAGGGTGAAGGTAAATACGGTAATTATGGGGATATCTGCCTGGTGTGCAATGGTCAAGGCAGTGTGCTGGTGGCTCAACCAGCGCATAAATGCCCCCATTGTGCTGGAACAGGCACTCAGGTTTCTGGTGATTTCCATGACCGCTGCAAGATTTGTGGCGGTTCGGGTTGGTCTCACGTCTTTAAGACCAGTACAACTGGTGGTCGCTAACGTTCTTGACAATCCACTTATATGCAATTAAAAGATAAGGTTGCTTTAATTACTGGCGGTACCTCCGGGATTGGTCAGGCAACTGCTGAGCTGTTTGCTGCTGAATGCGCCAGGGTAGCAATCACCGGTCGCCGGGCAAAATTGGGCCGCCAGGTAGCAGATTCTATCGGCGGTATTTATCTTCAGGCCGACCACCGCCGACAGCAGGATTGTGAACGTACTGTCCGCGACACCCTGGAAGCGTTTGGTCGCATTGATGTCCTCTTCAACAATGCCGGAATTGTGGTCAGTGGTACCGCCGAAAGCACCAGTGAGCAGGATTGGGAAGATACCATGGCCCTCAATGTCACTGCCGTCTGGCGCATGTCGCGCCTGGTCATACCCATCATGCGCGCTCAGGGCGGCGGCGTCATCGTCAATAATGCCTCCGATTGGGCTTTGGTAGGCGCCCCATCAGTCGTCGCTTACTGCGCCTCCAAGGGTGCAGTCGTGCAGATGACGCGAGCCATGGCCCTCGATCACGCTGCCGAGAACATTCGCATCAATGCCGTTTGCCCGGGGGATACCTATGTTGAGCGCTGGCTGAAAGAGGGGTTTTATCGCCTGTCTGGCGCGGTGAGTGAGGAAGAGGCCCGTAAGACCGACCTGCCCCTGGGGCGTGTGGCAGAGGCCTCTGAGATCGCTCGCGCCGTGCTCTTCCTGGCGACGGACGCCTCCAGCTTTATGACTGGCACTGCTCTGGTTGTGGATGGGGGCAATACCGCCCGTTAGACCGACTTTTCCAGGATTTTATACAGCATGATCCCCGTTGCAGTCGCCAGATTCAGCGATGTGACGTGTCCCAGCATGGGCATCTTGACCATCACATCACACGCCGCTGCCTGGTCAGGAAACAGCCCCTCGCGCTCCGAACCCATCAACAGGATTAGCGGCTGCCGGTAGCCCTCCACCTGGCAGTAATCCAGGTTGGCGTGGGCGGAAGTGCCATAGACCGTGTAGCCGCGTGATTTTGCCCAGCCGCGGAAGTCCTCGAAACTGCATTTTACCAGAGGTAGCCAGAAGATTGCTCCCATACTGGCGCGCACTGCGCTCGGGTGGTAAGGATCTGCACAGTATTGATTGTGAGCCGGGTCGTCCAGCAGCAGCAGCCCACTTGCCCCTGCTGCATTGATGCTACGCAGGATGCTGCCGATATTCCCAGGGTCTTGCGGAGCGGTCAGCGCCACTCCCTTTTTAAATCTTTCGAGCTGCAAATCCTCCAGCCGCAACCGGGGCTGCTGAACCACTGCCAGAATCCCAGGCGGATTTTCTTTTTCTGCAATGCTGGCGAACACCTCTTCACTGACGGCGAGGCACGCGGTTCCAAGACTCTCCTGCTCGTGGATCAGTTGCTGTGCAAATTCGCTCCTCAGTTTCTTGGGCGAATAGCAGATCAACTCGAGTTTCGCCCCAGACTCGCAGGCTTCCCCTACATGGCGGATGCCCTCAGCCACGAATAATCCGCTTGAGTCACGTTCTTTACGCTGCGTCAGCAGGGCGCGTATCTGTTTAATTTTTAGATTGTCTTTGCTTGTGAGAGTCTTCATTCCGGCGTATAGGCACCCATGCGAGCACCGTAGTCCCCTTGCCTGGCTCAGAGGTAATCTCCACATCGCCGCCCACCTTTCGGGCACGCGTGTGCATGTTCGATAGACCGTGTCCCAGTGTCACGCTCATCTTGCGCAGGTCGAACCCCATACCATCATCTGAAATTTCCAACAGCACCCGTCCCGGCGCTGTCCATAGGTCGATGTTGGTTTGGTGAGCCTGCGCATGCTTGGCGATGTTCGCCAGTGCTTCCTGGCAGATATGGAAGAGGGCTGTGGTTTGTACTGCAGGCAGGATGATCTGACCGTCATCAGGCCCCGTCAGCGTTAGTTCCATCCGGGTATTGGCGCGGAATTCTTCCACCAGCCGCTGCAGTCCTTCCATCAAATCCTCACCGCGGAATTGGCGTGGACGCAGATCCATAATGTACGAGCGGATATCGCGGATGGTCGTGTTCAATCCTTCTATCGCCTGCTCGATCTTTTGTTCAGCCTGGGTAGGGTCATCACTTAAAGCCAGCCGGGCGTAATCAAGAGCCAGGCCAGTAGCATATATTGATTGAATGATGCCGTCATGGAGATCCATCCCAATGCGCTCGCGCTCTTCCAATACTGCCAACCGGCGCGCCTGTTGGTTCAACTGTGCGTTTTCCACCGTGATGCCAGCCCAGGCACCAATGGCGGTCAGTAAGCTCATCTCTCGTTGGTCCAGATAGCGCTCGCGGCGCGAAGCGATGCTCATCACTCCCACGGTCAGTCCGTGGGCAGTGAGCGGGATGCAGGCAATACAACGAAAGCCAGCATCTACCACCGCCCGGCGCAGGAAACGCAAATCAGTCTGGATCGAGGTGCTGATCACCGGTTTCCCGCTCTCGGCGACCATCCCGATGAAGCCTTCTCCGCTCTCAAAGCGGTCCTTCGTCCAGAACGCAACCGCTGCTTCACCACGGTGCAGCGCAAGCCGTAAACTGCCATCATCTTCCGCCAGGAAAATTTCACCTGCTTCCACTTCCAGGTAATCCATTACCCGGCTCAGTGTCTTTTCCAGAATTTCATCCACGTCCTGCGAGCTCGCCAGCGTCTCACCAATGTCATTGATTAGAGACAGATCGTTGTTGCTCTGCGTCAGGGCATGATCGTGCTTGACCAATTCGTCCACCAGGCGGGCATTGCTGATGGCTACCGCTGCATAGGCCGCCATGGTCTCAATCACCCGCTCGTCATCAGGGGTGAATTCGTGGTGATCCTCTTTGTTGGTCAGGTAGATTTGACCCAACAACCGGCTTCCAAGCAGGATAGGTACTCCCAGGAAGGAGGTCATTTCGGGATGGTTTGGTGGAAATCCCGCACTGCGTGGGTCATCGGCGATGTTTGGCGTGCGGATGGTAGTACGTTCTTTCTGGATAGCCCCGATCAACCCGAGTCCAATGGGAGGGTGCGCCATTTGGCGAATCATCTCTGGACTCATGCCAACCGGAATAAAGCGCTCGAGCTTACCCTTATCATCAAGCACCCCCAGGGCGGCGTAACGCGCGGACACCTGTTCGCGCGCCATGTTAACGATGCGCTCCAGCACGGTATCCAGGGACAGGTCACCTACCAACTCAAGGCTGGCTCGGTGTAATGCAATCAACCGGGCTTCGATTTGCTCTCTTGTCAGCAAAACCATTGAAGAATCCTCGCCGCCTCTGTATTTTACCTTAAATGGTGTGATTTGGACACAGAGGCAGGATTAAAAGGGTGTGATATACTTTTCTTATATGGAACCTGATATATTTCCCGGTCGTTCCTACCCGCTGGGCGCAACCGTTTACGGTAATGGGGTCAATTTTTCCATCTTTTCTCGTAACTGTACTGTTCTTGAATTACTGCTTTTTGATCATGCCGGAGATACGCGCCCCTCGCGTACCATTCTGCTAGATCCGCAGCAGCATCGCACATTTTATTATTGGCACATCTTTGTCCGTGGTCTGCAAGTTGGGCAGCTCTATGCTTTCCGTGCCCATGGCCCCTATGCTCCAGAGCGCGGTCTGCGCTTCGATGGCGATAAGGTGCTGGTCGATCCATATGCCCGGGCAGTGGCTTATACGGACAATTATTTGCGCTCTGCTGCCTCACGCCCTGGCAGCAATTGCGACCATTCGATGAAATCGGTTGTGGTAGATCCGCGTGGCTATAACTGGGAGGGGGACACTCCTTTGCAGAATCCCTTTGCCGGGACTTTGATCTATGAGCTCCACGTCGGTGGATTCACTCGCAGCCCTTCTTCTGGGCTGCCGGAAAACTTGCGCGGTACCTACGCCGGCTTGGTGCAAAAGATACCTTACCTTAAGGAATTGGGTGCGACTGCTGTCGAACTGCTGCCTGTGCAGCAGTTCGATGAGCAGGAAGCTCCCTCCGGACTGACGAATTATTGGGGCTATGGTCCGGTCAACTTCTTTTCACCCCACCGCGGCTACAGTTCCCGCAAAGACCCTCTCGGTCCGGTTGAAGAGTTCAAAGACATGGTCAAAGCGCTGCATCGGGCAGGGATCGAGGTCATCCTTGATGTGGTTTTCAACCATACCGCAGAGGGAGATCACACAGGACCGGTGTTGAGTTTCCGAGGGCTCGAAAACCGTGCTTATTATCTGCTGGACACTCAGCGCCCAGCGTACTACACCCATTACACTGGTGTTGGCAATACCATCAATGCCAACCATTCGGTCGTGCGCCGCTTGATCATGGATAGCCTGCACTATTGGGTACAGGTGATGCACGTGGATGGCTTTCGCTTCGATCTGGCTTCGGTGCTCTCTCGTGATGAAAATGGCATCCCATTGCGCAACCCGCCACTGCTGTGGGAAATTGAGTCCGATCCAATCCTGGCTGGCACCAAGATCATTGCCGAGGCCTGGGATGCCGCCGGGTTGTACCAGGTAGGTTCGTTCATTGGTCACCGCTGGGCTGAATGGAATGGCCAGTATCGCGACGATGTGCGCCGTTTTATCAAGGGAGACACCGAGACTGTAACCCGCCTTGCTGAGCGTATCGCTGGCAGTCGTGACCTGTATCCCCAGCCCGACCGTGAGCCAAACCGCAGCATTAACTTCATCACCTGCCATGATGGCTTTACACTGAACGACCTGGTTTCTTTTGATCAAAAACACAACGAAGCAAACTTATTGAATGACACGGACGGCAGTGATTTGAACTTTAGCTGGAATTGCGGGGTAGAAGGTCCTACAAATCTGCCACATATCGAAAAGCTGCGTATCCAACAAATCAAGAACTTCCTGGTCGTGCTGCTCACTTCACAGGGCACACCGATGTTCCTCATGGGTGACGAGGTACGCCGCACCCAGGCCGGTAACAACAACACATTCTGTCAGGATAATCAAACGAGCTGGTTCGATTGGCAGGGTGTCGAGCGCCACTCAGATTTACTAGGTTTTGTACGTGAACTATCTCGCTTCTATCGAGAGCATACCCTATTCCAGCAGGAAAAATTTTGGTTAGATCCCGATGGTCCAGATGTGATCTGGCATGGTGTTCAACTGAACCAGCCTGATTGGAGCGGCGACTCGCATTCTTTGGCCTATGAACTTACCAATCCTCTCAAGGGTGAGCACCTATTTATCATCCTCAATGCTTATTGGGAGCCTCTGGCCTTTGAGCTTCCCCCCTTGCAAAGTAACGTGCGTTGGCATCGCCTTGTCGATACCGCCAGGTCTGCTCCTGATGATTTCTGCGACCCCCCTTTGGTGCTGCACAATGGGGATAAAACCCACATCGCCCAGCCGCGTTCAGCTATTATTCTCAAAGCCCAATAATCTGCGCACCAACACCCCAGACCAGCCTACAACTCTGCGAACGTTAAGCGCTTGATCCCTCTTTGCTCCACCAGTTCCAGCGTCCGCGGATCTGTCAATGTGGCCATTTCCTTTTCGCGTGGTTTGTTATAGCCTGAACCTCGTTCGCCCAGAAGGGCCTCGTCAGCATACCCGGGATGGCACATGAGTTCGCTACTTCCCTCTAATAGTCCGTTCAAGATGCTTGACAGGTGTTCCACGGTGCCAGTTTCGTCGTAAAACGTGGCCTCGAAGTGATCCGGGTGACGAACGCCGTATTCTTTTAGCAGTGCCGGAACGTACTTGTTCGCTTTCTCGTAAATTGGGCGTGGCAGTCCGCCAGTTTCGCCTGGGCGGCGTATAGGCAGCGTGCTGCGTACCGCACAGTTAAATTCATTTGCCAGTTCCAGTGTGATACGAAAGATCGCCTCGCTGAAATGCGAGAAGTGGTGGTGCGAGTCCAGGTGGTCAGGCGCGCGACCGGTTGCTCTCACGAAGCATTCCACTTGCGCATGCCATTCATCACGCAGCTCACTTAGCACAATCTTCTCCAGACGCGCGACTTGCTGCGTCTGAAAGAGTTCCTCGCCACCGGTCAGCGACGATACCTGTGTCGCCGGCAGCACAGGCCAACCGCTGGTCGCAACCAGATGTACACCCAGCCCCAGCCTGGGGCACTCTCGCAGTGCCTGTTCTAGCGCCTCTTCCACGCCCGGCATGTTCATCAAAGCTGTCGTTGAGGTGACGATACCTTCCAGATGTGCCTTGCGGATACCACGCGATACACCTGGTGTCCGCCCATAATCATCTGCGTTGACAATCAAGCGCAAATCCTTCATGAGTTATCCTTGGAATTAATGCGTCAGTGTCACCTTGCGAATCACGCGCGGCAGGTCGGGGTCAAAACCACGCGCTCGCGCCAGGTGGTAAGCCAAAAGTTGTCCTGGTAGGATCGCTGCCAGCGGCGTCAGCCACTCAGGCAGTCCGCTGGGCACCGGGATGTGCAGGCCGCTGTCCGTGAAAGGCCGGTCGCCCAGGACAACCGGCTGCACGCCCTGATCACGAAGCTTTGCATCCAGTGCAGCCAAATCCTGGCGGAATGTCTCGCCCATTGTCACCAGCAAGACCGGGAAATCCGTTTCGACCATCGCAATCGGCCCGTGACGGAAATCGGCAGATGAATAGGGTTCTGCCAAAATGTAAGCCAGCTCCTTACACTTGAGCGAGATTTCGTGTGCTGTAGCATAGTTGAACCCACGTCCGATGACGATCGCCCGGTCCGATTCGGCCAGCTTTCCCGCCATATGGCGCGCTTGCGTTTCGGCCTGCAAGGCCTGCTCCATCACTCCCGGCACATTTTCCAACAGGTTCGGCTGCTCCAGTTTACCTGCCAATCCCAGTCCCAGCAGTGCCAGTGCGGTCAGTTGTGCCGTATAGGTCTTGGTGGCAGCCACACTTCGCTCCTCCCCTACTTGCAGCCCAATCACGTGCTCCGCGGCTTCCGCCAGAGGGGAACTCAGATCGTTGGTGATGGCAATGCTTGGCACACCTTGTCTGCTGGCTTCCTGCAGGACGCTGACGATATCTGGAGATTGGCCTGACTGCGAGATGCCAATTACCAGCGCGCCCTCCAGACGCGGTGGTTGCTGGTAGAGAGTAAAGAGTGAAGGCGCCGCCAGCGCAACCGGCAGGCGGTTCAGTGCCCCAAACAAGTACTGCCCATATCGCGCAGCATTGTCAGAAGTTCCCCGTGCGGCAATCAAAATGTAATTGAAGCCTGTAGAGCGCAGCTGCTGTCCCATCTCTGCCACATGATTTGTTTCGGTTGCCAGCAGGCGGCGCATTGCTTGCGGTTGTTCATAGATTTCTGAGAGCAGCAGAGAAGTCATCGGTATCTACCTGGCCAGAGTTAGATTTAGACGATGTGCAAGCGGCTCCAGATGTGAGCTGATAAGCGGCTGGAGTTCTGTTGAAGGGTCGCTTATCGCTTCGTTTAAGATTTCGTTCAATGCACTGGCGAGTTGGAATTCGATCCGCCGCCAGATCGCTGCCTGCGGATAGGGCCGTCCGGTCTGGCTGCTTTTATGTACCGTCTCATAGAAGGGATGGTCCGGCCCATATAAAGCCTCGGCTGCTTCGAGCCGTGCAGGGATCGTTCCGCTCAATTGGGCTGCCCTCACCTGCACAGGTTTACTGGTCAGGTAGCTGGTCAGTGCCAGAGCGGCTTTCTCCCGGTCTGGATATCCTTTGGTATGCCGCCAGATTACCAGGTTGCTGCCTCCGAACCACGGCACCTGTGCAAGTGGTGCTGTTCTGATGTTTGCTCTGGCAACCGGATCGAACGTTGGGCCGTTTAACCTCTGCGTCAATGCCCGGTCATTGATCACCAGCGCTGCCACACGACCCTCAGCGAATAATCGCATACATTCGTCAGGCTGGTAATTCTGTGCTGCTGGTAATACGCCTCGATATGCTTCGAAAAAGGCTATTAAACCCCGAATAGCTTCGGGGCGTGCAAAGCGAGTCTCATCCCACTCCTTATTCAGCAGGTCGCCTCCTGCGCTCCAAATCCAGCTGGCTGCCAGGTGCAAAAGGTCAGTAAATGGCGTGGGCACATTCTGCATCAACCAGGGAATCTCTGCCTTGACTGCTGGAAGGCGCTTGATCGTCTCTCCCAGCTTTTCAATGCTTCCAAAAGCCTGTCTGCCATCGATCCCCGCTTCTTGCAGGAGGTCATCACGGTAGCAGATCATGTAAAAGTACGAATTCCATGGGATTGCCCACACTTGCGGGTCGTCTCCTATAATCGCGCTTCTCCACACTGGGACGCTAAATGCCTCCGCTCCGCCCATCATTGCCTGTTCTCGGGCTGAAAAGCTGCGCAATGAGTTCATTGCCACCAGGCTGCTGATCCATGTCGAGCCGATGTGCGAAACGTCCGCCCCTTTGCCACTCGTTCCGATCTCAAATAAATCTGCCCAGCCCTGATTCCAGCTCATCGGTCGCACATTCACATGCACGGAATGCCGTGCCTGGAATTCATCCAGGATTTCCCTCAAATATGCAGACTCGCCAGGTGTGTCTTCGATAAAAGAAAACTCAAGTTCGATCATAGCTACCTACTTCCTCGGATGGTCTGGAATATAGCATTAAGTAGAGATGTTCCATCCATCGTATCTTGTGACAACTCCCAGATCATGATCCCAGAGCCGCGTTGTAAAGCCAACTGCGTCTTAGCCTGGATCGTGGGAATACCATTGTAATACACCATCATCCCCAGATAATTCGACGAGTCCATTCTGGCAGCCTGTGGGTCGTTTTCTACCAGCTCCCGATAAGTTGCCTCGCTTGGTCGTCCGTAAAAAGGCACCCCCAACACCATCTTTTCCTTTGGCAGGCCGCGTCCACTCCAAAAATCCAATGCTTGTACTGCATATTCGTAGGAGGAGTGGTTCTGCCCATCGCCGTCATAAGCCATGATATTCATAAAATCCACGATCTCGAAAACCTCTGGCAGGATATCTTCCCCATGGCTGCCCAGGGCTACCACGGCTGTGGTCAACAGCTTGCCCTGCGGTTGGAAACGGGCTTTTAATTCCGTCATCAGTGTGACAAAACTTTGCGCTGACGCCTCCCCAGGGCCTGGATATTCCCAGTCGATATCGATACCGTCCAGTGCATACTCTTCCGCGAATTGATCAAGCGCATCCACAAAGCGGGCTCGGCTTGTAGCATCAGCGGCCAGCGACTCAAACTCGTCATCCCAACCCCATCCCCCTACCGATACCAGCACTTTTACGCCGTTTTCGTGGGCAAAGTTTACCAGTTCTTTTAATTTCCAACCGTTTGAGATCGTCTGCAAGCTGCCGTCAGCATTTGGTAAGACGAAGGCATAGTTGATGTGGGTAAGCTGTGAGTAGGGGATCAGCTTCATCAGCGGATAGCCATAAACGTAGGCGATGACGCGGAAGTTGGTGTCAGGTGCGGGGGTAGGAACAGTATTTTGGGGCATAGAGGTCTCGCTGGGCATGGCAGGCAGTGTTGATGGTTGAGTGTTTGTAATGGCCGGTGTGTTTTGTTTTGTGCAGCCCGCTGAGATTATCAGCAGGAGGAATATTATAACAGCCATTCGCCAGGGTTTCACCTTGTTGGGGGTGGTCGGTGTGCGGTGTATCTTCATGGTCATCTCCCGTATAAAGACTCAAACGGTTTCAACCCGGTTCTTGCCCCTTTCCTTTGCCAGGTGTTCAGCCTGGTTGGCACGCTCGATCAAATCATCCAGCCCATTCATGCTCGAGGTCAATTCCGCTACCCCGATGCTGATCGTGATACCCAGCTCT
>Ga0299915_10002812_pt1 | contig 12653 bp, 10 predicted proteins | sample RVTome_13_FD_200263 | JGI IMG/M metagenome (GOLD analysis project Ga0299915, IMG submission 200263) | Soil microbial communities from uranium-contaminated site in the Upper Colorado River Basin, Wyoming, United States - RVT92D227 (version 2) ...
TCGCCGACGGGTTCAGGAAATTTCCGGTACCTATTTGGATGGCTGTCGCACCTGCAAGCATAAACTCTATTGCATCGTCAGCATTTATGATACCGCCCACGCCGATGACCGGAATACCGACGGAACGGGATGCCTCCCAGACCATCCGGACAGCTATGGGCTTGATCGCAGGTCCGGATAATCCACCGGTTATGTTTGCGAGTTTCGGTTTCCGTGTCTCGGTATCTATAGCCATTCCCGGTATAGTGTTGATCAGGGATATTGCATCGCTCCCTGCATCCTCTGCTGTTCTGGAAAAATCAGGAATGCTGGATACATTCGGGGACAATTTCGTGATTACCACCGTATTCTTGACAGACTTCTTAACCCTGGAGACAACCTGCGCAAGCGCCCGCTTATCGGTACCAAAGATTATTCCTCCCTTTTTTACGTTCGGGCATGATACATTCAGTTCGATCCCGTCAACGCCGGCCTCATCGAGTGCTTTCGCAAGCCTGACATACTCCTGGATTGTATTGCCAAGGATATTCACAATAATTTTTGTGTCGTACTGTCTGAGGTACGGCAGCTTTTCTTTGAGAAATCTTTTCAGTCCGACATTCTGAAGTCCGATCGCATTCAGCATGCCGCATGGAGTTTCACATATCCTCGGCGGAGGGTTCCCCTCCATGGGTTTTAGGGATATCCCCTTGACAACGACTGCGCCAAGCAGGTTGAGGTCAACAAACTCAGAATATTCCTCGCCATACCCGAAAGTGCCGGATGCCGTCATCACAGGGTTTTTGAGTTTCAGTTTGCCTATGTCAACATGTAAATCCATAAATGTTTAATCTCGAAGCATTCCTCGAAGCTCTGCTTCAAGGTTCAATAATTCTTGTTATGGTTGTCATTCCCGCTTGTCGGGAATCCTTCTGATTCATCCTTAACAAAGGGCAACAACCCCCTTAGTCCCCCTTAACAAAGGGGGATTAGGGGGGTATTCTGCAAAAAGATTCCGGACGAGCCGGAATGACTGACTCGAAATATCTTCTGACTTTTTTTCTACCATATAATTTCCTTTATCGGAAATACCGGCCCTTCTTTACACACCCTTTTATATCCATGTATGGTTTTGACAGCACATCCCAGACATGCGCCGAATCCGCATGCCATATTTTCTTCCAGAGAGATAAAACCCTTGATTCCCCTATCAACAGCAATTCTCGATACCGCTTCGAGCATAGGCTTCGGGCCGCATGCATACAGCGCAGAGGATCCGGGTAATTTATAGCCTGCCAGGAATTCACTGAATGCTTTATCGACCATGCCTGCCTTGCCGAACGAGCAGTCGTCTGTACAGACAATTAATTTATCACCCAATTTTTCCAGTTCATGGAGCAGGAGGAGTTCGTCCTTACTCTTTGCCCCGTATATTATATATGACTTGTTAGAGAGCTTTTCGACAAGAGAAAACAGGGAAATAATACCTGTTCCGCCTGCTAGTAACAGAGGCGTACAGTTTTTTCCGGGCAGAGGGTATCCAACGCCGAGAGGCCCGATGATGTTAATGACCCTGTTTTTCTTAAACTCTTTCATTAATGAAGTGCCTTTGCCTCTTATTGCGAATAGAAACTGAATGACTTCGGATGTTTTTCGCAAATAGCTGAAAGGTCTTTTCAGCAATGGGTCATATGAAGTACCGGCTTCGATCATATAAAACTGTCCCGGTTCAGGGTCGATAACCGGATCTAAAGGTTCTATCGTGAGGAGATTATTGGTTCTATTTAAGGGGGAGTTGTCTTTTATCTTTGCCTTGAAATATCTATTCAAAGCGTATCTCTAAAATTTCATACTCCATTGTTTTTGCGGGTGCCTTGATAGTTGCTACGTCACCAATTTCTTTATTCAGAAGGGCTTTTCCGACAGGAGAGCTGATTGATATCTTCCCGTTTTTTGCATCCGCTTCATCTGGTCCGACGAGCGTAAATGTCTTTTCTTCATCAGAAGAAAGATCGAGTACTTTGACCTTTGCGCCGAATGCGATCTTGTTCTGTGAAATCTTTGAGGGGTCTATGATATCAGCAAGGGCAAGCTTTGTTTTCAGTTCCTGTATCCTTCCTTCAATAAAGGACTGCTGCTCTTTTGCAGCATGATATTCCGCATTCTCGGAAAGGTCACCGTGTGCCCTTGCCTCTGAAATGTTCTTTATGTTTTTTGGCCTGTCAACCTTGAGCAGTTTTTGAAGTTCTTCCTGTAGTTTTTGATATCCCGCAGGCGTTATCGGCATTCTCTTAAGCAAGTTATCTCCCTCCTCTAAATAAATTAATTTAACACTTTTGTGGTATTTTTTTCTATATTAGATGCATTAAGGACATTATGAAATAACCTTGACTTCATAAAAGGAGTGTAGCGATGCGATTTTCAAAGATGCTCATACCAACCTTAAGGGAAACCCCTGCCGATGCTGAAGCAATAAGTCATATCCTCATGTTAAGGGCAGGGTATGTAAGACAGCTTGCAGCAGGTCTGTATATTTATCTTCCACTCGGTCTCAGGATGATAGATAAGATAAACAGGATCCTCCGAAAGGAGATGAATGCCATAGGTGCACAGGAGATTACGATGCCGGTAATTCATCCGGCGGAGGTGTGGCAGGAGACCGGCAGGTGGTTTGACATAGGGGATGAGATGTTCAGATTGAAAGACAGGACTAACCGCGACATGTGCCTCGGCATGACCCATGAAGAAATAATGACATGGCTTGCTGCAAGGGAAATCCGTTCATACAGAAACCTGCCGCAGATATGGTATCAGATACAGGAAAAACTGAGGGATGAGGCGAGACCGAAGAGCGGCGTGCTAAGGACCAGGGAATTTGTAATGAAGGACAGCTACAGTTTTGACGCAGATGAAAACGGGCTTGAAAAGAGCTATCAGCTCCATGCTGATGCCTATCATAAAATCTTTTCGAGATGTGGACTGAAGTTCTATATGGTCGAGTCGGATCCCGGGATGATGGGTGGAGCGACTTCTCATGAATTCATGGCACCGAGCCCGGCTGGAGAGGATGAAGTCGTCCTGTGCGATTCCTGTGGTTACGCCGCCAATGTTGAGCTTGCCCTTTCGAATCCGAACCGGATAGAAATCATGGACTGGGAGTTTGAAGAGGTGCACACACCTGAAAAGCGCACTGTCGAGGAGGTATCGAACTTTCTGAAATTGAAGCCCGAATATTTTATTAAAAGTTTATTACTTATCAGCGATAACGGTCCCGTGCTTGCGCTTGTTCGGGGAGATCAGGAATTGCACGAGAAGAAGATGAACAGGATTATCGGCAACCTCAGACCGGCTCAGAAAGAGGAAGTAAAAGAGATACTGGGTGTGGAAGCAGGATTCATCGGTCCCATGAATCATAAACTCAGGATTATTGCAGATACCTGCCTTCAGGAAGGTGTTTATGTAAGCGGCGCAAACAAGCAGCATTACCATGCAAAAGGAATAAGACCGGGAAAGGATTTTACCGCTGAATGGCATGACATACACATTGCAAAGCAAGGAGATTCATGCCGGAAATGCAATTCACCTTTGAAAATCGAGCGTGTTATCGAAATAGGGAACATCTTCAAACTCGGAACAAAATACTCGGTCTCTTTAAAAGCGGTTTATCTCGATGAGAATGGGCAGGAAAAACCGGTTATCATGGGAAGCTATGGAATAGGCCCTGCAAGGATTGCCGCAGCAGCAATAGAACAGAACTACGATAAAGACGGGATTATATGGCCAAGGAGCATAGCACCATTTGATGTTGAAATTTTGCCTTTGAATATGAAAGATGCAAAGACAGTAGATGTTGCTGAAAGTCTCTATAAAGATTTAATGGAAAAGGGGATTGAGGTTTTGATGGACGACCGTGATGAAAGGGCAGGGGTGAAATTCAAAGACGCTGATCTTATCGGTATCCCTACACAGATAGTACTCGGTGAAAGAAATCTCAAGGAAGATATTGTAGAAATCAAGGATAGAAGGACAAAGGAAGTGATGAAGGTGAAGATTGAGGCGGTTGTTGAGGAAGTTTTGGGGAATTTATTAAGAAGGTAAATATCACTTAGGGTGCCTATAAAGACAATCTGACACTTTTTTGATAGAATTATTTTTAAAAGGAAATAAAAACCATATTAAATTGTTGCATTAATGAAAGACAAAAGGGGGGAATATGATAGGTCTGCTTATCATCCTTGGGATCATTTTAGGTGTTATAGTCTTTGGCATTGCGATATACAACAAGTTAATCCGGCTGAGGAATACGGTAAAATCCTCATGGTCAGACATCGATGTCCAGCTTAAAAAAAGATACGACCTTGTGCCGAATCTTGTAGAGACCGTTAAAGGCTATGCCTCTCATGAAAGAACAGTTTTCGAGAAGGTGACGACAGCAAGATCAATGGCAATGAAGGCTTCAACTCCTGCTGATAAGGCAAAGGCAGAGAATATGCTGACTGACACATTGAAGAGTCTTTTTGCTGTTGCAGAGGCATACCCCGAACTGAAGGCAAATGTGAATTTCTTGCAGCTTCAATCTCAGTTGAAAGAACTGGAAGACAATATAGAGTACGCAAGACGGTATTATAACGCTGTTGTCCGCGATTTCAATATCCTTATCGAGTCCTTTCCGTCGAATGTCGTTGCATCATCATTCGGATTTAAACAGGAAGAATTTTTCGAGCTTGAGGCCCCGGAGGTTGAGAGAAAGCCGGTTAAGGTAAGTTTTTCATGATAACGATGCATGATGCTGGATACACAGATAATATTGTATAAAAATAACAGGAAAAATCCCCCCTCACCCCCCTTTGGAAAAGGGGGGCTGGGGGGATTTTTAGATAAAAAATCATGCATCGAGCATCTTGTATCATGTATTATTTTTTTCATACTGATAATCTTTACCTCTCCTGTCTTCGCCCAAGACTTTAGAATACAAGAGTTCCATTCTGACATTACCATTAATGAAGATTCGTCGTTTATGGTAAAAGAAACTCTACATGTAAAATTTCATCAATTAAAACATGGTATCTATCGGGAAATACCCTTTAAATTTACGGATGAACGCGGTAATACAGTAAAAACACCTTTGAAAGTTTTATCTGTGACTGACGATTCAGGTAAAGACTGGAAATACAAGACAACGAAGAAGGGCAATATTGTAAACATCAGGATCGGTGACCCGGATAAATATGTCGAGGGGATTCAGACATACGTGATTAGCTATACGGTAGAAAATGCAATATTATTTTTCGATGACCATGATGAGCTTTACTGGAATGTCACGGGCAATTACTGGTGGTCTCCTATTCAGGAAGCTTCGGCTCATGTAACCCTTGCCGTGAAGAATAAGAGCCAAAACCTGTGGGCTGCATGTTATACAGGGGGTCTCGGCTCAAGAGAATCGGCATGCGGATATGAGGCTTCTCATAATATTGCCGATTTATTTACGAAGAGAAACCTTAATCCCCGCGAAGGGTTCACCATCGCATTCGGTTGGGACAAAGGGCTTATCTCTCCACCGTCTGCCTGGAAGAAATTTTTATGGAAGATTGATCTGAAGGAAAACTGGGTCTTTGTTCTGCCTTTCTTCTCCCTGATTTTTATGATCAATCTCTGGCGTACAAGGGGGAGAGATCCGAAAGTGAGAGAGTCCGTTACTGTCATGTATGAGCCTCCCAAATATAACAATATCCCTCTGTCGCCGGGAGAAGCAGGGACCCTGGTGGATGAAAAGCTCAATCCAAGCGATATCACCTCAACGATTGTCGGGCTGGCGGTAAAAGGTTATATAAAAATCGAAGAATCAAAGAAAGAAGGGTTGATATTCGACTCAGATGATTTTTACCTTGCCAGGATTAAAGAGCCTGATGAGAACCTCAGCCCATTCGAAAAGATTCTCATGAGCCAGATATTTTCCGGTGAGATGCCCGGCAGAATGGTTTCAGACATGAAGAACAGCTTTTATACAAGCCTGGATTTATTAAAAGATACCCTCTACGGAGAGCTTGTCAGTAAAAAATATTTTCTCACGAGTCCTGAAAAAGTGAGAAAATATTATATAACAGCAGGTATTATTATCGCGTTAATTGGAGTATCTGCTGCGTTAATCTTTGCATCCTCCACTGTTGTAAAAGGCATTATTGCAGGAGCTTTGACGAGTCTTCCTGTTTTCGTATTCTCAAGGGTAATGCCTGCAAAGACAAGATCAGGTGCCTCAGCATACATGGATATTCTGGGATTCCAGGAATTCATGAACCGTGCGGAAAAAGACCGGCTTGAGAAAATGGGTGATAAAAATCTTTTCTCCAGGTTTCTGCCATATGCCATTGCCCTTGATGTCGTAGATAACTGGGCCAAGGCGTTCGAAGGGATTTACCAGGAACCGCCCCAGTGGTATACATCACATGGAGGTTTCAGGACGTTCAGCCCGTACCATTTTTCCCGTTCCATCAGCTCGGCGACTTCAAGCCTTGCCTCTGCAATGTATTCAGCGCCGAGGGGAAGCGGTATCAGCGGCGGTGGAGGTGGATTCAGCGGCGGCGGCTCCTCCGGCGGCGGATTCGGCGGCGGCGGCGGGGGGAGTTGGTAATCCAAGTAAGGTGTCTCATAAATAGCTCTATTCTGTTGTCATTCCGGTTACTTCTTTTTATAAACCTTCTGCATTATCTCAGGAAACTGGGTTTTGAATTCAGCATGTGTTCTTCCAATAAAAAGCTTCAAACCCTTTATTTCATTTTTTAAATCATCGATTTCCTTCAGGTCTTTGTTTATTTTGTCCAATTTGTCGGTAAGTGTTCCAATCTCTTTTTCAAGGAGTTTAATTTTGTCCTGCATCATTATTTCTTCCTTCAACTTTCGATCCTCCATTTTGGGCAGATATTTATCCTGAACATCTTTTCATATCCGGCATGTATTATACCAGATATGCTTCAGATTCTCGGCTGAATAATCTCATCAATTTGTGAGAATGGTATGGTTTGACCATGTGTGTGAGAGAATGAGGTGTTTACTCATGAACGATGTTCGATTATAATCTTTACATGCGTAAAAAATTATTACTATTGGCTGTTATCCTTGTTCTCGCAGCGCTTGTCGTGTATAAAGTTGTCACATACGTAAAATCCCGTGATAATTATTTGACAGTAAGCGGCAGGGTCGAAGCGAATGAAATTGAATTAGCTGCGAGAATACCCGGTAAACTGGACAAGGTGCTGATCGATGATGGCACAGCAGTGAAAAAAGGAGATACAGTCGCTGTCATCGAAGACAAAGAAATACAATCGAAAAGGCGGGAGATTATCAACAGGGTAGAAGAAATGAATGAAAAGATAAAGGCTGCAGAACTAAATCTCGATTATACTGCGGATAACGTTGAATATACTGTAACCGAGGCTAAGAAGGCGCTTGATGTTGCAGATGCGCGGCTCAAGCAGGCAGAGGCGAAAAAAGACAATGCTGAAAAGGAGTTCACAAGATATTCGAATCTTTTGGAAAAAAATGTTGTATCAAAACAGAAATATGACAATACAAAACTCGCCTGTCAACTTTCTCAAGAGGAGGTAACTGTTGCCCTGAAAGAAGTTGAACGGGCACGGGTATCATTGCTGAAGGCAGAAGATTCAAGAAAGCTTGTGAAAGCAAAAGATAAAGAGGTTATTGCACTCAGGAAATTGCGCGGTCAACTGCAGGAAGCCCTCCAGCAGGTAGACATCAATATCGGTTATACAACGGTTGACGCACCGTCAGATGGAGTTATTCTCAGAAAGGTTTCTGAACCAGGCGAGATTCTTCCGATGGGAGGAGTAATCGGCGTGATGATTAATCCTGAAGACATATATATAAAGACATATGTGCCGGAAAAATATATCGGAAGCATAACTATTAATATGAAGGCAGACATATTTTCCGATGCTTATCCTGACAAACCGTTCACCGGCAATGTCTGTTATATTTCGGACAAATCGGAGTTTACACCGAAAGAGGTCCAGTCCTATGAGGAAAGGGTTAAACAGGTTTTTGCAATCAAGATCTGCTTTCCGGAAAAAGGCAGTTCTTCATCCAAAGACAAGGCATATTATGAAGTCTTTAAAAAAGGAATGCCTGTGGATGTAAGGTTTGGTATTAAAACGAAATCCTGAGAAGCAGAAAAATACTCCTTACAGCAAGCTGCGGTATGTCTATTACTTCCCCTCCCTTGATGGGAGGGGATATAAGGGGAGGGTGAAAATAAAACAAATTGCCACCCCCACCTTACCTCCCCCATCGAGGGGGAGGGATTGTTGGAAAACTCATTTCAAACTATAGAGAATATCAATATAGATGACACCCCCTATCATAACACTCAGAAACATTTCAAAAAGATATAAAAAGCTTTATGCCTTAGCGGAAATCGACCTCGATATAGCTCCTTCGGAGATTACCGGCATTATCGGTCCTGACGGAGCGGGCAAGAGCACCCTCCTGAAAATATGTTCAGGCGTCCTGTCCTATGAGGGGTCTGCAACGTTTATGAATGCAGACATCCGGAAAAATCCTGAAGATGTGAAAAAGCATATCAGTTTCATGCCTCAGGGGCTCGGACTGAACCTTTATATGGATCTTTCAGTCGAAGAAAATATCGATTTCTTTGCCGCAATAAAAAGTGTTTCCGATGAAAAGAGAGACAGACTGAAAATTCAGCTCCTTGAGGCAACAGGATTGGCACCTTTTAAGGGCAGACTGGTAAAACATCTTTCTGGTGGCATGAAGCAGAAACTCGGTATCTGCTGCTCCCTGATCTCCAATCCTGAAGTACTTCTGCTCGACGAACCCTCTACAGGAGTGGATCCCCTTTCAAGACGTCAGCTTTGGGAGATTCTTAACGGTTTCATAACCGAAACAGGGACAACTCTTATACTTGCTACATCCTACATGGACGAGGCGGAAAGGTGCCATTCTATCCGGTTCCTGCACGGAGGCAAGATTCACTTTTCGGGCGAACCCGAGCAGTTGATGAGTGAAGAAAAAGACCTGGAAGATGCCTTTTTCGAAATGCTTCTATCGGGGAGAGAACTTCCAGGATATGACATACCATTCAGTAATGATGTTGCTAAAGACGGTTCAATTGCCATTAGCATATCAAATGTAAGTAAGTATTTTGGTTCTTTCAGGGCTGTAGATAAGGTAAGCCTCTCAATACAACGAGGAGAAATATTCGGATTCCTGGGTCCCAATGGAGCGGGGAAAACGACATTGCTTAAATGCATCCTGGCGCTCCATAAGCTTGATGAAGGCTCGATAAATATCCTGGACATGCAGTCAGGCAGTGCGGAACTCAGGAAAATGGTGGGTTATATGTCACAGATATTTTCCCTCTACGGAGACCTGACGGTTGCCGAAAATATAGAGCTTTACGGTACTCTTTACGATATTGAGAAAACTGTTTTCAAGGAAAGGATGAAGTGGGCGATAGACGTCTCTAACCTTGCCGGCATGGAAGATACCATCGTTAACAGACTCCCTCTTGGAATAAAGCAAAGACTCGCCCTGGGCTGTGCAACACTGAATCTGCCATCGGTGCTCATTCTTGACGAACCTACTTCAGGAGTAGATCCAGTTTCCAGGAGGTCCTTCTGGCAACTCATCAGGGGCCTGTCGGAAAAGCTCGGCATGACGGTGATTGTAACTACTCATAACCTTGTTGAAGCGGACTATTGTGACAGGATTGCGATTATGAATGAAGGGAAAGTCATAGCAGTCGATAACCCTGGAAATCTCAGAAAGGAATTTATCAATAATTCCGGGGATGTCTATGAAATTTATCCTGAAACTGCATTAGATACAAAAATATTTTCCTCTCATCAGATATCCATAACGCCTTTTGGAAGGCGCTATCATGTATGGAAGCAGGGATTGAGCGATAATGAGGTCAAGGCATTACTGGAATCTCACAATATTAAATACCGTTATATCAGAAATATCCTGCCTCCTATGGAGGGTGTTTTTATATATTTTTTGGAGAAGAAGGGATGAAATTATTAACCCGGAAATACCCCTCACCCTAACCCTCTCCCACAAGGGGAGAGGGAAGTGAAAGCATATCTCACTTTTAGCACCCCTCCCTTGATGGGAGGGGATAAAGGGGAGGGTGATAACAGATAATTATAATCACCCCAACCTTGCCTCCCTCATCAAGGGGGAGGCGCTATACGGGGAAATTAGAGGGATTTGGAGATGCTTCTGGATGAATTCTATAAAAAATAGCTTCAAAAGGATTTTTGCAGTCACATCAAAAGAGGTTAAAGAAATAGTAAGGGTAAGACTTTTTCTCATCCTTGCTTTTGTGGTTCCGTTTATTATGTTTAATGTCTTTGCCTATGGTATAAGCCTTGATATTGAACATATGCCGTTTTCCTATATTGATTATGACCGCAGCCAGTTGAGTGCCCAGCTTGTAGAAAAGTTCAAGGGAAGATATTTCGAAATGAAAGAGCAAATTTTCACACCTCAGCAGGCAGACAGACTGCTCACAAGCGGCGGTCTGAGGGCGGTACTCGTTATCCCGCAGGATTTTTCAAGGGAGATTTACCGGGGCCGGACTGCGGAGGTTCAGTTCCTGATCGATGGCGGTTACCCTTACAGGGCGCTCACTATTAAAGGTTATGGCCAGGCTATAATCAGTTCGTTCAATCGAGAACTTATTGAGGAAAAACTTCAGCAGACAGGATACAGGACGGTGTCCGGTCAACCGATAAAGACAGAAACACGATACCTTTTCAATGAATCCCTGAAAAGCAGCAATGCCCTTGTTCCAAGTCTCATTGCCATCATCCTTTTAATGAACCCCGCTGTGCTCACAGCCCTTGCCATATCAAGGGAAAAGGAGTTCGGAACGATCTACAACATCTATTCCACTCCGATCAGGAAATGGGAGTTTCTGATCGGAAAGATCATCCCCTATTTGATCATCTCTGCAATAAATTTTACTGTGCTCGTCATTACCGTGAGACTACTATTTCAGATAACCATGAAGGGGCATTTTATCGATCTTATCCCGGGAGCTTTTGTCTATGTCCTTATCAACGTGTCTATCGGTCTCCTTGTCTCTTCGGTGACAAGGACAATGGTGGCAGCCCAGATAGTTACCATTATTGTTACCGTAATCCCGGCGTTTCTCTATTCGGGTCTTTTAATCCCGGTTTCTAACCTTGAAGGAGGAGCCAGGATTATGGCCTATCTGTACCCGACGATGCACTTCATGAAGATGATACACGGAGTGTATCTGAAAAATCTGAATTTTTACGATCTTCTTCCCCACCTCATGCTCCTTATTCTCTATTTCTTCATCCTCTTCTCTCTTGGAATCATGGCATTCAGAAAAAGGGAAGGCTGAGCTATGTGGAGACTGATAAAAAAGGAACTTCTCCATATACTCCGTGACAAGGGGCTTCTCATATTCATCATTTATGCTTTCACCTTCGATATTTACATCGCATCTGAAGGTTTCAATCTGATTCCCGAAATGGTATCTATCAGTGCGTATGATGAGGACAACTCCGTCAGGAGCCGGGAGTTGATTGCCCGGATTAAACCTCCGGCATTCAAGAGACCGGACATAATACAAAACCGCCACGAGATAGACCATCTCCTGAATGAATCAAAAACGGTTCTGGCCCTTATGATACCGTCTGGTTTTGAGAAAGATATGTACAGAAACGGTGCATCTGTTCAGGTTCTTGTTGATGGTACACAGAGTTCTGCAGCATACCTGAGTTCCGCATACCTCAGTATCATTATCGAGAAGTATTCTTCAGATTTTCTGAGAGAAAGACTCAAGTTAAGTGCAATGACCGGCTTGCCTTTTATTGATATGCGGAGCAGAATATTTTTCAATCCCGATGCTAACGACCGTCTCTTTGAAGGGATAAATGAATTCTTTATGGTGGTCACACTTATCGGGATGATACTGCCTGCCGCTATTCTTATTAGAGAGAAAGAATATGGAACAATTGAACAGATCATGATTTCACCGCTCAGTATCAGGAAGCTTCTGCTCATGAAGATTATCGCTGCTTCCATATTTCTGCTCAGTATAATCGGTTTGAGTTATGAGTTTATTCTTTCTCTCTGGCTGGGTTTTCGGTTAAAAGGGACAATCCTGGAGTTTCTCCTGATAAGTCTTCTATACAGTTTTGCTACCTCGGGACTTGCGTTTATCATAGCGTCAATAGCAAAAAGGCTTAGCCAGATAGGCCTGCTTACCATGGCTATTTTTGCACCCATGCTTCTTCTTTCAGGGGGATGGGTGCCGCCGGAATCATTGCCTGACTGGCTGAGAAGACTGACTGTTATCTCTCCACTTAAATACTATATGGATATGGGTATCGGCCTTTTAATCAGAGGTGCTTCACTTCAATTACTCTTGCCAAATATGATTAAACTTGTAATCCTTGGAACAATCTTCATGGGAGTAGGATACTTCCTCTATGACAGGAGAATCATCAAGGGAGAATGAAAAAGCAGTAATTTGTAATGCGTAATTAGTGTCTGTCCATAAACTACGTTTTACTTATTTCGTCATTCCCCGACTCGATCGGGGAATCCAGTCTTTCCAACGGTTTCTGGATCCCCCGGTCAAGCCGGAGGATGACAATACC
>Ga0299915_10002813_pt1 | contig 12651 bp, 13 predicted proteins | sample RVTome_13_FD_200263 | JGI IMG/M metagenome (GOLD analysis project Ga0299915, IMG submission 200263) | Soil microbial communities from uranium-contaminated site in the Upper Colorado River Basin, Wyoming, United States - RVT92D227 (version 2) ...
CATCGTCTAAATGCGCTGCTATGATATCTGATAGGCGTAGGAAAGTTTGCAGAAGGCTCGTTTCGCTACCCAAATAGGTGAATACAAACGCTCGATAAGGAGGTAATGAATGTCTTTAGTAACCATTCGGGGTCAGTTGGGAAGCGGGGCACCGGAAATAGGGAGACAAATCGCCGATAGACTTCACGCTGACTACGTTGACCGAGAGATTATCGCTGAAGTAGCTGTCCGACTTCATCGGCAAGAGCAAGAGGTGATAGCGAAAGAGATGCCGCCAAGTAGTCTTCTGGGTCGCATCGCCGAAGCTTTGGAACATAGCTCTAGCCTTGACGTGGGCTTTGAGGGCGCCTATCTACCTACCTGGCAAATGCCTCTAAACGATACTCGTTATTTGCAAGCACTGGAGTCTGTTGTTAGGGACCTGGCTCGAAGCCAGTCGCTTGTGATCCAAGGACGAGGTAGCCAGTTCATCCTAAAAGATCATCCCCGGGCCCTTCACGTTTTAGTGGTAGCTCCGGCAGATGTACGAGAGAAGCGGGTTATGCAGAACCTCAAGCTCGACCAAGAGACTGCTAAGCGGGAGATAGCACGTTTTGACAACAGCAGTCGCAAGTTTATCAAGAGGTATTTTAAGGCTGATTGGGAAGATCCGGAATGCTATGACCTCGTTATCAATACGGGGCATCTCAGCTTTGAGGCCGCTGCTTCCATTGTCGTCGATGCCCTCTCTTTCAAGGAATGAACCTTAGAGAGTTGCGGAGCGCATTCTCATATCTTATTGCTTCCTTGAAATATCCTCCTCTTTTAAAAAATCGCCATAGAAAACCTTTGCCTCCGGACGAAGGGAAGCAATGCGCTCAGCTAATCCCCAACCGCTAATCATGGGCATCACTACGTCGGTCACCAGCAAATGAATCGTATCCTTTTACTGCTGGCAGATGAGTAAAGCATCCCCTTCATTAGCTGCCTCCAAAACGATGGAATACCATAGAACTTCCTCGACTCCCCAAAAGCTCCAAACGCCCTTCACAAAGATCCGCCCCTGATCTTAAGCCCCTCCGATAATGTTTTTTTCTGGCATATTCGTCGAAATCCTTGCTCATTGCCAAGGTTGCAGCCAAAATAAAGCCGATGAAAGCACCGATAAAAAGACCGATGGCAAAGGTAATCATCGATTCCTCCTTTCTATTTTAGCGGCCGGAGAAGGTTTCTACATTCTGAAATTTTTTCCATTCATTTATCCATCACTTCCCGGGCTTGGTTTACCAAAGCCTCTAACGAAAAGGGTTTCGGGATAAAACTTACTTTAACCCACGGGGTCAAGGGTTTATGAAATTATATATTTTAAACCCGAACACTGGCTACTCCGAACCCATAACCACTTCAACCTTGATGATTGTGGCTTCTGGTAAAGAGGTCTTTTAATTATGATGGCTTCGTAAAAAGCCCATCTGTCCGCCTGAGGCGGAGAGCTTTTTACATTGCCATCCAAATTTTGACTTTTTACGAGATCATCAATTATGAAAGGGGGATATAAGTGCTAATCAGTTTCCCTTGTAAGCTCTTTAATGTTGATCGCAATATTGACCGAATAGCTTTTCGTTAATCCATCAATCTCCATGGTCAGAGGGATTTGAATGCTATCGGGAGGAAAGATGCGGGGTTGCCCGCAGGAAATGATCCGCGTTTTTTCATTGGCCCGGCTAACCGGCTCAAGCCTGAGTTTATCGGGCTTTTGGCCGGGAATGGCCGGCCTGACTGCCTCCCTGGCCCGAGCAGCTTCCGCGAGCGGCCGGGAGGGTCCGGGAGATATTGTCTTTCCCGCCGGTGTCTCGGCAGCCGTTTCGGGTTTCCCAGGATATTTTTTTGTTTCGGTGCCAATCCCTGCCTCAATCCCCTTCAAAACCGTACGGCAGAGCATGGTCAAAGTCTCAAAAACCCCCTTCCCTCGCATAGCCACGGCTTCGAAATAGGGTACGTTCAGACGGTTGATCTTTTGGTTGAGTTCCTCCAGAGTTAGAATATTGGCCAGGTCACGCTTGTTATATTGGATAATCAAAGGGATGGTTTCAATCGACTTCCCGTAATAACGCAGGTTCTCCTCCAGATCCTTAAGACTGATTAAATTATCTTCCATTTTGTCAACCTGGGAATCAGCAACGAATATCACCCCGTCCACGCCCAAGAGGACTGCGCGCCGGGTGGCGCCGTAATAGACCTGGCCGGGAACCGTGTACAAATGAAAGCGCGTCTTGAATCCCCGGAGGCTATCTAATTCGATGGGCAGAAAATCGAAGAAGAGTGTCCGTTCTTCATTCGTGGCCAACGAAACGATCTTGCCCCGCTGTTCAGGCTTCATGTTCTGGTGAATGAACTGCAGGTTGGTTGTTTTTCCGGACACTCCCGGCCCGCAGTAAACAATTTTCGCATCAATTTCCTTGCGCACATGATTGAAGACCGCCATCAATCCACTCTCCGATTCTACCTTCCGCGACGATTTTTCCCCGAACCGACGTTGCTCGAAGGGATATCCACTTCCCGCTTCCCATCCCGGCTTCTCTGGCCCATCGCCGAAATTTCCCTCAGAAGTTGCAGGGCTTCCTCCGTTCTCCCCTGCTCTTTGTAGATATGGCCCAATTCATATTGAACCTGCAATTTCTTTTCCTCCGAGATTTTCTCTGCCCGAAGGGCAATTTCCAATGCCCGGCTTGCTTCATCCCACCTGCCCATTTCTTTGTAACAAATTCCCAGCATTCTTTGGGCTTCGAAGGGGTTTTGCCTCTTTTCCACGGCAATCTTAAATTGTTCGACCGCGTCTTCCAAAAAACCCATTTCCCGTGAGGCTACCCCCATTTGATAATTGAAAATGGGATAAACCGCGCTCGGGCCGGTAGTCTCTTTCAATTCCTTCAAAAGATCATCGAATCCATAAACCTTCCCTTGAGTCGATACCTCCTTTACATCAACTTCTTCTTCCTGGTCAGCCATTTCCAATTGGGCTTTGAAATCAAACAGACCTTGCTTCCCTTTATTTCCGGAAATATCCCCGGCAAAAACTTCCCCCTCGCTCGCAGCCTCTTTCTCTACTTCTTCCAATTGAGCGATTTCTTTGAAGCTGGCAACTTTTTCTTCCATAGTAATCTTCCGCGGATCTAATTCGGCCATTAAACCCATGACTTCCAGGGCTTTATCCTTCATCCCTAACTGATCATAATGGTTGACTAAAATCCTGTATTGAGCAAAGGCATCTCCTAAAAACCCCATTTGGCGGTAGATATCCGCTATTTTCAAATACACATCATCCAGCGAAGGAGCTTGTCGGGAAACTTGTTTGTAAATCGCCATGGCTTCGGCGAATAAATTGTTCCTGGTAAAAATTTCTGCCGCCTGGAGATACTCGGAAATCGCTTTCTCCTTTTCTCCTTTTTTCTGATAAATTTCCGCAAGTCTTCGGCGAACTCGAGCATCATCTGGCTTTTTTTCAATCAGGGTCAAAGTCTGTTTCAAGGGATCTTGTTCTTTCGTCTTTCTTTTACCAAATAGAATGTCGAACAGTCCCATTCTTAACCTCTTTTCTTTCTTGCAGCTCGCGCCCCAAGTACGATTGGAGAGACCGTCTCCTGGATAGCCGGCAACCAGAACTGGACCGTGCTTCCCTGCCCCATCTCGCTATTGATGATGATCTTACCGCCATGGGCTTCGACGGCTAGCTTACAGAAGGTTAAGCCTAACCCCGTCGAATATTTTTGCCCTCCAAGATCCATTTCCCCCTGACTGAATTTATCGAAAATTCTTCCCTGATATTCAGCGGAGATGCCGGGACCTTTATCCATCACGGCAACCCACGCTTGCTTTTCGCTCCTTTCCACTTTAACCTTTACTTTTCGGCCCTTGGGTGAAAACTTAAGGGCGTTTTCCACAAGATTGATGATGACCCGACAAATTACCTCCGGATCGATGGATGCCCACACCGGCGCCGCCGGTTCACTGAAGACCACGCGCTCCTTTTCCCCTGAAAAAGTAAGGGTTTCGATGGCCTCTTGGGCAATTTTCCCTAAGTCGCCCCGGCTCAATTTCAGGGGCATCTCCCCGGCGTCGAGACGGCTGATGTCCAGGAGAGAATTGACTAGGGTGGTGAGGTAATCGATGAGGTTGACGGCCCAGTCCAGGTTGTACGCCTCATCTTCGGCCAGCTTGGCATTTATTTTCATCTGAAGGAGCTGCAAGGACATTTTCATTCCACCCAGCGGGCTTTTCAAGTCGTGGATGATCATGCCTGTCAGATTTCTGCGCAGAGCCTCCAATTTTCGCAGGCGGTTATAGCTCTCTTCCAGCTGGTCAAAAAGGCGTTTGGTGTAGATCGCGTTGCGCACGCGAAGGACCATATCCCGGGTGTCAATGGGTTTGGACAGGAAATCGTTGGCGCCGGCTTCAATCCCCTTCAAGCGGTCGGTGCGGTCTTTGAGGCCCGTCACTAACAGAACTGGAATTGGAGCCGTTTTTTTCTCACTTTTTAGCCGGCGGCAAACTTCAAACCCGTCCATTTGGGGCATCATCACGTCGAGGACGACCACATCGGGACAGCTCTCCGCAACTTTTTCCAGAGCCTCTTTCCCGTTTATAGCCTCGATCACCCAGTGTCCCTGGGCTTCCAGGAGGTTCCGCACCAACTGGCGATTATCTTCTTCATCGTCCACTACCAGCACGTGACCCTTACAATCGAGCGGGGACGTGGGGAGAGAAGTTTCCATGTTATTTCTCCTTCACCTCCGGGCCGAGGATTTCCTTTTTGGTCGGCAACCAGAATCGGAATGTACTGCCTTCCCCCACCCGGCTTTCGACCATGATTTTGCCCCCATGGGCTTCTACGGCCAGTTTACAAAAAGTCAAACCCAGGCCGGTCGAGCGGTTTTGTCCGACCTGTGCTGCTTCGACCTGGCCGAATTTTTCAAAAATCTTCTCCTGGTATTCGGGAGAAATTCCCGGGCCGGTATCGGTCACAGCCACCTGGGCCTGGTCCCCCTCCCTTTTTACCGTAATCCCTATTTTCCCTTCCCGCGGCGTAAACTTGATGGCATTCCCGACCAAATTGGCGATGACCCGCTGGATCATATCCCGGTCGAAAGGCGCCTCTACCGCCTGCGAGGATTCCTCCAGAATCACTCGTTCATGTTCTTCCGTTGAACCCAGGGCTTGCAATGCCTCTTGCGTCACTGTTCTTAAATCACCCGGGCGCAAATTCAGGGACATTTTCCCCGCCTCCAGCTTGCTAATATCCAGAAGCGATGAGATCATGGCCGCAAGGGTCTTGGTGAGTTTGAAGGCTAAATCCAGATTTTCTACAGTATTCGGATCAAGCTTATTATCCATGCGCATGCGCAATTGCATCAGCTGTAGGGAAGCCTGGATACCCGTCAGAGGGTTTCTTAAGTCATGGACGATCATGTGGGTCAGGTTGTCCCGCAGAGCCTCCAATTCCCGCAGGCGATGGTAACTCTCTTCCAGTTGGTCAAAAAGGCGTTTGGTGTATATCGCGTTGCGTACGCGAAGGAGCACGTCCCTCGTGTCAACGGGTTTGGAGAGGAAGTCGTTAGCACCGGCTTCGATGCCCTTGAGCATGTCCTCGCGAGTCCGGAGTCCCGAAATTAATATAACTGGAATGGAGGCCGTTTGAGGACTCCCTTTCAACTGGCGGCACACATCATTCCCGTTCATTTTGGGCATGAGCACGTCGAGGAGCACAACATCCGGCCGATCTTCAACGACCCTTTCCAGGCCCTCGATCCCATTAACGGCCACAAACACCTGGTGTCCCTGGGCTTCCAGGATGACCCGTAACAATTCGCGGTTACTTTCCTCATCGTCCACAACCAGCACGCGGCCCGTCTGATTCATTTTTGACGTTAATGGATCCGAACCCATCAAAGATCACCTCCTAATCAGTTGGTCATAGTCCGGGGTTGATAATTTATATTTTTTCCATCTATCTTCGCGGCCTTCTTCTTGAATCGCAACGACATCTTTAAAATTCTCGAGGAATAGATCGCTGAGTTCCGGATCTAAGATCTCGGCCCGTATTTCTTCCAACATTTCCAGCGCTTCTTTGTTGGAGAAGGCTTGGCGGTAGGGACGGTCATTGGTAAGGGCGTCAAAAATATCGGCTACCGCACAGATGCGGCCCGGCAAAGGGATGTCCTTTTCCGCGAAACCGTTGGGATAGCCCTTGCCGTTCCACCACTCATGGTGGGAGAGGGCTATGGTCTTCCCCATTTTGAGTCTTTGATGATCGCCCAAGATTTTTGCCCCATAAAGGGAATGCTTCTTCATTTCTTCCCATTCTTCGGGGTTCAGTTTGCCGGGGTTCCTCAGAATCCTGGCGGGGATCTGGATCTTTCCCACATCATGCATCTGGGCCTGAAGGCGAATGGTCTTCATGAAGGTCTCCGGCATCCCTAATTTTTTGGCTATTAAAGCGCTGTATTCTCCCACCCTCACTAAATGGCTTCCGGTGTCCTCATCATGCGCTTCTGCCGCATTGGCCAGGATGTAAACCGCGTAGGCAAAGGCATCCTCAGTTTCCTGGACCTGTTTGGCAATGGATTTCAAGAACTGGCTTTGCATGACCAGACTGTTTAATACGGACGCCTCATAGGAGGAAACTTCCCCCCCATAATTGACGGCCAGGAAACAGAGGTCGGGACTAAGATAACAAACGATATTGGATACCCTTATGGGAATCGACTCCAGCTTTCTGATGATGGGCAGGATTTCAGATTTTTCCAGATCCGCCTCGTTGTAGAAAACGACTTGGGGGTTATCTATAGGAAGTTCCAGGTGGTGCTGCAGGTCGAGCTTCAGGGGGTGCCGCTGTAATTTATTAAGGATGAATTGATACTGATACCATTCCCAGTTTTTGGTTTCTCCGAGGATAGCCACGATAACCTGCTGGGGCTTTTCCGCCATATCCGCGTTTTGCCGAATGACCTGACCAACCAGGCGGTCAATCTTATCGATAAAGTCAAAATGGAAAGGGTTAAACGATTTAATGATTTCCCCCGCGAAAGATGTTAAGTCGCCAAGATTCGTATAGGCAATTCTCAACTTGGCATTGAGCTCTTTCATCTTCAGGAGCATCTTGATCCGCGCCAGAACCTCCTCCTGATCAAAGGGCTTGGATATAAAATCTTCCACTCCGGCCTCAATCCCCCTAATTCTGTCTTCCTTGGACCGTAAGGCCGTAATCATAATAATGGGAATACCCCTGTATTGTTCATCCTCTTTGATCAGCCGGCACATATCAAAACCATTTATCTCCGGCATCATCACGTCCAGGAGCACCAGATCGATCCTTTGCTCCAGAATCTTATCCAGGGTTTCCTTGCCGCTTTTGGCCTGAATCACCTTATACCCTCTCGGCTCCAGCATAGCCTCCAGGAGCTGAAGATTGGCGGGATCATCATCGACGCAAAGAATCCTCGGTGCAGCTTTCATCATCTTTCTTCGCCACCCCCCTTTTCTTCTTCCCCTAAAATTCTTCGTACCACTTTGATCAGATTTCTCGTATTTATGGGTTTGGACAGATAATCATCCGCGCCGGCCTCGATCGCCTTTTCCCGGTCCCCCTTCATGGAAAAGGAGGTAACCGCAATAATCTTGATCTTCTCTGTTCCCGGGTCTGCTCTAAGCGCCTTTATTGCTTTAAACCCATCCATGACCGGCATTTGCATATCCATGAGAATTAAATCCGGCTTATGCTCTTGGGTCATTCTTATTCCTTCCTCACCGTTTATTGCTTCGATCGTTTCATACCCGAAATGCTGGAGGATATCCCTGACGAGTATCCTGTTTTTCTCGTTATCTTCTACGATCAGGATCTTTTTCATAATGCAATCTCTCTCCCCTTACCCCTTACCCCCTTACCCCTTTACTACTTACCCCTTTCTTACTTATTAACGGTATGGTGAAGGTAAACGTACTCCCTTCCCCAATCTTGCTCTCGACCCAGATTTTTCCTCCATACAAATCCACCAATCTCTTGGTCAAGGCTAACCCTAACCCGGTCCCTTCATAGGTTTTTGCATATCCTGATTCAATTTGAGAAAATTCTTTGAAGAGCTTGAACATGTCTTCGGGCCTGATCCCGATGCCCGTGTCCTCAACAGAAATTTCAATGAAATTTCTGTTGAATGCGGATTGCGGAATGCGCATTGCGGAATCTTCAGATTCTTTTTTCCGAATTCCGAATTCCGAATTCAAACGCGCCCTCACGCGCACGCTGCCTCCCGCTTTGGTAAACTTCACCGCATTACTCAAGAGGTTGAACAGAATCTGTTTCAACTTCCGCTCATCTGCCTCGATCTGGATATCCGCCTCCGGAGCGATCTCCAAGCTTAATTTGATTTCATCCTTCATCGCCTTTTCCTTTAACAGGACCATGGCGGTGTTCAGAGGATCTCGCAAGTAAAACATTCTCAAGTCCAGCTCTAACTTCCCCGCTTCCACCTTGGACAGGTCGAGGATGTCATTGATGAGACTGAGTAAATGGTGGCTGCTGCTGAGAACAAAATCCACATGCTTATGCTGTTTCTCATTGAGTTTTCCGAATAACTCGTCTTTCAGAACCTCGGAAAATCCGATGATAGAATTCAGGGGGGTTCGTAGTTCATGGCTCATGTTGGCCAGAAATTCCGATTTGGCCCGATTGGCAGTGTCCGCCTGAAGTTTGGCGACTCCCAATTCCTCGGCGCGTTTCTGCTCGGTGATATCCTGGACGGCGGATCGAATGCCGATGATCCGGCTTTTTTCGTCCCGTATGAGGCGGTCTTCGATCAGCAAAGGGATAGTGGTTCCATCTTTCCGCCGGTTGGCCCCCTCCTGATTGCGAGCCGGCGGCTTGGAACCAGCTAACTTCTCAAGGATCAGATTACGGGCCGTTTCCTTCTCAGCGCTAAACTCCCATATGAAATGCCCCAACATCTCCTCAGGAGTGTAGCCCAACATCTCTAACGCTGTTCGATTCACGTTGGTAATGCGCCCCTGAATATCATATTCTGAGTATCCAACCGGCGCATATTCGTAAAGTTCTCTGAATTTTTCTTCACTTTTTCTTAATGCTTCTTCAGACAGCTTTCGCTCAGTAATGTCGGTCATAATATGGACAGCGCCGATAAGCCGACCATTCTCATCGAACAACGGGTCTGCAACAATATTGAACCAGCGGTTACCCTTTGAAAAAAGCAAGGCGGCGCTATGAAAAGTCTCCTGCATCTGTAAAACAGGACACCCTTCCGTGGGTTCTGATGTACCGTGAATTAGTTCACAGCAATTGTGACCAATGATCTCCTTGTAAGTCTTCCCCAGAAGATTTGCTATGGCCTTATTGCATCGCAGAATATTCCTATCCGGGTCCAAAAGGGCAACCGGATTATTCAACGCATCAAAAGTGGCCCGCCATTCCCGTGCTGAAGTCCACAGCGCCTTCTCCAACTTTTCTTTTTCCTCCTTCACCCGTTTACTTTCCAACGCCCCCTTCACTGCATGGCCTAAACGGGCAAGGTGAGTTTTAATCACATAGTCTTCTGCTCCGGCCTTCATACAATCAACAGCCGTCTCTTCATTCATTGAACCAGTGACCATGATGAACGGAATATTTGGAGCAAGTTCTTTCTTCAGTTCGAGGGCAGCCATTCCATCGAATTGAGGGAGCTTATAGTCAGAAAGGATGATATCAGGGGCAAAGTCTTGGAGGGCTTTAATAAAGTCTTCTCTTGTCTCCACACGCTTCGAGGAGAACTCAATTTTTGCATTACGCAGTTCACGCTCCACCAGTTCGGCATCGGTGGGAACATCTTCAAGAATCAAGATGCGAAGTTCTTTATCCATATTTACCTCGTGTCAGATTACACAGATTATCCGTGTAATCATATTTTAAATCTGTGTAATCCTTTTTCTCCTTCTTAACGCGGTGGTTCATTCAACAACAACCAATAGAGTCCCAGTTCTGAGACCGAATTCAAGAACTTATCAAAATCAACTGGCTTGGTAATGTAACTATTCGCTCCCAGCCTATAACTTTTCACAATGTCTTTCTCTTCTTTCGAAGAGGTCAATACCACAACCGGAATGATTTTTGTTCTTTCGTCGGATTTAAGCTGGCGCAGAACCTCCAGACCATCCACTTTTGGAAGCTTTAAATCCAGAAGGATCACTTTGGGATGGTGCTCCACTTTCCGGTGGGCATAGGCCCCATTAGCAAAAATATATTCCAAGGCCTCTGCTCCATCTTTCACAACGTGAACTTTGTTGGTTAGATTATGCTTCTTCAGCGCCCTGAGCGTTAGCTCAACATCATTGGGGTTGTCCTCGACTAAAAGAATCTCAACTTCGTTTAGGTTAGACATGGTTGCTTTCCTTTCCTTAAATTATGATTACACCGATTCAAACAGGATTACACGGATTAATAAACAAACCTTTTTACTTGACAGCTTTTATTTCCAAAGTTAACCAACAACCCAACCCGAAGACCCGAAGCTTTTAAATGCTAATTTCAAGGCAGTATGGTATATTTTTTCAATGAATCCCGGTCCTAATTCTCGATGAACCTTAAAACAACATCCAATAATTTGTTTAGTCAACTGTTCTTCTTCCATCTAATTCCCTTTAAAATAATCCACATAATCAGTTTTAATCCGCGTAATCATATTTTTAAAATCTGTGTAATCTTCTTTTCATAATCTGTGTAATCATTTGCCTTTTGGCAAAGTAAAGTAAAAGGTCGCCCCCTCATTGACTTTCCCTTCCGCCCATACCCGTCCACCGTGGCGGTAAATAATGCGCTGGACAATGGCCAGCCCGACCCCCGTTCCTTCAAATTCCGCAGAGCTATGGAGTCGCTGAAATACCCCAAACAACTTACCGACATACTGCATATCAAACCCGACGCCGTTGTCTCTAATACAATAAATATTTTCGTTTCCTTCGCCCCTTCCTTCCACTTCAATCAGGGCAATCTCTTTTGGCCTTGTAAATTTTATTGCGTTGGAGAGAAGATTAACAAAGATCTGCTGAATCATGGATCGGTCTCCGTGAGCAGGTGGAATTGTCTTCATGTTCCACTGTATTGCTCGCTCAGGAACAGTGGCTTTGAGTTCGTCGAAAACTGCTTTTGCCACTCTATCCATATTTATCTCTGATAGGTCTATTTCTTTTCGTCCTAAACGAGCGAACGCAAGGAGGTCGTCAATCAGTTGCCCCATTTTCTTTGTATTACTCCGAATGACACTCAAAATCCTTTTACCCTCGTTATCAAGTTTATCGGAGTAATCTTCCATTATCATCTGAGAGAACCCATCGATCGCCCGCAGTGGCGCTCGAAGGTCGTGCGAGACAGAGTACGAAAACGCTTCGAGTTCTTTGTTGGTGGCTTCAAGCTGTGCGGTGCGTTCGATTACGCGCTGCTCCAATTCAACGTTAAGTGTGCGAACCTTTTCTTCCGCCCGCTTGCGCTCGTTAATTTCCTTAATCAGGTTAGCTGTCTTCTCTTCTACCCTTTCTTCTAACTGTTCGTTCAAGGTTCTCAACTCATCCTGAATTTTGGTCAATTCATTGTTTTTTTGAACGGCTGCTTCGTATGTCGAGATGAGGAGGTTAAGGATTTGTAAGCGGTCCGCATTGATAAGGAATTTTTGCCCCTGAAAAAAGATCTCGAGACCCACGGGAATGCTTTCTGCCTTGCGCAGTTCCTGATTGGTAAGAAAATATTGTAACCGGGAAAGAAGATATTTTTCCTGATATGGCTTGCTGAGAAAGTTATCTGCACCGCACTCCAAGGCTTTGACAACATCTGAGGGATCGACAAGGGCAGTCAGGAGGATGACCGGAACGCTCCTCAAGTCTTTGTCTGCCTTGATCTGCCGGCAGAGTTGATAACCATCCATTTCGGGCATAACGATGTCGCTGATCACAGCAGTTGGTCTGCGCACATTTAATAAAGAAAGGGCCTCCTTACCATTGCGAGCAAAGGAAACCTGGTACCCCGCCATCTCAAGGATATATTTCAGTCGCTCCGCCTGCGTAGGGCTATCCTCAACGATGAGAATTTCTACCTGCTTGTTCCCCGTTTTTGTATTAGGACTCACGATATGGTTTCCTTTCCCATTCTACCCACCAGATGGGTGAGTGCTGCCGCGATCCCGTCCGCTGGAAGCACATACGTTGCCGCACCGAGCCCTATTGCCTCTCCGGGCATACCATGAACAACGGAACTCTCTTTATCCTGCACAATCGTGACGGCACCATTGTCCTTCATCAACTTCAGCTCCTCAGCCCCATCTCTTCCCATACCCGTCAGCAGCACGCCGATTGCGTTTCTGCTATAAGTTTTTATGACGGAACGAAACAAATATGAAACCGAAGGACGCAAACCATTTTCCGGTTTGTCATGGCTAAGCTCTATTCTATTACCGGACCCTATGCCCATATGAAGGCCATCCTGAGCCACGTAGGCGTGTCCGGGTATTAGGAGTTCCCCGTAAATGGCGACACGCACCGGAAAACCGGATGTTTGGGAGACCCATTCTACAAATCCTTGGATAAAACCTGTTGTCATGTGCTGAACGATCAACACCGGAGCCGAAAAGTCTTTGGGAAGCC
>Ga0299915_10002815_pt1 | contig 12642 bp, 17 predicted proteins | sample RVTome_13_FD_200263 | JGI IMG/M metagenome (GOLD analysis project Ga0299915, IMG submission 200263) | Soil microbial communities from uranium-contaminated site in the Upper Colorado River Basin, Wyoming, United States - RVT92D227 (version 2) ...
TGTCATGGTGCTCCGATTGTCGTGTCGGGAATGCGTTCGCACCCGACGTGGCGGACGCCGTCCCCGCCAAGGCTCTGGCCTGCGGCCCGGCACCCGTCGCCGGTGACGATCCATGGCGCCGCTGAGAGCCAGATGAGGTCCGTGTGAGAAGCGCCATGATGGCTCGACCCGCCGCTTCTTACCACCCACTCAGGCAGGTCTCAGGTTCGCTCCCTACGTTCGGTAGATGCACACGCCATCCCGGTCACGTGCGCGTCGGCTCGTTTGCTCCTCGGGGCAAGTCCACGACGCCGCGGGCCGCGCGGACCTGCGTGGTCGCCACTCGTGCGCGTGTCCGGAGCCCTGCGCCGCCTGACCACGCGGCTCGGGGCCTTCGCTGCATCGAGGGCCACGCCCTCCGTCCGCGCGGATACGAGGTGGCGCGCCGTCTCCTTGCGAGTCCGTTGACCCGCCGACGGGGACCGCCCCGACCACGCGGCGACTGACGGCCGGGCCGGGCGGTCGCAAGGACCACGCCCGGACGTCGGCTGCCCTCCTCGCACACGGAGCTGGCGGACGAATCACCCACCTCGTGGCAAGCGCCGGCACCGGCGGCACCATCTCGGGCACAAGTCACTTCCTGCGCCGCCAGCGGGCGGACCTCGTCGTGGTCGGCGCCGACCCCGAAGGCAGCGTCCTCTCGGGCGACGTTGCCCGACCCTACCTGACCGAGGGCATCGGCGAGGACTTCTTCCCGACGACGTTCGATCCGCGTGTGGTCGATCGCTGGGTCCGGGTCTGCGATCGGGACGCCTTCGCCATGGCCCGTCGGATCACGCGAGTGGAGGGGATCCTGGCGGGAGAGTCCTGCGGGACCGCGATGGTCGCGGCGCTGGCTGTCGCAGCGGAGCTCACGGACGAGGAACGGTCCGACGCCGTGATCGTCGTCGTCCTGCCCGACGGCGGGCGCTCCTATCTCTCGAAGCTCTACAACGATGAGTGGATGGGCGCGCACGGTCTGCTCGCGCCTGCCGCTTCGTTCGCTCAGGTTAGCGATGTCCTGCGGGGGCTCCACGGTCGGCGAGACCTCCCACCGCTCGTCGTCGTACGGACCACGGACCTGATCGCCGACGCCATCGCGACCCTCGAAGAGCACGGAATCAGCCAGGCCCCGGTATCCGAGGACCCGGAGGGAGTCGAGGTAGCGGGCCTCGTCGGCTCAATCAGCGAGAAGGGCCTCCTCGACCGCGTCTATCGGGACCCCTCGGTCGTGGAGCGGACGATCGGCGAAATCATGGACGCGCCGCTCCCGCTCGTGGACGGCGCCGCGACTGTCGGTGAGGCCATTGCCGCGCTCGTCGATGGTGTGCCTGCCGTGATCGCGACTGCGAGCGACGAAGCGGCCGGCATCGTGACCAGAACCGACCTGCTCCGCCACCTCGCACGTCGCTCGTGACCACCGCGGCGCCTGGCGCACCTGCGCTCGACCCGCCGGTCGGACCGGACGACCTCATCTGACCGCGGGTTTCTCAGGCGCCTCGCACCAACAACTCATCCCGGTTTCAGGGTTCGCTGTTCTAGTACCCTCCATGGACCTCGTTGACCCCGTCCCGACTCACCGACCGTCCGTGGCGGCCCTAGCCCCTGTCACGGACGCGGGGCGCTCGACCGTCTGGGCGCTCGATGGACGAGCGACCGGCGATCTTCGCACGGCGCTCGAGATCCTCGCCGAACAGATGCACGAAGCCGTCGCGCGTCGCCGAATGTCGCCGCCCGGGACCGAGTCATTCCGTCGGGCGGACGAGCGCGTCGCCTACCTGATCGAGCTGTTCCGTCGGCTTCAGCGGCGAATGGCAATCCCGGACGAGGTCTGGGGCCTGGGGCTCCGGGCCCTCGACTGAGAGGATCGACCCTGCCGACGGTTGGCGCCGTCAGGCACGTGGATTTCTCAGGCGAACCTCATCCTGGGCTCATACGGCGGGGCCAGGTTTCCGCCATGGAACTCAAACGCCGAGTCAGGATCGCGGTCTCAGGCCTCGGGTGTGGCGGAGCCGGTGCGTCCACGATCGAGCTCGAGCTCGCTGCGACCGAGGGAGTCCTCGCGGTTTCCGTGAACCCGGCGACGGAGACGGCCTACATCGATTACGACGCGGCCGAGACCGATCCCTGGACGCTCGCGTGGGCTATCGAGCGAGCGGGGTATCGCCCGGGACGCCCCGTGGAGGCCTGATCCCGCACGGAGAAGACGTCCACTCGAAAGGAGCGCGCGATGTTCGAGACCGGAACCAAAGTGATCGATCCCGTGTGTGGGATGACGATCGACCGCGACGATGCCCTCCAGGCCGAGCACGAGCAGACGACGTACTGCTTCTGCGACCCGGCCTGCGCCAGCATCTTCCTCGACGAACCCGCCCGGTGGATCGACGACCACGGGCGCGGCACCTTCGAGCATGAGCACTGACCCCTGTGCGAGGCGAGTCGGTGGGCTCTCCCGATCGCGGCTGGATCGAAGCGGCACCTCGTGCGTGTCGTGACGGCCACGGGCGATCCGCGGTTACGTCCAAGTTGTGTCCAGGGACGCCTCGAAGGTCGTGTCCAGTCGCCCAAGCCGGGCGAATGGGCGCGAGGCGGCGGAGAGGAGCGGGTGGCGACTGGTGGGACGACAGAAGCCGGCGGGACCGGCACGGAATACGAAGGCGAGGCCGATCCGGGCTGCGATCGCGACCAACCGCGCGCCCGAACGGCGCGCCGCGCCGAACAGCCAGCCGTCCATCGCGCCGAAGCCGGCCTCTGGGACCGCCGACCCGCAGGCGCTCGTCGTCAGCCACTGGTTCGATTCCGGGGATCACGGGGAGCCGTACACCGCCACCGTGCGGTTGACCGGCCGTCGCGTCGGGGCCAGCGGCAGACTCGGACCAGGGGACACCTTCGCGCAGGAAGAGACCGTCGACGGCGTCGTACCGGGCACGGGCCCCGTCTCGCTCACGACCTGGGTCTACGGGGTCGCGCAGGCTGAGTGGGAGGTGACCGCGGAGCTGGTCGGGCCGCCCGGCCGGACCGGGGGTCGGCCCTTCGATGGTCGAGGACGCCCCCGTGTCCCCCTGCCGCGTGCTGCGTGGTCGTGGCGCCGCTGGGCCCTCACGGACGGGCCTGCCGGCCCTATCAAGACCCGCTGGGCCCTGCTGGCTCCCCTGGCGCCGTCGCCGGCGGTGCTGCCCGGGGCCTTCACCGCCCTGGCCGTCATCGCCATCGTGGTCGCGGTCGTCTCGCAAGCGGCCATCCTGGCCCAGCGGGACCTCGCCGTCGAGCAAGGGCTGCTTGTCACCGCGCTCGCCCTCGTCGCCGGACTGCTCGGGGCGAAGTTCTGGTACATGGCGCTCAAGGCCCGGCCGTGGCGCGAGACGATCGGCCAGGGTTGGTCGGTCGACGGGTTCCTCGTCGCGGCGCCGATCGTGGCGATCATGGCGTCGCTCGCGGTGGACGTGCCGATCGGCTCGTACCTGGACGCGACCGCCCCGGGCATCTTCCTCGCCGTCGCGATCGGCCGGGTCGGGTGCTTCGTGACCGGCTGCTGCGCCGGCCGGTGCACCGTCTCCCGCTGGGGCGTGTGGTCCTCGGATCGCCGCGTGGGAGCTCGGCGCATCCCGACGCAGCTCCTGGAGTCCAGCATCGGCATGGTCCTCGGCGTCGTGAGCGTGCTGGCGGTTGTCAACCCCGTGGCCGGTGTCGACGGCGCGTCCTTCGTCATCACACTCGCCATCTACGGCCTCGCCCGCCAGTTCTTGCTCCGCCTTCGTGCGGAGGCGCGCCCATTCTCCTGGCGCCGCGGCCGGCTGGCGACACAAGGCAGGCCGTAGCGCGGGAGGCGGCGCCCGAAGGGCGGCCGTCAGCGCTCCAGCCTGGTCGTGCGGCGCCGGGCAAGGACCGTCACGGCGAGCGCGAGCGCCAGGCCGACGAGCGCGATGCCGATCGCGCTCTCGATCCAGAACTGCTCCGGGAAGAGCTGCACCAGGCGTTGGGTGCTCGGGTCGAACATGAAGTTGCCCTGCGGGAAGAACACCAGGTGGAAGAGGAGGAAGGCGGCGTCGAAGAAGAAGACGACCGCGACGCCACCGATGACCGCGACGGCCACCAGCGCCGCGGACCCGCGTGCCACCGCCCTCCAGACCCAGGCGCGCCGCCTGTTCACCGCCAGCACGGCGGCCAGCGCGACCGTCACGACCGCGAGGAGCCCGGCCAACGGCAGGAAAGCATTGCGGACATCGACCATGTGCGAGCGCTCGGTGGGGCCCAGGACGACCTCGCCGTCGATCGTGACCGCGAAGTCCGGCGGCCCGAGGATGAGGTCGGTGAGGATGGCACCCGTCGCGGTGCGAACTTCCTCCGGCGTGAAGCTGATGATCGCCGGCACGCCTGCCCGCCCCCGCGACATCGATCCAGAGCGGGTTGAAGAAAAGGGCGATCGTGACCCCGACGATCACGACGACTGTCGCCATTGCGACGAGAGCGGCGCCGACCGCCAGTGCAGCGTTTCGGGGATGTCGGACAGCAGGCGGGGTCACGTCGCAGGTGCTCGTCTCAAGGCCAGGCTTGGTCGTCGAGTCGGCCCCTGGTTCAGGTCTTCCACATGAAGGCGCGCCGGGGCGAGGATCAATAGACGCTGAGCGGGTTGATCAGGCGGCCGCCCATCTCGATCCGGAGGTCGAGATGCGAACCCGTGGAATTGCCGGTCGACCCGACGAGGGCGATCGTGTCGCCCTGGCCGACGACATCGCCCTTCGCGACGGTGACCTTGCTGTCGTGGTTGTAGGTCGAGGTCATCCCGTTCGGGTGCCTGACGATGACGACGTAGCCGCCGCCATTGTTCTTCCAGCCGGCCCACACGACGGTCCCGGCGGCGATCGCGCGCACGCGCGCCCCCTGGGGCGCCGCAATGTCGATCCCCGGGTGGGCCGCCGAGAAGCCTCGGGTCAGCATGCCGCGGACGGGCAGCGGCCAGATGTGGTTACCCGCCTCGTCGTTCGCCGCCGCCGCCCGGTTGGCGGAGGACGGCCGGACCACTGCCCGACTGGAGGCCGCGGGCCGGGGCTGGGGGAGTGGCGCCATCTTCGACCCGCCGGGCACAAGGATCCGTTGACCCGCCACGAGGCGGTATGGATCCAGCCCCTGGTTCCAGCGGAGCACGGCCGCCAGCTCGGCGTTGTGCCGAATGGCGATCATCCACAGAGTGTCGCCGGCCACCACGACATGGGTCGGTCCATGCGGCGGCTTGAGGGCAGCAGGCGTGGGCTGCACGGATAGCATCGGCGACGAGGCGCCGAAGGTGCCGCCTGGTCGGGTGGGAGACACGGAGCGCCAGTCGGCGCCGCGGATGGCCTCAGTCGCGCCCGGCAGGCTGATGGTTCCGGGCGACCCGCTCGATTTCGACGCGGCCGTGTCGATCTTGTGGGCCCCGCGCTGGGTGACGCCCCTTGGAGCCGTCCCGCGGCCGGCGCTCGCGTCGCCCGAGGGAGCGGCGTTCTCGCCCGGCTGGCGGCCCGACGGCATCGCGTCGAGCGCGGGCAGCTCTCGGAAGGCGGTGGCCGGGAACGGCGCCCAGGTCGCGGAGGGCAGCGCCCGGGTCGCATCCAGAGGCGCGATCGCGAGCCCAACCGCCGCGGCGATGACCAGCGGGACAGCGAGCCTCAGGCGTGGGTGGTGGTGCCGGGGGTATGCATGGCTGCGACGGGCCGGCGTCCGGCGTATGCGAGGGCGAGTCGCAAGGCGCAAGGGCACCCGGCGGAGGCGAGCGAGCACAGGCAGGTCCTCCGGTTCGCGTCCCCGGTCACGGACCGGTCTGGGGAGCCGATCGCGACTACGGGCCGCACACAAGGAATGGGCCCAGTAACTCGGGCCCATGCATGAGCGAAGATGGGACGATCTGCTGGGATGAGCCTGAGAATCCGCTGAGAGGATGCTGAGAGCCGGCCGCGGCCGCTGCGCACAACCGGAGGCTGATCCGCCCGGCGGCGTCGTGTGGGTCGGCGGGACGGGCGGCCGCTCGGTGCCGTCCTGGCCTAGCCTCCTCGTGCCGGTGATCTCTAACTCGGCGCTCGCGCGACGCGTCGAAGCCGACGTCGGTCTCCAGGCGTTGGTGCTGCGGAGGTCGCGCCCGGAGCCCCTCTCCCCGGGGCAGGCCTGCGAGCGCGACCGCGACGGGGACGGCGAGGGCGAGAGCGCCCGTCACGAGGAACGGCCCGGGCGACTCTCGCCGCCCGGCGCGGCTGGATCAGTGGTGGCCGCTGTGACCGGCGTGATCACCGTGGCCACCGTCCGGTCGCGGCGCCAGATGCCCGTAGCGGTGCGGGTCCGTGAGGAACGTCGCGTGGCAGGCGCGGCTGCAGAAGTGGAACGTCCGACCTTCGTGCTCTTCGGTGGCGAACGCCTCGTCGGGACGGATCTCCATGCCGCAAACGGGGTCCCTCGCATTGTCGACCATCGTGGCGTCCTCCCGGGTCCGCTGAACGCGAAACGCCGGCCTGAGTCCCGGCCAGGCCGGCGGTTCGAGGGGCTGGCGTAACGCGAAACGCTACCCCGCTGGTGATGCTGACGGCTGTGGTTGCCGCCACGTCGCCAGCTCCCCCGGCCGCCACGGCGTGCCGAGTCGGGGGAGGAGGTATCGGTCGACACCGTAGTAGCCGGCCACGCGCCAGGCGAGGATGAGCCCGATGGCGAGAGTGAACAGCACGGGGTTCGTCGATGCGGAGCCGGCGAGCAGGAACGACATGTTCATGAACGCGCCGAAGAAGGCGGCCACCCCCGTCAGCAGCCCGGCGATCAGCGCCACGCCGATGGCAAGCTCGCCGAGGACGACGACCCACGAGAACCACGACTCACTGTTGCCGCCCAGAAGCGCGTTGATGAAGTCGCGGTACCACTCGAAGGAGATCGGCGGGCGGCCTTGCTCCGGGATGACGACCGCCCGTTCCCAGTACGAGCGGAGTGCCGCGCCGTTCGTCCACTCCGGGTTGGTGATCTTGCCCAGGCCGGACTCGAGCCAGGAAAAGCCGATGAACAGACGGATCGGCAGCCACAGCATGCCAGCACGGGAGTTGCTGAACAGGTACCGGGCGAAGGCGGGCCCCTCGATCTCGACGGCTGTGCTGCCGGGGCTCTTGCGGTCCTGGAACAGGACCACGATAAGCGTGATCGCGAGCACCCAGAACGCGACCGTGACCACCTGTCGGACGATTCCCGCCGGCGGCTCGAGCCACGGGTTGACCAAGTAGAGCAGCAGGAGCGCGTCGATCGCCCCGATCGGCGTTGCGAGGCTCCGAAGAGTGGCCACGTCATGACCTCCACAATTCCGTGCACGTGCCTCCGCCCAGTGGCGAGACTGCGTACGTGGAGCTCCCGCCCTGCACGAGCCACGACTCACCCTGGGTCCGGGCGCACCTGCGCGAGTCTTCGTGGGCCGGCTGAGCGCCAGATGAGAGGCGACTGTGAGTTTCCTGTCCGCCGACCCGGCCGCGCTCGCCGCGCCGCCAATGGGCGCGCGTCCCTCCCTTGGCGAGCACCGGCAACCTCCGATCCGGCGGGGTTTCACTCATCGACGTCTCATGCTGGCCTCAGGTTCGAGAGACAGGATCCTGGTGGCGCGACGGATGCCAAGCGCCCTGGCCGGACTGCCTTCTCCACATCGGATCCCGCCGGCATCCGGCGCCTCGCCGACCGGGTCGCGGCGAGCCACGAACGACCGTGGTCAGGAGGGTCCTATGGAACAGGATCGAGCCGTCGATCCAGTCGATCGACCGATCGAGCGACGCCGGTTCGTCAGGCTGCTCTTGGGCGGGATCGTAGTCTCGACCTTGTCGATGGTGGTAGCGCCCCTTGTCGGCTTCCTCATTCCGCCCAGGCGGAACGCAGCCAACGCCGGCGGCGGCCGGTTCCTGGCTGGAACGACGGACGATATCGGTCCAGGTCGGAGCAAGGTCGTGGCGCTGGGCGCGAAGCCCGTGATCGTCCTCAACGGCCCACGGGGGATGAAGGCCTTCTCGGCGGTCTGCACCCACCTCGGCTGCATCGTCGGCTACGACGCCACGCAGAGTCCCGACATCGTGTCCCCGTGCCACGACGGCCACTTCAGTGCGGTCAACGGCACCGTAATCTCGGGGCCACCGCCCACGCCGCTCAAGGAATACCCCGTCGCGGTCGACGAGAACGCGATCTACGTGCAGGACGCCTGAGTCGGACGCTGCCCTCTGCGCCCTGGGCAAGGTTCGAGCTCCGCCCACGACCAACGGCGTCCGATGTCATTGGGCCACGAAGGCTGCGCCGGTCATGCCGGCCGCGGCGTGGCCGGGCAACGTGCAGATGAACGTGTGCGTGCCCGGCTGGTCGAACATCAGGGTGATCGTCCGGGTTTCGCCGGGCTCGAGGATCGCGTCGACTCCCTGCAGCCCAGGCATGTGGAGCGAGGGGAAGTTCAGGTCGTGACGTTCGGTCCCGCGGTTCGTCAGGACTAGGGTGGCGGGGACCCCGGCCCTCGCGTCGATGCGATTCGGGACGAACCGCAGATCCTCCAGGATCACGGTCGTCGTCTGGTGCGACGATATGGCGCTCTCGCGGCGCGCGGAGGTCACGGCGATCAGCCCGACGATCAGCACGACCCCAACAGCGACTCCGGTGACGAGCTTCATGTCCGTTCGAGTCCTCCAGCGTGCGTGCGTCACGCTGAGCGACCGGTGTGAGGCATGCGTGAGTCGCGGTTGAGGCGCACCTGAGAATCGAGCCAAGGCTCGGCGGTCCGGACGCTCTCCCGTCAGGTGCGAGAGGAGACCCGCAAGGCGAGTCCGCGGGGTTCTCAGCCGGACGTTAGCGGATCCTCATCGCCGGCTCAGGTCCGGCCGTTGAACTGGCAGCATGCGGAACCTCCTCAGCCGCGCGCGCCGCGATCCGTCCGGCCACCAGGTCGTCGACGTCGTCGTCGACAAGGGCTATCAACCGGACACCATCCAAGCGGCGGCGGGCGTTCCGATCCGACTCGTCTTTCACCGCGAGGACGACGACCCGTGCTCCGAGCGGGTGGTCTTCTCGTCACCGCGGATTGACCGCCGCCTTGTGGCGACGGGGACGACGACGGTCGAGCTCCCGGGGCAGCCGCCCGGCGAGGTCCGCTTCACCTGCGGCATGGGCCGCTACCGTGGCCGCATCCAGGTCATCGACAGCCAGCGGCCGTCGATCTCGGCGACGCTTCGGCGCCGGGTGAGCCGCGTCGAGAGCCCGCTGGGCAGGGCGTTGGTCCTCTGGATCTGCACGCTCCCGCTGGTCGCCCTCCTTGCCGTCCTCGCCTTCAACGGACCGGCTGCCCTCGTGGCGGCCGCGGCCGCGCTCGTCGCGTGGATCGTCGGCTGCCGCTGGGCCCTTCGGCACTCCACGCAATCGACGTAGGAAACCGCATGCCGTTGATCATCGACGTCGACCCAGTCGCATTCACGCTTCTTGGGTTCCCGGTCCGCTGGTACGGGCTGATCCTCGTCGCTGCGGCGGCCGTCGCGATCTGGCTGGCCCAGCTCGAGGGCGCCCGCCGGGGGATCGCCGCGCGGGACATCGCGGATGCCGTGATCTGGGTCGGGGTCGCTGCTCTCGTCGGGGGACGACTCCTCTACGTCCTCCAGAACGACCTCCCGACGATCGCCGATCACCCCGCACACGTGGTCATGGTCTGGATCGGCGGGCTCTCGTTCTACGGTGGCCTGATCGGCGGCCTGGTAGCGCTCGCGGTCTTTGCGCGGCGACGGGGGATCCCACCGCTCGCGGCGTTCGACGTGGCCGCGCCTGGGGCCGCGCTCGGCCAGGCGATCGGCCATGTTGGATGCCTCGTCGGTGGCGATTCGTACGGGCTCCCGACAGACGTTCCGTGGGCCGTCGTCTACCGCAACCCCGCCGCGATGGCGCCGCAGGGCATCCCACTCCACCCGACCCAGGCCTACGAGGCGATCCTGCTCGCGATCCTCTTCGTCGGCCTGTGGGCATTCCGCCGCCGCCTGGCTGGTCTCGGCGACGGCGTGATGGCCGCTGCGTACCTCCTTGGCCTGGCCGCCATCCGCTTCGGCCTCTTCTTCCTTCGCGACGAGGCACCGGTTCTCGCGGGCCTCAAGACCGCCCAGGTGATCGGCCTTGGGATCGCCGTCGCCGCCGTGCTCGTTCTTGTCATCGCGCGCCGCTGGGCGCTCCGGGCGCAGCAGTCGCCCGTCCGACCCCTGCAGCTGGAGGCAACGCCCACATGACGGTTCATGTCCATGACCACGAAGGCCCGGATACGCCCGCCCCGGCAGCTCGAACACGCCCGCGGCCCCGCTGGCTCGTGCCAACGCTCATCGTCGCGTTGGTCGCCGGCGGGCTCGTGATCACCGGCGTCCTCCCGCTGTCGACCGTGCTGTACGGAGGGCTTTTCGGTGGAATGATCCTGATGCACGTTGGCGGCCACGGAGGCCATGGCGGACACGCCGGCCACGGAGGCGGGGAAACGGGCGACACCGAGTCCGACGGCGACACTCAGGACCGGCACAGCTCCCGGGGATGCCACTGAGTGGCCGTTCGTCTCGGAGGATCGAGATGATCGGCTCTCCCATCGTCCACATTGTCGACTCCGCATACCAGCCGGCCGCGCGCTGCGTCGTGTGCGCGGGCGAGATCGCGGAGGGCGAGGGGTTCACGGCTCGCTATCGTGGGCACAAGCTCCGGCTCAAGTGCTCCAACTGCGTGTCCCGGTTCCAGGCCAATCCGGACCGCTACCTGGCCGCGCACCCGGACGGATGCTGCTCCGAGAACCACGCAAGTGGGTCGCCGGCGAGCGAATGGGCCTGCGACTGACATGGGCGCTCGGCCCGCTCAGTCCTCGTCCTCGCCGCGCCAGGCCTCGATCGCCTCGCGGCCGATGAAGACCGTCATGCCCAGGGCGGCGAGCGGGTCCGCCCACCAGAGGCCGAACAGCGCGTTCGCGCCGATGCCGACGAGCAGGAACAGCGAGAGCCAGAAACAGGCGTCGGTCTGGAACGCGTCGGCGGTCATCGCCCGGCTGCCGAGCGCAATTCCGACCCGCCGCTTCGCTCGCGCCAGCCACCACATCACCACGAGCGAGACGGCGGCGAGGATGATCCCGACGAGCGACGGCTCAGGGCGCTCCCCGGCGAGGATCGAGGTGATCGAGTCCCAGGCGATATAGCCGGCGAGCAGGACGAGCGAAGCCGCCACGAGCCGCTGGGCCCGCCGCTCGACGTGCTCGATCCGTTCCTCGTCCGTGGCGCGCCGCTCAGCGAGCAGCCGCCAGATCAGCACGGAACCCGAAGCAGATTCGACGAAGCTGTCGATCCCGAAGCCGAGGAGGGCCACGGAGCCGGCGGCGAGGGCGGCCGCGATCGCGATCACGCCCTCGACGAGATTCCAGCCCACCGTGAGGTGCTCCAGGCGGAGCGCTCGCCGGAGGAGGTCGTTCCGACGATCCGGCGCGGTCGCCCTGGGCGCAGACCTGCCCGCGGTCACGAGCGATCTGGCTCGGCCGCCGACTGCCCCGAAGGTTCCGGGGCACCGCGATGGACGACGAGCCCACCGCCGCGGACGGTCGACCCGACGACCATCGCTGCTCCGATGAGCACGACGTTCTTGATGATGTACTGGCCCTCGAGCGTCGGGGCGATCGGGAACCGGGTGAACGTCTCACCCGGGAACAGGATCAGGGGGGTGAGGGCGCCGGCCATCTGGAGCGCGAGGAGGAGGAGCGTCCCCCGGAGGTAGCGCCCGGTCAGCAGGCCGAGACCGATCAGCGCCTCCCAGGCGGCCAGGATCGGGAGGGAGAGCTCCGGTCCAACGGCACCAAACGTGAGGCGCCCGATCGTCCGGGTGGCGATGTCCGCCGCAGGACTGAGGTCGGGAATGAACTTCAGGACGCCGAACCACAGGAAGACGATCCCGAGCCCGAGCCGCAGGGCCGGCACCCCGGTCCGGGCGAGGACGGCAGTGATCCGGGCGTCGACCCGGTCCAACGATTGCCGCAGGTCGCTGGTCTGGGACCCCGGGTCAGCCATGGTGAGCCTCCTCGAAGCGGCGACGATCCGCCGTCTCCAGCTGAAAGGTCGAATGCTCGATGTCGAAGTCGCCCGAGAGGCACGCGCAGAGCGCGTCGAGGGTCGTTGCGGCATCGGCCTCCTCGGCGAGAACGACGTGGGCCGAGACGACATTCATGCCCGAGGTGATTGTCCAGGCGTGGAGGTCGTGGCAGTCGACGACGCCGGGCGCATCGAGGATGTGCGCGCGGACGTGATCCATGACGACACCCTTCGGGGTCGCTTCGAGGAGCACGTCCGTCGCCTCGCGCAGGAGCCCGAACGCTCGGGGCAGGATGAGCAGGCCGATGAGCGCCGAGGCGAGGGCATCCGCTGCCGTCCAGCCGGTCAGGGCGATGACGACCGCGGCGACGATGACGGCGGCCGACCCGGCGAAGTCGCCCATCACCTCGAGATAGGCGCCCCGCATGTTCAGGCTGTGGTGCTGGGCGTCGCGCAGCAGGAACAGCGACACCGCGTTGGCGGCGAGGCCGACCAGCGCGACGGCGAGCATCAGCCCCGAGGCGATCTCGGGCGGCTCGGACAGCCGTCGCCAGGCTTCGATGAGGATGAACACCGC
>Ga0299915_10002819_pt1 | contig 12636 bp, 10 predicted proteins | sample RVTome_13_FD_200263 | JGI IMG/M metagenome (GOLD analysis project Ga0299915, IMG submission 200263) | Soil microbial communities from uranium-contaminated site in the Upper Colorado River Basin, Wyoming, United States - RVT92D227 (version 2) ...
GCTATTCCAAGATTAATTGCTGAAGGGTATGCTAAAAGGCATCAGAAACATGGATTTCAAAAATATCTCGACGATGCTATGGGCGAATGTAACGAAACCATTGTAGGATTGGAACAGTGCAGAGATTTATATGGGTCAAATCTAGATAAAGAGTTGTGCGCAGAGTTGATTGATCTATACGATAAATCCGGCAGGCAGCTTTATAACTTGTCATCTGCGTGGAGTAAATTCAAAAGACAAGAAACGTAACATAAACACAAGAGGGTTACATCCATCGGTTACGATGCCCGTATCGAGGTTCGGTGACGGTTACGTGTAAAGAGATAAAAAACGAACAACGTGACCTATAATGACGGTACGGGCCTCCTTACCATGGCCATTAAACCGTAGACTCTATGAAAAAGCCATCCTGGCTATTTAAACGATTAAATCTAACCCTCAGGACAGAGGTCATTGTCAACATCTCTCTCCTGATGCTGGCGGCTATCTTTTTAATCGTTTTTACGACCTCCAAAGCCAATGAGACAAATATACTTCAGGGGAGGATAAGAATTTATGAAGGGATGATTCAGGATTTTCAAACGGTTGTTGACTACATCCTCAGTGAGAAGAAGGAATGGGATTTGAACCACCCTCTGCCGAGGAAAGAAATTCAAAATTTTATCCAGTTTTTTGGAAAAGAACGAAGATTTCATCAATTGATGGTTGTGGATTCGGATCAGAGAGTGGTGGCCAGCCAGAACCAGACTTGGATCGATAAAACTTACGATCATCCTATTTTAAGTCGGGCCTTGCGAACGGGCATCCTGTCTACGGAACTTGAAAAAGAGGGAGGGTTTTTTACTCCGGAATATAAAAAATTGACACTTAGCTCTCCTCTATGGATGAAGGGAAAGGTGATCGGTGGAATCGTCATGGAGGTTCCGATCGGGGATGTCATCAGGCATTTGTTCGAGTACCAAAAGATGATTCTGGTTTTGATCATTCTCGACTCGATGGTCCTGATCGTATTCGGGAGTTTTTTGCTTTCGAGAGTCCTGGTAAAACCGGTCAAGGACCTGGTCCGACTGACACAGAAGGTCAGTGAAGGAGATTTCAGTCAAACCATTGAGGTCACCTCAAGGAATGAAATCGGTCAATTGATTTCATCTTTTAATCGAATGATTGAGCAACTGAAAGAAAACCAGGAAAACATCAAAACTCATTTAGAATCCCTTGAGCTGGCCAATATCAAATTAAAACAGGCACAGGAAGAGTTGATACGAACAGAGAAATTAGCATCTATCGGGAGATTTGCTGCAGGAGTCGCCCATGAAGTGGGAAATCCATTGGGTTCTATCCTCGGATACACCAGCATTTTGGGACAAGGAGAGGTTACTCGAGAAGAACAAAAAGATTATTTAAAGCGGATAGAGAAGGAGATCGATAGGATAAGCCGTATCGTCAGGGAACTGCTTAACTTTGCAAGGCCATCGAGAGTTGAGATTCGCGAGGTTGAAATCAATCAAGTCATTGAGAATACCCTCTCCTTGCTCTCTTATCAAAAAAGCTTCAAGAATATTGAAACACGGATGGTTTTGCAGCCCAAATTACCCGGGATCAGGGGAGATGAATCCCAACTTTCGCAAGTATTGATCAATATCATACTCAATGCGGTCGATGCCATGACGACTGGGGGGATATTGGAAATTTGCACTGAAACCTATGTGGTTGGAAAGGGTCCGGAACCAAGAGATGATTTACGGCCCCTCTATTTTCGGAGACGGAAGAGTGATCCAGTGGAGAACGATTATTCTCATCTTCGTGGTCCCAATCCCCTCTCCACACAATTTACAAAATATTTAAGTGGAGAACGGTTGGTCAAGATCAGGATAACGGATACTGGAATTGGGATTAAAAAGGAAGACCTTGAAAAGATATTTGATCCCTTTTTTACTACGAAGGACCCCGATAAAGGAACAGGGCTCGGGTTATCCGTGTCGCTTAGGATTGTTGAATCTTTGGGGGGAGAAATAAAAGTGGAGAGCGAAGAGGGGAGAGGAACCACCTTTGAGGTCTATCTCCCGGTAGTGACCGACGGATAAATGAAACAGGAATGATGGGAGGATCCATACTATCCCACCCTTTTAGAGGAGGAATACATGATTCCCAAACGGATTCTGATCGTTGATGACGAGGAAAGTTTTCGGAATGTCTTACATGTAATCTTGAAGAAAGAGGGATATGAAGTTGAGGGTGCAGCCAATGGAGAAGAAGGATTGAATAAAATCTTGAATGCTGCGTTTGACCAGGTCCTCTGCGATATCCGAATGCCGCAGATGGACGGCTTAGAATTTCTTCAAGAGGCACTGAGAGCAGGGTTGGACATCCCAATCATCATGATGTCTGCCTATGGGACAGTCGATACAGCCATTGAGGCTATGAAACTGGGGGCCTATGATTATATCTCAAAACCCTTCAAACCCGATGAAATCCTCTTGACCTTGAAAAAGGCAGAGGAGAGGGAACGGTTGAGAAAAGAGAATGAGGTATTGAGAAAGGAAGTCAAGAAGGAATATAGCTTTGAAAATATTGTCAGTAAAAATGAGAAGATGCTTCAGCTTTTTGAAATCATCCGGAAAGTGGCACCCTATAAATCGACTATCCTCATCACAGGAGAAAGCGGAACCGGAAAGGAATTGGTCGCAAGGGCAGCACACTACAACAGCGATCGGTCCAAAAAGCTATTCATTCCAGTTAATTGCGGAGCCATTCCGGAGAATCTGCTGGAGAGTGAATTATTTGGACATGTGAAAGGGGCCTTTACCGATGCCATCCGGACCAAAAAAGGGCTTTTTGAAGAGGCGGATGGGGGCACCATCTTTCTTGATGAGATCGGGGAATTGCCTTCTCAACTCCAGGTCAAACTGCTAAGGGTGCTTCAGGATGGCGAAATAAGGAGGGTAGGGGAATCCAAGTCGATCCAGGTCGATGTCAGAATTGTTGCTGCCACCGTTAAAGACCTTGGCAAAGAGGTGAACGAAGGGAAGTTTAGAGATGATCTCTATTATCGATTAAATGTGCTTCATCTCAACCTTCCCCCCCTTCGGGAAAGACGGGAGGATATTCCCATACTCATTCATCATTTCATTCAAAAGTATAATCAAGCTCTCAACAAACAGGTAAAAGGGCTTGATCCGAAGGCGCTGGACGTGCTGATGAATTATAGATGGTATGGCAATGTGAGAGAACTTGAAAATACAATCGAAAGGGCAGTGGTGTTGGCGGATGGCGAGAATATAGAATTAGAAAATCTCCCCTTTGAGATGCTACACTATCAACACGATCTTCCAAGCATACCGGTCGAAGAAGAAGACTGTTCGATCAAAAAAGCATCGAAAGTATTGGAGATGAGCTTAATCAAAAAGGCCCTGAAAAAAACGAAAGGGAATCACACCCAGGCAGCACGATTACTCGAAATCAGTCACCGGGCGCTGCTCTATAAAATTAAAGATTATGGCATCATTAAAACTTGATGCGGATGAATTTGCTTTGACTTTTGATCTATGGAGGAGGTTATTAAAATGAAAATGAAAAACCAGGTTTTAAAAACCATTCTTTCCCTCCTGCTGATCTTTCCCCTTTCGAGCGGATTATTTTCCTGCGGAAAACCTGATGGAGGGGAACCAAAAGCAAAGGTCAATTCTCCCCCTCTCATTACTGGGGCAAGTATTGTCGTGGATAAGCCAACGAGGGATAAGGACCTGGGGGTTACTGTTCAATGCCAGGATCCGGATCAAGATCCTGTTACTTACCAGTATCAATGGATAAAAAACGATTCGGAAATGGTTGAGGAGAAGGGGCATGTTTTAAAAGGAGGGAGGTTTAAAAAAGGTGATCTCATCCAGGTGAGAGTGACTCCTTCTGACCCGAAAGGAGAGGGGAAACCATTTTTAACAGACCCAATCAAAATCCTCAATTCTTCACCGGTCCTCCAGGAAGTCTTGATCGAACCCAAGATCGCTTCCGTCAAAGATAATTTAAAAGTTAACCTGAAATATTTCGATCGAGATGGAGATTTTGTTTATTTTACCTATCGATGGGAAAAGAACGGGAAACCTCTCGTTGAAGAAGGAAAGGAAATTTTAGAAGGAAATCGATTTAAGAAGGGAGACTCCCTTACGGTGACCGTTACTCCAGATGACCGGGAGACTCTTGGAACACCCAAGACATCCGCTCCAGTTATCATTTCCAATAGTCCCCCTTTCATCATCTCATCTCCTCCTACCTCTGTTGATGGTGCGAAGTATCTTTATCAGGTCAAAGCCGATGATCCCGACCATGACCCCATCACTTATATTTTACGATCGGGACCCAAAGGGATGGAGATTGATAAAAATACGGGACTCATCCGCTGGGAGATTCGAAAAGAGGATAAAGGAAATCACACCGTGGAAATCGAAACGTTAGATGATGATGGCGCAAAAGGCACCCAGCGTTATTTATTAACTGTTGAATTCAAGTCTTTAAAATAAATACAGACCTCAACCTGAACTGTTCGGGCTGTTGATGAAATCGATTTAATGCTTCGACAAGCTCAGCATGAACGGAAAACTCAAATGGTTTCAAATGATCACCAATCACCCTGAGCCTGTCGAAGGGTAAATGGATGGCTTAGGAAAGACAGCCCGTACAGCTGAAACCCTTTTGGCAAACGGTAAGCTTTAAGTTAGATGCTGTTCATAAGGAGCCCATATTCCATGCAAAAAGTTCATACCACTATAGATAAATTACAAGGGAAAAAAGGGTTTTCTGATAAATAAATTTATAAATATAATTAAAAATCAATAGGTTAAAAATACTAAATCAATGGCATATTATTTGCTTCAAATTGAACTCAAATGAATAGAAAGGGTGTCACTTTACTCGAATTGATCATCGTCATGGTCATCATTGCCATTGGGGCGACATTGCTTGTCCCTGGTATTGGTGCCTGGATACCGACATATCGCTTAAGAGGTGGAACACGAGATGTTGTTTCCACATTAAGAACCGCTCAAATGAAGGCAATTTCAATTAATACAGACTATCGGGTAAGGTTTCCAAATGCCACAAGTTATATTCTGGAATACCAAACAACAGCGGGATGGGTTGCCGAAGGAGCACAGCAGAATCTCCCTACAGGCATTCAATTCACATCATTTCCAACGGGAAGCAGATTTGAGTTCAATCCCAACTCGACAGCGTCAACCGGAAGTTTGACTCTAACCAATACGAAAGGAACCACCCGGAGGATTACGTTAACGACTGCCACAGGGAAGATCACGGTTGATCCACCCTTGTAAGAAGGAGTCATTCATGAATGCCCCCAATTCTCGAGACATGAGACAGATACCCTTTAATCAAAAGGGATTTTCCCTTCTCGAAATTCTCATCGCCATTGCCATCTTGGCTGTTGGTATCCTTGCCATTACAGGAATGCAGATCACATCAATGAGAGGGAACTTCTTCTCGGACAATATCATGCAGGCTTCCATCCTGGGCCAGGATCGGCTCGAAGAGTTAAGGGCTATCCCTCTTGATCAAGACCCCAATGCGTTCAGCATAGGAACTCATGATGATGGTTTGATTCCTATTCGGGGAACCAATTTTTCAAGGGTCTATATCGTTGAAGATCATCCCAGTCCTAACTTACCCGACAGTCGTGTCCTCCGTGTCATTGTGAGTTGGCGAGACACCTCTGATCACAGCGTCTCGTTTTCCACTGTGAAATCACCTTAAGTAAGGGAAATTCTATGAATAAAAGAGGAGTGACCTTAATCGAATTACTCGTTGCCCTGGTCATTAGCGCCATTCTCATCGCAGGCATATACCGAGTCTTTATCTCAACCCAGCGCTCTTATATGGTTCAGGATCAGGTGGTTCAGATGCAGCAGAGTGTGAGAGCGTCCATCACCAAGATGATGAGAGAGATCAGGATGGTGAACTTTGGGCGCATTGTCTCTTATGACGAATCATCAGGAAGTTTTTCCAATAACATATTACCCGTCAATGGATTTCATACCATTTTAACCACAAGTTCCGATCGTAGCATTACCATTGTCGGAGGTTTTGAGCAAATAAGAACCGCTGCGGGTGTCCCTATCACGGTGGTCTCCTTTGACCCCGCCGTACCATCGATTACCCTGAGCCATGCAACCAATGAATTTAACGGAGTGGCTCATGGTTATCTATCGATTGGCGGAGAGGAGAGCTTTACCGTTCAAAATCAACCCGTGGGAAGTACAAATGTTCTGACCCTTGACCGAGTTCCTGCCAGTCCCATCGGCCACTTTATATTCAAAGTTCAGGCCATCAGATATTTTGTCGATCCTAACCAAATTCTTAGGAGGGATCAAAATACGGGTGGAGGTGCACAGCCCCTTGCGGACAATATCGAGAGCCTTCAGTTTCAGTATCTGACTGCCAATGGAAATCAGACGATCATTCCAAACAGCACCACAACCATTCAGATGACAATCACAGCGAGGACAAAGGACCCCGATCCCGACTACGGAAGTGATGGCGGTTTTCGAAGGAGACAGATCGTCTCCACCATCCAGTTGAGAAACATGGGGAGAGGAATGGGAGTTCCCTGATAATTCGAGGAGACTGAGAGGATGAAAATGAATTATTTAAAAAAACAGGATGGGATGGCCTTAGTTATTGCCTTGGTGATGCTTTTAATTTTAACCATTGTTGGGATCAATGCAATGACGACTACCACGTTTGAAGCGAATATTACAGGAAACCAGAGGATATACAATACAGCATTTTATGGCGCAGATGGCGGGATTGATGACTTCAGAGCCCGAGCTCCAAGAGATCCCCAAATTCAGGATGGGACCCTAACCGCCTACTCAGAAAACATCCCGGGAAGCAACGTTACCTATAATATAACCAGTCGTTTGCTCGGAGAGGTTAATCGGGGAGGGGTCCTTTATCAGGTTTTCCGAATCAATTCAGAAGGGGTGGCACCCAATTTCCCCACGGCGGGTAGAGTTTCTGTTGAAACGATCGAGGAGATCGATCCCAGTGGGGGGGGGAACATATCCGAAGTAAAAAAGTACAACTAGTGTCCGTTCATTCAGTCCGTTATTCCGTCATGCCGGACCTGCCTATGCCGAAGCGGCTTCGCGCAGGCAGGCTTGATCCGGCATCCAGAAGGTCTTGAAAAGACTGGATTCCGGCTTTCGCCGGAATGACAACCTTTTTCAAAACAATTAGTTTATAAACAGACACTAATTAATGAGATAGAGATGGAGAAAAAGATGATGAGAGCTATCCCATATATTTTATCCTTTCTCTTTTTATTCCCTTTTCTGGCCTATAGTCAGGAGGATATCTTCCAGGTCAAGACACCCAATGTGATGATCATCTTCGACACCTCCAGTTCGATGGACAAGAAACCCAACCAGGCTGATGCCACCTCCAGTAATGTTTGTGTCGATAGTTTTGGAAGACTTCAACCCAATACCCCGTCACCTTTGGATGATGGTAACCCACCCTGCGTTTTTCCTTATACGCAGTATGACTTTGAAGGAGGGGCAAATCATCCCTCCAGCAAACTATACCAGGCAAAATTGGCCTTGAAAGAAGTCATTGAATCAGAAGCCTTCAGAGATAGAGTCAATCTGGGATTTGCAACTTACGCTCAGTTTAAGACCGATAAGATGAGAGGATATTACAAGAGAGACCGAAGAAATTATACGGCTCCTGTCTCTGAATATTGGTACTGGTATAAACGATACTGGCGATTTAATAATTACAGGCACTCCAACTCCAGATTATCTTACCTCTCAGACAGTTTTGTGGATGAGTGGGGTACAACCCACACCGGAGTTTCAATGGGTTACTGGTTTGAAAAAACACATACCTTTGACAATTCACCGGCTAATAGCAGTGCCACTGTGCCTCCTATGAATCCACTGGGCGCCACCCCTGGGACCTATACGGCCAATCTAAGATACAGGGTTAATAACATTATCTATAATGCAGAGTATAACCGGTATACCTATTATTATGATTCCGATTTCCATGACCACTATGAAGAGACGTGGAGATATGTCAACCGTCCCGATAATAGTCCTATCCTCTGTGATGCTCACTTCTCAAAGAACTGGGGATCCTATCAAACCTTTGACTCCACAGATCCAGACCAGATGGCCAATCCAGGAAGGTGGGCATGCTCAGGTCCCCACCACGTCCCTGAAGTGATCGGCGGATTTGGTTCCTGGTATACCGAGTATAACTGGTTGGAATTCGGTGATGTAAGTTGTCCTGTTGAATCGGGATCGGATCATAGTCCTGCCAATGCAAACCAGTGGACAAAATGGACCCTGGTAGACCCGGCCAAGTGTTACGACTGGTCGACCTACTATTATCCCGCGGATGGGTCTCCTAACAAGCCTCATATATGGAGTTACTTTAAGATGAGTGGCACCAACTGGCCTGAAAATCAGCAGCTTCCCGACTACTATCCCTCAAAAGACGATCTCGGAAATCCCAACAAGAACCCGGGGACATTTGATAACCGGCGTTTTCTGATCAACTTTCCGGATGACAAGGAGGCCGGGTTTACCCCTGCCATCAGAACGGCGAACAGGGAACAAATTATGTCTTTTCTCGATTTAACCCCTGTGCAGAGTCCTGAAACCCTGAGATACTGGACTAAACTGCCTGTTCACGCCTTTGGGGGAAAGGCAGGATTAACTTCAAATACAACCGAATCCTTTTTTACACCCCTGGCTGATTCGCTGAAATATGCTTTCAAATATTTCAATGATTATATTCAAACCTATAAAGGAGGAGATCCTGCAAGCAGGATATTAGCTGCTGATCCAAATGATCCCGGTAAATATTGCCGGGGGAATTTCATCATCTTTCTGACCGATGGCCTCGAGAGTGGTCGATGTTTACCCCCTGCAACACCCTGTCCGGGGGGAGGTACAGGGAGTCCGGACTATGGAGCTGCACCTGCAGAAGCGGCTAACCTAAAAGCAATCAATGTAAACACCTTTGTCATTGGATTCGGGACAGATCTCCAGGGAAATGATACACTCAATCATATCGCCTCATCCGGTGGAACAACGAATGCCTATTTCGCTGTAGATTTAAGTTCCTTAATTAGCGCACTCGGGTCCATTTTCGAGGCCATTCTCGACACAGCATATGGAAGGTCTAACCCTGTCATCGCTAAATCCGGAGACCGTATCTTCAAAGGTTTCTTCGAATTTTCCGCAGATCAATCCTGGAAAGGAGGGCTCTATGCGTATGATATCAATAAGTCAACAGGAGAGGTCATCCTGCCCCACTTATGGGACGCCGGCGAGAAATTGACAGTGGATGGGAGAGGGGCGGTCTGGACTTGGAAGGATGATCAACTGAACCCCTCAAGGCATTCGCTTGATATCAATACTTCTTCTCTTTATCCTCTGGTTTATCCCAATCCGCGAAACGAGGATATTGATGGAGACAGCAACATCGATGACGACGATGCCAAAGCCATCCTTGGGTACACCCTGGACCCGAATTTCGATGACAGACCAGGGGGTGGAATCCATCCTCCCCCTTACCACAAAGGGCAGAGGCCGATTGTTAATAATCGGGGATGGAAACTGGGAGATATCTATCATTCCACTCCTGTATTTGTAGGAGCTCCTCCTTTCATTTTCGGAGAAAACAGCTATCACCTCTTCTATCAAAATTATAAAAACAGAACCCAGATGGTCTATGTGGGGGCAAATGACGGAATGCTCCATGGTTTTAAAAATACCAGAGGTACGGCATCCACTGATGGGAGAGAACATGTTGCTATTGTTCCCAAGAACCTTCTTGGCAATATAAAGAATTTGAGATCGAATCATGCCTATTATGTGGACGCTACTCCCAAAGCTTATGACGTCTTTTTTAACAACCTCAATCCACCCGAGCAGTGGCAGAAATGGAGGACCGTCCTGATTGCCGGCTTGCGAGAGGGGGGACCGTATTACTTTGCTGTTGATGTGACCAATCCGAACGGATATGTCTATGGTCCGGAGTACCCGAATATGATATGGGAATGGACCGATTCAGGCATGGGGGATTCATGGGCAAAACCCGATGTTGGGAAAATTAATGATGGAGGCACCATCAAGTATGTTGCTTTTATTACCGGCGGCTATTCAGGACAAAACAATAAAGGCAATAGTTTCTATATTGTGGATATCGAAACCGGAACAACATTGAAGAAATGGGTTCATTTGGGAACAAATGACAATAAAGTTCCTTCTGGTCCCACGGCATTCGATGCGAATGGGGACGGACTGGTCGACTATGTTTACTTTGGAGATACCAAGGGAACACTCTGGAGAGTGGATACGAGGGACAATAATATGGATCATTGGACCTGTAACCCCTTATTCACTCCTCCTGTCGCTGGCCAGAGAAAACCGATCTTTTATTCGCCTACAGTGGTAAAGAATAAAGAGGGAAGAATTCTGGTCTTCTTCGGAACCGGAGAGGAATTGAACCTTATGACCGTCACAGATAACTATTTCTGGGAAGTCTGGGACGATAATGGAACAGGAAGAATCATCGGTTCGAACTGGCCAAAGGTCTTAACTGGCCAGAAAGTCCTTTCATCTCCGGTGGTAGCCAATTATGTCGTCTATTTTACCTCATGGCTCTATTCCGCAAACAGTGATTATTGCGGGGCTGGATTGGGAAGGCTTTACGGTTTAAAGATTTCAAATGGAGGAGTCGAAGGAGGGCTTGATGGATTGGTCTTATTGGATAGCCAAAGTAGACCCCAACCAGTAACCGACCATGTGGATATCAGTCGGGGAATACCCACTTCCCCCACTGTAACGAATGGAAATATTTACGTTTCAACTAATGTGAATGCCAAAGATATCATTAGAATTCGATTCAGAGGATGGCCTGCAGCGAGAACAAGATCCTGGAGAGAGGTATTTTAACATATTGAAGATAGAAAACATTTCATACTCTTCAGAGACAATTTTGGGCAGCAGGAAATCTAATGGGTCGAGTGATAAATAAAATATTTTGATAAATCAATAGGTTATGAATATTTAAATAAATGGCATAGTATTTGCTAAGTAACTAATTGAATATCAAGACCGATAAAGCCAAACCACATGTAATCGTGGGGCGGAAAGCCACGGTTCCCAGATTTTAGGGATAGCCGGGTTGCCGAAGTCGAAACAAAGGGAACCGGATTGCCGTGGCTGAAGCAGGTAGTCCGGTTTTTTTTCTCCCCAAACCTTCCTTTCTCTCAATAGGGAAGGAGATGAAGTGAGGGGATGATCAAGGGAGGTGACATATCGATGAATGAAAAAGGAGTGACATTGATCGAATTGATTATTGTGATGGTCATTATCGCTATTGGAGCAACATTGATGGCCCCTGGACTCAGTTCATGGATGCCGCATTATAGGCTGAAAGGTGCTACTCGGGATATCGTCTCAACGATGAGGACTGCCCAGATGAAAGCCATTTCAAATAATTTGACCTATGAGGTTTTCTTCCCTAATAACAATAGTTATATACTCCGGTATCGGGATACTGGAGGGGTAGCAATTAATGACGGTGACACTCAGGTATTAAGCAACGGCGTCCAATTTAATACAACATTTGCCGGGAATATCGCCACCTTTTTACCCGATTCGAGAGTTTCAGCCGGCGCTTTAAATTTGACCAATTCCAAAGGATCCCAGAAGACGATCCGGTTAGCCGGAAGGAGGATTAGAATTGAATAAAAATGGGTTTACCATGATCGAAGTCCTGGTGGGTCTTGTTATCCTTGCGATCGGACTTCTCGCGATCGCTGGTTTGCAGATTACATCCGTAAAGGGCAATTCCTTCTCAAGCAATTTAACGCAAGCCTCTGTCCTGGCCCAGGATCGTCTTGAGATATTGAGAAACCTGGACTGGGCTCATGCTGATTTGAATGCAGGGACGCATAATGAAGGGACCCTTCCGGACACAATATTCACAAGAGAATATACTGTAACGGTTATTCCTGGAACAACCATGCTTGACATTATGGTGACTGTAAGATGGAGGGATGATTCCAATCATTCCATATCCTTCACCACGGTCAGGTCTCAGTGAGGAGAAGAGAATGAATCAAAAAGGACTGACGCTGATCGAACTTCTAATTGTCCTGGTACTCAGCAGCCTGCTCATTGCAGGTATCTACCGAACCTTCATTCATCAGCAGCATACCTATACGGTTCAGGAACAGGTTGTCGATATGCAGCAGAATGTGAGGATCGCCATCAATCAGATGGTCAGGGAGATAAGGATGGCCGGATACGGTAGGCAGGATGCTGTCTTCTGGGGTGTCAATGGAATGCATGGGAAATATAAGAATGTCATCACCCCTACGGATGATGGACAATCGATCACGGTCGTGGGGGGTTATCAAGAGGCCACTTCCCTCAAAGCCAATGCTGGTTCCGGTTCGACTTCCATCCTGCTAAACGATACATCCAGTTTTGATATCTCAGGCAAAGCCTATATCTGTATCAATGGAACTGAAACCTTCAGGATTCAAAGTATTGTAGGAGATCAGATTAATTTTTTTCCGGGAGTAACCCTGAAAGAAAACCATTT
>Ga0299915_10002820_pt1 | contig 12636 bp, 9 predicted proteins | sample RVTome_13_FD_200263 | JGI IMG/M metagenome (GOLD analysis project Ga0299915, IMG submission 200263) | Soil microbial communities from uranium-contaminated site in the Upper Colorado River Basin, Wyoming, United States - RVT92D227 (version 2) ...
GACAGTAGTAGTGCCCGCTCCCAGTTCTAACCAGGAGGTTGGCGCTGTGGTCTTGCCGAGTGAGAGTTTGCCCGCGTGCCTGCTGTTGTTGGTGCTAGTGAAGTCCAGAGCCCAGATGGCCGTGGCATTCACCGCGGTGATATCGTGTTTGATGAACGACCAGTTGGTCGTCAGACCAGTGTCCGCGATCAGAGCGTTCGACCAGATGTAGGCGACGTTCTTGACCATAGCATACGACGAGGACGGGGCCTCGAATTTGAATCCTACTAGGTTCGTCATCGCGTGCGCGCGTGCCGAAAGGCGAATTCTGGCAGCGCGGATATCGGTGCCGAACGGCTGGAACACGCACGTTGACGGCCCCTCGGAGCCGGTCGCTGCGTTCGACATCGTGAGCGTGGTACCGCTGTCGATGGAGACCACCGTGGTCTGGACCGGGATCGTCGTCATCGAGCCGGGGTTGATCCACCACCCGGCGCTGATGCCGGTCGTACTGGCGACGGTCAGCGTCGTGGTTCCGTTGGTGGTGGCTCCAGCATCGCTGATGAAACGAGGGGTAGCGGTGCCCTGAAGATTGAAGTCCCCACCAGTGTAGTTGCTGATCGTCCCTGAGCCCTCAACCGGGGTGGCCTGGAACGAGAGCGCAACGGCATCCGAACAGGTGGCCCCGGCGGCGACGATGGTGCCGGAGGAGAGGATGCGGAGAGTGTTGTAGACGTAACTCCCGGTGGTGCCCCCCGGGGTGCCTGTTGGCTGGATGCTAACAGCAAAGAAGTTTCCGGAGTAGTTGCTTACGTTTCCGAGGTTGGGTTGGATATTGATAAACGTGATCCCGACGTTGCTTCCAATGCTGTGACGAATATCGAGCGCACGTCCCGCGACGAACGCAGTCGAGGCTTGGAACTGATTCCCGAGCAGCAGGCGGCCTTCGATGATGCCATCATAGATCGCGCCGCCGGAGTGCGTGTACGCTCCAACATGCAGCGGGGCTTGGGGGCTTGTAGTACCAACCCCGAGACGGGCGTTCGTCTGGTCCCACGCGAGCAAAGAAGCATCTGCCGCTAGGCCAGAAGAGTTGGAAACATATAAAATTCGATTCGGGGTGGTGAAGGCAGTACTCGATAGAACTAGATAACCAGAAGTGTCAGGGAATGAAATAAGTTTAACGGTCCCAGTTGAGACACCCGCCACTTCGAATAGAATTCCTTTGGTTGTATCAACCGAGTCCACGATCTTGAAGATGTCATCCGTATGGGTGTCGGAGCCGGTTACCACAACTGGTCCAACAAAAGCTCCGTCAGAGGGTCTAATATATGACATAACAGTACTAGATTCATTTTGCCATTCTGTCATATTCCCACTTTGGGATGCTCGTTTCCGGATCGTAACGTCTACAGTAGTCAGTCCTCCGGCATTGTGGTCAAAAAGAGTACCTGAACCACCCGACATTCCATTGACAGTAAGTTTACCGTAATTCGTAACATTGGCAAAACCGAGCCCTGTGGCGACTTGGAAACCATTCCCCGAAGTATAGTCAGTACTTCGTTCAAATACTTGGAGATTATCAGTATACATCACTACATCTGTACTGATAACTACCTCGGCGGCGCGGCTAGTGATTCCAGTGGTCCCCGAGATCGGTTCATTATTGAAACCAATCAAGTAAAGATACTTCCCCGTTCCGGGATCAGTCGTTGCGGTATCTCCAATAATCGCACCGTCACTCCCACGAATGTAGATTGTCGGATCTGTCCCGCCGACCGCGTAGAAATAATGATTAGTGAAGTACTCACTAATATCTTGGTCTTCTAGTGTGATAGAACTTGGTCCAGTAGAATTATATGCTCTAAGTGTCAACGGTCCATCTGATGAAGTGCTCGTTAAAGACAACGCCACCATGATGGATGTACAGTATGGAAATGTTTCAGATGTCGTTGGGTCAGTTGTACTTCCTGTCCCAGTAGAGATCAAATATTCAGTGAATGAACATACACCTTGACTCCCCGCGGCCTGGGCGCTTTGCTCAAGGGCAACTGTACTGAAGAATTCTGTGTATCCACTTGATGGAGTGTATGAAACAGGAGTGCCAATGCTCCCCCGGCTGATCCCCGTGAGTCTGACGTATAGATATTCTCCTGCTGTTAAACCAGAAATCGCTTGTGAAGTTGGGGGAAGAGGGGAGGCACCGAATTCAGTTAATACTGTACTAGTAGTTAAAGATACTGTTGCTCCAGATGTCCCCGAAAATCTATGACTAGAAATTGCTTTCTTAACGGCAGCATTAGTCAATGTCACAGTCAATGTATCTACAGAGATCGTCATTGCTGTCGCTACACGACAAACCCACAAACTTGAGCATTCACCATTGAGGAATGCGTCAGGGCAATAATGGTATTCGTATAACTTTGTCCAAGTGTTCCCTTGTGTGTCAGTGATTGTCGAATGATAATTACTAGTACCAGTTGTATTATTAACAAAGGCACTAGTAACTAGTCCTAGAACAATAATATCCCCGACAGAGGCACTTGCGTCAGCAGTAGTGGTTGTCCATAAACTTGAGGAAGAATTATGACTGTCGGACATAAAATCACCGACATTTCCCCAGGCCGCAGGGGAACTTCCGAGAGTGCCTCCATTTAGAATCTGACCACCAACACGGCCACGGAGTAGAGCATACTGGTCGTGATCATCATCTGGTGATAGACCGAGTAATTGTCCGTGATCGATAACACCCCCGAGGGGGTTACCCCCACTAAAGGGGGATTCCCCACGGTCAATCGACTGGAGTCCGATACTGTTTGAACGAGCATTCGCCTCTAGAGCACGAAATGCTTCATACATCCAGCGGGGACATTCTTTGGAAACATTTAGAGTTTTCATTATGTTCGTCTGTTGCTCTCCGTTCCAGCGTCTTCAACGAGATATGTGAAATTATGGAGCCGCATTGCTACTCCAAGATCAGCGGAAGAACTATCTGGTAGAACGACCTTCTCAATTTGAAGTTCGAGCCCCTGCTTCACGTTATCATGGTGCGAAACCAATAGATCACCAACTGTAGTTGAATAGTAGAAAGTGTCAAAAGTTTGAACTGCTTCGTCAATTCCAGAGCCCCGCATAGTTAATGAGATCGCTCCGGTATCGAAAGTAAGAGTGATCCCAGTATTTGTTTCCTCGGCGGCGGCAGAAATCGTGATGCTACTAGTAGTAGCCACGTTTGTGACGACTGTTCCTGGTTGGATGCCAGTCCCAGTAACTAACATCCCTTTAACAACACTCCCGAATGCGGCTGATGATGTGACTGTGGTCGAGCCGTCAGTTGTATTGGACGTCGCTGTGACGGAGGCGCTTCCGAGAGCATCATGGAGGACGTAAATCCTCTGCTCCCTCGCGTCCCGTTCAAAGCCTGATGGGTAGATCCGTCTAGTTCTGATCAGCGGCTGGATCGGAGCATCTGCCAAAGTTCCAACAGAGTTGTGGACCTGATATCCTGACGCCTGGGTTGTTCCGCTATCTTCAACATAAACTTTCCCATTTGAATCATGGGCAGTTAGAAGGTATGAGACGCCACTAATCAATGTCTCGGCTGCTGCTCTCCCGGAGATCGTCAACGGCCCGAGGGCGGGAAGATACCCACCCTCCTTAATCTTATCCGGGGAGTAGTGGAAGACAATGGCTCTGGTGTTCTTAGTGTGGCTGGCTCCATTAGGACAGTAGTAGAAGACTAGCCATTTTTCTTTCGGATAGGCCCGGAGGACGGCAGTTCCGAGTGTGGCGGAATTGACGAGATCTCCGATTTTGATGTCGAGATTGAGTGGTCTGGATGTGATCCCGTCTGTGTAGTAGAATCCATTATACGCTGCATACACAAGGACCACTCCTGTTCCAGTGATGTCGCATAACGTCGCAGCATGAGGACCGACAATTCCGTGGTCAGTAACGATGTCTTCATGAGCAAGGCCCCTTCCAAAATCTACGTCTGCTTCTGTCGGAAGGTAATTAACTCGTTTGATCGAGTCTCTCATCCCAACAACTAGGATCTGGCCGACGCGGCGGATACATGTAACAATATCCTTTTTACGAGAATTGAACTTCATTTCATATGGTTTTGGGAAAGATTCTGGTGCGCCCGCCAATGAGTATCTAATTAGTGATGGATTAAGAATATCATTGAGAACTAGGCTGCCAGAGAAGATATCCCCAGTAGTTGCCGAGGGGATAATATAATTTACAGGATCACTCACTGTGGTTCCAATTTGGGAACGATACGTAACAACCTGATAAGGAGGACCGTCAAGATTGAGGCTCCCTGTTGATACTGCGGCTCCACTGTAGTGGACCTTAACAGCAATATAATCAACTTCGAGAGTTTGTAGTCCGCTAGTGTAACTTTTAAGAATCTTGACTCTTAGATTCCCAATATCCGCGGGAACCCAAGAAACACCCCAACGATCAAATTGACTTCCAGTGATTTTCAAACTGAAGGAAGAACTATCTTTTACAATGAGTTCTGACCAGTTACTAACCTTTGTTGAATTGTTATCTAGACCAAGGTAGTAGCCAGCTTTTCCTGAAAGATATCCTGTCCTGGCGACGACAAAAACTTCAATTCCAGTGACGGTATATCCTGAGTAGGGCGAACCAGTATCGAAACCAAAAGTTGTCTCAATGCTCTGCATTGTGTTCGCACCGCCTGAGACACCCTGGGCGTATGTTCCGCCCGGAGCTCTCATCCCAGACGCATTAGTAAACGCTGGGATTCCGCCCCCGGTTGTTTCCGCCGTTGGGTATTTGAATTGGAAAGTATTTGTATACTTGATATCTTTTGATGTTTCCTCTACCGGAACGACAGCAACACGGCGGAAGGTCGCTGCTGAGGGCATGTTTGTGTTATCAGCGTATGCTGCGGCTCCTGGGCCGATAACAGACATATAGATTCCCCAGTGAGTCGCTCGATTGGTTCCATTTGCCCCATCGTTAGCCAATTGGGTTGGGAATGTAATACGAATATACTGAGTAGCGTAGGCTGAAATTTGTGTGACTTCGGCTTTGCCCCCATTTGCAAGATACCCAGACTCAACATCCGGGATATTCGGATTGTCAGTGTAGATCATTTCCGTGATCAAGAACCAGTAGTATCCATTACCTAGAACAGACGACCAACCAGCACCAGTCTCTGTTGAGACTACTGGGGCCTGGGTAACAGGGAGAAGACCGGCTCGACGGGCTACTAGAGTACTAGTAGATCCGGAAGTAGCAAATTCCCGAAACCCGACTCTTGTTACTGGGCCATTTTTTGGGAGAAGAAAATATGTATCCTGCCACTGAATACTATCGAGAACACCAGTACTTGAATCTGGGAGAGCGTAAGCAATCCCAGCGTCGAAAGTCAAAGTAACAGTTCCGGCAGTAGCGTCGATGGAGACAGTAATATTCGTATCTGAGTTCACTGCTGTAACAATAGTCCCTGTCGCAATTCCAGTTCCCGCCACCTTCGCGCCAATCACCATATTAGTGAACGATCCCGAGGGAGCCGTGATAGTCGTAGTTCCGTTAAGAACACATGAGGCGACAGTTCCTGGCCCAGTTAGAATAGTAAATGAGCCTGTGATCGTAGTATATGGGCTCTTGTAAAGATACGAATTTGTCGTATCCCCGTCAACCCAAGCAAGGAGTTGGTCAGTATTGGAGTCAAAAGAAAGATATGCCAACCCCTTGATCCCGCTCGCTAGGGCAGAACTGTTATAAACAGTCCGTCCAGGCGCACGTTGAATAGACGTGTCCTTATCTCGGTAAACACAGTCATCAGCCCGCTGCAGTTCCCCTGGCGCTAGAAGCGCTGGGTGCCGAGCGGTGACTAAGCCACCGTTAAGGAATTCGGTAACAGGAGTTGGCATGGTTAATTGCCTCCATAATATCTATCAAAATCCCCGTTATTCCAAAGTGCGGGGCGGTCGATATACATTTCCATCTGACTTTTCATTCGAATTTCTTCGTCCTCAGTAACTTCTTCATCACTTGATTTCGCTTTCTGAAGTGAATTAATCGTATCCGAGAAGAAAGTTGTAGGATCGTCAAATGCTCGTTTTGCGTTTAGTGCTAGACCACGGCAGTAGTCAAGGAATTTATAAAGATACTGCCCGTCCATATCAATTGGATCAGCGAGTGAATCGAACCTTCGGTAATACTGAAGAAGGGCGATGTCTGCTGAGGTAGGCGTTCTGTACGTCCGAAGTCGATACGTTCCCTTATTCTGCGTTCCCGCGCTATTAGCATTGTAGATTGTGAATCCCTCAACTGTTCCATTCGTCTCATGATTGATTGTTGTTCGATTCCAATCACGCGGGCGGATAAATGTTAATTCCCGGTGGACAGCAGAGTAGAGTCTAATGCCATAGTGCTTATGGAAATCTGTCGGGAGATTATAGTCGCTTGTTCCAGCTACAATCGGTAGTGTCCCACCGAATGTCAATGTCGCTGGGGAAGTTGGACTAGATGGGGCAGCAGATAGAGTAATTGTCGCAATTGAGCCGTCTGCGTTTCTCGTATAGGAGGAAACTGTAGTATTCGCGGGGATACCGGACCCGGACACTGTGATACCTACATTAACTCCATCAAATGCCGACGCAACTGGAGCGGAAATAAGTGCCACTCCATTCGCTAGAACTACTGTCTCAACAGTAAAACTCCCGGTATTATCTTTTAGGAGAAATTCCCAATCTTTTTCTGTCTGCCAGTCATTGAACCCACGAAGAAGTGCTTCCTCGGCCATCGCGAGAATGTCCTGGTTTTTGGCTCCACCAAGAATCCGAGCGATATAGATTTTTGCATTAGCGCGGGTAATCGAAAGGTGGACATTCCCTGGGGTTGATGCCATTGTTACCTCGGGGCGGAGAGGAGTTTCTTCAGGTCAGCCGTGGTGCTCACGACCACCTTTGGTTTAAGTTTCGCTCTCTGCTCTAGTTTAAGTTCCTGAAAGTACTCATGTAGTCCTGGAACAGTTTTCTCCACTGTCCGATTCTCTAGTACCCATTTACGAGCATTTTCACCCAGTTTCTTCCGAAGTTCTGCGTTCTCGATTAGAGCCGACAGCTTCTGGACAAACTCCTCTGGGGTACTGTACAGCATACCATTCACACCATCCACCATTTCTAGATTGTATGGGTGGACATTTGAGGCAAGTGTCGCCTCTGGATTCTTCCAGATTGAGGCTTCATACCACTTAATTGCGGACTTACAGCGGTTGAAAGAATTCTTCGCTAGTGGGCAAAGATTGATGTCGATATTCATGAGACCACGGCGAAGTTTATACGCAGCGTATTCCGTCCAACCATAGTGTTCTACTCGATCATCGGGGATTACTTCATGGACCCAGCCAAACCAAGAACCCCACATTACCCATTTAACTTTGGGGTACTTCTGGGCAACTGTCTTGATAGCGTCTCGGAGTGGGTACCAATCGACCCAATGTGACATGGAACCCTGCCAAAAGATTCTAATCTCGTCAGGATCATCCCGCACGACATTGAAACTCTCGTAGTCCTTCATGTTGATTGAATTCGGGAATACATAGACACTGGGCTGACCAACTACTTCTTTAATATAGGAGGCTAGATCTGGTGTGGAGACAGTCATGCCATGGCAGGCTCGGATGATCTGGTGGCGGGTCTTCATCTGGTGTAGGTTTCTCTCGATGTCGAAAACCGCCCCGTCATTCTCAGAAAACTGATCTTCCCACATTGTCTCTCGGGTACCATCCGGCCACTCAACTTCGAGTTGCTCGCCAGGGCGTAGAAGGCGAGCATCTGGGTATGTCCGAACTCCGAGCGACACGAAAGTGTGATTCATTGGATGGACGAAATCTGTATTATCATCTAAGTCGTAAACGCAGACAGGGGGGAATGTTGGGTCCCCCTGTGGGCGCACGGCAGGATTAATTGCCTTAAGGCTCTCGATTTGGTGAAGAGTGTACTCACCCCCGAGGGAATAGAACTGGCAAACATCCGCCTGGATCATCGATCTTAGATCGTATCGAGAGCGTTCCCCTGTATCGATATATCTATGACAAAGGCCGAGATTTTCCATGGCCTCGAAGGGGGCTGTGATTCGATAATACGAACAAGCGTTTGAGTTTCTCGCTGTGTCCGAGGCCCAAATATAGAGACGATTGTCTTTAGGCATCTTGTTCCTTTCTTACATGAGGGTAATCTTACCCCGCATATCATGATCTTTTAGAGGACCAGCGAGGAGAGCGTAGAAGAAATCTCTATTAATTACGATGTTCCCTCGGTCGTCTGTCTTGTAGAGTAGTCCATCATCCATCGGTTCCCCGGAAATAGGGTCGATGCGGGCAAAAACATCCAGTACAGCGCTCCAAACTGATTGATCGATGTTGGCGACATACTGCATGGTTCTACTTTTGTTGAATCCTGTGTTTCCTAACCCGCCTAGTTTTGAGATTGTCTCTACCCTAGCTCTATGGGCGGCACGTGCTTCAGCGACTTCTCCAAGACGAGGAACTCTAGCATGGAGAACTTCTGGGGAAAGAACTTCCCCCAGAAGATCCATGTGAGCCTTGTTCTTGGACTTAATTCGGCTAATCTTAAGTCCAGCACTCATACTACTCCTTACGCCCCGGGCATCGCCGGAGCAGGATCGGACTTAGACCCGCCACTGTGATCAATCTTCAGTACGTGATTGCCGATTGTAATTGATGCTGAGTAAGAAGGATTGTCACCATCCACCTTTTCAGGCGGGCAACGTCCCTCAGACCCTGGTTTCTGAATTTGTTCTCTTGATGGAGTTGGTAGACTCATTTTGTCTCCTTAGCCCCTATTCCGTAGGTCTTGACCGTTCGCAAATGGGGGCATGGCGTATGAAGGATTATCTCCATCAGCCTTCCCATTGTCTGCGGCGTCCTTGGCAGTAAGAGCTTCTCCTTCGAGATATTCAAGAGGATTTCCGCCAGGATTCGCCGGATGGATTTCCATTACTGGTCCCGTCTTAGGCGAGTCGGCAGCATTCCTAGTCCAATTTACATCCTTTGCCATGTACTCTCCAAGTAGATGATCAGGGGGGTTCGGTACCAGCCCTAGCCCCCCATCCCATCATTAGCTAGTTACTGATTAGGTAACAGCGCTCTTGTTGTTAACGCTAAGCATACGACCGTTGGCCTTCTCACTTAGAACTTCAAGTGTGACTTCACCAACGATGATACCAGCGACCGAATCGCCTCGCTTGCCGATCAACTGGTGAGTCATCGGACGTAGCCAAGCTAGACGGTTCATATTACGCTGTAGGAAGAACATCTGTCCGCCAGTCGCAGTTGCTGACGCGGTAGCAGTCACAGTGTTCGTCGATTCTGGCACCCAGCGATCTAGGACAACCTGGATTAGACCGAAGTCTGAATCGTAGAAGTCAATCGATGAGATAAGTTTCTTATCCACAGCAGCGATATTACGGGCGTAAGGCGTACCCGTAGCAGCGCCTGGGACGGTGAATGCGCTAATCTGGCGCTTGACCTTTGGAGATACGTAGACCTGCTCGGGATTTCCACCGGCCACGTAAATACGCTCCAACATGTCATTGAAGTCGCCAGCCGCTAGCTGACCATCATGGGTAGCATCACCCCCACCACCAGCGTTAGCACCAGCGTATGCAGTATTGGTCACCAAGAACGACTGGAAACCCTTCATCTGCCGTGCAGTAGACGCTGAGGCACCTGTTGATGTGGTCAGATTAGCGAACACAGTCTTCTCTAGCTTAATCGCTAGACGCTTGGTTGCCTTCTGAATTTCATAGGCATACAAGTCCTTGAAGCCTGCGCTGTTGATTGCCCGCTGTGTTTCCGACACACCGATATCCTGACGGAGAATCTGTGTGACGTTGAAATCACGGCTTGGGGTTGTGGTAGTATCGTATGCGTAATCCGCACCTTCGATAGCACCTGTGGTGTCTGTTGAGCCCAAGGTATCGATCAGCCACTGGTGATAAACGTGCTGAGCCATAACCTTAGGAGCCTGCGAGACCCATGGAGTATCCCATGGATCAATGTTGGTAATCTGATCGAGTAGGTCTTCCTTATTAGGACCCACTCCAGGCGTCATACTAGTTTTGTATACGCCAAAATTACCAGGTGCGCTAGTTCCTGGCATTGGTGTTGTTCCTGCTCACTAATGAGCGGTTTAGTCAAATACTGGGTTCTGAAGATATTTGCCGTAGACTAAGCTACGCCAACGATCCCCGAGGCCAGTCCTCTCCATTTCTGCGGCCGCAGCCGCAATTTCATCTTCATTCGACCTAGTGTTCGGATTCTCGTGGACTCCAGTCGCGATGGTTGTCACCACTCCTGCGTCTCTACGAGCCGCGTCAACTGCCTCACGTCGCACTTGATCAGCAGCTTCTAGCTGAACTTCCTTCCGGGCTAGATCAGCATTTACTCCTGCTGTCACCTGTGCGTTTCGGGCAGTGTTATAGCGAAGCCACGCATATTCAGTCGCTCCGACTCGATCCCCGCTCTGCAAGAGAGTCGCCACCGTCTTCTGTACCGTTGGGTCAGAGGCGATGAAAACATTGATCTCCTGAGTAAAGTTAACCGAATCTGGGTGATTCTTCTGCATGTAACTTCCGACTTCTGTCCAGGCCGCTTCGTCTTTTGCCTTTACGGAGTCTGCCTCCGTCATTAGCTCCCTGGCTACCCTCTTTGCTTCCTCACGAACAGCGGCGCGCAACTTAGGCGCGGTAGCTTCATCGATGAGGCCGCCTTCCTGAACAATTTCATTGACAACAACATCAAGATCCGTCTCTAGTTGTGCCACTGGTGCAGGCGCGGTAGTGACTGGGGTGGGAGTCGACAAAGTTGTTCGCGTCTCTAGTTCACGGATTCGCTGTTGTAGCGCATCACGTTCAGAGAACGCCTGCTTTGCCATCGTAACAGCGTGTCCCACACCCCTAACGGCGTCTGCTTCGGTCTTGTACTTACCGATAATCAGGCCGTTTGGATCACGAAGGGCTTCCCAGTCAATTCGTCCCTCGGGGCTGGCTGTTACGGGGTCCGGAGTTACTGCTGGAGCCGCTGCCACCGGGTTGTCCGGTGTAGTGGTCTCAGGCTTATGGGTGTCCGGGGCGACCGTCGATGCCGGGTTGTCCGGTACCTGCGGCTCGCTTGGGGTACCAGTCTCACTCCAGCCGATTTTATCCATGGCTTGGATGACATCTGGTTCCACGATTGATTCCAAAATACTCTGGTGTAGTGCTTGTTCTAGTTGATTAGCAGTTCGGGCGTCATTCATAATGGTTTCCTTCTGAGGTTGTCTCGAAAAGGAGGGTACTATAATCCCCCATGATCGCTTGTTTTTGGTTTATGGTTCTTGGGCCACGCTTCAATTCACTTAGAAATCTTCTTCAGGTGCGAGAAAATCCTCCTCTGGTGTCGCCACCCCTGTCATCGGTCTAATTCTCCCCTCTTCTCTCAATCTCTCGTATTGCTGTTCCCCGGTAAGTTCCTGCTGTGACCGGGCCAACATTTCAATACTAGTTTCTTCGATCAATCGTTCGAAGAGAGCCAGGAGGCCGTCGATTGTGACAATTCCCCCGCGAATAAAATCATCAGGATACCCTTCTTGTCGACCCTTCGAGGGGTCGAGAAGTTTTGTATTGAGGCCATTTCTGATCGCCACTAGGTATGGTTTGAAAACATCACTATAACTAGGGGAGTTGAGGACGAATTGTAGGTGACCAAGTTTATAGTCATCTAGATTAGAGACATCGAAAATATCCGAAAATTGGGCCATTAGGAGCCTTTCTTATGTTGGAGGAAGGGTATCCTCTAGTGATCCTGCTGGGACACCTTGGGCACCCGGCAGTGGAAGAGGACCCGAACCCTGGACAATCTGCCCCGAGGTAGGAATATTCTGCGTTCCCGGACCCTGGGGAGCACCCATTGCACCTTGTGCCCCCTGTGCTTGGGCCATCAGCATGGGATTCTGCTGGAAAATTTCGTCGATATTCTCGACTTCAAATTCGCGGAAGATGCCGCGGAAGAAGTTAACAGCGTTAATCTGGCCCATGGCGTACTGACCAATTGGGGAAGCCATTGCCTGGAGCAATTGAAGGAGTCTCTCTTGCTTCATTCCCTTTGACAATCCACTCGTAGCACCAACCGCCCTCGCGGCGTAGTTTGGCACTAGATCGTAGTCTGTCAGAATTTCCCGGGAAGTTGGTACCGGCATCCCTGTGACTGGATCAATTACGGCCCCAGTTCCGAGGATTAAGATCTCGGCGGGGGTAGAGAGGAACTGCTTGTCGAGAGAGACGAACATATTCGCCATCTTCTCTAGGCACATTTCCTCGTAAATACGCGACTCTAGGAGCAGGCGTGTTCCGGCTGCTTCTCGTCGTCCAATGAATTCTCGGGCGGTCTGGCGAGAGTCACCAGAGAGTCCTTGCACAGCGTCATCCACGATGCCTGTTCCCATCTGGAGGAATTCTCGGACTTGGGCGATTTTCGAGTCCGCGACTGTGAGGCCGGAAAGATCAGTTTTCATTGGGGAAACTGCATTTTCTGGTGGTCCATCGGTTGCGATCCAACGCCCCGGTCGAGCATATAGGTTCCTAGTCGTGATATTAGCACCACGGTCGTAG
>Ga0299915_10002821_pt1 | contig 12635 bp, 12 predicted proteins | sample RVTome_13_FD_200263 | JGI IMG/M metagenome (GOLD analysis project Ga0299915, IMG submission 200263) | Soil microbial communities from uranium-contaminated site in the Upper Colorado River Basin, Wyoming, United States - RVT92D227 (version 2) ...
TGTTTCGCTTCGGTCATCAGAACCCTCTCTTGGAAATGCATCCCGCGCAAGTCAGCCACAATGCCGAATTAATCGGCAGGATCGATAATTTCGTAGCCATCAATTCCGCGTTGGAGATTGACCTCACCGGACAGATCAACGCCGAATCATTGAACGGCATCCAACTCAGCGGGGTGGGCGGCCAATTCGATTTCGTGGAAGGAGCTTACTTTTCCCGGGGGGGGAAATCCATTACCGCCATGATCTCATCAACCGGTAAGGGAAAGGTTTCCCGCATCGTACCCCGGTTGCCCAGCGGGGCTGCGGTCACTATACCCCGCTTCATGACGGACATCGTGGTAACCGAATACGGAATAGCTGAACTTCGCGGCAAATCTTTCTCCCAGCGGGCGGAAGCTCTTCTTGCCATCGCCCATCCGGATTTTCGGAAGGAGCTCTGGGAAGCGTTAAGCAAGAAGAAATGATTTTTGCTTGTAGATTGAATCCTCTGTCTTGGTTAGGCCAAGAGCGGCGGGATGAGAAAATAGCGAGGGAAAATCATGACGCTGTCATTCATGAGAAACAAGGTAGTCCAAGTAGAACCCTATTCAGAGAACACTTTAGCCGTTTCCTGGCGGCTGGTAGACAACCTCACGGAGGCTGAAATTCAGATAAAAGTCCGACTTCCAGATTTGGAAATCATTGCAGCCCAGGCCCGAACGGTGCGCTCTCCTCACCCGGAATGTTCATCGGCTCCAGAGTTGATCCAGAAGGTTGTGGGCGTCCGGGTAGGACCTGGCTTGCGCAAGATCGTCCAGGACCTCATGGGTGGAATTTCGGGATGTTCTGAATTCGCCGAAGGGGTGTTAGAATGTTGTAACGCCGTAATCCTTCACTTCACCGTTCCCCAAATCCAAGAGAATGCCAAAGGAACCGAAGAAGAAAGGCTAAAAAAATATCAGGCCATGTTAAAATTTAACCCCCGGCTTGTGCGCAGCTGCGTTGCTTTTGCTGACGACAGCCCCCTGCTGCAGGGATTAAATACGCAATAATTTTGCCACAGAGGCCACAGCTTGGCAAAGCCGCAACCAAAAAAACTTTAGCCACAGAGGGCACAGAGATATAAAGAAAGACCTTAAAAAAGACAATTTAGGACACAGATAACCACAGATAAAAATAGATAAAATTAAAAATTCTTAATAAAGTTTTTTATCTGGGTTTATTTGCGTTCATCCGTGTTCTAAGTTTTTTTGTTCCAAAGATTTTGGCTATAGCTCTGTGATCTCTGTGCCCTCTGTGGCTAAAAGGAGAATAAACGAATGATTACTTTCAGTCGAACTTTGCTGGTAGGGGCTGAATTTTTAAATGATACGACTTTACGGTTTTTCGGGACTCTCGAAGATCACATCTACGCCATGGAAATCCAAATGGATGTGCGCGTGGGGGACGGAGTGATTGCAGCCATCCAGGGCCGAATGAAGCGCTATACCACCCCGGTATGCCCCAAGGCCGTAGATGTTCTTCAGCAAGCCGTGGGGATATCCCTGCGGGAAGAAGGCTGGATCTCCAGAGTGAATCGGGAAGTAGGGCGTAAAGGTTGCCAGCATTTCGGCGAGATCCTTATCGAGTGTGGCCGTTGTTTGGATTCGGCCCGTTTAACTCAAGCCCTGGGAGAGAAATTAAAAGCCAACCCTTCCGCCCCTTCCGTCCCCATTGCCCGCTCCTGGGTAGAGGAACATGCGGAGGTCCAGGGTTTTTGCCTGGCCCGGCCTGGAGAGAAGAACAGCCATGCGCGTTGATCTGCATATCCACACCCGGCCGCGTTCTTCGTGCAGTGCCATCGCCCCAGTCGATCTTATTCGGGAAGCGGGTCGGTTAGGTTTGGATGCTGTCTGTCTAACTGAACACCAGAACCGGTGGAATGCTCAAGCTATCGAAGAACTGGCCAGAGAAACAAGCATCCGGATCTTCCAGGGAAATGAGATTACCACCAACCAAGGGGATATTTTGGTTTTTGGTTACCCTGAGGAGGTAAAGGGAGTTGTTACCATCCAGGATCTTCGGCGGGCCGTAAGGGGGGCGGGAGGGTTAATGATTGCGGCCCATCCTTTCCGGGGGTTTCTTCTCTTTGGCATCACCCAGCTGCAAATGAATGTGGAACAGGCTTGCCAGCGGTCCGTTTTTCGCTACGTGGACGGGGTGGAGATCCTCAACTGCAAGGTTACGGACCCGGAAAACCAAATGGCCCGCCAGGTGGCCGAACGGCTGGGTCTTTTGGGCGTGGCCGGGAGCGATGCGCACCGGATCGATGAAATCGGCCGATGCGTAACCATTTTTCAGAAGGAAATCCGCAACGAGCAAGAGCTGGTCGAAGAGCTCCGGGCCGGGAGATTTCGTACGGAGCTCCGGAATTAATCAACGGGAGGGGCGATGAAAACAAACCGCGACTGGGAGAAGCTGGTTCGCCGGATGGAACTCTTGATGAGGTTAAAATCTTTCCCCGTTGCCTTTAAGCTTCTGGAGAAGCAAGAAGCCCTGGCCGATATCCCTTTCATGCGCAGAATGACCCATAAAGTGACCCTCTGCCAGCTCATCACGATCGTCAGGACTTTTGACTGGACGGTCGGAGCAGACCTCAACGATTTCCTCTCCCCCATGTGCCCTTCGATCATCGGACTCACCGACTTGCCAGAGGTCTTTAAGGATGGAACCTTCCGGTCTATCGTCTGGACCAAGAGCCGCAAGGACGGCCAAAAATACGAAAGTTCCATCCCCCGCCTGCCCACTGGCCATTACCAGGCGGTCGCTATGGCTCCTCTGGCCTACAACCCTTTTGACCCCGACCTCGTCTTGATCTACGCCAATCCCGCTCAGATGATGCTCCTTATTAACTCTCTCCAGTTTGAGGATTATGAAGTCATGGAATTTTACTGCGTGGGGGAATCTTCCTGTTCCGACGCCATTGCCAGATGTTACCTCGAGGGGAAACCTTTTTTATCTATCCCCTGTTATGGGGAGCGGCGTTACGGCCATGCTCAGGATGATGAATTAATCATGGCTCTCCCCGCAGGGATGATGGATAAAGCCCTAAAGGGTATGGAAGCCCTGTACAAGAGGGGGGTTCGGTACCCGATCAGCTATGCCGGCGCTGAACTGGATCTAACCTATGCTTTTCCAATGTCTTACTCCGGGCTGCAACAATTGGAAGAAGTCCGGGGAAAGGACAACCGCATCCTGTTGGGCGTGACGGGGGGAATCGCCAGCGGCAAAACCACAGTGGCCCGGATGCTGGAAGATCTGGGGGCTCCGATCATCGATTTCGATCTGCTCAGCCGGGTAGTAGTGGAGCCGAATAAGCCGGCCTGGAAAGAAATCGTGGCTTATTTTGGAGAACAGGTTCTGCTGGAAGACAAGACCCTGGACCGAAAAAAGATATCCCAGATCGTTTTCCATGAACCGGAAAAACGAAAAAAACTGGAAAGCTTCATCCACCCCAGGGTTTACCATGAATTTGCCCGGCTGGTTAAAGAATTCACGGCCAAAGATCCCAATGCCATCATCCAGGGAGTCGTTCCCCTCCTACTCGAAGCCAATTTGCAGCATCTCTTCCATAAAATCCTGCTGGTGTACATTCCGCAAGAGATGCAGGCCGAACGCTTGATGAAACGCGACCGGATCTCCCGGGAAATGGCTACTAATATTCTCAACGCCCAATTGCCCATCGAGGAGAAAAAAGGTTATGCCGATTTTATCGTGGACAATTCCGGAACTTTACAGGAAACGAAAAGACAGGTGAAAGAGGTTTGGAAGAAACTGAAACAGATGCAAAAAGAAAGGCGCTAAGCGTAAGGTAAAAAAACCAAAGTTTCAGGTTTCTAAGGAAAACTGGGAACTTCGTTAACCAGCCGTGAATTCACGCTCCTGATTATCCCCTACGTTACGAAGGCCTTTAATTTGTTGAATGAGATTATTGATTTTCAGGTTATAGTTCCGTCGTTCAAAAGATTTACTGATGATGGAGATAATATCCGCAACGTTGAAAGGTTTGGAGATGAAATCACCTGCTCCATAGCGGATAACTTCCTGGGCATTTTTCAAGGTTCCGTAACCAGTAATAATGATGACTTCAACGTCGCTTCTGATTTTTTTGATCTCTTTCAGGACATCAATCCCCGAAAGCCCGGGCATATTCAGATCGAGGGTGACAAGGTCAATATTTTCTTTTTGGATTAACGCGAGCGCTTCCTTCCCATTGGCAGCCGTATAGATTTTGTAAACGGGCTTAAGAATCATCCGCAAAGATTCGCGTGGACCCGCTTCGTCATCTACAATCAATATTGATCCCTGCTGTGCCATTTTAAAAACTCCTTAGGAGGTTTCTTTTTCGTTAACTAAACTTATGAGTCAATTTTCTAACTGCAAATCTTATGCCCTTGAAGGCGCGCGTTCCCCAAACTTTTTAAGTATTGGAATATTATGAACGATTTTAATTGAGGAAGGAGTAAGCTAATCTTTTCGGGGGGTTTTATTTGGGGGTCTCAGGCCAAAACCGTCAATTTTATAACATTCAGTGTTAGATTATTGAAGGGGTGATAGGCATCAATCCTAAGGAGAAGATTCGCAATTCCCGAGGAATCGAATCCCTTGAGGGCTAATAAAATGGAGGTCGTAGATCATGCCCAATCATGTACACCACGCCCATCTGTTTGCCTCAAATCTTGACGCCAGTCTAAAGTTTTATCAGGAAATGTTCGGGGCAGAAATATTGGCCGATCTGGATATGGCCGGGGCCAGGAATGTATTTCTGGCCATAGGCCAAGGCCGTCTTCATTTTTATGATCAACCGCCGAGAGACGAAGGAAGGGGAGCCATTCATCATATCGGCATTCAGACTGACAATCTGGAAGCGCTCGTGGCCCATATGAAATCCAAAAGTGTTTTCTTTAGTAAAGAGATTGCTGATTTTGGGTTTTGGAAATATGTCATGGCCCCTGCCCCGGATAACGTTCTCCTGGAGTTGTTCCAGCTCGTTCCCGAAAAACTCCCCGCAGGAGATTTAAAAAATTTGGAGAAAATTTCCGTAATCAAAACCAGGAGTCGTTGACGGATTCTTCTTTAGGAGCGTGAATCTACTTTTTCCATTCATTTCTTATTGATTCACCTTTTTAAATTTAGTACACTTCTGTGGTAAGGATCTTTACCTCCCCCCTGGGAAGGGCAGGTTTTTTTCTATTTTGCGGTACGGCAGAGCCAAGCAGAAAATGATGGGGCGGGCAGGAAAAATTTCCATAGAAGCTTTCAAGGATGTTTTACGCGATCACTTTAATTATCCCGACTCTATCTGCCGCCATCCCGATAAACGGGACCCGGAGCTGGAACATGTGCAAACCGTGGCCTCCATCATCATGAACCTTACAACGAAAGAGGTATATATTACCCACGGCCCGCCGTGTGAGAGTGAATATCAACCGTTGAAATTCAAAACGATATAATTGCCAAAGCAATTGCTGTAAAATTACTTATAAAGAACAAAAAGGAGCAAGTAAATTATGAAAAGCCAAAGACACCGTAGCCTTTTGTTTACTATGATGGGAATCGTTCTGTTTCTCTATGCGCTTCCTGCGATGGCCGCCGAGTTCCCCGCCAAGCCGGTCACCCTTATCGTCCCCTGGGCCCCCGGCGGTTCCACGGATGTTTGCATGCGAGTTCTGGCTGAGGCTACGAGCAAATATCTCGGCCAACCCGTGGTCATCGAGAACAAGCCCGGCGGGGGCGGCACCGTGGGGGGGGCGACCATGGCCGCCACGTCCAAACCCGACGGCTACACCGTAGCCCAGATTCCCATCACCATCTTCCGTTATCCATACATGATGAAGGTGAGCTGGGACCCGCTGAAGGATTTCACCTATATCATCCACCTGACGGGATATACCTTCGGCGTGGTGGTAAAAACGGATGCTCCCTGGAAGACCTGGAATGATTTTGTCGCTTACGCCAAAGCCAACCCCAACAAGGTGACTTACGCCACCCCCGGAGCGGGGACTTCCCTGCATATCACCATGGAAACGTTCGCGATGCGCCAGGGGATTAAATGGATTCAGGTGCCGATGAAGGGCGGAGGAGAAACGACCCCGGCCGTTCTGGGGGGCCATGTTTCGGCAACGGCCGATTCCACGGGGTGGGCGCCGCAGGTGGACGCCGGCCAGCTGCGCCTCTTAGTCACCTGGGGGAATCAGCGGACCAAAAAGTGGCCCAACGTACCCACTTTGAAAGAACTGGGGTATGGCATCGTTTCTAACTCTCCTTTTGGCATCGCCGGACCCAAAGGCATGGACCCCAAAGTAGTTAAAGCCCTCCATGATGCCTTCAAAAAAGGAATGGAAGACCCGGCCTTCCAGAAAATTCTGGATAATTTTGACATGGAGCCTTTTTATAAAAATACCGAGGACTACGTAAAATTTGTAAAGGAACTGTGCGAAGAAGAAAGATTGATTGTAGATAAATTAGGCCTGAAGAAAAAATAAATAAAGGAAGGAAGCTGCGCATGATTGAAGAAGTGTTCCCCAATATTTTCAGGACGGGGATCCCTCTCCCCGGGAGTCCCCTGAAAGCCATTAATTCCTATTTGATCCGGGGGGGAGACCGGTTTCTGATGGTGGATACCGGAATGAACCGGGTGGAATGCATGGAGGCGATGCAGTCCTCCTTGAAAGAACTCCAAGTGAATTTGAAGCATACAGATTTTTTTATAACCCACATCCATGCGGATCACCTGGGCCTTGTCTCGGAATTGGTACAGGATTCATCGAAGATCTATTTCAACTATCCAGATACCGAGATCATCAATGATCCGAACCACTGGGAAGGAATAGCGGTTTCTGCCATTAAGAACGGCTTCCCGGAATCTGATGTTCAGGCTGCCATCTCGAAACACCCCGGCCGCAGATATCAACTGCGGCGACCCCTCAATTTTACCCTCCTGCGGGAAGGGGATCGTCTTCAAATAGGAGAATACTCCTTCCTGTGTGTTGAAACTCCTGGCCATACGCGGGGCCATATGTGCCTTTATGAGTCGCGGACCAAAATCTTCTTCTCCGGAGACCACATCCTCAACAACATCACTCCCAATATTGCCCTTTGGTCTGAAAAAGGCGACCCGCTGCAGCAGTACCTGAAAAGCCTGGATAAAATCGATAGCTATGATATCGAGCGGGTGCTACCGGGCCACCGCAACCCCTTCAACCATCACCGGCGGAGAATTGCCGAATTGAAGAGGCACCACGAGGTAAGGAACGAAGAGGTGGTTTCCATCTTGCAAAAGGGCAAACAGAGCGCCTATCAGGTAGCCTCGCAAATGACCTGGGATATCGACTGTGATCGTTGGGAAGACTTCCCTCTTCCCCAGCAATGGTTTGCCGGTGGGGAGGCGTTGGCTCATTTACAATATCTCCAGGGGGAAGGGCGGGTAAAAAAAGAAATCTATGAGGGAAAAGTGCTATTTTCCCTGGCGTGATGAATTTTGATGGGGATTTCGTTTGGTCCGGGGCTTCGTTTCCTTCATTTCTCCATGGTTCAATGATAGAGTCTTCGACCAGGATTACGAACCTGCCGCTAAATTCCCCCAAAACATTTTCCGGGTTGTGGTAAAATTATAATACCTTTAACAACTTCCTTGAGAAAGGATGGGCCATGTCCGCACGCGAATATGTTTTTACCTACGGGAAAGGCACGGTTCGTTTTAACTTGGATTCAGCATGGGTCGCCAGCGAATTAAGCATCCAAGACTATCCACCAATAGAGAATCCTCTGGTAGCCATCCGGGAAGCCATCCGCAACCCCATTCAATCTAAACCGCTTAAGGAAATCGTGGAGCCGGGGCAAAAGGTTGCTTTTCTGGTCAATGATTCCACGCGAGTGGCCAATAGTCACGTTTTTATGCCTATTTTACTTGACGAATTGAACTCGGTGGGGATTCCCGACAAGGATATGTTTATCATTTTTGCGGTGGGAGCCCACCGGGAATTGAATGAACAGGAGATGGCCTCGTTGGTTGGGCCGGATATAACCAGGCGGGTAGAGATGTTCAACAGCAACGCCAAGGATCCGACCCAATTTCAATACTTGGGAACGACCTCCCGGGGAAATGAGATCTATTTTCATAAGCGAGCGGTTGAGGCCAACCATGTAGTCTGTACAGGCAGTATCGTTTACCATTTTTTTGCCGGGTTTGGCGGGGGCCGCAAGGCCTTGTTACCGGGAGTGGCAGCTTACGATACCATTTGCCGCAATCATGCCCTGATGCTGGAGCCAGGAGCCGGCCTGGGAAAGCTCAGCGGGAACCCCGTTTATGAAGACCAAATTGAAGGAACTGAAATGTTGAGGCCCTCATTTCTGTTGAATGTCGTACTCAACGAAAAGAAAGATTTTTTAAAAATTTTCGCGGGGGATTATATTCAAGCCCACCTACAAGGATGCGAGTTTGTGGAGCAAATTTATGGTACGGAAATCCCCCAGCCCGCCGACCTGGTTATCGCCAGCTGCGGGGGCTATCCTAAAGATATTAATGTTTACCAACTTCAAAAGACGATGGATAATGCCTGGCTGGCGGTTCGGGAAGGCGGGGTGGTGATTATCCTGGGAGAGTGCTGCGAAGGCGTCGGTTCGGAAGAATACCTGCAGTGGATGAAAGAATATAAGACTCCGGAACGGATCGAAGAGAAGATCAGGTCTGATTTTGTCGTCGGTGGACATAAGGCCTACGCTGTTACCCGACTGATGAAAAAAGCCCAATTTATCCTCATTTCCGGGTTAGAACCGGCGCTGGCCCGTACCTTATTGTTCACTCCAGCGAAGAATATGAACGAAGCCCTGGCGATGGCATGGGATAAAGCAGGACCACATCCCCGGGTCATTCTGATGCCCCAAGGGAGTCTAACTGTTCCCATATGGAAAAAAATTAAGAGTTCGGAGTTCTGAGTCAGGGGTCAGGAGTAAGAAGTTCGGAGTTCGGAGTCAGAAGCCAGAATTCGGGAAAAGGAATTACTGACACTGACACTCACACTAACCCTGTTCTCATAAAGTATGCCGACAATTCTGTTGCCAAGACGATTAACTTACCCAGCGCAGCGACGGTGGAGGATGTCCGCAAGATCTATTTACTGGCCTATAAATTGAAATGTAAGGGGATCACAATCTATCGCTATGGAAGTAAAGAAGACCAGTGCTTTCTTTAAGAAACCAGGAAAAAGACCAGCCTGCCTTCCCCAATGATTTGATTTTCGTTGGCTCCGATTATTCCGGGGGATGTGCCTCTAATACCTGTCTTTTTTGATCGAAACCGTTAAAGACGGGAACCTCTCCGTTTAAAGAAACCCGTAAGTGACCTCCTCGATTACGAAACCAGCCCCTTCCTTGAAGGGCACGGAGCTGATGTCTATCCGGCGATTCGCTGGGTTGATGTCCTTGATTTAAATTTCCGGGGACTGTTGCGGTGTTCCGCGGCATCTTTTACCACTGGCCGGGCAATAGCCAATTTCTTTCCAATGGGACAATTGCGGCAGAGGGAAAGACCCTTTTTATAGGCATAATTAAAGACATCCCCTTTCATAAGGTCATCAAAATCCTCCCTTTGCCCTATCTCATAACGTTTGGAACAGGACTGCTTTGAAATCATCAATTGCCCGGGTTGGTAGGGACAACAGATCATTTCCTGCCGATTTTCTGCCAGCCATTTTTTAACTCCCCGCTCCTTGTAGCTCATACCACCCTCCTTCTGAGAAGGAACTTACCCCTTCGCTTTTCCCTGATGCCGGCTTGTCCATTACCTTTTCCACCGGATTGGGGATGAGCTGCCTGTCTTGAATTTGTTTTTTAAGTTTTTTCCGCTGGTACAAATAAATTTAATAGGACGCAGATTTACGCAGATAACCGCAGAAACAAAAAAGACGCTATGCGCATAGCGCTAAGCGCTAAGCGACTTTCTGTGTACATCCGTGTCCAAAAAGGAATTTCCTATACCATCAAGCTATTAATGAATCATAAGTAATCAATTGCAGAAGATAAATGGGGTGAATACGGTATTTTATCCGTCGCCAGGCTGTATTTTAGGCCGGCGGGTTGGTTACAGAAGGGCGAAATAAAGTAATCGTTGGAAGAGGTCCATAATCAGATGATTTTATCTAACGAGCAATCCTCTAACCCATGGGCTTGAGCGACGGCGCAATAGGTAATCTTTCCCTCCAGTACATTGACTCCTTTGGCTAACGCCGGATCCTCGCGGACAGCCTTCTGCCAACCTTTATTGGCCAATGCTTCCACGTAACTCAAGGTGGCGTTGGTAAGAGCAACCGTCGCCGTACGCGGAACGGCTCCAGGAATGTTCGCTACGGCGTAATGCACCACTCCATATTTCAGGTAGGTCGGGTTATCGTGGGTAGTTGGATGATCAATTGTTTCCACACATCCGCCCTGATCGATGGCTACATCGACGATCACGCTTCCTGGCATCATGGCCCGCACCATTTCTTCCGTAACCAAGTGGGGAGCTAAGGCACCAGGAATCAGGACCGCTCCGATCAATAAATCGGCTTGCGCCGTCGCTTCCGCTATATTGTAACGGTTGGATGCCAGAGACTCGATCCGGCCGAAAAACAAATCATCGAGATATCGCAATCGATCCAGGTTTTTATCAATTACCGTAACCCGGGCCCCCAGGCCAATGGCTCTTTTTAGGGCATTGGTTCCCACCACTCCTCCCCCCATAATGACCACTGATCCGGGGTGTACACCAGCCACACCTCCCAGCAGTACTCCCCTGCCTTTTTGGGGTTTTTCTAAAAAAGTCATTCCAGCCTGAACAGACATGCGCCCGGCGATTTCACTCATCGGAGTTAAAAGGGGCAAGCTGCCGTTCGGCAACTCCACGGTCTCATAGGCAATGGCCACAACTTTCTTTTCCATGAGGGCCAAGGTCAAGCTTTTTTCAGCCGCCAGGTGCAAAAAGGTGAAAAGAACCAAACCGGGGCGAAAAAATTTGTATTCGCCCGGCAGAGGCTCTTTCACTTTGACGATCATCTCGGCTTGATTCCATACGGCTTCAGCTGAATCAGCGATCTTGGCGCCGGCTGCCTGGTAGATCGCCTTGAAAAAACCGCTGCCCTGACCCGCTTGATCCTCGAGGATTACACTGTGGCCAGCCCGGACCAGGGCGTCTACCCCGGCGGGGGTAAGGGCCACTCGGTATTCCTGAGTCTTAATTTCCCTCGGTACGCCAATGATCATGTTTTCTCCTCCCTATTGCAGCTTCACCAGTGATCAATAGTGACCGGTCATCCCCACCCCAACCTGGAACCAATTGATTATCTCCCTGTGACGATTCCGAATTTGTTCTACCGCTCAGAGTGTAACAAGCCAGGAGTAGGGAGTCAACAGGCGACTTCATGCCTGACGCCGGGATCTTGTCTTATCGAAAATCGGGTAGAAATTTCTCCATCCTAACCTCCTTGCACTTTTCCCCCTTCTCTACCTCAGGAGGTAGGGAATCTCCACGTAAAGGGCTTTTTCCGGACATTCGATCTCACAGGGCAGGCAGAACCAGCAAGTGCGCAGCCCGAACGGCATGCCGCAATTCAAACAGCGCTCCGCTTCCGCAATCGCCGCTTCTTGGGAATATCCTTTGGCCACTTCCTGAAATCCCTTCCTTTGAGATCCCGGCAGGGTTGGCATGGCTACCCGCGACCGAGTTTGGGCCCGGGAAAGGTCGGGTTCAAACTGCAACTCATAAGGGGTTACATTTCCCCGGCCATAATGTAAATCCTCGCCTTGCAGGAGGCGCTGAATGGATATAGCTGCCTCTTTCCCGTGAGCCATGGCTTCTACAATGGTTTTGGGGCCCTGGATAAAGTCACCCGCTGAGAACACTTTGGAATTCGGCGTTTGCAAGGTAATGGGATGGCAGCGCATGCCCGATGGCCCATGCCAGGAAGGTTCTACCAACTCCAACTCGGTCTTCTGCCCGATGGCCAGAATGACCGTATCGGCAGGTAAATCCATGGTGGTCTTTTCATCGTAGCTGGGACAAAAAATTCCTCGAGAGTCACACATGGCCACGCATTTTTTGAAGCTGACGCCGGCTACTTTTTCCCCCTCCAGCCGAAACCTCTGCGGGCCCCACCCATTCTGAATATTGACCCCCTCTTCTTCCGCTTCGGCAATACTCCAGGAAAAAGCTGGCATCTCCTCCCTTTTCTCCAGGCTCACTAAATGTACTTTTTTTGCTCCCAGACGTAAAGCCGTCTGGGCGGTATCTGCCGCAGCATTGCCCCCTCCAATAACCACAACCCTGGCACCCAACTGGGGAGGTTTCTTCTGCCGCACCTTCTTCATGAATTGCAAAACCGGAAGAATTCCCTGGGCGTCCTCTCCGGGAATTTCCAGGCGGGTTTGACCATAGGCTCCAAGGGCCAGAAGAACGGCGTCATACTCTTGCTCTACTTTTTCCAGTTCCAGGTCTTGACCCAAAGTTCGGTTCCCTACGAATTCCACACCCATGCCCTCAAGGAAAGTAAGCTCTCTATCTAAAACTTTCTGAGGAAGGCGGAATTCCGGTATGGCCCAGCGCATCAAACCCCCGGGGGCAGATTCTTTATCGTACAGGG
>Ga0299915_10002822_pt1 | contig 12631 bp, 19 predicted proteins | sample RVTome_13_FD_200263 | JGI IMG/M metagenome (GOLD analysis project Ga0299915, IMG submission 200263) | Soil microbial communities from uranium-contaminated site in the Upper Colorado River Basin, Wyoming, United States - RVT92D227 (version 2) ...
TGGAAGAAGACTCCGCCCCACACCCACAGAGGAGGTTGAGATGAAGATAGCAGTGGCAGCAAGCGGCAATACTCTGGACGCCCAGGTTGACCCCCGGTTCGGGCGGTGCGCTTGGTTCGTCATCGTGGATTCTGACACGATGGCCTTCGAGGCGGTGCAGAATCCGGGCGCGATGGCGGGAGGTGGCGCCGGTATCCAGGCAGCGCAGGCCGTCGCCAGCAAGGGTGCCCAGGTGGTGGTGGCCGGCAATATGGGGCCGAATGCCCACCAGGCCCTCACCGCGGCCGGCATACAGATCCTGCCCTTCATGGGCGGCACCGTGCGCCAGGCGGTCGAGGCCATCAAGGCCGGGAAACTGACTGCGGCGAGCGCGCCGACGGTTCCCCTGCACTTTGGCCTGGGCGGCGCTGCTGGCGCTCCGCAGGCCGACCCCGGAGGCACTCCTGGCACTCCTCAGGCTGGCTCTGGCCGTGGTGCAAGCTTCGGAGGAGGCATTAGAGGCGGTGGCATGGGCGGCGGCGGACGCGGGCGAGGTCGAGGCTTCCGCGGCGGGCGTTAGACAGCACGACATGGTTATCGCGGTAGCCAGTGGCAAGGGTGGGACAGGCAAGACTACAGTGGCGGTGGGGTTCGCAATCGTCACCGGTCGCTGTCAGTTGCTTGACTGTGATGTGGAGGAGCCGAACGCGCATCTCTTCTTGCACCCGACGCTGACAAGCAGCGAGAAAGTAACGTTGCCGGTGCCGGAAGTGAATCGCGAGCGTTGCAGTCTCCGCGGCCGCTGCGCCGAGGCCTGCCAGTTTCATGCCATCGCGGTGATGGGCAAGTCCGCCGAAGGCCGATCCGCCTCGGGCGGACAGGTCTTGGTCTTCCCCGAGCTCTGTCATGGCTGCGGGGCGTGCACTCTCGCCTGTCCTGAGGAAGCGATCCGAGAGGTGCCCCGTCAGGTCGGAGTGGTGGAGTCGGGCAAGGCCGGGAAGATTGAGTTCGTCCACGGCCGGCTGAATGTGGGTGAGCCGATGGCCACTCCGGTTGTCCGGGCAGTGAAAGCACACCTCGATCGTCGCCGGCTTACCATTATTGATGCGGCGCCTGGCACCGCCTGCCCTGTTGTGGAAGCGGTGAAAGGCAGCGACTTCTGCTTGCTGGTGACCGAGCCGACTCCCTTCGGACTGAGCGACCTGCGCCTGGCGGTCGAGGTGATGGGGAAGCTCCGACTCCCCTGTGGAGTAGTGATCAACCGAGCGGGAGAGGGAGACCAGCAAATCGAGCAGTTCTGCGAGAGCAAGGGGCTGTCGCTTCTGGGTCGCATCCCCTTTTCCCGCGCTGTTGCTGAGGCCTATGCGCGGGGTCAGCACCCGGTCTACGTGCTGCCCGAACTCGGCCGCTGCCTCGAGGAAGTTCTTGAGCGAACCCTCAACTGTGCACAACGGGGGCTGTGATGAAGGAACTGGTGGTCATCAGCGGCAAGGGTGGCACCGGAAAGACGACGCTTCTGGGTTCGTTCGCGGCACTGGCAGGCCGCAGCGTCCTCGCCGACTGCGACGTGGACGCGCCCGATCTCTACCTGCTGCTTCATCCGGATATTCGCTTTGCCCAGGAGTTCCGGGCCGGGCAAATGGCGGTGATTGACGCGGACCGCTGCACCCGCTGCGGGCGCTGCCGCGAGGTCTGCCGCTTCGAAGCGATCACATCTGACTTCATGGTCATAGCCCTCAACTGCGAGGGCTGCGGGGCTTGCAGGGTGGTCTGTCCAGCCGAGGCTGTCGAACTTCAGGAAAGGGTGGCGGGGGACTGGTTCCAGGGCCAGACGAAGTATGGGCCGATGGTCTATGCTCGACTTCGGCCCGCCGAGGAGAACTCGGGCAAACTGGTTGCCCTCGTTCGCAAAGAGGCGCGCGCTTGGGCGGAGCGAGAGGGGATCGGCCTGTTGCTCACCGACGGTCCGCCGGGCATCGGCTGCCCGGTGATCGCCTCCGTGGGCAACGCCGACCTGGCGTTAATCGTGACCGAGCCAACCCCGGCCGGCCTGCACGACTTCGAACGCGCGCTGGCCTTGTGCCGTCACTTCGGGGTGCCGGCGATGGTGTGCGTGAACAAGTTCGATCTGAACTCCGGCCTGGAAAAGCGTGTTCATGACTTCTGCGCCGAGTCCCAGACCGCGGTGACGGAAAGCATTCCTTTTGACGAATCCGTGCCGAGAGCAATTCGACAGGGCCTGCCGCTGGTCGAGTTCGACCTCGGCCCAGCGAGTCGTGCAGCCACCGCGGTGTGGGGACAGGTGAGAAGCTGCTTGATAGGAGGATAGGAGAAGAAGCCGGCTTGCGGACTGCGCGCCAGACTCGCAGCCGCTCTTGACAAAAGCAAAGGAGGAGAACCAAATGCCGGATTTCGCCAACCCGTTTGCCGGAAATGTTGCCCGCCACATGACGAAGGAGGAGTTGATCAGGGCGCTACGGCTTGACATCGCTGCGGAGCAGGAAGCCGTGCACATGTACACCGCGCAGGCGGAAGCAAGCGATGATCCTCTGGCGAAGGCGGTTCTGTTGGAGATCGCCGATGAAGAGCGCCAGCACACAGGCGAGCTGATGGAACTCCTCCGTCGGCTGGCTCCGGAGGAGGCGAAGTTCCTTGAAGATGGCCGCAAAGAGGTGGAGGAAACCGCCGCGCGCCTGGCCTCGTCTGCCGAGCGGTAAGGGACTGCTGTCGCCACCTGCCCGGCAACAGGCTGGCCACGCGTTCTGATCCTGAGGTGGAAATGAACCCACTCGCCTGGAGCTTGCTGGCAACCGCGCTGATCGGCGCCATGTCCCTCAGCGGCCTGCCGCTCGTCTATCTCAGTCTTCGCAGAAGGCAGGCTCTGGTCGGCGTTCTCGTGGCGTTGGCCGCAGGGGCACTCTTGGGAGGTGCCTTGCTTCACATGCTTCCCGAGGCCTCGGAGGGTATCGGGGCCTTGGGTGCCGGGTGGAGGGCGCTGCTCGGATTCTCGCTTTTCTTCTTTATCGAGCGGGCGCTCCGCTGGAGCCACTGCCACAAGCATGGTTGTGAGGTCCACCCGGTGGCCTACCTCAATCTACTGGGCGACGGCGTCCACAACCTCTTCGACGGGATAGTGATCGCTGCTGCTTTCCTGGCTGGCGTGGGCCCCGGTCTGATTGTAAGTTTCCTCGTGCTCGCACACGAGATTCCGCAGGAGATTGGTGACCTCGCAGTGCTGGTCCACGCGGGTCTGCGCCTCCGCGCGGCGGCGCTTCTCAACCTCTCGACAGCCGCGCTAGCGGTGGGAGGCACGCTCATCGGCTACTATGCCCTCGAGGAGGCGCTCTCGGCGATCCCCTACGTCTTTCGATCTCCGCGGGCGGCTTCCTCTATATCGCCGCCTCGGACCTGATTCCTGAACTGCACCTGGAAAAGAGCCAGGTCCGGGCCTGGGGCGCGTTCTTGACTTTCCTGGTTGGACTCCTGCTGATGGGAGGCGTGCGATGGCTGGCAGAACAGCTCAGCTAGCCGCGGAGGCGCCCAGCCGACCTCGCTTCCCGCGAGTCCGGGAGGACGACCGCTGCTTCGTCTGCGGGCCGGCGAACCCCATTGGCCTCAGGCTCGAGTTCTGCGAGCGCGAAGGCAAAGTGGAAACCACCTTCGTGCCCGCCCCGGAGCACCAGGGGTTTGTCGGCATCGTGCATGGCGGGCTGGTGGGTCTTGTGCTCGATGAAGCGATGGCCAAACTGCTCTGTTTCCGCGGCATCGAGGCCCTGACCTGTGAGATCACTGTCAGGCTGCGCCGGATAGCACGAGTCGGGGAGCCGCTCAAGGTGAGGGCCACCCTTCTCAGGGCGCGCAGACGCGTTCTCGAGCTTGAGGCACTCGCCACTAGCCCGACGGGCGAACTGGTGGCCACTGCCTCCGCCAAGTTCCTTCGTGTAGGCGAGGGAGAGAGATGGTGATGTCCTACTCTGACAAGCTGGTGGGATATTTCCTTGATCCCAGCCATGCCGGGGAGATGAAAGACCCCGATGGGGCCGGCCCGGTGGGCGACATGACCTGTGGGGACTTTCTCGTCATGTTCATCCGGGTGCAAGAGGAGCGGCTGGCCGAGATTCGCTACCTGGTCTTCGGCTGTCCCGCCGCCATTGCCACCTGTGAAGCGGTAGCAGACATGGCGACCGGAAAGACTCTGGAGGAGGCGCAGCAGATCACCGACGAGGCCGTGGCGGAATTCTTGGGCGGCCTGCCAGACATCAAGCTGCACTGCTCCAACTCAGCGGCCGAAGCGCTGCACCGGGCTATCGCTGATTACAGGGCTCGCCAGGGGCGGCAGCGGTCGCAGACATCTGTCACTGCTTTGGGAGAACAGCATCCTTACAGGAAAGAGGAGGTGGAAGACAATGCCACGAGGTGACGGAACCGGCCCCTGTGGCCAGGGGCCGGGAACCGGACGAGGAATGGGCCGCGGCCGGGGCCAGGACCGCCGGATGGGTCGCATGGGCGGCTTCGCCCTGGGACCGGGCGGCAACTGCGTCTGCCCTAACTGCGGGACGACCACACCCCACCAGGCGGGCCTTCCCTGCCACCAGGTGAAGTGCCCCAAGTGTGGCCAGCCCATGACCCGACAGCGATGAAGGGATGAGGTGAAACATGCCAATCTACGAGTATCGTTGCCAGGAGTGCGGCGGAGTCACGGAGGCCTTCCTCACGAACCGCCAGGAGGCTGGCGGGGTACGCTGCCAGCAGTGTGGCTCTGCGCGATTGGAGCGGGCCTACCTCTCCCCGATCGCCGCGGTTCGCACTGGCGCGAGGCAGGAGAGAGCCCCCTGCTGTGGCGAGCAGGAAGGATGCTCAGACCCCAAGCGTTGTTGTCAACGCTGAACCCAACCAAACCATAACCGGAGGAGCCCAATGCCAACCCTGATAGTGAAACACGAAGGCGGTATGAGTTCGAGCATCAATGTCCGAGGACACCGCGTCATTGCGGATGTGCCGCCGGAGATGGGCGGAGACGACCGGGGACCCACGCCGGTTGATCTGCTGGCGGGATCGTTGGGAACCTGCATCGCCTTCTACATCGCCCGTTGGTGCAAAGAAGGCAAGATCGGATGCGAAGGCTTCCAGGTGAAGGTGGACTACGTGCATGACCGGGAGAACCACTGCGTCCCTGTTCTGGGAGTGGAGGTGTCAATGCCTGCCGGTTTCCCCGAGGAGAGGAAGCAAGCGCTGCTGAAGGTGGCGAAGACCTGCACCGTCCACAACACGCTCTGCCGCATCTCTGAGATCGCTGTCTCCATTGCGGAGCCGCCCAACGGGTAGCGGCCACCGGAGGCAATGCTCTGTGGCCGATGACAAGAACCGAAGGAGCATCGCGGGTAAGCATCAGCCTGGATGGCACTTCAAGCTGATGGCTTTGACCTACAGGTTCCGGGACGCGTTGCTGCCTCGTGAGAGAATCTTTGAGGAGGCGGGGATCAAGCCCGGAATGCGAGTGCTCGACTACGGATGTGGGCCTGGCTCCTACGTTTCCGTGGCCGCCAAGCTGGTGGGCGAGTCCGGGATGGTGTATGCGCTCGACTCACATCCGCTTGCCATCGAGAGCGTGAGAAGGACGATTGCTGGGCGGCGACTCAGGAACGTGCGCACCGTACTGTCGGGCTGTGAGATGTGGCTGCCGGATGGCGCGCTGGATGCCGTGCTGCTGTACGATGTTCTCCACGACCTGGGGGAGCCGACCCGGGTGCTGCGCGAGATCCACCGAGTGCTGAAAGCGGATGGAGTGCTCTCCGTCAGCGACCACCACCTTTCGGAAGTAGAGATCATCGCGCGCCTCACCGATGACAGCTTGTTCTCGCTGCTGCGACGTGGAAAGCGGACCTGCACGCTCTCACCTGTGGTGCGGTGACACGTCTGGAAGAAGTGGTGGTAGGGGACTGCTCTCGGCACAGAGCGCCTCCATATGCGTCGGGTCGAGGCCGTTCCAGGGAATGGGGGTTGACAACCAAAGGAGACTCTGTTAGAATATGCGCAGATACTCATAAAGGTCATGCCCTATGAACAACTTGACGAGGATATTCAAGGCACTGGCAGACCCGACGCGCCTGGGAATGCTCAGGGCACTGGGGACCCAGACCCTGTGCGTGGGCGCGCTGGCGCACCGCCTTGGGGTCACGCATTCGGCGGTATCACAACATCTGCGGATACTCCGGGAGGCCGGGCTGGTGGAAGGAAATAGGCGGGGCTACTGGGTTCACTACTCGCTTGACCGCCGGGAGGTCCGTAAGATTCAGGAGCGGATCGGGAAGTGGCTGGAAGGGCTTTCCGCGGTGCCGGCGAGCGAATGTACCGACACCCGCAAGTGCCCCAGGCCGGACGAATCTCGCCTGGGTAAATTCGCTGCAAGGAGATAGGAGCGATGTGCGCATCCAGTAAGAAGTGCGAGAAGGGAAAGGAGCCGAAGACCTGCTCCCCGGAGCAGATCAAGGAGTGCCACGGGGACGTCAAGAAGCACCCCTGCACGTCACAAAAGAAAACTCGCTGATCGAAAGGGGGGAACCGGTGAAGCTCGGCATGATTATCACTCAGACCGATCCGGAAACCGTCTTCAACGCGTTGCGCCTTGCTCTCTACAGCCTAGAACAGGGCGACGAGGTGCGCATCTTCCTGTCGGGCAAGGGCGTGGAGATTGACCAGATTGAGGACCCCACATTCGACGTGAAGGGGCAGGCGCAGAAGGTTCTCGAGGCGGGAGGTCAGTTCCTCGCCTGCGGAACCTGCCTGAAACTCCGCAATTCCGAAGGGTCGGAAGTCTGCCCGCTGTCGACCCTCAGAGATCATTACGAGCTCGTGCGGGACTCAGACAGGGTCGTGACCGTTTGAACACCTTATCCTTCAGACCCCAAAAGGGCAATGGCAACCGTCTTCGATAGGCTGGCGAGCGAGTATGACAAGTGGTTCGACTCAGACGAGGGTCGGCCTATCTTCGAGATGGAGACCGCTTGCCTGCGCGACCTGATCGGTGAAAGTAGGACTGGCTGGCTTGAGGTGGGCGTGGGAACCGGGCGGTTCGCGCAGGTTCTGGGAGTTGAGGATGGCATTGACCCGTCAGTGGCGATGTTGGAATTCGCCGCGCGCCGGGGCATTCGCACAAGACAGGGACGCGGTGAGGCTCTGCCCTACCGGGATGCCTCCTTCAACGGGGTGCTGCTGGCCTTGACGCTGTGCTTCGTTGACGACCCGCGGCAGGTCTTGCGCGAATGCGGGCGAGTGTTGAGAGACGAGGGTCACCTGGTCGTTGGCTTCGTGCCCTCGGACAGCCCCTGGGGCCAGCACTATCAGCGCAAGGGCCGCGAGGGTAATCCGTTTCATTCGGAGGCAGAGTTCTTCACTTGCGACCAGGTTATACAGATGGCCGCCTCCGCTGGCTTTGATCTTGAGCGAGCTGCCTCCTGTCTTCTCTCGCCTCCCAACGAACCCCTGAGTCCGTCCTGGCGAGAGGACATCGTCAAGGATGCTGGGTTTGTGGCGATGCGGTTTGTCAAGATGAGGCTCCCACGGACTGGACGGAAGGACATCAGACGATGAATGCCATCGAAGTTAGCGGCCTGACCAAGCGCTACGGCGAGGTGACCGCAGTTGACGGCGCGAGCTTCGCCGTGACACAAGGCGAGGTCTTTGGCTTCCTCGGCCCCAACGGCGCGGGCAAGACTACGACCATCAATATGCTCACCGGGCTCGCCCGACCCGACGCTGGCTTGATTCGCATCGCTGGCATTGACTGCTCCGCCAACCCGAAGGCCGGCCAACATCTAATCGGGGTCGTGCCCGATGAGAGCAACCTCTATCCTGAGCTGACAGGCTTCGAGAACCTGAGCTTCTGCGCCGCGCTCTATGGTATGCGGAAGGCTCCCCGCGAGGCCCGCGCGCGTGAGCTCCTCAATACATTTGGCCTGGCCGACGCGGCCAACCGCAAGTTCGGCGGCTACTCCAAGGGCATGAAGCGGAAGCTCACCATCGCCGCCGGCATCATCCACGAGCCGAGCATCCTGTTTCTAGACGAGCCGACCACCGGCATAGACGTCGCCAGCGCCCGGCAGATCCGCCACCTCATCGCCGACCTCCATCACGACGGCACCACAATCTTCCTCACCACCCACTACATTGAGGAAGCCGAACGCCTCTGCGACCGCATCGCCTTCATCGTCGCCGGCCGCATCGTCCGGACTGACACCGTCGCCGCGCTCATGCAGCAAACTGACGGGGGTCATGTCGTCGAGTTCACACTCTCCGACGCAGCCCGCGATGTGTGCGACCCGCTTGCAGCCGCCTTCCCGCAGCTCCAATGTCGGCTCGTCTCTGAGGGGCAAGTCCGCGTCGAATCCGGCGAGCCGATCCCCATCGGCCCGTTTGTTCGGTTCTTTGAGGAGCGCGGCATGGAGGTAACAGAGGCCCGCAAGATCCAGCTTTCGCTGGAGGAGGTCTTCGTCCGCGAGACCGGCATTGCGGTGACAGCGATGCGGAGGGAGAAGGAGAAAGCGGGGCCTGGGCCATGAAGGCCTGGATCGCGTTCTGGAGCATCCTCCACAAAGACTTGCGAGCGTACTACCTCAAGCCGCCGAATATCAGTTGGGGGCTGATCTTCCCTCTCGCCTGGGCAGCGATGTTCTTCATCCGCTCGGGTTCTGGGCTAGGCAGCGTCTTGTCTTTACTGCCCGGTGTGATGGCCGTCTCCGTCCTGTTCGGCACCACCTCGTTGCTGGCCGTCACCGTAACCTTTGAAAAGAGGGGCCGCTCATTCGAGCGATTGCTGCTGGCGCCGATCTCGCTGGAGTTGCTCATGTTGGCCAAGACCGCTGGTGCGATCCTGTTCGGGATGGCCAACGCCTTGGTGCCCGTGGTGATTGCCGCCTTCCTGGTCGACTTGTCCGGCGTCGCCTGGGGGACACTGTTGCCAAGCGTCGTACTCATCGCGGTCAGCTCCACCTTCCTGGGACTGTTTATCGCAGTCTCTGTCAGCGAAGTCTTTGAGGCACAGACCTTCTCGAACTTCTTCCGCTTTCCGATGCTCTTCCTCTGCGGCCTGTTCTTCCCGGTCGACCGCTTGCCCGTCTGGTTGCAGCCGCTGTCCTACGCCCTCCCACTGACCTACGGGGCCGACGCGATGCACGCCGCCATCCACCAGCCCGGCCACATGCCGCTGGCCCTCGACTTCGCCATGCTTGTCGCCTTCTGTCTGATGCTCTTCGTCGGCAGCCTGCGGAATATCAAGGGGAAGTGGATCGTCTGAGTGCGCCCCGTTCTCTCCGGCTGCCTGAGAGAACGGCCGTAAGCCCCTCCTGGCCCACAGGAATCAGATCCAGCGCCATTCGTCTCTTCCACTGCTGCACCTCGGCGTCCACGGCAATCATTCGCACTTTCGTGGCGAATCTCGCCCGCGCTGCCAACCTACGACCTGTGCTCAGGACGGCGACCAACCAGTGTGAATTAGGCGCGTATGTCGGATTCTGTTGCTTGCAGCACGATCAGATGATTATCACGGATGCCTACCGGCATAGAAATCCGCACGGAGGCGAGTCCGGCATACGCTCCCCTGCAGAGCCGTACTCAGCAGTAATGGCTCCGGCTCTCTAGCCCGTATAAGTAGGCCGTCGCCCGGCGTCGAGCCCCAGACCAGACTCTCCTAAACTTGGGCAAAATACCCAGGCCTTATTGGGCGTTATGCGGCAACATTCCCCTTGACTTCCGGGCCCAACAGAGCGTCAATGGCCTCCTGATAGCCGCATTTTGCACAGCCTACACGGAGGTCTGAAGAGATGGCTGGAAGCCTGTTGTCCACACCCAGGGAAGGGATATCTGCCGCGCGCGGAAGCGGCTCTCTGCGCCCGGCGCCCGAGGGCCTCAACTGGGAGGCGGCCATCCGGCTGTTTGTGGAAGGTTGGGGGGCGGATCATCCTGGGATCCGACCGCGAACGCTGCGACACTATCAGGAGCAACTGTTCACGCGTCTGGCGGCGTTCGCACAAGCGCGGGGTATCCCTCGGGTTTCCGAGTTCGGTCGTTATGATCTGCGCGCCCTGGTAGTCTGGCTGGATGGTTTCGTGACCGCCCAAGGGAAGCCACTTACGCCGCGGGGCAAACAGATGGCGCTGGATACCGCGAAGCGCTTCCTGCTCTGGCTTTACCGGGAACGACTCATCCCGGAAGACGTCACAGGACAAGTCGGCAAGTACCGCCTGGACAAGGATCCGGAACCCCGCGCCACCCCGGCCGCGGACCTGGAGAAGATGCTGTCCTCCATCGACTTGCACACTCCGATCGGCCTCCGCAACCTGGCGATGATCCAGGTGATGGCCTTCTGCGGGCTGCGCGTCTCCGAGATGGTGGGCCTGAACGCCGCCGATCTCTCCCTGGAAGAAGGCCGCCTCCGCGTGCGGGCGGAAACCAGTAAAGGGCGACGCACCCGCTTTGTGGACTTGCCGCTGACCATCTGCGAAGGCCGGGAGGTGGTGCGGCCGGAGGTGGCGGAACTGCTGGCCTCCTGGCTGCGGCTGCGGTCACAGGTGGCTCCGGGTCTGGGTGAGGAGGAGGCGCTGTTTATGACCCTACCGCCGGGAGGAGGCCAGTCGGAGCGACTGCCGGCCTGGCGGGTGGGGGAGCGGATGAAGACAGATGCGGTGCGCACCCTCCTCAAGCGACTCGCATTCAAGGCGGGAGTGGACCCGAAACTGGCTACCCCCCATCGGCTGCGCCACTACTTCGGGCTCTCCTCCGCCATGGCCGGAGTGCCCACCACCGCGCTGATGCGGGCGATGGGGCATCGCAGCCCGATCATGACTGCCCGCTACTCTGAGTTCGCCGATTCCGAACGGCGCTGGGCCTTCGCGAGAGCCGACATCACCAAGGACATCCGCCTACCCAGCCAGGCGCTTGCCGGCTAACTGGCCCCTGCTGACAGTGCTGGCAAAGAGCACTTCCGTTTCACGGACGAAAATACTGCGGCTTGCACCAGCCTCTGGCAAAAAAGCCGCGAAAGGCATGCAAAACTGCTCAAAACCGTTCATTTCCGCCGCCGAGCTCTCCTGATCCTCTGCCATACGAGGATGCAAAACCGCCCTGGAGATGCTAGAATCAAGCCGTTCTCTCCGTCCGGGCCGCGACCAACTGAGATTCGCTCAGTAGGTCTTCCGCAGAAAAAGGGCAGAAGGACCGCCCTGCGGTGCGGCGGCAGGAACCCTGCTGTATCCTGTTATGCAGCGAAAGCGGCCGTAGGCGGACAGCGCGCCGGCGTAGCTCAGTTGGCAGAGCGACTGATTTGTAATCAGTTGGTCGCGGGTTCGAATCCTGCCGCCGGCTCACCTTTTCTTTGCCTTCATCGGCAAAGAAAAGGTGACCCCGAGCGACCCTGAGTGAGCGTAGCGAATCGAAGGGGAGTCGAGGGGTCAGCCTCCGTTTTGCTCGGGATGCAAGGCAAGAACGGCCCGAGCGAGTGAGCCTAGCGAGCGAGTCGAGGGGTCAGCCTCCGTTTTTCATTCCTTGAGCGCAGCGAAAGGCCTTGGCGGAGGCGGACTCCCCCTTCAAAGCGAGAAACGCCCTCTCCTATAGATCTTTGTCAAGCCATTGCCTAACAATCCCCTGCCGTTTGTGGAACAAAGCCAGTGCAGTCCCACGAGGCCCCGCCAGGCGGGCCTCACGAAGGGCCTTCCGAACTGCCCACGACGGCAGGGTGGGGCGACCCTGAAAGGCCGCCCCGCGAATCATCTGCAAAAGCCCCCGATTTCCGCCAGTTGGACTGCGTCTTCTTGAAGCGATTATGGAATAAAGAAGCGGCGTGTCAGCGGCCTTTCTGAACCCGGCCAAGACCGTGAGAGGTCGGGGCGCGTCTCTTGAGGAAAAAGCAGGGATGGAGACAGGCGAAAGAGAGCGAAAAAAGGGTTTCACCCTCATAGAAATCCTGATGGTTGTCCTCGTAGTCGGAATCCTCGGGGCAATTATCATCTCCCGGCTGGTCGGCGCCAGTCGCAAGGGCAGAGAGGCCGCCCTCCGCGCCGACTTGCAGCGGATCCGTGTCGCCATCGAATACTTTGAATCCAACACCGGCGCGCTTCCCCCCCGGCTGAGCGATATCCTGGCTCCCAGCGGCGCCGCCATCAGCGCGGACAAAGACGGGCGGGGCAGGCCGGTTGACAGGGACGAGTATAAGGGCCCCTACCTCATAACCGGGGACGGCAGCCTCCCCAAAGACCCCGTGACCGGCGCCGCCGACTGGAACTACGACAGGATCACGGGAGATGTGCACAGTTCCTCCACCGCCACTGCTCTGAATGGTACCCCTTACTCCACCTGGTAAGGCGCGCTCCCAAGCCCCCGCCCCACGAGAGAGAATCCGGCATTGTATCCCTTCTCCTCCCTGGCGGTTACCCACTTTCCATCTGCTGGGCCTGTGGAAGACGGATTCAATCTCTCCTACCACAAAGCCACCAAGACACAAAGGAACCAGAGAAACTGTAGGGGCGGCTTACCGAGGCTGTCTCATAATTATTTTTCCTGGGGGGCCAGGAAGTGGGCGCGCGCGGGCCGAACTAAGAGAGTATGACTAACGACGGACGCTTTTACCAACCCATGGACCGGGATCAGCCCCGGCTCTATG
>Ga0299915_10002823_pt1 | contig 12629 bp, 10 predicted proteins | sample RVTome_13_FD_200263 | JGI IMG/M metagenome (GOLD analysis project Ga0299915, IMG submission 200263) | Soil microbial communities from uranium-contaminated site in the Upper Colorado River Basin, Wyoming, United States - RVT92D227 (version 2) ...
CGGGAAGTCGTATCTGGGTATTGCCGTTCCTTTCAATTCGCCTTTTCAGAACATTAAAGAGATGGTTGAAGGCTCCAAGAAAAAAGAACTCAACATGAGTGGCGCCGGGACAGGCGGTGGTTCTTTTATCAACTATGTGCTTCTGCAGAGAGCAGGAGCCAAGCTTCAATATGTGCCTTTCAACAGCGCTCCTGAAGCCGTCATGGCCCTCGCGGGTAATCAGGTGGATATATCCTCAACCAACTACCCGTTCTTCTTGCCGCTTCAACAGCAGAAGAAGGTAAGACTCATCGGTGTGACGGCTCCAGAACGAGGCGAATTCGCCCCTGATGTACCGACCCTTACGGAACAGGGGTTTCCAGGCATCGAACATGACGTGCTTGTTGGGGTTCACGCGCCTCTTGGTTTCCCAAAGGATAAACTGGATATTATTGCTTCCGCATTCGCTAAAGCTTCACAAGATCCAGGATTCAAGAAAGTAGCTGTCGAATCCAAGACAACCCTGAACCCCTTGGGACCGGAACAATATAAAAAAGAGTTCTTGAAGATTCACAAGATCATTGAGGACATTGCACCATTATTGAAAGAAGCTTCGAAGCAATAAGGGGGAACGAGAATTTGAGAAGAGATGCCAGATGAGCGGGTCTGCCATCTCTTCTCAATGGTTATAGGTTGCCTTGTTGAATTGACAGGAGTTTAACGTTATGAAAATTCTTGATTTGTCAGCTGCCATCATTATCGTTGTGGTTTCTGCCCTCTTCCTGATAATGACTGCTGGTCTTGGTCGGACTGCGTCATTATTTCCAAAAATCCTCTGCATCACAATCATTGCTTTGGTTCTGTTTTATATTGTGGTTCAAATTTATAACAACTGCAAAAACTCATCGGTCAAATCCTCCCGGAAGGAGGCCGAGGCGAAAAAGGGATGGGGGGGAGATGTTCCAAAATCAGGCCTCTGGTATATCATCATGGGTTCCATCATCATCTATTTTGGGCTGATTTATCTGATTGGCTTTGGAGTGGCGAGTTTTTTTTATATCATTGCCCTTTCTTATTTCGGAGGATACCACAGAATGAAGATGGTCATACCGGTTGCCCTGGGAATGGCCCTCTTTCTGATAGTCATTGGAAGGCTCTTCAACATTCCACTTCCTAAAGGTCTGTGGCTGATTCTTTTGTAGCATAAGTTGGAGGAAAAGAGTTAATGGAAATGTGGTTAGAAGGACTGCGAGTGGCTGTTCAGCCAATGAATATGTTGTACCTTCTGGGGGGGACAATCTTCGGTTTGATCATTGGCGCTTTACCCGGACTCGGCCCCATGTTTGCCGTAACACTGGCCCTGCCTTTGACTTTCGGGATACCTGCAGCTACAGCCATCATCATGCTATCGGCTATTCATGCCGCTACGGCTTACGGCGACTCGCTTGCATCTATTCTGATCAATACTCCTGGAGGTGTCGGCTCTGTCGCATCTTGCTGGGAAGGATTTCCGCTCAGCCAGAAGGGAAAATCAGGATATGCCCTTGGGATTTCCGCAGGTGGCTCCTTCTCAGGGGGCGTCATCGGCTGGGTTTTCCTGGTGGCTACTGCACCCCTTTTGATTGGACTTGCTCTGATGATGGGACCCGCCGAGTATTTCATGATTGCCATCCTGGCATTATCCCTGCTGTCCATTGCTTCCGAAGGACAGAACATCAAGGGCGCTATCCTGGGTGCATTTGGGCTTCTTCTCTCATATATCGGCCGTGACCCGATTTGGGGAGTTACTCGGTTTACTTTCGGTAATATATTTCTTGAAGATGGACTTCCAATGTCTGTAGTCTTCGTTGGCTTTTTTGCTATTTCCCAGGCCATCGTTCTTTTCGAAAAAGGCGGCAGCGTCATGGAAGTCGAAAAAATGAAAGAAGGCGTACTGTCTGGTGTGAGGGATGTTTTTCGCCGTCCTTTTACGATAATCCGCAGCGGGATCATCGGCGTGCTCCTCGGAATTATGCCTGCTTTGGGGATTTCCACAGCCAGCATCATTGCTTATCTGGTTGAAAAACGATCATCGAAACATCCTGAGACCTTCGGCAAAGGCGATCCGGATGGCCTTCTAGCGCCGGAAGTTGCCAAAAATTCGTGCCTGGTGGGCGACCTGGTTCCTACTCTTACCCTAGGAATCCCTGGTTCCGCAGTGACAGCCATCTTCATGGCTGCCCTGATTATGCATGGGATACAACCTGGGCCGGATTACTTCAGCAAGGGCAGCCTTCCTTACGCGGTCTTTGTCGGAATCCTGATTGCCCAATTATCCTTTTTAGTCCTCGGACTCCTTTTCATCGGCCAATTAGCCAAAATTGTCAAGGTTCCCATGCCCATACTCGTCCCAGTGATCATCGCTCTGAGTTTTTTGGGGGCCTTCGCCATGCGGAATCTCATGCTGGACGTATTGATCACATGCCTTTTTGGTCTTCTGGGCTATATCCTTAACAAGGCCAAGTGGCCCCTGCCCTGTTTCGTCCTGGGATTTGTGCTTGGTGATATCGCGGAGTCCAACTTCCATCGCGCACTGCTCATCGGAAAAGGCTCCTATCTAACGTTTATCACCAGACCCGGCTCCTTGTTTCTCTTTATATGCGCCATCCTGGTATTTGCCTGGCCTTACCTCAAACCGCTCCTCTTTAAGCCTCGCAAGGGAACCATCTTGGCCGAAGCAGTGGAGAGGGAAGCTGGAATGGATGAAGAGGAAACTTGACCGATGACAATCAAAAGGGAATAATGAATTGAAGGGCAAGAATATTTTTAAGGTGTTTTGAGGGAGCCCAAAAAAATGTTTGACCTAAAAAACGGAGAATGGTTTGGTAAAGCTTGGCCAATCACAGGGGAAGATAAGGTGGCTTGAAGATGAAAACAGTTTTATCCAATTCGAGGTTTCTTCTGGAGAAGTGTGTCGGTTGCAAGACATGTGTGCATGTTTGCCCGACAAAGGCCTACACTCCATCCATGAATCGGCCGTTGGACAAGAAGAAGATTGCTCCCTGTGCTGCCCAATGTCCAATCGGAAATGATATTGAAGGATTTATTGCCCTGCTGGGCCAGCAGAAACACCTGGAAGCCTATCGCCTGCTGTCTGAGACAAACCCTCTTCCAGGAACGACCGGACGGGTTTGCCACCATCCCTGTGAGCAGTCCTGTAACCGGGTGAAGTTTGATGGGGAAGTCTCGATACAATCCCTTGAGAGGTTTGTCGCCGACAGGGCGATGCGCGAAGGTTACATGCCTATCAAGCCGAAAGTGATTCAAAAGTCTAAGGTTGCTATTGTCGGCTCAGGACCGGCCGGTCTCTCTTGTGCCTATCACCTTGCAAGATTGGGATATAAGGTCACCGTCTTTGAAGCATCCCAAAAACCCGGAGGTCTGCTCCGCTTCGGAATCCCCGAATATCGGCTTCCTAAAAAGATTCTGGACTGGGAAATCAGGAATATCGCTTCCATGAATGTGAGGTTTCGAACCAACCAGAGGTTGGGAAAGAATCTCAAGTTTGAAGATCTGAAAGAGTTCGATGCCCTGTTTTTCTCCTTAGGCCTTGGAAAAAACAGATCCCTGATGATTCAGGGTGAGAGGGTCCAGGGAGTTGTTTCTGCTCTCGATCTGTTGAGATCGGTGAATGAAGACCATAAAGTTAGACTCGGTGAAAGGGTCGTTGTGATCGGAGGTGGAAATTCGGCAGTTGATGCAGCCCGCTGTGTCTTACGCTTAGGATCCCGGCCTATGGTTTTATACCGTCGATCGATCGATGATATGCCAGCCCTATCCAGTGAACGGCATGAGCTGGAGAAGGAAGGGATCGAAATTCTTCCCTTTGTGATGCCGAGCCGCATGATAGCCAAGGAAGGTCGTATTTCGCAGATTGAATGTTTTAAGACACGCCCTGGAGATGTTGGGAAGGATGGGAGGAGAGTTCCTGTTCCAGTTCAAGGCTCACAGTTTTCCATGGAGGTCGATGAAGTCATTGTGGCCGCGGGAGAACTGCCTGATTTCTCCGGCCTCACCTCTTTCCTCAGGGTTAAGGAGGGTGGGCTGGTCGTTGATTCCAATGGCGCAACGCTCCGCAAGAAGGTTTTCGCAGGCGGGGATTTTGCTACAGGGGCTGGAACGGTCTCCGAGGCGATTGCCTCGGGAAAAAGAGGGGCCATGGCGATCCATCGGTTCCTCAAGAAGGAGAACAACGGACAATGTCTTGAACCCGAGGTGGTGAACTTCGAGGAACTAAATTCTGACTATTTTTATCCTGCCCCAAAGGTTTTTCCTGTCCATGTTGATCCTCAACAGGCGGTCTCTTCTTTTGATGAGGTTTGTTTCGGCCTTCCGCAACATCATGCGGTTCAAGAAGCCGAGAGATGCTTTGGATGTGCTGCACCACCGACATACCATCCCGAGGACTGCAGAGGATGTGTGAATTGCGCGGAGCGATGCCCAGCCTCAGCGATCACGATCGAGCCGCGGCAGGAGCCTTTCACCGTAGGGGTTGACCCCGACCAATTTGACCTGAATGAAATCACTAAGATCTGCAATAAGGCAAAAGTTCATCCAAAACAGATTATCTGCTACTGTACCAACACAATGGCTGGAGAAATCGCCGCTGCCATTCTGAAGGGAGCCAAGACCCCGGAGGACATTTCCCTGATGACGGGCGCACGGACCGGGTGTACTGTCCTTTGCATCCAGTCGATCATCAAGCTTCTCGAGGCTTCCGGACAGCCTGTGACACTTCAAGAAACACACCAGTGTTACGGGAAGACCTTTACGTTATGGGATGCCGATTCCAGTCTTAAAAAGCGATATGAACCACAAGGGTATCATTTCGATGAGGATATTCAGTTGATCGAAAAAATCTTCGAACACAAGTGAGGCAGCCCCTCACCCTCCACTCTCCCCCGCCGGAGCGAGGAATAGGGTGAGGGGAAGAAGAGTGAGGTAGTAGACAGGATGGCACAAAAGACACTGAAACCCGCTGATCCAATTCGTTCTCAATATACGATTGACCCTACTCTATTGAAGATGAGAGGGGCGGATCTTCCGGGGATGACCTCCATCTCCTTCAGAGAGCTGCTCCCCAGTATCCCGCCCCCCATCTTTCCCGGTGAACAGGGCATTGAGGCGATAAGGAGAGCAAGCTGGGAATCCCTTGCCCGGATCGACATGACGAAGATCAAGAAAGGAGATTCGGTCAACATTCTCGCCTCCCATCATGGCTTCACCCTTCTGGGAGGTACGCCTTATGCGGAAATGCTCAAGGTAACGAGGGATTTTATCGAGGAAAGGACCGGGACCGAGGACATCCGTCTTCGTGCAGGGGTCGGCCTTAGATTCAGAGAGACAGAGGAATATATCCAGCGCTTCGGTTTAGACAAATATTTCAAAGGGAAGGCGAAAGGGATGGCGCCCGTGGATGAGGGCATTCCCATCGAAACCGAATTTGGAACCCTGTATGGATTGAAGAGGGCGTATGATGCTAAATGGATTGTTCATGCCCATAACAGCGACCTAAGAGAACTCCACAACCATCGACAGATCGACCGTATTTTCAAACCTTTTGCCATGTCGTATGCGCGGATTGAGACCCGTTCCACCTATCACCAGAATTTCGGACCGAGGTCGGCCAACATCATTCCAAGGGCCATCTTCAATTCGGACTTTGTGCAGGGCAAATTTATCTTCTCCATCATCCTGACGACCTCACCCAATGGAATCATGGGCATTGATGCGGATAACAACCTGTTCAAGCAGAATGAGAGGATCACGATTGACGCCCTCCGGTGGTACGGGAAACTTCTGACCCTGCTTAAGGAAATCGATTCTTGTACCGTGCTTCTCGACGGTCCCTACCCTATCGGGTACATGAAGGCAGGGGGAATTGTCTTCGACAACTTTTTAGGCCTCTCCGTTGACGAATTTGATCTCGATCATGGCTGGCCTCCTTTTTCCCGCTACACGGAGATGTATTTTGACCAAGCCGGTCATCCAATGCTCGAGGAAATCCCTCCTTTAAACCCGGCGGTAAAATGGATCATCAACAATTACTGTTTCATCGGTTATCCCAGCACCTTCTTTTCTCAACATGTCCCCACAATTGTCGTAGGGCAACCCCTGGCGGATTTGATCAATACCTGTCCCCAAAATCCTCAGTACATGCGCTACTGTGTGATGGCAGACCGGTTGGATCATGCAGTCAACTTTGCAGCCCGATCCGCTGGAACTTCGAACATCATCGCCTTTGACGGCGCTGTAGGCGGCTTTAACCTGACGGAGTCTCTTGCTGAACTACTCAAGGCAAAGGCATCGGCCACAGAGAATAAAGTTGAAAAGGATTTTCTCCCGAAGTGGTGCCGCCAGCGAAATCTAAGAATGGAAGAGGATGGTTTGAAAAAAAATGTTTGAGATTCGATTCCATGGCAGGGGAGGACAGGGGGTCGTCGTGGCCTCAACCGTGCTCGCTTCTGCCTTTTTTAAGGAGGGAAAGTTCGTTCAGGCTTTCCCTTCCTTTGGAGCGGAAAGAAGGGGGGCGCCCGTCACCGCCTTTACGCGAGCGAGCGATCATGAGATTAGAGAAAGATACGGCATTTACAAGCCGGACTGTCTCATCGTCTTAGATTCGAGCTTAACCAAGAAACCAACTCTCACATCCGGGCTGAAACAGGGCCACTGGATCATCATTAACAGTGACAAGAAACCGGAAAACTATCTCTTCCTGGGAGATTTTCGAATAGCCACGGTCGATGGAAATTCGATCGCCAAGAGACTCGGTCTGGGCACCTCATCCATGCCCATTGTGAACACCACCATTTTAGGGGCCCTTCCAAAAGTCACTCCCCTCTTAGGGATAGAGTCTATCTTGGAAGCGGTGCGGGAGTATGCGCCCTCAAAACCCGAAAAGAATGCCGAGGCAGCTCTGGAGGCATTTCACACCGTGATGTTTTAGAGAGGAGATGAGAATGAAGAAAGGTTATGGGACCAAGAGCCTTGAAGAATTGCCGTTGACAGCCATCTCCTTTATGACGACTGAGGGAAATGAAACAGGGGAATGGCGCTCCCAGAGGCCTGTTCTCGATTCGGAAAAATGCAACCGATGCGGTCTCTGTTGGATGTACTGCCCTGATCAGGCAATCAGAACCCGAGAGAATTCGTATTGGATCTCTTACGAGTACTGCAAGGGATGCGGTATCTGCGCAACCGAATGTCCCAAAGGGGCCATTCTCTTAGTGGTGGAAGAACGATGAAGAAGGTCATTTCTGGAAATCAGGCTGTTTCGTACGCCGTTTTGTCGGCAAAACCCCAGGTGATTGCCGCTTATCCGATTACCCCTCAGTCTGCAATTGTGGAGATGCTGGCCACCTTCTGTGCGACGGGCGATCTTCATGCGAAATTTATCAATGTGGAGTCGGAGCATTCCGCAATGGCCGCGTGCATTGCTGCCTCGGTAACAGGTGCCCGAACCTTCACGGCCACGAGCTCACAGGGGCTGGCTTTGATGCATGAGTTGCTCCATTACGCCTCTGGGTTGAGACTTCCCATTGTGATGGCCAATGTGAATCGAGCCTTGGCAAGCCCTTTTAACCTGAAGGCTGATCTGAGTGATAGTCTTTCTCAAAGGGACACGGGCTGGCTTCAATTTTACTGTGAGAGCGGTCAGGAGGTCTTTGATACAATCATCCAAGCCTTCAGGATTTCAGAGGAGCTCCTCCTTCCGGTCATGGTCAATCTCGAAGGGTTCATTCTTTCTCACACCTACGAAGCCGTTGAGATACCGGAACAGAAAGAGATTGAGCGATTTCTCCCTTCCCCTCCTCCAAGGGAATGCCTGGATGTCGAACATCCATCCATGTTCGGGTCAACGACAGATTTATATATCAACTTCCGATACAAGATGCATCAAGCCATGGAAAAAGCTGAGACCGTTTGTCAGGACGTGGATGATCAATTTCAAAGAACCCTCGGTCGGGGATATGGTCTCGTCCAGTCCTATGAGTGCGATGATGCCGATATCATTCTCCTTGCTGCAGGGACGATTGCAAGTTCTTGCCGAGTGGTAGCCGATAGATTTGCGAAAAAGGGAGTGAAGGTAGGTGTCTTGAGAATCCGGTTATTCCGCCCCCTGCCCAAAGGGCCCATCTGCCATGCCCTCAAGAATACGCCTAAGATAGCGGTCATTGACCGAGATTTCTCACCCGGATGTGGAGGGATCCTGGCCCAGGAGGTCAAAGCCATCTTTCACAACGAAAATCGGAAGGTTCCGATCTATGAATTCATCGCAGGATTAGGAGGAAGAGATGTGACCGATGAGGATATCGAACGGATCATCGAGCAAACCCTCGAGGCAAAAGAACCAGGAGAGATAACATGGACCGGACTCCTCAAATAAAATTTCCTATTCCCCAGGAAGAACTTGTCTTTTCCGGGCATACAGCCTGCCCTGGATGCGGCGCAGTGTTGGCCATGAGGTATGCATTAAAGGCATTGGGGCCAAAGACCATCATGGTCATTCCCCCGTCCTGCGCCGGGGTGATTGCCGGAGGATTCCCTGTCTCAGCCCTCAATGTGCCGGTCTTGCGAATCGCCTTTGAGACCACTGCGATTTCAGCCTCCGGAATTCGAGCGGCCCTCGATATGATGGGCAAAAAGGACATCCATGTTCTGGCCTGGGCAGGCGATGGAGGAACCTTCGATATCGGCCTCCAAGCGCTTTCGGCTGCTGCGGAGAGGAACGATAATATTATCTATATCTGTTATGATAATGAAGCCTATATGAATACAGGAATTCAAAGGAGTTCCTCCACCCCGGAAGGGACCTGGACAACAACGACACCCGCTTCTTCCCTGAAGGACACTCCTAAGAAAGATATCATCCGGATCATGGCCGCCCACAAGATCCCTTACATCGCTACAGCGTCCGTGGGATACCCTCCGGACCTTATTAAAAAAGTGGAAAAAGCGAAAGGGATCTATGGCACCAGGTTCATCCTGATCTACTCTCCATGCCCAACGGGATGGCGTCACTCTCCCGAATTGACGATTCAAATAGCCAAACTGGCCACGGAAACAGGGGTCTTTCCTCTTTATGAGATCGAGGATGGTGAAAAATATTCATTAAGCCGAAGGCATTCAAAAAAACCAATCAAAGAATACCTCTCCCTCCAGGGCCGTTTTCGAAACTTCACGGAAAAAGATCTGAAAAAGATGGAAGAGAAGGTCCGAAAGGAGTGGGATTATCTGACCCGCATGGCTGGATAAACCCTTTCCACCTTCTCGCTACCCGGTGAATTCATGAGAACCAACAGCGATATTCGAGATCGGATCTTTCTTCCCGTCAAAGGGAGGAGATATGTGGCCCAGATTACCGCCCAAGGGAAAGGAGTCCTCTCCGGAATGGGATGGTTTGAGAAGGCCTGTGGAAAATTGGGACTCACCATTAGGGAATCCAAAGAGCGGGGGCAGAGGATCCAACCTAAGGAGGTCATCGCCGTCCTTGAAGGGACTGCCAAACAGATGGCCCTGGCCGAAGAGGAGTTGCTTGGATGGGTCTCAAAAAGCTCCGGCATTGCCACAGCGGCTCGCAGGGCCAAGATGGCAGCCGGTAAGAACCTTCAGGTCGTCTCCGGGGCATGGAAGAAGATGCCTCTTCCCATGAAGGATCTGGTCCGCCAAGCTATTTTGGACGGAGGAATTCATCTTCGCATTTTAGAGAAACCCTTCCTTTATTTGGACAAGAATTACCTCAAGATTTTAGAAGGAGTTGAAAATGCCTTGCTCTCCATCAGGGAATGGAACGATATTGCCAAAGTGGTCCAGTTAAAGAGTGGGGAGAAAACGCTCCTTGAAGAAACCCTCATCGCCGTTCGACTCGGCGCCCACGTCATCATGATCGATACAGGAAGAAGAAAGGATATCGAAAGGGTCAATTTTCTCTTAACCCAAAAAGGGATGAGGGAAAGGGTGGAGATCGCTTTCGGGGGAGAGATTCAAATTCAAGATCTTAAGATCCTTAGAAAGATGCCCGTCGATATCGTCGATATCGGAAAAGCGATCGTTGATGCCCCCCTTCTCGATATGAAAATGGATGTATTGAGAAGAATCTGAGGAATTTCACGTGGAATTTCAACTTTTCGAAAAGACCGAAATCTGGATCAGGCCCATTCGAGTTCGGGATGTCAACCTTACTCTTCTCGCTGGAAAGGTGGCTGAGGTTTTAAACCTCGACAAGAAGGAGGTCATGGTCGTCGATGTAAGAGAAGAGACGGTCACGTTAGATATCATGAGAAAAACCGTTAACGCTCAAGATATCATTGGGAAAAAGAACCCCCTCCTTCAGGCGTTGGCCGAGATCCATGGGGTTTCTCTGACTCCTGAGACGACCATCCATTCTGAAGGTGTTCTGGGTCTGATCGATATCGAGGATCAAGAAGTTGCCCGGAAACTCGTCGAGGAAACAGAACGGATGGGGCAACAAATCCTTGACCATTTGAAAAAGAGGGCGATCGTTTTCCCCTCAGGGTCCGAGATCCAAAAAGGTCTTATCCAAGATACGAACAGCCCTTACCTCGCGCAGAGGCTCTCAGAAGAGGGCTTTAAAGTAACAATAGGGAATGTCCTGGAGGACGATTTGGGGGCGATCGCATCTGCCTTGTCTGAGGCCCTCAACGAGGGTTTCGGACTCATCATTACGACGGGAGGGGTAGGCGCAGAGGATAAGGATCGAACGATTGAAGCCCTGATTAAGTTGGATCCAAGTGCTTCAACTCCATACATTTTCCACTATGAGAAGGGAATGGGACGGCATGAAAAGGATGGGGTCAGGATTGGGGTGGCCTATCTTAAGCCATCGTTGATTATTGCCCTTCCAGGCCCTCACGAGGAGGTACGCTTGGGGATAGACGTGATCATCGATGGATTAAAGAAGGGATTGAATAAAGAGGCCCTGGCTGCATCATTGTCCAAAAAATATAGCGAATCTTTTCAAAAGATCCACCATAGTTCATCCTCTTAGATCATCCTTCCACTCCCAGCCCTTGCTCTCTTTGATGCCCCTCCTATTTTTACAGGATCGAAAAGTATTGCTCCAATTCGTAATCCGTCACTCGAGCCCGGTAGCGCTCCCACTCGATCATCTTGTTCTCTATAAATTTTGTGAAGACGTGGTCTCCCAGAGCCCGCCTTACCATGTCACTCTTCTCGGTAACCTGAATGGCTTCATAGAGATCTTCAGGGAGAGATTCGATTTTATATTTTTTCCTCTCCTCCTTTGTCATCTCATAACAGTTTCTCTCCACCGGATCCCTCAATGGATATTCCTTTTCAATCCCCTCCAATCCTGCTGCAAGCATCACAGAAAATGCCAGATAAGGATTGCAGGCAGGATCAGGAGACCGATACTCAACCCGTGTGGCCAGCTCTTTGCCCGGTTTGTACATCGGGATCCGAATGAGATCTGACCGGTTCCTCTGGGCCCAGGAGATATAGACCGGCGCTTCGTAACCGGGGACAATTCGCTTATAGGAATTGACCCACTGGTTGGTGATCAGAGTAATTTCCCTGGCATGTTTCATCAGACCGGCGATATAATGTTTGGCTATTTTGGAAAGGTGGTACTGATCCTTCGGGTCAAAAAAGGCGTTTTTGTTTCCTTTAAAGAGAGACTGATGCGTGTGCATTCCGCTCCCGTTGATACCGAAAACGGGTTTGGGCATGAAACTAGCGTAAACATTATTTTTAAGGGCAACCTCCTTGACGACCAAACGGTAGGTCATCGTGCTGTCGGCCATTTTCAGGGCTTCATTATATTTCAGATCGATTTCATGTTGACTGGGCGCCACTTCGTGATGACTGTATTCCACTTGAATCCCCATCTCTTCCAGGGCCATCACGGTCTGCTTCCGGAGGCCACTGGTCACGTCAAAAGGAGTTAGATCAAAATACCCCCCTGAATCAAGGGGCTCTGGCTTGCCTGTTGATTTCTGAAAATAAAAATATTCCAGTTCAGGCCCTACGTTGAAGGTGTATCCCATTTCAGCAGCCCTCTTCAGATTTTTTTTCAATACCCAGCGCGGGTCACCCTGGTAGGGCTTGCCCCCGGGCTCAAAAATGTCGCAAAACATGACGGCTACCTTTTGCTCCTTTCCTTTCCAGGGAAGGATTTTAAAGGTGGAGGGGTCTGGCATGGCCACCATATCGCTTTCATCAATGCGGGCGAACCCCGCCACAGAGGAACCATCGAAACCCATTCCCTCTTCCATGCCTCTTTTAAGCTCCCGGATGGTGATGGTAAAACTCTTCAAGAATCCGAGGATATCCGTGAACCAGAGTCTGACGAACTTTACATCCTTCTCCTTTGATATACGAAGGACATCCTTTGGGGTTAACTTAGCCATCTTTTTTCCCTCCTCTATCTCAATAGATGAAAAAGATAGTTGAGATTTACCATAATCCCCTCTTTCGGTCAACCCTTTCAAGGAACTTGCCCACCCCCAGTTCTTTCTTATTGTTAAAATGTTGGGAAAGATTCGCAGGGGTGAGCCCCTCGCAGAGGATTCACAGGCCACACCTTTATCACGTCTTAACACAGAACGATCCATGGGAAAGGGGCATCCCGT
>Ga0299915_10002824_pt1 | contig 12628 bp, 13 predicted proteins | sample RVTome_13_FD_200263 | JGI IMG/M metagenome (GOLD analysis project Ga0299915, IMG submission 200263) | Soil microbial communities from uranium-contaminated site in the Upper Colorado River Basin, Wyoming, United States - RVT92D227 (version 2) ...
TGGATCTACAGGTCCAAGATATTTTACTACTTTTTGTATGACCACATCTCCTCGTCTTTCATTTTTTACCAAATACCTGTATTCTCTCCCATGAATGAACTTTGTTCTTTCAAACATACGATCAAGTGCATATAATTTAGGCACTACATAAATGTATCGTAATTTATATATTTATATGATGTGAGTTAATTAGATTAATAATAGAATGTAGTGTCAAATTTAATATACTATTATTAGTTAGAAGGTGTACTTAAATGATAATATAGAATATCAAAATATTACCTATTTTTATAACGAAACCGCTCTGCCAAATCTTTATAATAAATTAAGAGATTCTATTGTGGTAATTTCAGGTGAAGTTGTATATCAGTCTTTTTTTGGAACACAGTATTCATCTGTACAAGGCTCAGGTTTTGTTTACGAATATGATGATAATATGGTAGTTATTACCAACTATCATGTTGTTTCTGATGCAACTGGTATCTCTGTGACATTTTCAAATGGTGATAGTTACCCTGGCGAATTAATAGGTTCTGATGCTTATTCTGATTTAGCTGTGCTAACTATTGATGCACCATCTGAGGAGTTTAAACCACTTACAATCGTTAGTTCTTCTAATCTAGAAGTAGGTGATCCTGTAATTGCAATAGGTAGCCCTTTTGGTCTTGGTGGAACGATGACCACTGGTATTATTAGCCAACTAGGCAGAACAATACAAGACTCTGTAGCTGGGAGTTTTCCTATAGCAAACATTATTCAAACAAGTGCTGCAATCAATCCAGGAAACTCAGGAGGGCCTTTATTAAATTATCAAGGAAATGTGATAGGGATAACCACGGCGATTATTCAGGATTCCAATGGACTTGGTTTTGCTATTCCTTCAAATACTATATTAAATGAAATAGAGTCACTTATTAAAACAGGATCCTATAATAAGCACCCATGGTTAGGAATATCTGGTGCAGATATGAGTTATTCGATAGCGCAAGCGATGGATGTTAATATAACCTATGGATGGCTTATCACAGGTATTACAAATGGTGGTGCTGCTTATAAAGCTGGATTGAAAGAGGGCAATCAACAGATTAGAATCGATAACAAATGGGCAATTATTGGTGGTGATATCATTGTAGCAGTTGATGGAACACGCATAATTAATGGTGATTCATTAATGTCCTATCTAGAAGAGTATACAGTTCCTAATCAAATCATTACAGTTACTATTCTAAGGGATAATCAATTTCTAGATATTTCTGTTAAACTTGGAGCAAGACCTGCTATTATCTGAGCAACTAAGGAAAGTGAAACTATGAATGATGTGATAATTGAACTACAAAATGTGATTTATTTGGGGTAAGACAGACTATTCAAAAACAATTGGATCTTTCATCAGGTTCAGCAAGCAGTTTTTCATCTCGTACTGGAACTCTATTTTTTTAAACAATTGTTAAGGAGAAGTTTTTAAATAAGAAAACATTTCAAACTTGTATTATTTGGAGAAAAACTGGATAATATTTCTCGTTTCCTTATAAGGGAGAACTAAAAACAGATTATTAAAAAACTTGAAGGAAATATTATGGTCTCTGAAATAGTAAGCATTTTAAAATCAAAATTAAGTGAAAAAGACTATCAAAAACTAATAAAGCTAGATAATAAAGAAATTATTGAGTTTATTGCAAAATTTGTTAATCTTTGTAATCCATCAAAGGTTACTATATGTAATGATAGTGAAGAAGATATAAAATATACTAGGGAAGCTGCAATAAAAAATAATGAAGAAGCAAAATTATTCATTCCAGGACATACAATTCATTATGACGGCTATTATGATCAAGCTCGTGACAAGGCGAGAACTAAGTTTTTGTTACCTAAAGGTAAAGATTTTGGTCCTGAGCTCAATACAATGGAAAAAGAGGAAGGATTGAAAGAAATTTACGAAATTATGAAAAATATAATGAAAAACCATGAACTTTTTGTAAAATTCTTCACTTTAGGTCCAAACAATTCTGAGTTTTCTATTCCTTGTATACAATTAACTGATTCTGCTTATGTAGCACATAGCGAAGATTTATTATATAGACAGGGCTATCAAGACTTTGTTAGGCTAGGTAAAAATGCAAAGTTTTTTAAATTTGTACATTCGCAAGGTGAACTAAAGGAAGCAACTCTAGGACTTTTAGTAAGTAAAAATATTGATAAAAGACGAATTTACATAGATCTTGAAGATGAAATTATCTATAGTACAAATACACAGTATGGTGGCAATACAATAGGTCTCAAAAAACTGGCAATGCGTCTAGCAATAAATCAGGCATCTAAAGAGAGGTGGTTAACAGAGCATATGCTAGTAATGGGAGTCCATGGTCCAAAAAAGCGAATAAGTTATTTTACAGCTGCATTTCCTTCAATGTGTGGTAAAACATCTACTGCAATGATTAATGGTGAGAATATTATTGGTGATGATATTGCTTACATACGTAATATTTACGGAAAACCACGATCTGTTAATGTAGAATCAGGTATATTTGGTATTATTGAAGGAATTAATGATAAAGATGATCCGTTACAATGGAAAGCTTTACATGAACCAATTGAAATAATATTTACAAATCAACTATATTATGATAATGGAAAGGTTTATTGGAACGGTAAACCCGGTGAAAAACCAAAGAAAGGTTTCAATCATTCTGGAGAATGGTATGAAAGTAAAAAAGATAAAGATGGTAATATAATTACTGCTTCACACAAGAACGCCAGATTCACTTTTAAGATGGATGTTTTAAGTAATGCCGATAAAAAATTACATGACCCTATAGGTGTTGAAGTAAGTGGATTTATTTACGGTGGACGCGATTCAGACATATCTGTTCCGGTTGAGGAATCTTTCGACTGGGTACATGGAATTATTACCAAAGGAGCATGCCTTGAATCTGAAACCACAGCAGCAACTTTAGGTAAAGAAGGTGTAAGGGTATTTAATCCAATGTCAAACATTGACTTTTTATCAATTCCAATTGGCAAATATATTGAAAATAATTTAAGATTTGGAAGGAATTTTAAAAACCCTCCAAGAATATTCTCGGTTAATTATTTCTTAAGGGATAAAGATAGAAATTGGTTGAATCATAAAAACGATAAGGCAATTTGGTTAAAATGGATGGAGTTAAGAGTAAATAATGATGTTGATGCAATAAAAACTCCTACTGGGTCCATTCCATTATATGAGGATTTAAGACGTTTATTCAAACAAGTTTCAAACAAAACTTACGCAAAAGAAGATTACATCAAACAATTTACAGTTAGAATCCCAGAGAATTTATCCAAAATTGAACGTATGAATGAAATATTTTCAACAAGAGTAAAAGACACACCAGAAATCCTATTCAAAGTTCTGGAAGAGCAAAAAGAAAGACTGCTTGTAGCACAAAAAAAATACGGAGATTACTTATCCCCATATGATTTAATTTAGAAAATTACATAGTGGACGTTTAATCATTTTTATTTAATAAATATAACAAAATTACGCCGAGGAGGAGATTTGAACTCCTGCGGGGAGGTCCCCACGAGCTTTCCAGGCTCGCGCCGTACCGGGCTGAGCCACCTCGGCATAAAAAAAATAAATACTGAGGAAAACCAAAACATCTATTAAGTTTTTTTCCAGATAGAAGGATAAGTACCTTTTTTCATTACAACCCTTTCAAGATTTGCACAAAAACCTTTCTCCTTCTGAATCATCTCTTCAGTAGACATCAAAGATTTACCAACTGCAACAGCCTCATCTTTAAGTGTTAAAATAAGTACAATATCATCTTTTTTAATGTATTTATCAACCTCTACAACTCCAGGTAATGCAAGACTTGCACCATGACACAAGGCATCTACCGCAGAATCACGTATAACAATTTTTGGAAGATGCATAAGAATATATTCAACAGGATGTAAAATGCTACGAATGCTACTTTCATCTTTGTCTTCTTTATAAAAAACAAAACTATCTTTTAAATCATGAAGAAGAACACAATCACTTTCTTTTATATGACCTACCTGTGTACGTCTTAATTCTGCAAGATGTGCACCAGCCCCTAGTTTTCTACCTATATCTACACAAATCGTTCTAACATATGTACCAGACTCACAACCTACACGAAATAAAACCTCGCGATCTTTTATATGAATAATATCAAAATAATAGATTTTTCTTCTACGGCGAACTCTTTTAACTGCACTTCTTACAGGCGGCAATTGAACAATATCCCCAACATAACTTTCACAAACAGTTCTTATCTTTTTTTCATCAATATCCTTATGAAGCATCATAATTCCTACATATTCTTTACCCGCAAGAAGTAAAAAAGGTAAAGTCTTTGTTGCATCACCTACACCAATAGGTAGGATACCTGTGGCATTTGGGTCAAGAGTACCACTATGACCCACCTTTTCAGTTCCAAGAATTTTTTTAATCCATGAATCAACCTGATGACTAGTTGGACCATTAGGCTTATCAATTATTATTACACCATTTTCCAAAAGTTCTTCAACAGTTCTTTTTTCTATTTTTTTACCAAAATTTGGATTAGTTTTAACTCTTTTTTTAACCAATCGCTCATTTGAACTAATATCAGGTAATACGTTTTTATTTTTACTCATAGTGATACTTGTCACATGAACAAGAATAGGTTAATAAAAATTATTCAAGCTTTTCTAAAATAAGATTTACTATTTCCTTAGGTGTTTTATCAGCAGAGTCTATAACTAAATCATAGATGCTTATGTCATCAATATTGATATCATAATATTTTTTATAACGAACAGATTCGCTTCTTTCACGTTCAACAATTTCTTTTTTTCTTTTTTCTAAATCTCCATTTTCTCGATTTACAATTCGGTTGACTCTTGTTTTTAAATCTGCGTCTAGAAAAATTTTAAAAGAAGAAATATTGTTGCGATATGCAAGCCAACCGGCAAGACGTCCCTCGAGGATAACATCTCCTTTTTTAAGGATCTTTACTTGTTTTTTATCAAGTTCTTTATCAACTTTACTATTTTTTTCACAAAACTTACCAAAATCTTCTAAACTCATCTTATATTTTTTTGCATTTTCACGAAAAATCATACCAGAATAAACATAAGGAATCCCTAGTTTTTTATGTAAAAGTTCTGCAACAGTGCTTTTACCACTGCCGGGTTTTCCGCTGACGGTTATTACAGTCATAATCAAACATTATTTTTCGAAGGCTTAATCTTTGATTTAATATTCTTCCATTTATTAGACCAACTCATGTATTTCAAACCATTTCTTACTATGGAGCCAATAACCATTGAAAATATTAGATAAAGCCATAACCATGCTTGCATTAAAATTGGTTTATCAAATAAACTAACATAGTTGGCCCATGGAACTGTAAAATAAAAATGGTCTAGATCTGCAAGAAAAGTACGTAACCATATAAATATGGGAAATATAAAAATAATTAAAAATAGCATAGATTTCATAGAACCACTAGATGCGTCTTGTTGTTTTTTCATCATCTCAGGTTGCATTTTCATAAGTTTGTTTATTCGATTTGTATTTCCTTCTTTTCTTGCTTTTTGTATCTCTTTTTGAAAAGCTTTTTGAGATTCCTGCATTTCCCCCATTTTTCTCCAATCTGTAAAAAAATTAGTAAGAGCTCCGGATAGAAAAACTACTATTAGACCAGCTAAAAATATTGTTAAAACAGGGTAATTACCACCAAAACCTATTATAGGTTGCAGTATAAGACCAAAATAATAACCAAGAATATTTCCAATGCCTGTAAAAACTAGTGCAAATGTTATTACCATGACTAGCAGCATGTACATCATGGTGCTGCCTTGTGCTTTATTATCCATTTTTATCATTTTTTTTCATCCGGCTTTATTATTTTAATACAGGTGCTGTTTGCTTAACAGCTTCATCTATTGCGTTGTCATGATTAAATATTATTTTTACAGTCGCGCCAGTAAGAGCGGCATATGCCATTGCAGCAGCACGATTTATCATCTGATGCTCATTTATTTGTTCTTTGGTATCAGGATCTCTATTTCTTGTTTTATCACCTGCACGACGATTATATATCTCTTCAGGATCTGCTTCAACAAGAACAATTGCTGTTGGATTAATTTTTTTAACAACCCATTCAGGTAAACCAGGCATATAGCCTTTTGGTGTTTTAACAGTACAATGTGTATCAAGTATCACGTTTTTCATTTTAGCTATTCTTTCAGCTGTTTTTATTTGTAGTTTTTTCTGTTGTTCAAGTGTAAGCTTCCTCATTTCATCTCGGTCTTTTACTAGTTTCATTTCCTGTGCTATTTCTATCATTACTGTTCCAAATGTCACAAAATTAATATCCATTCCTTCAGCTGCTTTTTTCATAACTGTTGTTTTACCAACACCAGGTATTCCTGTTACAACTATTATTCCCAAAAGCCTCACCTATCTTTTTTTTATTCATTTCCAAAGAAACCACGCAGTACCGGGTGCATTTCCATTGCTTGTTCTTTTGCGATATCCTCATACAGATGTATAATTATACCGACAGTCAGTAGTACACCTGTGCCACTAGCATTACCAAGAGTTCCTAGCATATCTGCAAAACCAGCAAGCAAAGCAACTGCTGCACCACCAATCACTGTTACCACAGGGATATATCGTTCTAATACCATTCTTAGAACCCGTGGATCTCGTCTAAATCCTGGTATTTGCATACCACTACTTTGAATTTGACGAGCGACAGCAGATGGTCCCATATCAGTTGTTTCAATCCAGAATTTAGCAAATAAAATAGAACCTATAACTATAACTACCATGTAAATAGTTATCTTCAAGGAATACTGTAGGGCGCTATGTGTACCATCACCACCTGCAAGTATAGGCATAAGCCATCCATTAATACCATTAGGATTTGTTAGATACCACGCACCACCACCCTGCGACTGTGTACCTAAAAGTTGTCCTGTTGTAGGATCTGTCGGAAACGAGGAAATCCACCATTGATGACCTAAAAGTGGGAGATTAGACTGATAAAGTAGTAATGAAAACATGCTAATATTTGCAAGAAGCGCAGCCATTAGTATTATAGGTATATTAGAGGCATAAATCAAACGTATAGGGTAACGTCCTCTTGCTCCACGGACATTGCTGTGTGCTAGAGGGAGTTCTATACGAGTAGATTCTGCATATACAACTACTAAGAATATGATAATCGTACCAATTAATGCTACAATAGAATTTTGAAATGCAGAATTACCAAGAAACATAGTTTGATAATATTGGCTTACTAAACCATCAAGACCCGCATTAGTTGCAATATAATAAACACCAGGGATACAACCCGCAGGAGGATTACTCAAAGAAACAAGCTCTGTAGGCCTATAACCAGGTAACCAGTTAAATAAACCAGTAAATAACGCCTGAGAAACACCAGCAGCAATAAACAATGAAATACCTGAGCCAATACCCCATTTTGATATAAGCTCATCCATGAAAAACACTAAAAGTGCACCAATAACAAGCTGTATAATAATTATGACATTAGCCCAATTGTTACCAACCATGCCAACAAAAGCATCACTTGGTTTAAGATAACCAAAGATTTGCGGAATTGCTTCAACAAAAATCATTACAATTACCAAGATTTTTTGTACACCTTGATAAACTTGTTTATCCTCATCTTTAGTAAGATCAAGTTTTATAATTTTTGCACCAGCAAACAATTGTAGAATAATAGATGCAGTAACGATAGGTCCTATACCAAGATGCATAATACTACCAGATGAACCTGCCATTATGAAACGATATTGCGAAAACAAATCAAGTACAGTTGATTGAAGACCATAAATAGTGATATTACACATTATAAAATAAAGAATAAGACAAAATACAGTCCATAGTATTTTAGTCCTAAAACTAATATGACCTTCTGGTTTAGAAACTGCAGGCCACCGCTCAATAAGTGGTTTAAGTACAAACAGTCGGCTATTTTTTTCCTCTGCCATTTTACAATCCCAAATATTAAATCATATATTATTTATCTTCTATTTTTTCTTGAACTTTTGATTCAATGTTTTCTTTTTCAGAAATGTCTTTTGTAGGTAGTATTATGTCTCCGCCTTGTTCTTTGATTTTATCTATTGCTTTTTCAGATGCACTGTTAACAGTAATTTTAAGTTTACTTTTTATTTGACCTGCGCCGAGAAGCTTATCATATCCTTCCTCTGTAAGATTAATTATTTTTTTACCAGGAAATTTTTCTTCTATATCTCCAATATTAATAGTTTTATCTTCTTTTAAAATACCTTGAGGTCTTTTAAAACCATGAACACCAAAATGACCGGGCATGTACTTATTCATATACATGAATTTATGTTTGCATAAACCAGCGTTGCCTCTTCCTCCACGAAGCCCTGCTCCACGACCACCTTTTTTACCTTTACCATGAGTCATGGATCCTCTGAATTTCTTGGTTTTTGTTCGTGCCATTTACATCACTTTTCCATTAAATTTATAATTATCAGGATAATGCCTGATATAATTATATATTATATTATTTTTGATTAACAAGTGTCACCCAGATAAAAAAACCCCTTTAATTACCTTTTGTTAGGATTCTAAGTAATGTAACATCAAAAAAAACTACTTTTTTAGCATGAAAAGACTGGCTATGTTTAATAGGAAAACCATACTCTTTTGTAAGATCAATATTTCCTTTTAAGGAAGAAACCATTTTTTCAATAAAAGGCAATGTTTTAGTTAAATGAAGAGAATAAATGACCTTTGCTTTGTTAAATGCTTTCTCAATAAACCTTCTATCTGCATTAATATTGCTTTTTTGTGCTCCAAATGGCGGATTCATAATAACAGTATCACATAAGATATCTACATCTTTTACATCTTTTACAATAAAATCAATCTTAAGTTTATTTTCATTTGCATACTTTTTAGCAATTTTTATAGCATCTTCATCTAAATCAATACCTGTTATTTTCTTTGCACCTAAAACACATGCACCTACTGAAAAAATACCCGTACCACAACCTAAATCTAAAACTTTTTTATTTTCTATATCTCCCATTTGGAATGCGATAAAAATGATATCTGCTACAATACCTGCAGGGGTAACGTATTGTTCTAAACCAGGTTTTGGTTTTTCAAAATCTGGTATTTTTTGTAAGAATATTTCAAGTTCTTTTTTTTTCATAATTCTATTCTTTATATAAAAAATAAGTTAATAACAGTTGTTTTTTTGCCGTAAGTTTTATTTGCTATACTTTGTTTAGTGGCGCATAATCGGGCTTGTAGATCAGTTCGGAAGATCGCCTCCTTGGCATGGAGGAGGCCTCGGGTTCAAATCCCGACAAGTCCATTTTATAGATAAGACTTTTTATATATAAAAAAACAAAAAATACAGCGTATTTAAAATAAGGAATCTATTTATTCTTTACAATAAGATTTATATAGATATCATATATATTATTATTTTATTTTGGCCTATAAAAATTGCCTAACTATAGATTGATAAATATGATGCGAACTAAAGTTGTTAATGATTCAACTGATCTTGTACCTCTACTTAGAGCATTTGATAATAAAGTGAAAAAAGAGGTTTTCTCTGAGCTTTTACAAGATTGGAAACCAATGAGTGAAATTATTGAAAGGTATGGCGACGATGGTGCGGATGCACTTGAATATTTTGATAAAATGAAACTTGTTGAAACAAAATGGACCACACCTGAAGAAGGAATTGAAGGGCATCCTCAGAAAAAATATCGTTCGTATTATTCTGCTTTTAACATCAATATTTCTTGCCCTGTAAATGAAATAAGTGAAATTTTTACTGTTGCAAGTTTGAATGCTAAAGAATTCAAAAAACTTGAAGATGATATTTTTACTTATATAGGCGAAGACGGTAAGTTTGGTAATATGGTTGCAGAAAATTTTAACTTATCAAATCTTGCTCTAAAAGGCCTTGTTAAAAGAAGTAACAAATTTTGTTATAAAGGTTTAAAACTTAGTCGTAGAGATTAAATTTTTTAACTATATTTTTTAAACAAGAGTTGCATTTCCTTTCTTTGTTGTTTTATGGTTTATGAAATTATTCTTCAGAGTCTTTGGCTTATACTTCCTGCTTATATTGCTAACGGTTGTGCAGCACTTTTAGGCGGGGGTACTCCTATTGATTTTGGTAAAAATTACAATGATGGGAAAAGAATACTCGGTGATGGTAAAACTTGGCGGGGTCTTATTCTTGGTACTCTTTTTGGCATGATTGGTGGTTTTGGTCTTTCTGTTGCCGCAAAAATAATTGCTCCTACTGAGTACAATTTTATTGCTTTTGAAAAACTCGATTTTACAGGTTTTCCTATTATGATTCCAATTGTTTTTTCTATATGTTTTGGGGCGCTTTTTGGTGATATAGTTAAAAGTTTTTTTAAAAGACGTCGTGGTATAGATCGTGGTAAGGATTGGATTCCTTTTGATCAAATTGATTTTATTCTTGGTGTTTTGTTTTTAAGTTTTATAGTATCATTTTTTTTACAGATTGTTAATTTAACTAAGGGTAATTGGTTTTTTAATACTTTTAGTATTTGGCATATTGTTTTTCTTTTGTTTATTACACCTTTTTTTCATGTTCTTGGTAATTTTCTAAACAATAAAAGAAAATACAGAGCAGCTGATAAACAAGTTTATTAAATGCTTGTGTTTTTTATTTTATTAGGTAGGTGATTTCTGTATTGTGTCTGAAAAATCTATGAATGATGAGCTTAAACGTTGGATTCAAGAATCTAATAAACAAGTTGAATCCATTGAAGAAAATAAAGATAATGTTAGTATAAAGCCATCTGGTAAATGTCAGATTTGTTGCGAAAATACTGCTGAACATGTTTGTATTAAGTGTGAGAAATTTGTTTGTAAATCTTGTTATTTTAAAATTATTGGTATTTGTAAAAAATGTGTGTCATCTAGTATTTCTAATAAATGGGATGGTTCTTTTCATGATCGGGAAAAGTAACTTGGTGTTGACTGGGTAGATTAATTTTTCTTTTTTTGCTCTTTTTTTATTCTTAATCCTTCTAAATATAAACCTAGCATTGCTCGTGCGGTTCTCCAGCTACTGGGATATATTGGTACTCCTGCTGATTTTAGATCAAGAACTAAGTCTTCATATTCTCGACCGCCTACCCATGTTGCTAGTATTGGTTTTTTGAATTCCTCATGTAGTTTTCTTTCTCTTATCATTTTTAGTATTGCTCCAGTAAATTCTTCAGGTCTTGCGTAACCTCCGTGTACACTTGCTACTATTACTCCGTCTATATTTGTGTCTTCTAAAAGTGCGCGTGTTGCTGTTTCATATCTATAGAAATCTGCGTCTGCTACTACATCAATTGGGTTATTTGGTACTATTAGGTCGGGTAATATCGCATCTATTTTTTTGAATGTTTTAGATGAGAGTTTTGGTATTACTAAACCATTTTCTTCGCATGCATCTGTCAACATAATTCCAAGTCCCCCGCCATTTGTTACGATTCCAATGCGGTTTCCTTGGGCTGGTGGTTGACTGTTTAGTGCTTTTGCCATATCAAATAGTTCTGATATATCTCTGCAGCGTATTCCACCTGCTTGTTTTATAGCAGCACTATATATAATATCACTGCCTGCCATACTGCCTGTGTGTGATGTAGTTGCACGTGCTCCAGCTGCACTTCTTCCAGCTTTTACTACAAGAACTGGTTTGTCACATCTTTTTATTGCATTCATAAATTCTCTGCCATCTTTTACCGCTTCGATATAGAGTCCTATTACTTTTGTCTCAGAGTCATTAGCAAAATAATCTATTAGGTCATCATCATCGATATCAATTTTGTTTCCAACACCTACTATTTTTGATACACCCATGTATTCGTTGTTTGCAAGATAGATCATACCAATTCCTAGTGCCCCACTCTGACTAATTAAAGCTATGCTTCCTTTACGAGGATTTCCATAAACAAAACTTGCATCAAGGCCTATTGATGCATTTTTGTAACCCATAACATTTGGACCTAACACCCTCATTTTTGAATCTTTTATTATAGTTTTAAGTTCATTTTCTAGGTAGTGATTTCCTATTTCGCTAAAACCTGAAGAGATTATTATTACATTTTTTACGTTTTTTTCTTTGCAATCTTTTAAAATATTTGGAACAATTGCGGCTGGAACAGAAATAAGTACGAGATCTATGTTACCCCGGACGTCTGTTACTTTTTTGTAGCATTTTAATCCAAGTATTGATTCTTCTTTTGGATTTATAGGATATACTTTACATTGGTAATCAGAAATTAATAAGTTTTTAAGTGCCGCGTGTCCTATTTTTCTTGAGTCTTTACTTGCGCCTACTACTGCAATTGTTTTTGGCATGAAAAATGTTTCAAGGTTTTTTTTCATATTTTTTCAACCTTATTTATTTGTATGAAGGATTAAATATTATTATTTAAATCTCTTCATACTAACGGCCTTGGTTCATAATTAATATCTAAGAATTGCATACCTATACAAAGGGATGGGTATGCGAAAAACTAATTGGAAAGTTTATGAAAAAGCTGAAGAGGAAGAATTTCGACTCTTTCT
>Ga0299915_10002826_pt1 | contig 12624 bp, 14 predicted proteins | sample RVTome_13_FD_200263 | JGI IMG/M metagenome (GOLD analysis project Ga0299915, IMG submission 200263) | Soil microbial communities from uranium-contaminated site in the Upper Colorado River Basin, Wyoming, United States - RVT92D227 (version 2) ...
AACCCTCCGCTATGAACCTCCTCTTCTCCTATTACGCGCGCTTCGCTTCTCAGGAAATTGGAGTTAATGGGTCCACTTGGGGCTCGTGTAGTAGACCTTCGGCGTCTGAACGTTGAGAGGCGGCTCTCCCTTCGCCACCCTGAGAACATTCCACACCGCGGTCTCCCTCATCTCGACCATGATCCCCGGCGTGCTGCCAATATGCGGAACCAAGGAGACGTTGTCGAGGGTCCTGAGGGGGCTGTCCTTCTGGAGCGGCTCAGTCTCATAGACGTCGAGGCAGGCCCCGCTGATCCTTTTCTCCTGCAGGACCTTGATCAAAGCCTTCTCATCTACGATGGGGCCCCTTGCGCTGCTGACGAAGATCGCGGTGGGCTTCATGAGCCTCAACAGCTTTTCGCCGATCATATGGCGGGTCTCGTCGTTGAGGGGGACGTGAATCGACACGATATCCGACCTCTTGAACAGGGTCTCGATGTCCACGAGCTCAGCGTGGAACTGCTGAGCCCTCGCCTCCGTGATGTAGGGGTCGTAGGCTAGCACCTTCATGTTGAAGGCCTGCGTCGCGAACTGTGCCATCCTGCTACCGATCGCCCCCAGGCCGACGATGCCGATTGTGCTGTTTCGGATCTCCACCTGCCGCTCGACCTCAACCCTACCCCAGCCTCCCTCCCTCATGAGGCGGTTGTGGGCCCTTATCCTCCTGGCTATGTCCAGTATCATCCCGAAATCCAGCTCGACGACGCTGTTGGCGTTGACCCCGGCGACGTTGCAGATGATGACGCCCTTGGCTGCGCCGGCTGTCTCGTCGATATACTCGAAGCCGACGCTCGTCGTCTGAACCATCCTCAGCTTCGGGGCCGCGTTTATGACGGCGGCTGTGATTGGGCCTCCGGTAATGATGACGTCGACGTCCCCTACCTTCTCGATTAGCTGCTTCTCCTCACCTGAGAGAGCCACGTCAACGGTGGCGTGCCTTCTCAGTTCCTTGAGCCTCTCAGACTTTTCGATGTCCTGGGCCCAGCGCCCAGCCACGAACAGTACCTTCACTCTTCACCACTCCATTGTTACTTCTGTTTTATTCCTTCTACACTCCGCTTCCACTTCTCAAGGGTGAACCCGGGGTCCTTGTAGATCCGGGTCTGCGATGACTCCGCCTCAAGGAGCCTCGTAGCCCGCTCAAGGACCTCCCCCATCTTAGAGGCGGGGAACTTGACCGCCCCGTGCAGGTCCATGTGAACCATGTCCCCCGGCATGACGGTCATGCCGCCCACCGTGACGGGCACGTCGACCGCCTTGACCATGAAGTCCCCGTGGCCCGGCGTCACGCCCGTCGCGTAGTACTGGAAGTTCATCGGCCTGATGGCGTCGATGTCCCTCATGGGGCCGTTCGTGATCACGCCGACTACGCCGAGGGCCCTGTACTGCGTGGTCATGATCTCGCCGAAGAGACCGACCCTGTTCGTCAACTCTGGGGGGAACTGCTGCTCCGCGACGAGGATCGTTGGCTTCCTGGTCCCGTCTATGTGCTCGGGCAGCGCCCACCTGCCCATGCCCGTGTACTTCTCCGACCTCTTGCAGAAGACCGCGGTGGAGACGTACCCGACCCTGGGCCCCAGCTCGGGGTACATGCACTTAATCGTCTGATCCGTGTACCATGCACCATACCACGCGTCGTAGAGCTTCATGCAGTTCTCGGAGCGCGGGTACGTCGCCACGACGTTGCTGATGGTCGGCGTGTCGATCTTCTCGAGCTTCTCGATGATCTCCTTCTTGGCGGGCGTCATACGTGATTCCTCAAGGAGTCAATACGATATAATAGTATCCTTACAAAGGAACTTAAGGACGCGCACGTATTAAACACTCACAGAGTAACCGCCGTCGACTGGAAGAGCCACGCCGGTGACGAAGTTAGACGCAGCTGTCGCCAGGTAGATCGCCGTACCCTGCAGGTCCTCAGGCCTCCCCCACCTCCCTATAGGCGTCCTGGTTAACACTCTCTCATTGAGGCCCTCCAACTCCACGCGCGCCTTTCTCGTTAGATCCGTGTCAATCCAACCCGGCAGTATGGCGTTAACCTGAATATTGTCCGGCGCCCAGGCGACCGCTAGGGCTCGAGTCATGGCCACGATGCCTCCCTTGCTCGCCCCATAGGCCATCAGTTTGCCTCCACCGAACAGCGACGTTATTGACCCTATGTTGATGATCTTGCCTCCCCTCGCCTCTTTCATGGCCGGGTATACGGCCTTAGAGCACAGGAAAGCGCTTCGCAGGTTCACTTCCATTACCTCATCGTACTCGGCGGAGCTCAGGTCCTGGGGCATCTTCCGGATGTTGATGCCCGCATTGTTAACGAGGACATCGATTCTACCGAAGAACTCCAAGGTCTTCTCCACCATGGATAAGATCTGGTTCTCTCGTCTCACGTCGACGCCCAGCTCTAAAACCCTGGCTCCGTAGTCTCTTCTGATGCTTTCCGCCGCCTTAGCCGTCTTCGATGAGTTGCGAGCAGCGATGATTATGTTTCCTCCTACGCTGGCTAAGCCGCGGGCAATTCCATATCCTATGCCCCCGTTTCCTCCGGTGACGATTGCCACCTTATCTTTAAGGCTGAACAAGTCCATCCCATTTCATCAACTCATCATATTAAGAGGGAGTAAAAAACCGTTTTTGAAAAGAATATTTTGGTATATCTTTTAATCAGCAAAAAAATAAGTTAAAACTCACCTCCCCAGTTCACTAATAAATCTAAAAATGGTTGGATTATATGCTTATAAATGTGGATAAAAAAAAGGAATGTTACGGGAGATATCTCCACATAGGGTAGGGCTCGAACCCCACCCCCGCGCTTACGTTTCATTTTCTTAGATATCATTATTCGAACAAAATGTGCATGTCCGCATCGAAGTGTCGAAACGCCTTTTCACCGTACTTCTCGTCTAGTCTTCGTGTGTAAGCCTGGAGCGCCCTGAGAGCAGCCGCGCCTCCGTTCTTTTCCTCAAACGACATCTTCATGACCCAACCCTTGCCCCGAAGATACCCTGTGCCAGTCGCCAGGTCCTCCTCCTTCACCCACTTCAACGCAGCACGCTCGCAACGAACTCCGAACTCGGATAAAACCTTGAAGACGGTGTCTTTCACAAAAGCCCAGATCGCCAGCTTCTTCTCGCTGCCCCGGTTAGCTTCAAATGTTCCTGCATCAACCACGATGTACGCGCCATTTTCTTTCTCGAATTCGCCGTAACGCCCAAGTATCCACAGGAACCTCAGAACGTTTGCCCTTCGGTCTTCAAGGCTGTGCCGTTGAGCGAATGTGTCGGTATCCCGCAGCCCCAATGGAGAACGCATAATGGCTGATACCAGCCTGTGAACCGCCTTGAACGAAGCTGTCTCTCCTTTGGAGAAGGGCAGATTCCCCGGAAAGTCAGCGATTCTTGTATCAGACGTTTGAACTTTGGCAGGCTCTACAACCTCTTCTGGCTTCAGCGAAGCACGGATGGCCTCTAAGCGACCTATTCCCTCGAAAGGTTCGACAAACACATGGTACTCCTCGTCAGAAATCGGTGCACCAAGCCTCTCCTCCATGTTCTTGCGGTTCCAAACGCCGCCCGTTGCTTTCACCGTGTCACATGGAAATCGAGTACAATGAGCACAATTTTCCACCCCAGCCCCGTCCACGCATTGGCGTATCAGACACCTTCTATTGGGAAGCTTCGATCCTCTCGGGATTTTCGAGTCTGGAGTCTGGCATGTCAGGCACGACGTCTTGATCGGCATGTACCCTAGAATCCTCTTAGCATCGTTCCTGTACTGTTCGAATTCCTCGGCGGTCATGCCCTTCCGCGAGTAAGGCCCCCATGGACAAGCGCCGCAATCTATGCCACATTTAGCAACGAGTTTTGACAATCATTCAACCTCCGGGATGATCAAAATCTATTCACGTAGCAGGCACACGAGGCCTCCGAACTGTGATATCCTGGCTCCCGCGGGCGTATCGGGTTTGATGATCCTTGTTTTAACCCCCTTGTTGGCGGCTACCTGGAGGAGCCTATCGGTTCTCCGCCTGTTCCGGGCCCTGAAAAGTTCTGTGACAAGGATATACTCTGGGCTCTTCTCGTCCCCGTGGACCGCGTCCTCCGCCTCCCTCAGGGTGAAGAGGAGCGTCTCGATGCCCTCGGGGTCGTTCAGGTGCTCCTCGAGGACGTCCACCACCTGCCCGATATCCTCCTGCGAGACCTCAGTGAGTTTCTCCTTGAAGCTACGAGACTTAATCAGGTCCCTCACCTGGTTGGCGTCGGCGGCCGGCTTAGGTACGTGCTCGAAGGTTGCCGTGTTCAGGCTCCCTCCCTTCAATAGCCAGCCGTGATGTTTCCTGATATGATTCATGAAGCCCTCGTAGTCTTTCTCGTCGGGCGCTGCTACCAGGACGCTCCTGACGCCCTGCCTGATGATCGGGCGCAGCGTGTCCACGATCGACTCGTAGAAGCCGTATTCGTCGCCCGCTTGGATCAGCTTGAATGGTTTAACTGATTCACTGTAGATCTGCCATATGGACGCTTGATCTTCTTCGAGTCCTACGAGCGTCGCCACGGGGTATCCCCGTGTCCGCCTGCGCCTCGGCACGTGCATCAAGATGTTGGGGGCGTTTAAAGGTTTGAGGTCGGAGGAGCAGGCTTGATGATCTGTTTGGCTGGTAACTTTTTCGCTATAGTCTTCGGGTGGGGGTTAAGTTTGGGAAATGCTAGATTAGACTCTTCTCCGCCATGGCGAGCGCGTCGTAGGCTCTCCTCAGCTTGTCGACCCTTTCACGGTGCCTCACCTCCTGCGCCGCGATCGTCGCCAATCTGCCCCGGATCATCTTCTCAACCGAGCCGGGGGCGGGGCCGCCGACGGAGCTCCGCCGCGCGAGGTTCTGGACGGGGTCGACGGCTGACCTGATCTCCTCCTCAGAGACCTCGAGCCTCCTCCCGACAACCTTCTCCGAGGATCCAGCGACCATGTCAGTGGAGATCTCTTCAGCCTTCTTTCCCTCTGCTAGTGCTTTTAGAATCACGTCTACGACGACGTCGTGGGCCTGCCTGAAGGAGACTCCGTGGAGCCTGACGAGGGTGTCCGCGAGGTCCGTCGTCGTCGAGAAGCCCTCCCTCAGCCTCTCAAGCATCACATCCTTCATCGGCGTCATGGTCGAGACGACGCCGGCCATCACCCTCGTGCCGCCCACGGCGGTGTCCAGGCTGACCGGCTCCAGGAGGACGCGGTCAGACGTGTTCGAGTACGAGACCCCCTTCACCGACGCGACAGTGGAGACCAGGCTTCCAATCGCCTCGGCGGCGTAGCCCTTCACGGACTCCAAGATGAGTGGGTTCTTCTTCTGGGGCATTATGCTGCTCGTCCCCGCATAGGACTCGTCAAGGTCGATCATCCCATGCTCGTCGGAGGACCAGATCTGGATGTCCTCGGCGAGCCGGCTGAGGTTCGACATGTGGATCGCCATCGCTGAGCCAAGCTCCATGACGTAGTCGATGGCGGCGACACAGTCCTGGGAGTTCTCGCAGAGGGCGTCGAAGCCGAGGAGCTCCGTCGTCCTGCGGCGGTTGACGGGCCAACCAGTCCCAGCGAGGGCGGCAGCCCCCATGGGGTTGAGGTTCGTCCTCCCGTATACGTCCTCGAGGCGCTCCACCGACCTCGCCGCGGCATCTACGTGGGCGACTAGGTAGTGGGCGAGGGTCACGGGCTGAGCTTGGCGGAGGTGGGTATACCCAGGCATCACCGTCTCGACGTTCTCCTCAGCCTTCCGCAGCAGAAGCCCCTGGAAGTCGATGACCGCGCCGATGAGCCTCTCCGTCTGGTCCCTGAAGTACATCCTACGCTGGGCGTGGCCGAGGTCGTTCCGGCTCCGGCCGATGTGCATCTTTCCCCCAACCTCGCCGATCCGTTTGATCAGCGCCGTCTCCGTGGACATGTATCCGACCAGTGAGGCGTCGACCTCCGCCATCTTCTCGACCTCCCTGACTCCTTCGAGGATCTTGGCGGCCTCGTCTCGCCCTATTATCCCCTCCTCGGCGAGCATCACCGTGTGGGCCCTGTGGATCAGTACCTGGCAGTAGTAGGAGGCCACGTCGAAGGACGTCGGGCTCCTCCTCCACCGGTTCAGCTCCGATATCTCAGGCGCCTCGGCCTTGCTGGCGCGCCCGAACCTCTCCCAGCTCGTCCCCGCGCTTTCACTCATAGAACATCAATGAACAGAAACGTGAACTTGCGTATAAAACCGGCTCCATGCGTCGAAAGGGACTCTGACAAGGCGGTGCGCACACGTTGTTGGTGGCTGGGTCACCATTTCCCCCTGTGTACTCTTTCCTCGTTGTACCTGTTCGCCGCAGGCTTCCCCTCGGCCGGGTAGCCTACGGATATTATGTTGAGCGGTATGATCTTCTCCGGGATGCCAAGCAGCTCCTTAACCCCCTTGACGAGGTCCTCGTGGGGGTGGACGCCGAGCCAGACCGCGCCGAGGCCCATGGCGTGCGCCGCGACGAGGATGTTCTGCGTCGCGGCCGAGCAGTCCTGGACCCAGAAGCCCGTCCCGCCATCAAGCTCCAGGTCGCCGCAGACGACTATGGCTAGGGCGCATTGGCCGAGCATCTTCGAGTATGGGTGGAACTTGGGGACCTCGAGGAGTGTCGCCCTGTCCCTGACGACGATGAAGTGCCAGGGCTGCTTGTTGTGGCCCGATGGCGCCGCCATCGCCGCCTCGAGTAGCCGCTGAACCTCCTCGTCCGAGACAGGCTTCTCCGTGTACCTCCTCATGCTCCTCCTGGTCAGTATAGCCTCTAAAGCATCCATGATCTCACATCAATGTAACTGCGGGTCTTCCCTCGTAAAAGCCCATCCCCAGGGGGAGACGAGTGGACGACTCCAAAAGACCCCACGGCGATAACAGCCAGAAGATATCGCCCCACACGGGGCTTCCGGGGATGAGCGTCCCAATGGGGTTCACCTACGGCAGCCTCCCAGCCGGGCTCCAGATAGTAGGGAGACTCTTCGCAGAGCCCGAGATGATAAGGATCGCCTACGCCTACGAGCAGGCGACACGCCGCAGGCGCCCACCCGAGAAGTTCCCTGACCTAGAATAGGCCGTCACATCGCTAGTCAAGATCGGGAAAATGACATAAACAGAGCTCACCCAGTCTCTACCAGACATGGTTCTGACAGTTTTCGAGAGGAAGGCCTTGGCGGAGGTCTCTAAGGAGAGGTGCTGGGAGCACGTCGAATGGTTCGCCGGCGTCGGAGAGAAGCTCTCCGGCACACCCGCCAACGAGAGGACCGTCGACTACGTCCTCGACAGGCTGAAGGGGTACGGCGTCAAAGCCTCGGCCCCGGCTTTCCAAGCCTGGCTCGACTTCCCAAACCCCTCGGAGGCTGAGCTGAGGGTGCTCTCGCCAGAGATACAGGTCGTTAAAGCGATGCCCCTCGCCCAGGCCGCCCCCACGCCCCCTGAGGGGGTGGAGGGAGAGCTGGTCTACGTCGGAGGGGGAGGGCTCCTCGACTACGAGGGGGTGGACGCGCGGGGCAAGGTCGTCCTCGCCGAGTTCAGCAGGCCCCCGGCCCGCCCCTGGAAGAACTACGTCGCGGGCATCCTGAAGGGAGCTGTCGGCATGATAGTCATCAGTTACACCGGTCCTACGATGGTCTACAACTGGGGCACCGTCAAGTCGGTCTGGGGGAACCCGACGCCTGACGACATCGACGAGATAGGCAGAATTCCAGCCCTCCTGATCTCGGCCGAGGACGGGCAGCAGCTGAAAGGGCTCCTGGGGAAGGAGACCGTCCGTGTCCGCATGAAGGCAGGGAGCCGTAGGGGCTGGGCCGCGACCAGGCAACCAATGGCCACCATCAGAGGGAGGGAGCCTGGCTTCGTCCTCCTCGGCAGCCACCTGGACGCTTGGAGAGGGGCGGCGAGCTGCAACGCGGTCGGCTGCGCCTCTACCCTTGAGTCCGCGAGGGTGCTCAGCAGGCTCTGGTCAAGCCTCAGGAGGGGAGTCGAACTCCTCTGGTTCCAGGGCCACGAGACGGGCATCATGACAGGATCAACATGGTACGTCGACAACCACTGGGACAGGCTCCACACCGGCTGCGTCGCCTACCTAAACAACGACACCCCAAGCATGATCGGCACCACCATCTATTCGGCCGAGGCAGACCCTGTCCTCCAGCAGTTCGTATGGTCCACCGTAGCGGAGCTAGCCGAGGAGGAGGGGGCGCCCATCAGGGAGCCTCCGACCAAGTATCTCCCAAACAAGACGGGGGACCAGTCCTTCTACGGCGTCGGCGTGCCCTCCGTCAGAGTCATCACCGTTCACCAGCCCGAGGAGAGAGTCCCCCCAGGAGGATGGTGGTACCACAGTGACCAAGACACTATAGACAAGTGCGACCCCGACACCCTCTACATGGCCAACAAGGCTCAGATCCTGGTCATCCTCAGGCTCTGCACCCTCCCCGTGCTCCCCTACAGGGTCCAGGCCACCGCCGACTGGACCCTCGACACTTTGAAACAGCTCAGGGCGAGCGTGGGGGGAGCGCTGGACCTGACTGGGCTTGTGGGAAAGGCCGAGGTCTTCAAGGATGCTGCGTCCAGCCTCGACGGTGCCACCGCGCTGCTGTCTGAGAGGTGCAGGGACTTGAAGGAAGCGGAGAGGCTTGAGGAAGATGTGAGGCTCACCAACGAGAGCCTACTTAGGATCTGCAGAATCCTCAACCCGGTCAACTACACCCTCCACGGCAAGTACGGGCAGGACCACTATGGCGCTGAGTACATCAAGCCGATCCCCCTCCTCCAGCCCGTCTCAGAGCTAATGGCGCTCGACCAAGACGCGAGCCAGTACAAGGCGCTGAAGACAAAGCTAGTGAGGGCTAGGAACATCGTCTCGGATGCGCTGGAGGAAGTGACAAGGGTGGCCAGATTTACCTCCGATAAATTGGGCTAGCCGAATAAGGTCTTAAAGGTCTTCCAACTGGAGCCTATCTACTTTCTGTTTTGCCAATTCCTGGGGCGGATCATGAGCCCACTACAGGTTATCCTTCTCCTTCGGCTCGAGATACATGCCGACATCCACGTTGACGCCCTGCCCCCACATCTCTTGGAGCCTCTGCTTGCCCCTGATGACGCCGAGGCTGTTCCAAATGATGAAGCCACCGTCAGCTGGGTGCCAAGCCTTCACCAACATGGCCTCCTCCAGGACGCCGTTAAACCTGTTCAGGCGGTAATTCTTATCCGGCGAGTAGGCGAAGATCCTGTGCCAGGCAATCCATAGAGCTACGATCAAGGCGAGGATGAGGAGGAGGACCTCCTCGACGACCTCGATAGGCGCCAGGGGGTAGGTTTCAGTTATCACTTCGATTCATTCATGGTGTTACGTTTGATAAAAGGTTCTTGTTTGAGCCCGGAAGGTTCATTAAAAGGATAAAATTCTCCGAAATTTTGGATATTTTCCACGCAGTTTCATCATAGAACCTCTTTACATGAAAGGAGGCTTCAGGTAGGCTTGACTTTTTTGAAACATTAAAAAATCAGTGGTCGTATTAATCTTCGGGGATCTGCTTTGAGACCCAGAGAGACCTTAGAAGAATCTTCCCAAGCGTTCTCGACAGGGCTATCCTGCATTCGAAGAAGTTATACATGGTCAAAGACATCATGTCGCGGCCTGTCATCACGATCTCACCGGAGGCTCACATGGGGGAAGCCGCCAGGGTCATGGGCGAGAGGCGTATAGGCAGCCTCATAGCGAAGAGGGGTGAAAGACCGGTCGGCATAGTGACCGAGAGGGACCTACTCAGCCAAGTGATAGCACTGGATAGGGAGCCCGTGAGGGTGAGGATCGCCGACATCATGTCCTTGCCGCTGGTAACCATCGGCCCCTCCGCCACGATAAAGGAGGCTGCCCGCACGATGATCAGGAAGAGGGGCAGGCTCGTCGTCGTCGAGGGAGACGAGCTCCTCGGCATCGTGACAGCCTCGGACCTCGTCAAGAGCCTACCGGAGACCGAGGAGACGACTCGCAAGGTAATTGAATATGCGACTAAGAAGGTCGTCACCGTCGACGGTGAGACAACGGCCCGAGCAGCCACGAAGGTGATGGGCTTGGAGAGGATTGGGAGCGTCGTCGTCACCAGGAGGGGGAGGCCAACCGGGATATTCACGGAGCGTGACCTCCTCACGGCCCTCGTAGCCAAGGGGAGATCGCTTGAGAGCCGCGTCGGCGAAGTCGCGTCCTCTCCCCTCCTCGTCGTCCCGTCGGGGATAAGCGTCCTAGACGCCGCCTTCGTGATGTCCACCAAGGGGGTCAGGAGGCTGCCGCTGGTCGACGAGGGAGACGAGCTGGTCGGCATCGTGACCGCCAGGGACCTTGTCGAGGCCTACGCACGATAACTTACCCCTTTTTTTGGTTGTCCTGGGCGTCTCGTGGGCATCGTCCTCGCTCCGAGTTTATTTAAAAGGATGGGCAGGTGACTCTACACTTGTATGGAGCCCATGATAGTGCCTGCAGTCATCGCCGGTGACCAAAACGAGCTCGGCGAGCTACTCTCTAGGCTCAGAGGCGTCGCGAACAGGGTGATGCTGGACTTCATGGACGGCGAGTTTGTGTCAGGCACATCGCTCCAATTTGACCTCCACCTCCCGGAGGGCTTCTCATACGAGGCCCACCTCATGGTTAGGCGCCCCCTAAGTTACCTCACCATGCTCGCCGGTAGGGTTGAGACCGTCATCCTACACATCGAGACCCTGAACGATGTCGGTCGAGCCATCGTCTCCGCGAGGAGAGCCGGCTTCAAGGTCATGCTCGCCATATCACCTGGGACCCCAGTAGAATTCGTGGCCCCATACCTGAGGGAGATCGACGGCGTCCTAGTCATGACCGTCGAGCCGGGCAAGTACGGCGCGGATTTCCTTCCGTGGACGCTGGATAAGGTCAGGGCGCTCAAGGCGATGGACGGACACGTGACCATCGAGGTGGACGGCGGGATGAACCCAGACAACGCAAGGGCGGCGAGGAAGGCCGGCGCGAACATCTTCGCCTCGGGCTCCTACATCATCAGGAGCCATGACATCGGAAGGGCGTTCAGGGATCTCGAGGAAGCCATAGCGTAGCTCCCTATCCGTTTGAAATCCGTTTTTAGCCTGAATGTTTTCGCCATCAGTCGAAAGGAGTGACTCTTCCGTTTTCCGGTGCGGGGCTTTTATCCTTATTAAGGCTAATGGCTCGCAAACGCAAGAAGAGCAACCGGAGGAGGAACCTCTCCCTAATCTTAGCCGTAGCCATGTTCATGGCTGTCATTTTCATGATGTCCAATCACTCTCAGGAGGAGGCTCAACGGCCTCAGCCGACGGCGCTGATATACGACCCGCTCATCAATAACCCCGCGTCAACGGGCTTCACGGGGGCATGCCCCAAGCTCCTCGCCACGGCAGGCTTCAGGGTCGAGGTAGTCTCAGGCAGGCCCGTCACAGTCGAGAGCATAAGGAGCCCTAGGCCGGCGAGCCTCGTCATATACAGGGTCCACAGCTCCGTCTTCGAGGGCGGCGTCTGGTTCTTCACAGGCGAACCATACAGCAACTCAGCCTACGTCCTAGAACAGCTGGCGAACGAGGTCCACATAGGGCGAACCTCCCGGGACGCCAACTACACCTTCGCCGTCGAGGCGAGGTTCGTCCAACGATACATGAAGGGCCGGCTGAACGGCGCCGTCGTAGTCTTGATGGGCTGCGACGGACTCGCCGCGCAGGACCTCACAGAGGCCTTCATAGGGGCCGGGGCGATAGCCTATGTGAGCTGGGACGGCCCAGTGACGCTGCCCCACACAGACGCCGCGACGCTCGCATTCGTTGAGGGGCTGGCTGGGCTCGGGATGAACGTCGAGGACGCCATCCACTACGCTGAAGAAAAGGTTGGGCCGGCCATCCCCTACAACTCATCCATGGTGTTCTACCCAAAGGAAGTGAGCGGACTCAAGCTGAACCAGTGAGCCTAATAGAGGCTGGTTATGCTCAATTATCTTGTCCCGGTTACTCTACCATTAAACATACACATGTATTGTGCATGCGAATTGAGAAGTCCTTGAGAGAACTTGAAATTAAGTAGCGTAGGCTAAACTAATTAAAAGAACCTTAAAAAAAGGAAGAGGGGACGGCCTTGCGCGCGCGTTTTCTCATTCTTTATAGATTCCCTGGATGTCTCTGCAGAAATTTCCTTCAGGCGTTTCAACTACTAGATAATACAAGGCTCTGGTGACTGGATTTTTTTCTAAAAATGTCATTGCAGATGACTTATTGGGAGCCTTATGGACTCTATAAGTCATAATTTGTCCACGTATCACTTGTTTATCTTCCCTGACGAAAATCACTTTGGATACGTCGCCTTTAGCGGTTTCTTCCTTAATGGGAGGTAATTTCTCGGGTTCAAGATCGTTCTTTCGTTTACCGCCATGTTCCTTAAACTTCTCCATGGCTTCTTTCCACATGTCATGAGTTAGCTCTGATCCACATACCCACACCTCATATTTTCCGTCCCCAGTTGGATAATAACCAAATTGCAGAATTTTACTACACACTAGTTTTCCGCTATCTTTTGC
>Ga0299915_10002827_pt1 | contig 12622 bp, 9 predicted proteins | sample RVTome_13_FD_200263 | JGI IMG/M metagenome (GOLD analysis project Ga0299915, IMG submission 200263) | Soil microbial communities from uranium-contaminated site in the Upper Colorado River Basin, Wyoming, United States - RVT92D227 (version 2) ...
AAGGAGACGCGGGGCTCGACCTTTTTTCGTGCGCTGATTATGTCCTCGGAGCGGGAGAGGTCAAGGCGATCCAGACCGGAATTAAAGTGGCCATTCCCCGGGGATATGTCGGCCTTATCTGGGACAAAAGCGGCATCTCGCTCAAAGGCGTCCATAAACTGGCCGGCGTGGTCGACGCAGGCTATCGGGGCGAAGTCCAGGTGGTCATGATCAACCTCGGGAACGCACCCTACGAGATCAAGAAGGGGATGAAGATCGCCCAAATGCTCGTCCAGCCTATTAGCGAAGTCGAGGTCATCGAAGCCGAGGACCTCGACGACACGTTGCGCGGGGAAGACGGATTTGGGAGCACAGGGCTGTATTAACGGTCGGAACATTGAATATTCAAATATGGGAATATGAAAAATGGAACAAGACGAACGCCGAGTTGCTGAATTCTTTAGAAATAAGGGTCTGATTGCTAAAGAATTTTCGTCAGAGGAAAAAAGATCAAAGACGCCCGATTTTTGCGTTTTTAAGGGATGCGAATTCGTTTTCTTCTGTGAAGTAAAATCTATTGCCGAAGACAAATGGCTGATAAACCAAGTTCAGAATGCTCCGCAAGGAACCATTGTCAGGAATGCTAGAAATGACCCCAAATTCAATCGCATAAGTAATAAAATTCACGAAGCATACGGTCAGTTTGGGGCCGTTAATGTGCGAAGAGATTATCCTAATGTCCTGGCGTTTGTGAACGAGGACATTAAATGTAACGCAAAATACCTTATTTGGGTATTGACGGGAAATTTCTATTCAGATGATGGGCATATAGATCGGATTTTTTTAAGATATTCCCGAGGGAGAATCTCGAAGCAGAAAAGGCTTATTGATGGATATATTTGGGTAGAAGCGAATAATAATCATCGCGCTGATGAATATTATCTTTTCTGCGAAGCGGATTCGCATTTTTTACCTAAACTCGCCGATTTATTTGGCCTTCGTATGAGCAACAGAAAAGATGAGAAATCACTTTTGTGGTGGCGTTTCCGTACTCTATGAAACTCGAAAACAAGATCCTTGCCATCAAGTCGCTTTGAAGGAGATCTCACGGCTCGCGGCTCAAAGTCCTTGACATTTACTTATGATTTATTTAGACTTGAACTGCGACTGGGTTGAGACGTAATATACGCCTCATGTGAAGCTTCAAGCTTCGCCCCAGACGCTTTTTTTTTAGGGGGGTGAATCCCATGTACATTTGTTATCTTGACGAATCGGGGACGATCGAAGCGCAATCATCGAGCTCACATTTCGTGCTGATCGGATTGGCCATTCCTGCTATTACATGGAAGAAAAAAGACCTCGATATTTCTTCGATCAAGCAAAAATATGGTTTGTCTGGTACCGAAATACACACGGGCTGGATGCTTAGACCTTATGCGGAACAGAGCATGGTTCCCGGCTTCGAAAGTATGGATAGCGATTCTCGAAAAAAAGCTGTTCTCGGGTTGAGGGCATTGAATCTCGCAAGACCAAGGAAAAACTCGAAACAAAAGGAACTCTTAAAGAACTATCGAAAAACGGAACCCTATATCCATCTCTCATATAACGAACGGGCTGAATTTGTCGAAGTCTTGGCCGGGATAATAAAAAGCTGGGTAGACTGTCGTATATTTGGAGAAGCACACGATAAAGCCTGCAGTTCAGGAGATAAAGCGTACGAAATAGCCTTCGAACAGATCGTCACTCGATTCAATACGTTTCTTTCTCAGGCCGCGAATGCGACGGGGATCATCGTTCAGGATAACAATGAAACCGTATGCCGAAGATTGACTGCAAAGATGCGTGAATACCATCGGAGGGGAACTCTCTGGTCAGACATCGACAACATCGTCGAGACTCCATTGTTCGTCGATAGCCAATTGACGTCTATGGTTCAAATTGCCGATCTTTGCGCTTATGCAACGCGCCGTTTTTTTGAAAAAGGAGAGACTCGTTTCTTCAATCCCATTTATGATCGTTTCGATCGTAGCAAGGGAAAACTCGTTGGATTGCGACATTATACGGGAATGCAGAGATGCATGTGTCGCGTCTGCATCGATCATGGGCGTTATTGATCTCAGATTTCTTGTCTGTTCGATATCAGGACTTGCCCCAAAAAATAACCTTCTGACTCGTTAATTCATATATTTTTAATAAGATAGAAGAAAATTGATCTGGAATTAAAAATTGGGGGACTTTTTGCCGTTCTTTCCCGCTTCAATGGATTAGATGAATAGCTCCCATAGACGGTTTTTTTCCATATAGAGGGAATAAAAGGAGGATTTTTGTTGGGATCGATTTCTGGGGGAACTTTTTTTAAAATTCAATTTCAGTAAAAAAATGGGGGAAGTCCTCTTCGATATACGTCTTGAATTCGGCGCTATCTGCGAATTCTTTTCTCAAGGAAACAACGCAAATTATGACTAATTCAGGTTAGCAGATTTTTTGGGAAGGATCTTCCGCACCGTCTGGATGGTCAGCCCGACCGCCGGGGCAATCGACTTTTTCGTCTCTTTGAGCTTCCTCCGGCTGTGGATCTCGTGCCACAGATCCCCTTTGACCATGTCCTCTCCTATCGACCTGATTGCCGGGAGGAAGCATACGCCGTTTTGCGTCATTCGTTTTACCCCTTTCAACTGTTCTCCTGCATCCCAGGGGGTAATTTTTCAATGCCGATTAGGGGTAATTATTGGATGCCTGTTGACAAAAGATTTCGGGGGACGAAAATTTACGCCAATGCCCAGATTAGGCCAAAGGAAGTGAAAGCCTTTTGCGGGATTGACAGGGAAGGGGAGAAGCTATTGGAGACGGCGGTGATGCGGCTGGGTTTCAGCGCCAGGGCGTATGTCCGCTTGCTCAAGGTCGCCCGGACGATCGCGGATTTGGTCGAGGAGGGAGACATCAACCCGGCCCATTTATCGGAGCTTATCCAGTACAGGATGATGGATAGGTATTATTGAATAGTCGATTTATTTCTTTATGGAAATTGATGAAATAAATTTCAATTTATTTTAAAAAGTGAGAATAATTCCGCTTTTAAAATGCCTATAATATATGGAGGGGATCTTTGTACAGTATTAGGAGCAGAGCCTTCTATAATAAGATAAATATGAGAATGATTAAGGCTGTATTGGCATGCTGCCTGATGGGGATTCTTTGGGGAAATGCAGAAAATGCAGCGGTGATGCGGGGCCATTCATCGAAAGACTTAATAGCCGCTCATTTTGCTCAATCAACCTCGCAAGAGCTGAAACATTTCGTCTCGGTCGTCAATATTGAAGTCCCGGTCCGTGTTTTTAAGGGCGATAAATTCGTCGATAACCTGTCCATCAGAGACTTCGAAGTCTATGAAAACGGAAAGCCGCAGAAAATCGAGGCCGTGTATCTCATCAGAAAAACAAGCATTAAAAGGGAAGAAGCTCCCACAAAGGTTCAGCTTAAGCCTGAAGTCAAGAAGCGCCATTTCGTCCTCATATTCGAAATGGACGATTACCTGCCTGAGCTAAACAAAGTCTTGGATTACTTCTTCACAGAGGTTTTAGCGTCCGAAGATACGGTTTGGGTGGCGACCCCCGCGACTGGCATTCAACTTAAGAAAGATATGCTGACCCAGATGCCAAGAGAAAAAATTGCCGAACAGCTCAAATCCCGTCTTAAAAAGGATATTCGCCAAAGGACATTGCGTCTGAAAAGCTTAATTGAGGACTTGAAGAAGATCGCAGAGACAGGCGGATGGGGCCAAGAATTGGAGCCCGGGAATATCGCCCAGCAAATCGCTGATCTGAAGATGCTCGATGAGCCTCGGATTGCCGAATTCGCCGGCGCCCTAAAACAAATGGAAGGGCAGAAACATGCTTTTCTTTTTTATCAAAAAGAAGCCTATCGGGTTCCGACTCAATATGTCAAAGTTCTTGAAGAGCACGCAAGACAAGACTATATCGACAAAGAAAAAATTCAAAGATTATTCACCGACGCCTCGACATCGATTAACTTCCTTTTCGTGACGAAGACAAGAGCAGATTTTCAGGATCCTTCTTACCAGAACCCAGGCAGCACCGCTGTCTATGAGCAAGGAAGCGGCGATTTCTTCAACGCCTTCCGCGAAATAGCCGTGGCCACAGGAGGCCTCAGAGAGAGTTCGTCCAACCCTGCTCTTATGTTCGAAAAGGCCGTGGAGGCGGCCGAGAATTATTACCTCCTCTACTATAAGCCCTCCGATTACAAAGCGGACGGAAAGTACAAGGAGATCGAGGTTAGAGTCAAAGGCGGAAACTACCAGGTCACCCACAGGGCTGGATATTTCGAGCGATAAATCATTCCGACTCCGTCGAAACAGCTTGGAGCCATTAGAAGGCTCTTCAGTCATCCTTTGAGCTATAAAGACTTACTAAAAGAAGCTTGAAATTTAGCTAAATTATCAGCAAGCCTTGTCGAGACCGAGGCGAGAATACCGAGGATAGACATAAAAGATTCGTTCGACCCGGGCTAGCGAATCAGGGCATTGAACAGCAGTTTGAACGTGGCGTGCGTCTGGGCCCGATGCTGGGTCCGGAATCCGATGAGAACCGCCCTGCCTTCGCCGTATTTCGCCGCGATCATCCCCGCCTTTTTAGCCAGGTTCTCTTCCCCGATGAGCCAGCCGCTCCGAAGAAGGTCTCGGTCAGCGTAGAGGACGATGGTTTCGTACCGTTCGTTGTAACCGGTGGGGATGATCTCGAAGGCCGGGTTGCCGCTCAAGTAGACGACCAGGCCCTCTGCCGGCATCCCGTAGGCGAACGGGTTGGCATTGTCGAATTTCACCCTGAGCGTAGACCCCGGGCACCAGAACTCTTTTGAGCTTATGTTCGCCACCACGTTGCGGACGCTCAACCCGAGTTTCTCGATCGCGAAGCCGCAGGCTTGACCGAGCGTCACTAGAGTCCCGCCCTTCTCGACAAACGCTTTCAGCGCTGCCACACCTTCGTTGCCGATACCGCTTCGATACTCGGGGGGCGTCGAATCCACAGGGCGGCCCCTCTCGCCTCCGGACACCCCGGCTCTCTCGCCCGTGATCATGGCCATCGTATCGTCTGGCAGAATGATGACGTCATATTTGCCGTTGAGGCCTCCCTTCTTGATCTCGGCGTCCATCAGCGTCGTATAGGGGAAAGCGAACTGCTCGAGGAGCCAGCGCGTCCAACCCTCGTCCATGTTGCCGCCCCCATAGCGTTGATACATGCCGAGGCGCAATCGCTTGACCTCGTGGTTGCCCTGCTTGACCTCGCCTTCGAGGGCCGTGAAGTCGACGCCAGTCAGTCTGGCGACATCGGTGAGGATTGCTTCAGATCCGGCGGCGACGAGGAAGTCTCCGGGCCTGAGGCCGTCTCCTGCCCTGTCGACCCGCCGGATCGCCAGGCCCTTGTCGAGGAGAACATTTGCGGCTTTGAAACTGTCGTTCATCCTTCCGTCGAACGAGTATCCGAACGTTCCCGGGACGACCTTGCCCACGGCCGGCACAGGACCGGTCAATTTTGGGAAGTCGCCTTTGACCGCATCATCAAGCGGATCGACGCGCACGCCCATGAACTCGGCCATGGTATCCGTCGCCATGTCGTAGGGTCGCGTCGGAGAGCCGTCCTTGGCCCTGGTCCAGTCGTTGTCGGGATAAAAGGTCCGGCCGAGGAGATACCTGATCAGACCCATTTTTGGCTGGGCAAGCGAGATGACATAGGATCCCGCCGGGTAGGTCATACTGTCCGCGGTTGTGAAACCTTTGGACGCCTGCCTGATCTCAATGCCCTGGACAAGCAGCTTGTTGACCAGCTTCACGGCGGTCAACGGATCGTGCTGGGCCGCGGGAATCGCGTAGGCCGCGGGCTTGCCCTGGGCGCCTCGTTCTGTCTGCCTTTTGGCCTTTAGATAGGCGTTCCAGAGCACGGTTTCCTTGTTCCTGGCCGCCAGGTCCAGGAGAGCCCAGGCCGAGAGCTTCTGCCGCTCGACAATATCCCGGAGCCTCCACCAGCCGCCCGGCCAGGGATCGGGGAAGGTGGTCTGGGCCTCGTAGGCCGGCAGGCCCCGGGCTCCACCCCGGAGCTGGTCGGGATGAATATAGAGAGGAGTGGCCAGCTTTGCGCTGGCCGATTCGGTGAGCATCCCGGCGATGTTGTGAAAGGGCGTGATCCAGTGGAATCCGAAATGGCCCCAGCCGGAATATTGGGCCATATTGATGACACCCGACAGGCCGGCCTCTTCTTCTTTGTAAGCGATGTGAGCCCCGTACCAGCTCATCTCCCGCCAGATGAGCGGATCCGCGTAGGGACGGATGGGCTCGGCATAGGGCGGGACGTAGATCCTGGCGCCGTAGCTGCCCATGTGATGGTGATCGAGGTAGGCCTGCGGGATCCAGTCCGTGAACAGGATCTTCGCCATGTACTGCGATTCGATCATGTTGGTCTGGAAGGCGTCCCGGTTGTTGTCGTGGCCGACGTACTTGTGATACAGCCAAGGGAGACCCGCTCCTTCGTAGTCTGTTCCGAGGGTCTTCTGGTACCAATCGGAGACCATGATCGCGCCGTCCGGGTTGAAGGACGGGACCATGAGGAAGACGACGTTGTCCAGAATCCGCTGCGTTTCTTCATCCCTCCGGGAGAGGAGGTCATAGGCGAGCTCCGGCGCCATCTGGGTGCCGCCGATCTCCGAAGCGTGAAGACTCATGGACTGGCAGATGACCGCTCTTCCTTCCCCGATCAGTTTCTTAATCTCCTGCTCGGTGAGCCCCCGCGGGTCGCTGATCCTGAGGTTCACCTCCCTCAGCCGCTCCAGCTTGGCTATGTTATTCGGGGAGGAGATGATCGCCAGAAGAAAGGGATTGCCCATGGTTGTCGGCCCCATGTCCACCACTTTGATTTTGCCGCTTCCCTCCTTCTCCAGAAACTTGTAGTACTCAACGATCTTGTCCCAGGGGGCGATGTGCCTATCGCTGCCGAGCTGGAATCCGAAGAACTTCTCGGGAGACGTGATCCGGCTCTGCGCCTCTGCGGTTCGGGCGAGGAGCACCGGACAGATGATCGCCATCGCCAGAACGATAACAGTCGTCTGAACGAACCTGAATTTTCTTCTCATCGGGACCCTCCGTGGTTAACGTTACTCATAAACCATATCACTCGTGATAAATCACTGTCAATTTTTGAGGCTTATGCCTTTTTAAACAGTTGACAAGAACTTATCGCGGCCTTAAATTTTATTCAGGGCTTCAGCTCTGACCAGAAGAGATAGCAGTCTTCCCGGGGAGAAATGAGGAGAATGATGGCAAAAAGAATTTATTTTACCTGCCTCCTTCTCGTCCCGGCTTTCTGGGCGGTCGGCTGCGCGATCCAGGGAAACTTCAAGACGGATCCTTTCTATGAATCTTTCTATGAAAAAACAAGGCTGATCATGATAGAGGAGGAGATCAGGATTTATGATCTCCTTGAGGATAAGGAATCCAAGGAGGGATTCGTCCGGGAATTCTGGGAGATCAGGGACCCTGATCCGGAGACCGAAGAAAACGAAGCGAGGGGCGAATTCGAGAAAAGGGTGAGATTCGCGACCATCCGGTTTAGCTGGAGATCGGCAAGAAGCCGGTCGCTGACTGTGGAGCCGGCCAAATCGGACAGGGGCTGGTCCACAGATTTGGGCAGGATCTATATCATCCTGGGGCCGCCCGATTGGGTCATTTTTAGCGACGAAAGCTTCCTCCGGAAAGAAGATTTTGAAGACGACTTTGGCTGGAGATATAAGCATGAAGCCGGGGGAGAAACCTGGCTTTATGATAGGTACCGGCTGGCGATTTCATTCCGAGGGACGAGTTTTTCAACGACGGCCCCTAAGGACGCTCCCAGGCCCCCCGATAGCCCGGAGGACCAGGGATTACTGCAGAACTTTCCTATGCCGGTCTATTCAAGCCGGGATTTAAAGTCCGTTTTAGAATTCGTCAAATTGAATTATATAAACCCATTGTTCCAAGATGATGTAAGAAGGAAGCTGCGGTTCAAGGCGAATTATGAAGACGAGAAAATCATCATTCGCATTCCTGCTGTTAATACGGATTTCAAGGAAGAGGAGGGAAAACTGCACGCCAGATTCAAGATAAAGGTCAATGTTTACAAAGATAATAAAAAGTTATCTTCCCTTTTGGAGGAAAAGGGCGTCGAGGAGACGGAGGAAAGCGTGATGAAGAAAATGGAGCTTCAGTTGGATATCCCATATCCCTTGCCCCAGAAAGGCAAATACCTTTTCGATATCATCCTTGAAGACCTTAGCTCGCCGATAATCAGGAAGTACAGGAATATCGCCAAAGCCAGCCGCTAAGAAAATCGGGGATCCGTGCCGAGTTTTCGAACGGCATTCAAAAGTCATCGGCGATTAGCGGATTCCGGTCGTGCCGGGGTGGCGGAAGTGGCAGACGCAAGGGACTTAAAATCCGAAAATGAGGGCTAACGTAAATCCCTTAAAATCAACATATCCTCTTATTTTTGTGGGAGTTCCATTTGTTTTTGTATTCCGTTAGTTGCCGCAAGTTGCCGTTAATTGCCTCATGAATATTCACAAATTATGCACACCTTAACTTGGGCAAAAATGAAAAAGTTTGGATAATGGCTTCTTGCTTTTACGTTTCATGTTAAATTGATTTTTATCGCATTTTCGCGTAACCTTTTCTCATAAACGAAGTCTTTATCTATTGAAAATGGACGATAGAGTTAGAGTCGACCAACCAACGCTCGCAACTTCAAAAGGAGGAGAGGCATGATGAGGGCATCTTTTATGCCTCTGTGCGTGACGTGTATCTTGACGCTTAGCGTTAGCGCTCAGACAAGCGATGGAGGACGGCGTTTCGACGCGCCGCCACCGAAAGCCGCGCTCGATCTGGTCAAGCAAGGAGTTGAGCTAGCCGGACTCGATCGCTTTGATGAAGCTTTGACCACGCTCAATAAAGCTATCGCTGTGGCTCCAAACTATGTAGAAGCGCATCGGGAGTACCTCCGCATCAAATCCGACTTTCAAGGCAAGGTAGACGAAGCCAAGGCGGAGTACGAAGCGTTAATAGCCAAAGAACCTGATAATCCTGTATATCCAATGGCGATGGCTCTGGGATTGAGCCGAAGTGGAAACAATCAGAAGATGGCTTGGTTCAAGAAAATCGCTGAGCTGGCGCCGGAATGGTCTTGGGGGCATTATGCCAAGGCCTATCTTGTCTGGGGTAGAACGTACCTTATGATTAACGAGAAGCTTGGCGAGAAAGGAGATCTTATCCTGGCCGAGATTGCTAAAGCCATTGAAAAAGATCGCACGGTCCAGGATTTCTACAGCCTGACTCTTTTTTTCCAAAAGCAACTTGGCCGCACTGACGATGCCATCGTGACGGCAGAAAAGATGAACCAGCAACCAGAACTTCACGCCGTCGGGATGGCCGAGCTATGGGGCCTTCGCCTGACCAAAGCCAATGACCCGGAGCAAGCAAAAGAAAGCTTAAAAGCGGAACTGACGAAGCTTGCCCAAGGCACGCGCGATATCAAACTCCTGGCGGCGATCAGAGGAGCATACGCGACCTTGTTGAACGATTCGGCCAGCGCGGATGCCATCGAACGTCAGATTCACCAACTTGATCCCGCCTGGTATCCAGAACGCGGCAAGGCGTCGCTCAGCATACTTTCTAACAGCAGCGGAATTCCTTATGCCCAGCTCACCGTTAATCGCCAGTACGCGATCTTTGAAAAGGCGCATCAAATTGCGCTTCAGCGCGAAGCTGACTGGCGCAAAGAAACGCGCCAATATGAAAGCTTGCTTTCACTCGGTCCAAACTTGGCGTTGAAAAAGTGGCTTTATGCGATCCTTTTCAGCAGCGCGAGCAAAGCTGGTGAAGTGGAAGCGATGATCAAATATGGCGAACAGTTACAGGCGCTGGATCCGACCGATACGGCTCCATTTGCCCGGATCGCAGTGGCCATGGCGAATAAGAAAATGGATCTGCCCAAAGCCCTCGACTATGCGCGCCGAGCAGATACAGCGCTTGCGGAGTTTCGCCCGATGAAACGTCCGTCCGACATTCCCATCACCGACTTTGAATCGAACTTTTCGCTCGAAAAGCAGCAGGAGAATTATCGGCGTCAGCAAGCTATCGCGCTTGACGCCGTAGGCTGGGTATTAAGTCAGATGGGCCAGGCCAAAGAAGCCGAAGCGAAGTTGCGCTGGTCGGTGGAATTGAATCGGACGGAAACCAGCCTGACGCATCTGGCAGAAGCGCTCAAACAGCTTGGTCAGCATGAGGAAGCTGAAAAGATTGCGGTGGAATTGAATGCCAATCTGGTCGAATCAGTCAAAAGTCAATTGATCAACCGGCCAGCCAAGGATTTCCAGCTTGCGGCGACTGATGGTCGTAAGTACCGACTCTCTGATCTGAAAGGGAAAGTTGTCTTAGTTAATACTTGGGCCACCTGGTGCAGCCCTTGTGTCGAGGAGATGCCGATCTTCGTTAAAGCCTACGAAAAGTATAAAGATCAAGGCTTCGAGATTTTGGCTATTTCCGATGATGATCCGGCTAACCGCGATCGGGTGCTGCGCTTTGCCAAAGAGCATCACCTTAACTTCCCCGTTCTTTATGATGAAGGAGTCGTGGCCAAACTTTACGATTTACAAGGCTATCCCGGCAACGTCTTCATTGATCGCCAGGGGAACATCAGATACGTGCAAGTTGGAAGGTTTGATGATGCGCGCCGCCTGGAGATTATTCTCAGCGAACTGCTCAAATGAAACGGCTCAAATTTAACGGTTCTGAACTGCCTGCTTGACCATCACGCGTGTCCCCCGTGCGGTTTCCCCCGTCCGAGCCGGGCATCATCACGTCTATCTAGGGAGACGCGGTCCTATCCAAGAGGTTGGCCCGTTTCTTGAAGCTTTTTCTCGGAACGGAGGAGAGTGGTGTCAGCGGGCGATTTCAATAAAATGGATTTTTTGAACGACGCGCGACTGGCCGAGGTATTTGCTCGGGTGGCTGGCAATTTCCTATCGGCCAAAATGGTGATTCGGGCGGGCAGTCTCCTTTGAACTGGGCTGCCTTCTTGACTTGAGAAACCGACGGGAATCTTTTATATTGAGAGCACGTTTTGAGCCGATGATTTGAAGTTCGACGCCGTTCGTGCCGGGGTGGCGGAAGCGGGGCAGACGAAAGGGACTCAAAATCCGTCGAGGATAGTTTCGGGGGGACCTGCGGCTTTTGCGCCGAAGAATTCGGGGCCGCGCGGGATGTAGAAGAGAAGCACGGCCAACGTCAGAATTCCCGTTAAGATAAACGGGAAATGGATGCCCAGCGCGTCCGATAAGAACCCGGAAACAAGTGAAATGATCGCCCCCGAAATGAGCTGGATGTTGGAAACCCAGCTGAAGGCCTGGGTCTGCCCTTCCGGGAGCACGGTCGAGCCGACGAACGTGTGGAGCGACGGATAGGTCATCAAAAGAAATCCGCCAAAAGCTAAGAGTCCCGCCACGGCCAGCCCTTTGTGCGGCGCGAAGCCGATCACGAAGAGGCTGACGACCGCTCCGACCAGGCTCGTGAGGAAAACGGCTTTCCGGCCGAAACGCCGGCTCCAGATGCCGTAGCCGTAGCCCGTGATCGTCCCCAGACCGATCCAGAGAGCGAGGTAGAGGCCTGTCTGGCCCATGGGGATGTGGAATTTGTGATTGAGCAGGGACGGCGCGTAGAAGACCGTGACCGACCAGCCCACCCCGCCGAAGAAAATGCCGGGAATATAGTTTTTGATTCCCGCGAGCGAGCGGATCCAGGAGGAGGTATTGAGCGACGGCCGCTCTTCGTCCCGGGAGGAGACGCCGCGCAGGGCAAATAGGCCGAGCGCCCCAAGGAAGAGGCCGAACAAGCTCCAGACGACGAGCGGCGTCTTCCAATTCCAGCGCTGGGCGAGGAAGCCCACGGTCAGGAAGGCGAGCATCACGCCTGCGTTCCCCGAGCCGCTCTGGATGCCCATGGCCTCATCCAATTCCTGTCCCGAACCCGACCGCGTTTTTGAGATCCAGGCAATGATGATCGGGTGATAAAAGCTCGTAAAGATCCGGAGGAGCATGAAAAAGGCTATGAGGGCGCCGAAGGTGTGGGCGAAGGGGATGAGCGCCATCGAGGCGCAGATGCCCAGGCCGCTGGCGAGCATCAGCAGTCGATATTCATGGCGGAACGAGAGGTGGACGACGAGAAACTGAACGGCAAGCGTCATCAGGAGGCCAAAGTTGGAGAGAAGGCCGATCTGGGAGTAGCGCGTAATAAGGAACTGCTGGTTGTAGAGGATGGGGAAGATCATGGGCGTGATGACGGACGCGGCGTCGGTCAAGGCATGGAAGAGCGAGGCGGAGAGAAGGATCTTCTTTTTCATGGTTTAAAAAACAATAATTTATCACGCCTGAAACGGCGGGCGCAAGAAAAAATAAGCCGGAGTTGTTTACTCGATTAACAAAAAGGAATAGCGGTTCATGGCTCGGTCGTAGTCCGGGAGGACTTCGATCGGATAGCCGGCCCGCCTGACCGTGGAATAGACGTCCATGGCCATCGCCTCGGGCGTCGGCCGGGCGAGCCTGGACTCTT
>Ga0299915_10002831_pt1 | contig 12612 bp, 11 predicted proteins | sample RVTome_13_FD_200263 | JGI IMG/M metagenome (GOLD analysis project Ga0299915, IMG submission 200263) | Soil microbial communities from uranium-contaminated site in the Upper Colorado River Basin, Wyoming, United States - RVT92D227 (version 2) ...
CCCTCCGTCCCCGGCCGCCCCGAATCCGCTCCCGCTCCCGGTCCCGCACCCGGCTCTTTTGCCTGTGCGCTCGCATGCGCTCGTTGACACCCGTCTCCCATAAACCCTATATGTTTCAACCCCTTTGCCCGGACTTCCCTTGACTCTGCCACCGCTCGTCCTCGTCCTCTCCCTGGCGCTCACCGCCAACGACGCCGTCGCGATCGCCATCGTCTCGGCCCTGGCGCTGCTGGTGATCCTGGCCGCGGTGGCCCTCGTGCGCCGCAAGCGCGCCGCGCTTCCTGAACCGAAGACGCCCCTCTCCCAGGCGGAGATCGAGAGGGAGCTCGAGCAGGAGCCGGGTGCCGAGCTGCCGCCGCCCGCCGACCTGCCTCCGGAGACCCGGCCTGGAGCACCTTTCCCCCCGGCGGCTCCCGCGCCCGAGCCGGCGGTGGTCAAGGAGGACCTCGAGGCGCGCCGGAAGGAGGAGTACCGGCGCAAGAAGGAGGCGGAGCGGCTCGAGAAGGAGCAGCGACGTCAGGAGCGGGAAGAGGCCGAACGGCGAGCCCGTGAAGAGCGAGAGCGCCTGGAGCGCGAGGCCGCGGAGGCGCGCCAGCGCGAGGAGGAGGAGCGCCGGCGGCGCGTCGAGGCCGAGGCGGGCCGCACGCTCGCGGCCGGTCTCGAGAAGACGCGCGGCGGGTTCATGGCGCGCCTCAATGCGCTGTTCACGGGCGGCAAGGTGGTCGACGAAAGGGTCCTCGCCGATCTCGAGGAGGTCCTCTTCACGGCCGACATCGGGGTGAAGACCGCCACCGGGCTACTGGCCGCGGCCCGCGAGCGCGCCCGCAAGAACGAGCTCTCCGATCCCGGCCGGCTGCGCACGGTGCTGCGCGCGGACATCGAGCGCATCCTCGCGCTCGACGGTCGGCTCGCGAAGGCCGAAGGGCTGGCGGTGGGGCCGCAGCGGCCGTACGTGGTCATGGTCGTGGGCGTGAACGGGAGCGGCAAGACCACCACCGTCGGCAAGCTAGCTGCCAAGCTGAAGCAGGCGGGACACTCGGTCCTGCTGGGCGCCGGCGACACCTTCCGCGCCGCGGCGGGAGAGCAGCTCGAGGTCTGGGCCGAGCGCGTGGGCGCACCGGTGGTGCGCGGGAAGGAGGGGTCCGATCCCGCCAGCGTCTGCTTCGAGGCGGTGAAGAAGGGCGCAGAGGAGAAGGCGGACGTGGTCCTGTGCGACACGGCCGGCCGCCTGCACACGAAGGCGCCGCTCATGGAGGAGCTCAAGAAGGTGAAGCGCGTCATGGCGAAGGCATGCGAAGGCGCGCCGCACGAGGTGCTGCTCGTGCTCGACGCCACCAACGGCCAGAACGCCATCGCGCAGGCGCGCCAGTTTCACGAGGCGCTGGGCGTGACCGGCATCGTCCTCGCGAAGCTCGACGGCACAGCCAAGGGCGGCGTCGTGATCGGCATCTGCGACGAGCTCAAGCTACCGGTGCGCTACGTGGGCGTGGGCGAGAAGGTGGCCGACCTGCGTCCATTCGATCCGCACGAGTTCGTGGAAGCCCTGTTTTCGGAGTGACGCGTCGGAGTGACCACTGCGAGCAGGCTGGAGGCATCACCGCAGCGTGACCTTCCTCGACTTCACCGCGCTCCTGGGCGGCATCGCCATCTTCCTCCACGGGCTCTCGCTCGCGCGCGAGGGCCTGCAGATCGTCGCGGGCGACAAGCTCCGCTCCATCCTCTTCGCGCTCTCCTCGAACCGCGTGGTGGGCCTCGTCTCGGGCGCGCTGGTGACCACCATCGTCCAGTCCTCCACCGCGGTCACCGTCATGCTGGTCGGCTTCGCCGCGTCGAGCCTCATGACGCTGCCGCAGGCGATGGCGGTCGTGCTCGGGGCCGACATCGGCACCACCATCACCGTCCAGCTCATCGCGTTCCGGCTGTCGGCCTACGCGCTGGTGATCGTGGCCGCCGGCTTCGCCGTGCGCTTCTTCGCGCACCAGCGACGAGTGCGCTACGCCGGCGAGGCCATCATGGGCTTCGGCCTGCTCTTCTTCGGAATGAAGCTCATGGCCGACGCGACCCTGCCCCTGCGCGGGTCCGATCTCTTCCTCATGCTGCTCGATCGTCTCTCCGCGAACCCGTTCGCCGGCCTCCTGGTGGGGGCGGTGGCGACGGTCCTCCTGCAGGGCTCGGCGCCAACCATCGGCCTGCTCATCGCCATGGCTTCCTCCGGCAGCATGTCGATCTCGGCCGCCCTCCCGCTCGTCCTGGGCGCGAACATCGGGACCACCATCCTCCCCATCATGGCCGCCGCGGGTCATTCCGCCGCCGGGAAGCGGGTCGCCTTCGGGCACGCGATCTTCAAGCTGCTCGGAGTGGCTGCCTTCCTGCCGTTCCTCGGTCCCTTCATCAGGCTGGCCGCCGCGACGGCGCCCGACGTGGCGCGCCAGATCGCCAATGCGCACTCCATCTTCAACGTCGTCACGGCGCTCGCCTTCCTCCCCTTCGTCGGGCTCTCCGCGCGCCTCGTCTCGCGCTTCTACCTGCCGGCCGGCGAGCAAGAGCGCTTCGGACCGCGCTACCTCGACCCGCGCGCGATCGAGAGCCCCGCGCTCGCGTTCGGCAACGCCCAGCGCGAGTTCATGCGCATGGCCGACATCGTGGCGGACATGGTGAAGGACTGCCTGCGGTGCTACGAGGAGAGCGACCTCGACCTGGCGAGCGACATCGAGGGTCGAGACGACAAGGTGGACATCCTGAACCGGGAGATCCGCTTCTACCTGGCGCGGCTCGGGCAGGAGGCGATGACCCGCGAGCAGGCCAATCGCCAGATGGAGCTCATCAGCCTCTCGAACGACATCGAGAACGCGGGCGACCTCGTGAACCGGAACATCCTCCGGCTCGCCCGCAGGAAGGTGGCGCGCGGACTTGCCTTCTCCCGCGAGGGCTGGACGGAGATCCGCAACTTCCACGGCAAGGTCTGCGAGAACTTCGATCTCGCGCTGGTCGCTTTCTCCACTGGTGACGAGGAGATCGCCCGCAAGGTGCTCCGCCACCGCGCCAAGCTGAGCGACATCGAGACCGAGCTGAAGGAGAAGCACATCGCGCGACTCAACCAGGGATTGCGCGAGTCGCTCGAGACCTCCAGCATGCACCTCGACCTCCTCGCCTTCCTCCGCGGCGTGAACGGGTACGTGAGCAACCTGGCCGAAGCCGTCGTGCGCCGCCGGGAGCGCGAGCTGGGCAGCCGAGAGTGACCTGCCTGTTTGCTTGTCGTCGAGCCCGTTCTCCAGTATTCCAGGCTTCCCGTGCGACCCACCCTCCTCCTCTTCGACATCGACGGCACGCTCGTGAACGCCGGCGGCGCCGGCCGCCGCGCGCTCGAGGAGGCGATGGAACACCACCTCGGGGACACGGTGCGCCGCGAGGAAGCCTGGCTGGCGGGCCTCAAGCTCGATGGGATGACGGACCGGCTCATCGTGCGGGAGGCCATGATGGGCGTGGGCCACCCCTTCGACGAAGGGCTCTGCGAACGCATCCTCGACACCTACGCGGACTTCCTGGAGCGCCAGATCCGCGGCCCCGGTTACCGGGTCTTGCCGGGGGTCGAACCCCTGCTGGAGGAGCTGGCCGCGCGGCGGTCCACCGTGGGCCTTTGCACCGGGAACATCCTGCGCGGCGCCCGCATCAAGCTGGCTCGGGGCGGTCTCGACCGGCACTTCGGCTTCGCCGAAGGAGACGTGTATGGCTTCGCGTCGGACGGGGAGGCGCGGGAGCTGATCGTCGCGGCCGCGCTCCGGCGGGCCTCGGCGCGGCTGGGACGGAAGGTAGATCCACGCGAGGCGCTGGTCATCGGGGACACGCCACGCGACATCGCCGCGGCGCGGGCGGTCGGCTGCCCGGTGCTGGCGGTAGCGACCGGGCGCTTCGACGTGGCAGCCTTGAAGGCAGAAGGAGCCGATTTCGTGGTGCCGACGCTGGAAGAGCAGCATGTCGCAGCGCTCCTGCTCGGTTGATCCGCCCGGAGGACGAGGGGCACTGACTTTCTGGGTAACCCTTTCAGGGCGCACATGCCATCGGAAGACACCGAGATCCCGGAAGTTGACGAGCTAGCGCTGGACGGCCCTCGCCTGCTGGCAGTGAAGGCCACGGGACTGCATGCGGCCCAGATCCAGGCATGCTTCGAGGGGGCGCCCGACTACTTCGCCCGCACCGAGGGCAAGCTACCCGGAGCCGACGCGGCCATTCACCTCCTCGCGGACGCCGAGGTGGACGACCGCCGCAGGGTCTTCGTCCTCGTCCCGCGCGTCGGCGGCCTGGCTGTGGGCGTCCTCGACCTGTACCTGGACTACCCGGAACCGCGCACGGCGCAGATCGGCTTGCTCCTGTTCCGCGAGGCGTGCCAGGGACTCGGTTACGGGAAAGAGACCACGGCCGCGCTCGAGTCCGCCCTCGCGCGCGTTGGATATCGCGCGCTCCGGCTCTCGGTGGTTGACGAGAACACAGACGCCAAGATCTTCTGGGAGCGGCTCGGCTTCGCGATCGTGGGCCGGCTCGATCGCGGGGTCACCGTGTACGAGAAGATCCTGGGCTGAGGAGCGGGCTACGGGGCCCCGTCCCGCTGGGGTGCCTCGAGCATGAGCCGTCCCCAGACCCCACGCAGGCCTTCCCACACGCTCATCAGCCCGACGTAGGCGAAGCCCGCCTGGAACAGGAGGAGGAACGGCAGCGCGTAGTAGACCTCCCGCTCCAGCACGAACAGGATGCCCAGGGTCATGTAGGCGGCCAGACCTAGCTCCACCAGGGGCTGCAAGGTGACGGCTGCCTTGTAGCGCTTGCGCGTCACCGAGTCGCGCGAGCTCCTCACGCCGTGCTTGGGCGTGCGGGTGAAGCCGGACTCCTGGCCGAGCAGCGCTTCGACCACGGCCCGCGAGTTGTTCACGGAGAGGCCGATCCCGAGCGCCATCAGGAAAGGCATGTACTTGAGTCTCTGCCACAAGCTCATGCCGACCTCGCGCTGGCTCGCGAAGTAGAACGAGCACACGGAGGCGGTGGCGGCCGCGAAGAAGGGGATGTCGAGGAGCAGGACCTCCATCCACCCGTGGCCCACGCGCACCATGACCGAGACCGGCATGAGGAGCGCCAGGGGGATCATGAGGAGGTAGGCGAAGTTGGCGGTGAGGTGGAAGAAGGCCTCGCGCTTCACGTGCCTGGGAAGATCCGCCGCGAAGATGCGCGGCAGGAGCTTGAGCGCGGTCTGGATGGAACCCTTCGCCCACCGGTGCTGCTGGCTCTTGAAGGCGTTCATCTCGACCGGGATCTCGGCGGGCGAGGTCACCTGGGGCAGGAACACGAACTTCCAGCCGGCGAGCTGCGCCCGGTACGAGAGGTCGAGGTCCTCGGTCAGCGTGTCGTGTTGCCAGCCGCCGGCGTTCTGGATGGTGTCGCGCCGCCAGATCCCCGCCGTCCCGTTGAAGTTGAAGAAGGCGCCCGAGCGGTTGCGCGCGGTGTGCTCGATGACGAAGTGCCCGTCGAGCAGGATGCTCTGGCACTGGGTGAGGGTGCTGTAAGCGCGGTTGAGGTGCTCCCAGCGCACCTGCACCATCCCGATCTTCGGGTCCGTGAAGAAGTGCACCGTCCGGCGCAGGAAGTCCGGGTCGGGAACGAAATCGGCGTCGAATACCGCGACGAACTCGCCCTTCGCGAGGCGGAGGCCGTTCTCGAGCGCGCCCGCCTTGAAGCCGTTCCGGTTCGTCCGGTGGATGTAACAGATGTCGATTCCCTGCCGCCGCCAATCGTCGACGCAGGCGCGGGCGGCGTCGCAGGTCTCGTCGGTCGAGTCGTCGAGGACCTGGATCTCGAGCAGGTGGCGCGGGTAGTCGAGCGCGCACACCGCCCCCAGAAGTCGCCTCACCACGTACAGCTCATTGAAGATGGGGAGCTGGACCGTCACCTTCGGCAGCGCCTCGAAGCGCCGCCGGGGCGTGGGGAGGTGGAACTTGTGGCGGTAATACAGATACGCCATGTAATACCGGTGCGACCCGTACACTGACAGTACGAGTAGCACCGCTACGTAGGCGATGATGACGGCGATCTCGAGGGGATTCATCTCGCGCAGTCCACCGGGCGGGGGAGCGCACCCGCAACCGTCGCGGAGTGCTCCCTATATTGAGGGACGGCCCTCCCCCCTTTGCGAAAGTGGCGCGGACTATAGCTTGCGGGTCGGGGAAGTCAAATAGAAAACCCCCCCGCGAGCCACTGGAAACTGGCGGGAGTCAACGGGATTCCGTCCGTACACGGTAAGTCAACTACATTCCGGCCTGGCGGCCCGGCCCGGCCGCCGCCGCCCCCCCCCGCTATCGCTTCGCCGACACGGGGGGTGCGGGCGCCTGCCATGCCTTGAAGATGCTCGCCGCGCGCAGGTAGTCGAGGGCGGTCTGGAGCTGGTGGTCGTTCGCCGCGATGGTGCTGCGGGCCACAGCCGCCGCGGCCGCCTCGCTCTTGGAGAGGGCCTCGTTCTTGAAGTGGCGCTCGAGATCCTTCTCGCCTGGCCCGTCCTCTCCGCGCAGGGAGGCCATCGTCTCCGGGGCCAGCACGTCCGGGGTGATGCCGAGTTCCTGGATGGAGCGGTGCTTGGGGGTGAAGTAGCGCGCCACCGTCAGCTTGAGCCCCGAGCCGTCCTCGAGGTCGATGACGCTCTGCACGGATCCTTTTCCGAACGTCTGGGTGCCCAGGATGACGGCGCGCCCGTGATCCTGGAGCGCACCCGCCACGATCTCGCTGGCGCTGGCCGTGCCGCGGTTCACGAGCACGATCATCGGATAGGCCGGCTCCGTGTCCTTCACGCGCGCCCGCTCCACCTCGACGTTGCGCCGCCCGCGTCCCTCGGTGGAGACGATGACGCCCTCGCGCAGGAAGCGGTCGGCGACCCGCACCGCCTGTTCCAGCAAGCCACCCGGGTCGTTGCGAAGATCGAGCACCAGTCCCCGGATCTCGCCGCCGAGCTGCGCCCTCGCACCGTCGAGCCCCTTCTTGAGCGCCGCGTCGGTCCGGTCCTGGAACGTCTTCACCTGGACGAGCACGTACCCGCGCTCTCCGTCGAGGATGCGCCACTCCACGCTCCGGGTGCGCACGCGGTCGCGGACCAGGTTCAACGTCTGGGGGGACGAGAACCCGACGCGCATGATCTCGAGCGCGATCTTCGAGCCCGGGGCACCCTTCAAGCGCCGTATGGCCTCGGCGAGCGGGAGGTCGCGCGTGGGCACGCCGTCGATGCGGAGGAGGCGATCGCCGGGGAGGATCCCGGCCCGCTCGCCCGGCGCGTCGGCGATGGGCGATACGACGACCAGCTGGTCGTCCTTGACGGTCAGCTCCAGCCCGATGCCGTCGAACTCGCCCGAGGTCTCCTCCTTGAGCGCTCGGAAGACCTCTGGCCTCATGAACTGGCTGTGCGGGTCGAGCCTCCCCACCATGCCCTCGATGGCCCCGTAGACGAGGTCCCTCTCCTTCACGTCCTCGACGTAGCCGTTCTCGATGTACGCGAGCACGTCGGCGAAGACATCGAGCGCGCGGTATGGCTGCCCGCCGTCCCGCCGCGCCGCGCGCGCGACGTGGTCGACCGAGAGGCCGGCAAAGAAGGCGACGGCGACGAGGGCCAGCGTTGCGGCACGCGAGGGGCAGCGCATGGCCCTCGATCCTACGACAAACCTGGTCATGCCGCTGCTCACCTGGGCCCACCCGCGGCGTTTCGTCGGCGGGCCACCCGCGGCGGGCGAGACGGGCGTCAGGGCCGCAGCCATGCCTGCGGGTCGACGGGCCGGCCGCGCTCGCGGACCTCGAAGTAGAGATATGCCCCCTTGAGGGACCCGGTGTCCCCGACGGTGCCAAGGAGCGTGCCCGCCTGGACCTCCTCGCCCATGGCGGTGCTCATCGAGCCCAGGTGTGCCACGAGGGTGTGGTACCCGTCCCCGTGGTCCACGATGACGAGGTTCCCATAGCCCTTGAACCAGCCCGCGTGGGCCACCATGCCCGGCGCCACCGCGCGCACCTGGGTCCCGGCGGAAGCTCGGATGTCGATCCCTTTCTGAACCGTGACCGTGTTGAAGCGGGGATTCACGACCCGTCCGAAGCCCACCTCGATCGTGCCCGCCACGGGTCGAGGAAGCTTGCCGCGCAACAGCGGGAAGCCGGTGGGGAGGAGGGCGCCGGAGGCTGCGGGCGGAAGCGCGGCCACGAACTCGGCGAGCTGCCGCTCCTGCGCGGCCGCCTCGGCCGCAGCGCGCTCGTGCAGCGACAGCGCGTTCCGGATCGCTCCGAGCAGCGTGTGGTGCTCGTCGCGCAAGGCCGCGGCCTCCTCGCGGCGCACCCGGGCCTGCCTGGCCAGTGCGCTGACGCGAGCCGTCTCGCGCTCGCGCGCGCCGCGCGCCCGCTCGCGAGCGTCGAGCGCCTGCTGGGCTTCGCCCAGGAGCGCGAGATCGTGTTCGACGACCCGCTCCCAGAGGAAGCGCCGCTTGATCAGATCACCGAGCGAGGTGCTGGCGGCCAGCAGGCGTAGCTCCGAGAGCCGACCCAGCCGCGCGCGCGCGCGCAGGCGTGGCCCGAGCTCGCCCTGGAGGCCCGCGAGCGCGCTCTGCGCCGCCGCCTCCTCGGCTCGGGCCCGGGCGAGCCGCCGCTCCGCCCCCACCCGGTCCGCCTCCGCCTCGCGCGCCGAGGCATCCGCCTCGATCCAGGCGCGCTCCGCGGTGTCCACGGCCGACAGGAGCGAGCCCTCTCGCTGCTGCAGCGCGCGGGTCGCGGCCTCCTCGGCCGCCTTGCGAGCCTTGAGCGCCTCGAGCTGCGCCCGCGGATCGGCTCCCAGGGCGAGCGCGAGGAGGACGAGCTTGACGGGCGCGGTCACCTCTCAAGGCCTCTGCTGCTTCAGCTCGCGCCCGACGGCGAGGGCACTTGCGATGGTGCCGAGCACGCCACCGCCCGCCACCAGCGCGGCGAGGAGCGGGAGCGGAAGGAGGTCGCCTCGCGCGATGGGCGCCACGAGCCCCAGCACGGCCCCTATCCGGGGCAGCGCCAGCCCCGCCGCCCCCAGCAACGCGCCGGAAGCGAGCGCGCCACCGAGCACGCCCTGCAACAAGCCCTCGATGAGGAAGGGGGTCTCCACGAAGGCGTCGGTGGCGCCGACGAGCTTCATGATCTCGATCTCGTCGCGGCGCGCGAACACGCCGAGGCGGAGCGTGTTCGCGACCAGCACCGCGGCGCCCGCCGCCAGCGCGGTGAAGAGCACGGCGCCGGCCCAGCGCAGGCGGGAGAGGAGCTGCTCGAGCCGCTCGAGCCAGGCGCTGCCATAGTCCACCTCGCGCGCACCGGGGACCGCCTCGAGCCGCTTCGCGAGAGCGCGCGCCTCGGCGAGCCCGATCCCGGGCGCGCGCACCTCGACCGAGGCTGGCAGCACTCCCGGCTCGAGGCCGTCCAGGAGCCCCCCTTGCGGCCCGAGCGTGTCCCGGAAGCGGCGAAGCGCCTCGCTCGCGGAGATCGCCTCGACGGCGCGCCCAGGCGCAGCCGCGGCGGCCGCCGCCCGAGCCTTCTCGAGATCGGCGGAGGGGTCCAGGTACACCGAGATCTGAACCTCGCCTGCCCAGGCGGCGAGGAGCTTCTGCGCGCCATGGAGCGCCCCGGCGAAGAGCCCGGTCAGGAAGGCTGCGACGAAGATCGTGCCCGTCGCGACCAGCGTCACGCGAGGTCCGCGCGCCATGGCGTCGAGCGCGCGGCCCAGGAAATAGAGCGGCCGTCTCATCTGAATGCCTCGCTACGCTCGGCGAGCTCGTCAACGGCCACGCCGCCGCAAGCTCCTCGCTCGTTTACGGCCCTTCGGCCTACTCGCTGCGGGCCTGCAACGGGCGGCGCGGCCTGCTCGCTCACGGCGTCGCTCCCGCCGGCGCCGGCATCACGCCATACCTGCCTTCCGGACCTCGGCGCCATCCGCCACGACGCGTCCGCGCTCGAGCGCGACCACCCGCTTCTTGTATCGCGCGAGGAGACTGCGGTCGTGCGTCGCCACCACCACGGTCGTGCCACGCGCGTTGGCGGCGTGGAGGAGCTCCATCACCTCCAGCGTCCGATCGGGGTCGAGGTTGCCGGTCGGCTCGTCGGCGAGCAGGAGCGCCGGATCTCCCACGAGAGCCCGGGCGGCCGCGACGCGCTGCTGCTCGCCGCCGGAGAGCGAGAGCGGGAACTTGTCCGCCTTGAGCTCCAACCCGACGGAGCGCAGCATGCCTCCCACCCGGCGCCGCACCTCCTTGGACGGCAGGCCTCGCACCTCGAGGGGGAAGGCGACGTTCTCCGCGACGGTGCGATGCGGCAGGAGCTTGAAATCCTGGAACACGACCCCGATGGCGCGGCGCAGCGGCGGCACATGCGACGGCTTGATCTTGGCGACGTTGCGCCCGAACACGAGGAGCTGTCCGCTGCTCGCCGCCTCCGCGCAGAAGACGAGGCGCATGAGCGTCGACTTGCCCGCGCCCGAGGGGCCGGTCACGAAGACGAACTCGCCCTTGCCGATCGTGAGCGAGACGTCGAGCAGGGCCGGCGCCTCGCCGGCGTATTGCTTGTAGACGTGGAAGAGCTGGATCACGAGGCCGGTACGGTCCCTGGTGCTTCACGCGCAGGCGGAGCGCGGCTCAACCCTTCTCCGCGAGATCCTCCGCCAGGTACGAGAGGATCACCTCGTCGAGGCTCTTCTCGCTGATGAGGTCCTCGCCGAAGAGGGCTTCGGCGCTATCGCGCCGCTGGACGCTCGCCGGGCCGGCCGCCTGTCCATTCGCCAGGGCGGCGGGACGTTGCGCCGGGCCGGTCACGGCGGGACGTGCCGTGGGGGAGACGGGAGCCGGAGGGACGGCCGCGCACTCGGAACGCCGTTCGAGCACAGGAAGCGTCGCCGCGAGATCCTGCTTCGGATTCTGCGAGACCTGGCGAGGAATCGGGGGAGGCCGGGCCGAGATCGCCTTCGCGGCCTCGGGCGGGCCTGGCGCTGTGGCGCGCTCCGGCGCGGGGGGGCGTGGCGCCGCGGCGCGCTCCGGCGCGGGTGGTGGTGCTGCTGGGCGACGCCCCGGTGCGGGCGGACGTGCGGCCTGCTCCGGCTCGGGCACGATCTGGCCAGGTTGAAAGGCGCACGCCTTCGCGGCGAGATCCTCGTCGGTGTCGTCGTACACGCCGGCGATGAGGTTGCGCAGCATCTCCTTGTGCTGCTCCTCCATCAGCTCCCGGACCACCTGGGCGAGGTTCTCTGCGCCGATGATGTCCGCGTAGCCCGTCTTCTTGCTCGCGATGACGTTTCCGCCCACGAACAGATGCGTGATGATGCGCGGGTTGTCGATCCCGGAGTCCTCGGTCTGGACGTGATACGCCGTCCCCTTGTGCTTCACGTTGTGGTTGAACCCGGGGACCATCTGCTTCTCGCCCGCCATGCCTCGACGGTACCGGATCCCGGAGGGGTCATCAAGCCGACCCCCGCGAAAACTGGATGGATTCCCTCGCGGGGAGCTGCCGGCTCTTCGTTCCAACTCCTGAACGAATGCTTAGAGGTCCACCTGGTCGGCGTTCTCGATCGCGCGCCCCAGGAACCGCTCCGCCACGATCAGGAACCGCTCCGGCGTGTCGGTCACGAAGAAGCGGTGGGTGGACGTCCCCCGCACACCTCCCCCCAGGCGCTCACCCACTTCGGTTGCGATGGCCTCGGCGCTGTCGACGAGCGCCACGCCCGGCAGCTCCTTCGCGACGGCACCCTTGAGCAAGGGGTAGTGCGTGCAGCCGAGGACGAGCACGTCGATGCCTGCCTGCAGCAGGGGAGCGAGGTAGCGGCGCGCAACCGCCGAGACCACCTCGTCCTCTGGATCGGTCCAGCCCTCTTCCGCCAGCGGTACGAACAGGGGGCAGGCGCGAGCGATCACCTCCGCCCCGGGCCGCGCGGCGTGGATGGCCTTCTGATAGGCCCCGGAGGCGATGGTGCTGGGTGTACCGATGACGCCGATCCTGCCCGACCGGGACGCTCGGACCGCAGCACGGGCGCCGGGCTCGACCACCCCGAGGACGGGGATGGCGAGTTCCTCGCGGAGCGCCGGCAGCGCCACCGCCGAGGCCGTGTTGCAGGCAACGACGAGCAAGTCCACCTCTCGCGCGGCGAGGAAGCGCGCGTTGCGGAGCGAGTACTGCGTCACGACCTGCGGCGACTTCGAGCCGTACGGCACCCGCGCGGTGTCACCCAGGTAGATCGTGTCCAGGCCGGGCAGCAGCTCGATGATGGCCTTCTGGACGGTGAGCCCGCCTACGCCGGAGTCGAAGATGCCGATTAGGGGCATGGGAACCGCCGTATACCGCGCGGAGGGACGGGGTTCAAATCCGGCCTGCTCAGCGATTCAGAGCCTTGACCATCAGGTCATACGTGAGCGGCGCGTTGCTACCATCTTGCGCCCAGGCGATCACCGGCACCCCAGCCGGTGTCAGCGCAAGACTCGGCGATGCCGTCGCGTATGCCTGTGAAGTGAGCGCTCCTCCGGCTTGCTGCCAGAAGTCTCCCGTTGCATCCCACCGGGCGACAGTCGGCCGACGACCGTCAGAAGTGGAATAGGCCAGAAAGCGGTT
>Ga0299915_10002832_pt1 | contig 12611 bp, 11 predicted proteins | sample RVTome_13_FD_200263 | JGI IMG/M metagenome (GOLD analysis project Ga0299915, IMG submission 200263) | Soil microbial communities from uranium-contaminated site in the Upper Colorado River Basin, Wyoming, United States - RVT92D227 (version 2) ...
TTTTACCAAGCTTTTTGACAAATTGCATCTTCGATGATTTCGGCGGTGTGGGCGACACGCTTGTCCAGGCCGCGGCTCCGGCAGCCACCGCGGATCTGGAGCAGGCATCCCGGGCAGTCCAGGGCGATGATGTCGGCGCCGGTTTTTTCAATCGCCGCCAGCTTGTCGGCCAGCAAGGCCGCCGAGATTTCCGGATTTTCTAAGCTGAAGCTTCCCGCGAACCCGCAGCACTTGTCCGGCTCCTCCATCTCGATGATTTCGCTTGTTAAGGCTTTTTCGACCAGCCTCCGCGAGGCCCCGGAAGCTTTTAAAATGTTCTTGTGATGGCAGGAATCATGATAGGTGACCGTCCGGGTTTTTGGTCCGGCCGGCATGAGGGCCGAAAGGCTTTCCAGCTCGTTCTCGAAAATAAACTGGCTGAATGTTTTGACCCGCGTCGCCAAATCCTTGGCTTCGGCGGATTCCTTCACCTCGGGCCCTTTTTTGGCGAGCATGGTCGTGCACGTCGGACAGAGTGTGACGATCGGGCCCTGAGCGTCGATCTTCTCGAGAAGCTTGGCAAAAGCTTTTCCGGAGGCTTTTCTAAACCCGGCGTTCGAGGGAGGAAATCCGCAGCAAAGGGCCGGCGCCGGCTTGACCGCATAGCCGAGCCTGGAGAGGACACGGGCAGCGGCCATCCCGATCTCCGGATAAAAATGTTCGACCAAACAGCCGGCAAAAAGGGTCACCATGCCTTTTTTTTGTTTATTTTCTGACATTTCCGGGACAAAGCACTTTTTAAACAAGGTTGTAAACGGCTTCTTGGCCGGGGCCGGCAGAGGGCGAAACCGGTCGTACCTTTTCATCCAGGCCGGGAGCTTTCGACTGAAGCCGTTCTTTTTACCGATGAGGCGCCGGACTTTTCGGGCCGCGCCGAAGGCGGCCTTTTGAATGTTCGGCCGGGCCATTACGCCGTCAAAGGCGAAGCGCTTCCAGAGCGGTTTTCCCGTCTCCGCGTTTATTCGTTCCGCCAAAGCCGTGATCAAGTCGGCGATTCTGATCTTTGTCGGGCAATACTCCTCGCAGCGGTGGCAGCGGAGGCAGACTTTGGCCAGGCGCTTTGATTCCTTGAGCCCGTGGATCCAAGCCGTCAGCAGCGTCCCGATGCCGCCCATGTAAATATGCGAGAATTCGTCGCCGCCGATGATTTGGTAGACGGGGCAGACATTCAGGCAGGCCGAGCATTTGACGCAGCGCAGGACTTCGCGAAACTGCGGATCGGCCAGGATTTCCGAGCGGTGGTTGTCGAGAAGGATGATGTACTGCGGTCCTTTGTGGGGACCGGCGATAAAGGACACATAGCTCGTGATCGTCTGTCCGGTGGCAGTCCTCGGCAGGAGCTTGAGGAGCAGGAACGCATCCTCGACCTGGGGAAGAATCTTTTCGATGCTGGCCAGGACGATGTGAACGGAAGGGATCGTAGACACCAGCCGGCCGTTGCCCTCGTTGGTGACGACCATGATCGTGCCGTTCTCGGCGATCAGGGCATTGGCCCCGGTCAATCCCGCCTGGGCGGCGAAGACTTCTTTGCGCATTTCCTGCCGGGCGATGCGGACGAGCGCCGGTATCTCTTCCGGAACTTTTTGTCCAGTCTTCTCAAAAAAAAGGGCTGCCACGTCATGCCGGGTCAAGTGGATGGCCGGCATGACCATGTGCGTCGGCCTCTCGGCGCCCAGTTGGACGATCCATTCACCGAGGTCGGTCTCCCTGGCTACGACGCCGTGTTTGTCCAGGAAATCATTCAGGCCGGTCTCTTCGCTGACCATGGACTTGCTTTTAACCATTTTCAGCACGCCGTGGTCCCGGCAAATTTTTAAAATCATCCGATTGGCCTCGACGCCGTCGCGCGCGCGGAGCACGATGCTGCCGTGGGCTCGGGCTTTCTCCTCAAACCGGGCCAGCAACCGTTCATTCTCTTCGAGGGCGCGGTCTTTGAGCTCGGCGAGCTCCGTCCGAAGCGCCTCGAAGTCATAGCCCTGGAGCACAATCTGCCGCTTGCCGAGATAGCTCCGGGAAAAATTTTGAAGGACGGCTTTGAGGGAGGGATCGACCTTTATCCGCCCCCGCTTTATTCTCAAAGGGGGGTAGGGGGGATTCATATTCTTAAATTTAACGCCTTCTCTCATGCTCTTTTAATTTAACATCAACGCAATAATGAAATGACATCCTTGTTGGGGCGGCCCAAGCGCCGCCCATACATTATCACTTTATTTATTGCGTTTGTATTAGCGAAGCCGTCCCCAGATCGTTTTCCGGACAATATTTCCGACATGAAATCGAGGAGAACCATTCAAATTTGGGCCGCTCATGACATCTCGTTACATCTTGTCCACCACCAGAATGACGAGCTGCGATGGACCATGAACGCCGATGGTCAGCTGGGACTCGATATCAGAGGTCCGGCTTGGACCTGTGATCAGCGAAACTTGCGGAGAAGGAATCGTGGTTTGAGAAAGGTGGCCGGAGATCTCGGCAGAAATGCTTTCAAGGCCGGGGACGATCTTCGTCCGCTCCAGCAGGCAGAGACAAATGTCCGGAAGCGTCCAGACATTTTTTTCTTCGTCGTTCCGGTCAAAATGGACCACACTCCCGGTCTCGGCAATTCCGTACTCCGCGGCAACCAGGCCTGCCTCTACCCAGAGCGAACCCGTTGTCAAGCCGGATTCCAAATCGGAAAACTCTCGCCCGAACGGATCGCGCCGCTTGAGCTCGGGAGAGATCATCGCGCTCCGGATACGGTTCTTTTTGAAATAATCCTTCACAGAGCGGACAGCGTCATCGAGCCCGGACATCCGCTCGACTTCTGCGCCAGCCAGTTTGGCCTTTTCGATGAATCGCTCGATCAGCCGACTCATCTTAATCTCTCCATATTCTCCGGGATCGCTGCGAAATCTTAGATTCTTCGCCACGACTTCGTCGGATGGCCGCGTCCCTGCCCGCCTGGCCCTGGCGAAGGGGCATGACATTGATGGATCGGCTCACCAGCGTTTGGCCTTTTTCGGTTCCATCTTTCCCAGATCAAGGCCCTGCTCGAGAGCGCCGATCCGGTAGAGGCAGATCTCGCGGAGCGAGGAAGGATGGTGGAGCACTTCGGACAGGGATTGGTGGCCGACCGCCCAGACTCCTCCGCCCCTGACAACGACAACTTTATAATCATGGAGAAGACGGATCAGGGTCTCCGTGTCGGCCTTGGCCGGAACGACGGGAATGACCAAATACAGAAAGCTGCCTTCGGCATCGATCGGGACGATCCGGTCCTGCGGCTCCTCCTGGCCGGGATAATGAAAGCGGGCATGGGCTTCCGCTTCGGGGATGTAACAATGCATGACGGTCTGAAAATCGGTCTCGGCGTAGATCATCTTGTGGAGACCGAGCTCGGGCGAATCCGAAGAATCGGCCGCGAGCGGCAGCTTGAGAAGAGGCCCACCGACCTGGCGAGGCATGGACGCTTTCGGGGCGTAAAGCAGGTCATTGACGCCTCGGACCGACATGGAACCGGTATGGAACGGCGACAAGCGCGATTCGAAGATCCTGGCGCCGGACTTTTTGAATTCCTTGAGGATCTCGACCTCCTCGGGAAAATCGCACCGCTCATCGCCCTCGACGGTGTAAGCGTCCGGCCGGAAACTGAAGAGCGAATCCGGGTCGGACCGTATTTCTTGTCGGGCCGCTTCGACATCGACGCCCTGCTTCTTCGCCTGGCGGACGACGGCGCCCGCGTTATTGGCCAGGCAGATCAGGAAAAACGCCTCCTTGAGCGTCCGTCCCCGGGCGAACGTCCCGTGGGTCTGGATGACGGTCACGGGATGATCGGCCAGGCGCTTGGGGATGACCTCGGCCATTTCAAGGGAACCGCTCGGTACGGCCACCCAATCCACATGGATGTGACCGCCCAGGTGATAATAGCCCAGCGGGTCGATCGGAATGAAATCCGACGGCTGGTTGGGCTTGTCCGCATCGTCGAACGTGACGACGGCTAGGTCCTTGGTATGGGCATGGATCGACGCGCCGACGCCTTCGAGCGAAAGGACCCGGGCGTGGATGTCCGTCTCGGACGACGCCTTGTAATAGCCGTAATCGGTATCCGTCGCCGACAAGAAACAGATCTGGTCGGGCTCGAGGTCTCCCTTTTGTGAGCCGGTGGCCGTGATGATGATCTGGTCCTCACCGGCTTCATCCTTGACCCGGATGGCCATGTTCCCGCTGTGGCTGTCCTGGATGTCGTAGAGAAGCGAAGCGCGGCCGATGGATTGAAAGAGCCTCAAGATCTCTTCGCTCGCCTTCCATTTTCTACGGTTCATGAGTTCCTGCCTTTGATTTTGAGGGCTTTCCGCACGGCTTCGGACGGCCGGCCTTTCTCGTCCCAGCCCCGGACCTTGTAATAATCCGACCGCATCCGCTCCTGGGCATCGAGCGAAACGACTTTCTCCTCGCCGGCCACGACGATCGGGACTTGGCTAAAACGCTCGGGAAGGGCGTCGTCTTCCTTGACCGTGCCGGCTTCGTCGTTGAACATCCGCTCGAGGGTTGCGATCCGGTTGGCGATCTCCTCGAGCCGCGCCACAGAAAAATCCATCCCCGTCACCCCGCTGACCATCCGCGCCCAGGGATCGGTGGAGAAGGCGAATCCTGTGAAGCGGCAGATGCCCAGGCTGTCCTGGAGGATTCCCGTGTTCTGCATGTTGCGGATGGCGATGGGCGACTGGAGAAGGCTGAACCGGGGGATCTCCTTGGGGCCGCCGAAAAAGGCCAGCGAGACCGCGTATCCTCCGCGCAGGTGACAGGCCCCGGTGGGAGAAGTCATATAGCCCAGCGCCTGGGTGAACGAGGCTCTGGGATCATAGCCGGGAATTTCCAGCTTTTTTACGGTCATGGAAAGCTCGGGATGCTTGAAATGGCCGGCCAACCGGAACGACCCTTCAGCGAGCTTGTTCCCGATGCCCTGCCTGTAGGCCGTTAGGCGGGCCAGGGTTTCCAGGGCATCGAAGTTTCCAAATTTCAGGTCGAGCCCGCCCGTATCTTCGGGCCGCACATATCCGCTTTCAAAAAGCTCCATGGCGCAGGCCGTCGTGCCGCCGAAGCTCATCGTGTCCATCCCGAGCTCGTTGCAGCGGTAGTTGGCGCGCGTGATCGCGGGCAGGTCATAGACACCGCACAGCGGCCCCATCATCACCACGGTTTCATACTCGGGACCTTCGCCTTTCTCGCACTCGCCGGTCTTTGACTCGACCTGGGTATGCCGTTGGCAGCCGATGGGGCAGAGGAAGCATCCGCCGGCCCGTTCGAGGAGCGTCTTGGCCAGGGTTTCGCCCGACACCTTCTCCAGGTCCTCCTCGTCGTGGAAGCTGTCCAGGAAGTTTCGGTGGGGCAGCATGTTAATGACGTTGATGAGCTCGACCAGACCCGACGTGCCGAGCTCGCGGAGCAGGCGCTTGGTGATCGGGGCCTGCTTCATCAAATAAAGGGCCTGGTCGTACCCGGATTGATAGCGCTCCTTATCCTGGACCTGGATCTTGGCCTTGCCCTGGACGCGGATGGCTTTGAGCTTCTTGCTCCCCCACACGGCGCCCGGGCCGCAGCGGCCGTAGGTGCGGTTCTTATCGTTGACGACCGCCGCGATCCTGACCAGGTTCTCGCCGGCCGGCCCGATGCAGAGGACGCGGGGACGACGGCCCGGTTCGCTCTCGGCGGTCAAGGCATCCGTCGTCTGATGGACATCCAGTCCCCAGAGTGTGCCCGCGGGAAGGACCTCGACTTTATCAGGGTTGATGTCGATATAAACGGGCTCGGAAGCCCGGCCTTTGACGACCATCGCATCATAGCCCGTGGATTTGAAGGCGCTGGCCCACGTCCCGCCCGAGTTTGAGGTGCCGATGACATCGGTGAGGGGCGATTTAAAAACCATGTGCCCTCGACAGGCCGTGGGCGCGTTCGTCCCGAGCAGGGGCGAGGTGGCGATGACGAAGACATTGTCCGGACCAAGAGGATCGCACTGGGGATCGACGGCATCATAGAAGAGGCGTGTGGCCAGTCCGCGACCGCCTAGATAATCGGCGACGAGCGAAGCGTCGAGCGGCTTGGCCTGGACGTCGCCCCGGGAGAGGTCGATCGCCAGGATCCGGCCGTGAAAACCGTAGGGCGCACCGCTCATTCTGTATGAAAACCTTTCATTCTCGGAACTTTAGAATACTAAATCATCCCCCTTATGACAAGATGAAATCCGTAATCGGACTATGCAGTCATTCTATCTAAAGCCGGGCGAGGAGTGAGTCCCGTAGAAAGCCGTCCGCTTTATTTAAGGTCGGAAAGAAGAATTAAGATTTTAACATGATTAATCCCCCTACCCCCTTAGGCAATTAAGGGGGATTAAAAAAGTCGGAGCGGGCATGGTTCCTCGACGGAACGGAGAGGAGAGCGAAGCGAGGACACGGAGCGGATTTTCCTCGCCGGGGAAAATCCGCGTCTTTCCGAGGGACTCACTCCGAGCCTATCCTCCGCCCATGAGGGGGAAGACGGAAAGGACGTCGCCGTCGTTGAGCGGGGTCTCAAGGCCTTGAAAGGACTGGATGCCGGCGCCGTTTTTCATGACGACGATATGGGGCTTGAGCTTGTCGCCGTCAAATATTTCGGAGCGCCGGTCCGCGGAATCGCAAAGAACGGCCAGCACCTCCCAGACGGTGGTCCCGGCTTCAAGCGCCATCTCTTTTTCTTTAGCGGCAAAGAGCTCACGGAAATAAGCGAAAAACTTGACCTTAACGGACATGGTTCCTAATAGTGTCGACAATCCGGCTCAGATCGGCTTCCCGAGCCTCAAAAATCTCGGCCGGTGCCGGCCCGAATATTTTCAAATAGTCTTCGAGGATGCTTTTCCGAATCACCAGAAAAAATCGCCGAGAGAGTTCGGGGAGCCGCTGGCTCAGGGCAGGCCAGCAGCCTTTTCCTTCAAGCTCCAGAGGGCCGGCTTCATCGATGACCAAAAGCTCATCGCTTGCGCTCCGGCCGATGATTCTTACGGCCTCGGCGAGCCCCGCAGGGAGGACGAAATAGGGACCGACTTTCTGCCAACCGGCCCGTCCGTTCCTTCTGAGGAATGGAATGCGTGTCCTCTTTTTCAGGTCGAACAAGTCATAGCCGACGGTCTCTTCGCCGTCCGTGATTCGATCGCTCAAAAAACCGTCGACCGGAACGCCCCGGAGCTTGAGCTCGGCCACGATCTTTTTTAAAAGCGTCGTCTTTCCAGACCCGACCTCTCCCGTTAAAATAAAAATCATAAATCCAGGATATTCCAGAAGGGGGGCAAAGTCAAAAATCATCTGGATTAGAAATCAGTCCGAGCCTCTTAGCGGACGGTGATTCGGGATTGGTCCACCTGGAACGAAATGACCTGGCCGGACACGCTCATGGCCGAAACATTCGTCACGCCGATCATGCATTCTCCGGGACTCTTGCCCTCAAAAATCAGGGTGGCCAGCGTCCCTCCGCCCTTTATGCCTTTTCCCAGCTGGGGGCTCGATAATCCGAGCGTGCAGACGCCTGCGTTATTATCAATATTTTTTAAAAACGGGGCACTTGCTCCAGCCTGCCTCGTCATGCCGCCTTCCCGGACTTCTTTCAAAGTCACGAGCCGGGCATCATAGTTTAGGGCGAGCGAAATGTTCCCAATCTCCTGGTTGCTCCGGATATTGACAACGATGTTGAAGGGACGGTTCGGCGGGACTTCGTAGTTTTTGGGCATCAAAGCGACCTGGTTCGCCGCGGTATTCTGCTGCAGCCGCTGGATGGCCCGCATCGCCTCGTCGGGATTGATCTCCCTGTCCAAAAGAGCTTCTTCCAATCCACCCAGGCCGCCGCTCCCGGACGTCACGGACTCGACATCCACCCAAAGCGCTTTCAGGTCGTCCGGGTTGAGAGGGATGGAGCGAATGATGTACGGGGTAATAGTGAGGATGACATCCGTCTGCTCGAGGGTCGTGTCTTCGGCGCCGAACAGTCTGCCCAGCACAGGAATATCTTTAAGCCCAGGGATACCCTTGAGGGTCTTTCTCTCTTCGTCTCTCAACAAGCCGCCGATGAGCTTGGTCTCGCCGTCCTTGAACCGCATGATGTTTTTAATCTCCCGGGTGTTGATGATCGGGATATCGGCGTAGCCCTTTCCCCCGACCGACGTCACCTTGATATCCATTTCGAGCGTGACTTCCTTCTCAAAGTGGACCTTGGGCTTGATCTTGACCTCGATGCCGACATCCTGTTGCTGGTAGCTCGTGATCGGCACATTGCTGATGCCTCCGGCAGCAAACGTCGAAAACTGCGTCATCGGCATCGGGATTCTCTGGCCGACCTTGTAGTTGATTTCCTCGTCCGAGACACCCGGCAGGCGGGGCTGGGCGACGATCTTTGTCTCGGTGTCCGATTCCAGGAACTGGAGATAGGCCAGCGGCAGGCTGACCGAAAAATTATCGGACTTAGAAAAATCGAGGCCTTTCAGGTTAAACCAGCTCGTGGTCTGAGTGCTGTCGGTCGGCGCCGCGCCATACCTCGCCCCGACGACGTTCTGGTCGAAGCTCACGCCCAGCTGCCGCAGCTTGAGACGCGACACCTCCATGATTTCCAGGTCAATGAGCACTTCGCCCTTGGGCTTATCCCAGATATTGATGAGCTTCTCCGCCAGCTCCAGGACTTGGGGCGTATCCCGGATGGTGACGGAATTCAGGTCTTTATCGAAGACCAGCATCGGGACCTTGCCTTGGGCGCGCTGGATCAGCATCGACATCAGATAGCCTTGGACGGCATCGGCCTTCAAATTGGAGAGATAGAACGTCCGGATGGCGTTGACCTCGTACTGCATGCGCTTCTGGGGCAAGTCGGGGACGACGATCACCGTCCGTTCGTCGATGATCCGGTAAAAATTCTTGGTGGCGTAGCAGACAGACTTGAGGGCTTCCTCGAAACTTAAGTCCGCAAGCTCCGTGGTAAAGGCCATTTCCCGGAAATTCTCATCAAAAAGCATATTGATGCCGGCCGATTTGCCGAGGGCGAGAAGGATCGACTTGAGGCCCGTTTCCGCCGGAAACTTGAGCTGGAGCCTATCCTCCTTGGCCTTGAGCTTGATCGGGAATTCCAGCTTCTCCTTCTTGGGCGCCGGCTCTTTCGGCGTTTCCGCCGTCAGAACCCGAGCCTCTCTGGCGATTGACGTGTCGCGGAGGTTGTAGCTCTGCGCCTTGGCGTATTCGGCCTTGGCCTCTTCCTTCTGGCCCTGGGCGACGAGCTTGCGGGCTTCCTGGAGGTGGAATAGGCTGGCCCCGATCCTGGCCCGGATCAGGGCTAAGCGGTAGACCGGCTCCTTGGGATTCTCCAGGCTGGCTTTTTCATAGAATTGGATGGCTTCCTCCCACTTCTTGTTCATCTCAGCCTGCGTGCCCAGCTTGTAGTTCAGGCTGAGCGTCACGCAGGCCCAGCTCGTAATAGCTATGATAACCACCAGGGCGATTTTTTTCATCGCTGTTCTCCTTCGCGGGAAAACGTTCGGGATTTTTTATCGGGGCCTTCGACTTCCAGCTCTTTGGCCGTGATTTTCAAGACCTTCCATCCCATCGGCAGAATGTCCCCCTCTTGGACAGCCGTCACCTGCTCCTCGAAAAAGACCAGAGCCACGAATTTCTGTTTCGTCTCGTTGTAGCTGTAGCCGATATAATGCAGGGTCAATGGGGGCGCCTGGGACTCGCCGGAAGGGACCTCCTCGGGAGGAAGGGTTGTCTTCAATTTGGGCATCACCAACGGGAGGCCTTCGGTTCCCGCGGTCATCCGTGGGGAAAAGAGGTCCCGCCGGGCCGCGGCCGTGCGGACAGCTTTTTTCTGGAGAAGGTCTTTCCTGATCAGGGGCTTTTGCGGCTTGACGGCCGGTTTCTCCGGAGATTTCTGGCCGGCCCAGCCGGCGCAAAAAAAGGCTAAGGCCGCCATCATGACCAGTCCGAGAAGAATGAGCTTACCTTTCATAGTGCCCCGCCAGATTGATCTTGGCCTCAAGCTGCCCTGCCTGGGGATCGATCGTGGTGAAGGAGATTCTATCGACAAAGAGAAACTTCGGATGTTTTTCGATCGTCTCCAGGAATCTTATCAGGGCCGCGTAAGAACCGGAAAAGACGAAGCTGACATCGACCTTCTTGATGCCCTCGGCCGTAAAGTCGGAGTAATCATACTTGATCTGAGACCAGTTGACCCCGGCGGCGTAAAAGATCTGTTGGAGGTCGAGGCGTAAACCCTGACCGGCGGATTTCTCGTCATAAAAATAACTCTTCTTAAGCTCCTCCATATCGCGGAGCCCGTCCTGCCATCTCTCGAAATCCCGCCGGGCGTCGTTTCTCTCCGTGTCGAGCTGGCTGTAGTTCAGCTTCTCATTCTGCAGGTTCTTGAGGGTTCGTCCGGCCGTGCTCCTCTCTTTGACCAGGACGAAGGCCAGGAACAGAAGCGCCGCGGCCAGGAGCAGGCAGAGAACGCCCATGATTCTCCGTTCCCGGACGTCTAAAAGCCTAATCAGTTCTTTCATAGACCACCGATACCTCGGAGAGCATCTGCCCTTCGATCTTGGTTTCATTGATCACGGAGACTTGTTTGAAGTCGAGCCCATAGAGCTTCCGGACGAGCTCGACGAGCTCATCCAGGTTTTGGGTCACGACCTTGAAACGGACATCGATCTTTCCGGGAGAGGTCTGCTCGTGCGACAAAGCGGTGATGTAGCTCGCGGCCGGCAGCGCCTCCTCGAGAAGCGAAAAAAATTCCACCCAGGAAAAGCTCTTTCTCCGGATGAGGTTGTTGATCAGGTCGACTTTGTTCTGAGCGCTGTTGGAGAGGTCGAGGACTCTGTTGGTCCAGTTGACCTTTTCCCTTTGGGCGGTCTCGCGAACGAGGACGATCCGGGCCAGCTCACGGCCGGCCGTGTCCGCCTGACCCTTATACTTGGAAAAATAAGAGCCGGCCGAAAAGACGACGACGACCAAGGCAACGGTCAACACCCCGGCGCCGGCAAAAAAGAACCGGCGGTTGCGCAGCGGATGGCTGGCCAGATTCAGGTTCAGTTTTTTCCAGCCGGTCATGACACCTGCCCGATCAAAGGAGAAAGCACCTGCTCGTCGCCGGCATCGACCATGGGAGGGCCGGCCGGTTCAAAGGACCGCCAGGGAAGAGCGGTCCGTCTTTTGACGTAAGCCAGAAGGTCGCCTTCGGACTTCGGGCTCGCCGAGCGCACCCAAACGGCATCCACTTTTTTCTTCTCGCGGTCCTCGATGAAATGGACGGTGTTTTCCACTTCGTTGACGATAGTCTCGAATTTCTGCGCCGGGAGCATCGATGGGAGCGCGTCCGGAAGGAACGGCTTGAACCGGTAGAGAGAGATCTCAAAATCCAGGACGGCCAACAGGCTGACGGAATCCGCCTCGACATTGATGATTAGGGCATTCCTGGCCTCATCGCCCTTGAGAAGGTTCACCAGGCTGGGGGCGGGGATTCCGACGGCCCTCACCTTCATCCCGCAGCCGGCCAGCAATCTCTCATATTCCTGAATGACGGAGATCCGGGCCATGGCCAGGAAGACCTTGACCTGGCCGTCGGATTTTATAACGTCATAGGAAATCCGCATGTCTGGAGGCTTGACCGGGATGACTTTGTTCAGCCTCCAGCGCAAGAGCTCCTCCCGCTCCTTGACCGAAGCGGGAAGACGATCAAAAGAAAACACGAACACCTTCAAGCAGGATTCCGGAATAAGCAGGGAGGCAACGCTCTCTCCCGTCCGCAGCCTCCGCGCGCCCTCCCTGATTTTCCCTTCAAGGGCCGCTCCGTCGAGGATATTCTTCTTATCGAAAGACGGCTCAAGGATTCCCGGCGGCAGCGGCAAGACGAAATGGCCGCCGAATCTCCGTTCTTTCCGGGAAAAATGAATCCCGCTCACATACGAGCGGGAAATCTGGAAGGCCGCGGACGGGTTGGGCTGCTCGGTCAAGTAATTCTTTAAGCGGTTGATCGCGGAGATCATCGATTATTCCACAAACGTGACCTTGTTGAGCTCCTTGAGGCTGGTGATGCCCTTGAGGACTTTTTCGATGCCCACTTCCCTCAGGAAAATGATCCCTTCGGCCTTGGCTTTCTTCCTGACTTCGGACAGCGGCTTCCGCTCCAGGATCATCTCGCGGATCGGATCGGACAGCTCGAGGAGCTCGGCGATCGCCGTCCGGCCCTGATAGCCGGTGAAGTGGCAGTCCGGGCATCCCTGGGCTTCATAGAAGACCTGTTTTTTGTAGACCGCCGGATCCAGGCCCGACTCCAGGAGCTGTCGGTCATCATAATGAACGGCGGACTTGCATTTTGGGCAGAGGACCCTGACCAGCCTCTGGGCCAGGATGCAGTTCAAAGCCGAGATGAAACTGTACGGGTCAACCTGCATGTGGAGAAAACGGCCGATGACGTCGAAAACGTTGTTGGCATGAACCGTTGTGAAGACGAGGTGGCCGGTCAAAGCCGACTGGATGGCGATCTGGGCGGTTTCCGGATCGCGGATCTCGCCGACCATGATCTTATCGGGA
>Ga0299915_10002834_pt1 | contig 12607 bp, 10 predicted proteins | sample RVTome_13_FD_200263 | JGI IMG/M metagenome (GOLD analysis project Ga0299915, IMG submission 200263) | Soil microbial communities from uranium-contaminated site in the Upper Colorado River Basin, Wyoming, United States - RVT92D227 (version 2) ...
CGGCCGACGTAGGACTCATGGCAAAAGTAATGGGGATCAGGATAGCTACTCCATTCGCTCCCCCCAGACCCGGCAACACCCCTACGATGATTCCTAAGATGAGACCGACCACAGCGATCATAATATTGTAGGGTTGCAGGGCAACGCTCAAACCCATGATCCAATTAGAAAGAATATCCAATGTCGTTCCTCCTTCCGGTTTAGCAGATGGACCCCACAGAAAAGCCCTTGGTATTTGTCCTTAGGCTTATGTGGGGCGACATCCCGACCATGACGAAGCCCATGGGGGATTAAAAGGGGATAAGAGCCATAATATTTTTCCCCCACACACCTTCAGGCAAGGGGATCAGAAATATTCTGTCAAACAAGACATAGACGACAAGAGGGACCAAAAGGCTCAAGAGGACCACTTTGCCCCAGTGTATCCTTCCCACCACTCCCATATAGAATGCAAGATAGAGCACAGTGGCCAAATGCAGCCCGAGCAATTCCGTCAATAGAACCACCCCGACGGCAGGCAGTAACACCCAGAGAATCTTAGCCGCGCCTCCTTCCGGGATCAAGCGTTTCCCGGTCCCCTCTTTTTTGTAAATTCTTATGGCTCTCAGAGCGATAAAGAAGGTGCATAGGACGATCCCCAAACCCATATAAAAAGGGAAAAACCCTGATTCAGGACCGCTCATTCCCCATCCAAAACCGAGCCTGATGGCGTCGGCCAGCACAACGAGACCGACCAACATTAAGCATAATGCGACGATGATATCTGCCTTGCGCATTTCTCCTCCTCTAATCCGTTTACCCAATCCCCCATCTCCCCTTTTTAGAGGGAAATGGGGGACTCAGACTAAGGTGTGATATTCCCCTGTGTCACCTCGCGCCTGTCTTCTATTGTTTAATCAAGCCTCCCTTGGTCATGAGGTCTTTATGTAGGGCTTCCTGTTCTCCAACCCATTTCATATAATCAGACCCTGAGAGGAAGGCTGCCTTAAGGCCCATGTCAGATACATATTTTTTCCATTCTGGAGTATCAGTCACCTTCTTTAGACAGTCCACATAGAAATCTTGTTGCTCTTTGGTAATTCCAGGGGCTCCGAAAATGCCACGAAGCATCATATAACTCAAATCCGCACCTGCTGCTTCCTTCATCGTTGGAATCTTATCCCAATCAGGAAGAGCAATGCGCTCATGGTCAATCACTGCTAACGGTTTGAGCCTTCCTGCCTTCCAATGGCTGACAGCCTCCGCAGGGTTGTTGACAGAAGAATTGGTGTGTTTTCCAACGAGCTCGACGGCCACATCTCCGCCCCCCTTGAAGGGGACATAGGTGAACTTTACCCCGAAGGCCTGCTCCATCATGATCGTGATGATCTGGTCTTCCTGTGCGGTGCCGGTACCACCCATCATAAATTTCCCGGGCTCTTTCTTCACCGCATCGAGATATTCTTTAGCAGTCTTGTAAGGGGCTTCCCCATTGACCCACAGGACAAAGTAGTCCAGGGCCAGACGGGCAACAGGGGTGAGATCCTTCCAGTTGAAAGGGACACCTGTCGCCAATGGGGTTGTAAAGAGGTTGGATAAGGTGATAATGACCTCATGGGGATCGCCCTTCTTCCCCTTGACATACATAAACCCTTCTGCGCCCGCACCGCCCGATTTGTTGATGACGATGAAAGGTTTTGGAGAAAGGTTATATTTAGAGATGAGTGGCGAGATGAATCGCGCCATCTGATCAGCACCGCCACCTGAACCTGCAGGGACCACAAACTCTACGGGCTTCGTGGGTAGCCATGCAGCGTTTGCTATGCCGGTGGATAGCAGACAAAGGATCAAAGAAAAAATCAACACCCCTGCAGTCTTAGATACCGAAGATACCTTTTCCATAGTATTCCCTCCTTTCAAAAAGTGTTTTGAATGTTACTTAAAAAATAACCCCAGTTGTGTCTCCTCCCCCTTGAGACTGTGTCGTAATCGCGAGCAAAGGGGGAGAAGATTTTCTGCGTTTAGGCTTTTGTTTTGGGTGTAGGTATAGGAGCCTCGACCGCAATCGCCTTAATCCTCTGGATCTTCTCGTCCACAAAGGCCTGCATCTTGGCGATGTGCTCTTCTTTCAGATGTGTAAAGCGCCCCTGGAATTTCATATATTCACTGACAGGTTTATACTTTTTGGGGAGATGGGAATATTTATACTCCCCATTCTCCCATTCGTAAAGAGTCCACATCCCTGTATCAACCGCCAGACGGCCCATCTCCAATGACAATTTTTCTTCAAACTTCCATCCCTTCGGACAGGGAGAAAGCATATGAAGAAAGGTCGGGCCATTCACATTGAGGGCCTTCCGCACCTTGTTCATCAGGTCCAGGGGATAAGCGATACAAGTGGTGGCGACATACTTGACTGCCGGATGTCCGCCAATGACCAGTTGCGGAGGATCTTTGGGAAAAAGGGTTTTCCCTTCCGGGATCAACTTGCCCGGAGGGGTGAAGGTTGTGTTGGCCCCGTAAGGGCTTGTGGGTGAGGTCTGAATGCCTGTATTGGCATAGGATTCATTGTCGTAACAGATGAAGAGGACATCATGACCCCGATACATCAATCCCGACATGGCCTGTAGGCCGATATCCACAGAACCTCCATCCCCTGCCATGCAGATGACGTTTGGAAAAGGTCCGTCATATTTGCCCTTACGTGCCAGCGTTTTATAGGCGGCCTCAATTCCTGATGCCACAGCCCCGCCATTGGTGATCTGGGCATGGATCCACGAGACAGCGTAAGGAGTGCAGAGATAACTCGAGTTCGCCACATACATGCAGCCGGTTGGTCCAATAAAAATGGTGTCTTTGCCAGCGGCCTTTGCAACAAGACGGTAGTTGAGCGCCGGGCCACAGCCTGCACAGGTCCGGTGTCCGGGAACGTACATCTCTTCTTTTGGCGCCCCACGGAGAGACTTGATCGGTTCCAGGATTTGCTTTTTATAATCAAATGCTTGCATCATTGAACACCTCCTTGATTTGTCGAAAGGGATCTATATTTCATCTTCAAAACCAACCCAGTAAACAAGCTGCTGGGTCTTCTTATCTTTGGCCATCTGCGTGAGGATCTTTGCCATGTAGTAGAAATCCTCAAGCAAAATGACATCTCCACCCAAACCGGCCATAAAAGAGGTAACCAACGGTCTTTTATCCAGATCGTAAAGAGATGTCCTGACTTCATGAATTAGATTACCACCTCTCGTTGCGCCGCCGTAAGAAGTGCTACTCTCCACGCAACCCACCGCTTTCACATGAGAGAGAGCATCCGCAATTTGCTCGGTCGGCCATGGACGGACCCAGCGCGGCCTCACCATTCCTGCCTTAACTCCCTGGGTTCGGAGATGGTTGATTGCTGACTTGCAGGTATTGGCATGAGCCCCTTGAACGAAGAATGCGATTTCGGCATCTTCCATTTTATATTTTTCAAGGTAGGGGTCGTAATTTCGGCCGAAGATGCGGTTGAAATCATCGGTCGCTTTTTCGATTACTTTTGGAAGTTCCAAAAAGATCGCTGCCCTCTGTGCATCCATCGGTGCTCCCTGGTCCGGGCGGATTTGAGGGCCGTGAGAGACCGGGCAAAGGGGACTGAGTGGATGAGGGGCCTTATAGGGAGGCAAAAACTCCCTTACCTGTACGAGGTCTGGTAAAACAACCTTGTCCGGAATGTGAGATAGAAAATAACCATCCTGGCAGACGAACTGTGGCAGCATGATGCGGGGGTCTTCTCCCACACGGTAATTAATTAAGGTATTATCAAATACTTCCTGAGGTGTTGAGGCCCAACCCATCAGCCAGCCCTGATCCCTTGCAGACATCGCATCGGTATGCTCTGAGCCAAAATCACCTGGGGGATCAAGGGTTCTATCCGCAATGGCCATTTGAAGGGGATACCGACCTCCCGCTGCCGGGCTGTAGACTTCAAATGCATAGGTGACTCCGACCCCGGAACTTCCCGTATAAGCCCGGGCGCCAGACGCTGATGCCCCTAACGCTACTGAGACCTGGGCGTGCTCTCCCTCACCATGGACAAATTCCGCGTCCAGTTCTCCGTTGGCAACCATTCTGGCAAGCTCCATCATGATTGCGGTATAAGGGCGTATGGGGAACGAACAGATGACCTCCACTTCTGCAAATTTTGCCCCTTGGGCTGCCGCAGCGCAGCCGCTGAGCATCTTTTCTTGAGCCATAGTCTTTCCTCCTTCTTAAAAGGGTTTTTCCAAACGAACTACCCCATCCTCAAAGTCAAGCTCTGGGACAGCGCTTAGGGCGTCCGCCGGGCATTCATTGACGCAGATCTGACAGCCTTTACAAAACTTCCAGTTCCATTCCATCTGATCCTCTTTTTCATTATAGGACCAACAGGAATCTGGACAGACGATATAACAGGTAAAACAGCGAGTGCACTTTTCATGGTCAATGACCGGGCGGACGATCCGCCAGTTGGAGGTCATGAAAAGCTCTTGCTGCTTTACCGGAGCGGGTGTGATCGCTCCAAAGGGTACTTCTCTATCTTTGGGAACTTTAATTGCCATAATCTTCTCCTTTCTCCTGTTTCTCCCTCACTTTGCTTTGTTCCATATATTTCGCATCCTACATTCTGCAATCCGTATTCTGTTTTATCCTCCCCAGAAATACTCGGCACGAGATTTACGAAATTTCTGGATCTTGACCTCGCTATAGCCCCGTTCCAGGGCGGCGACGTCACTGACAATTTTTGCGAGGGTCTCTTTTTTCACCATATTCGTGACCTTGGCCATGGCCCCGATAATGGGAGCGGCAATTCCTGCCCCGAGACCTGCCGTGTCCACACCGCCTTCCGAACCGGAAAAATCAACCGTGCGTATGCCGGAGATCCCATCCGCATCCACCGTAGCAATGGCGCCCAAAATATCTGCATTGGGGATGAATTTAAGCATATAGTCGATCGGACGATTCGTATTGATGATGAGAAGACCCCCATCCGGCATCCCTTTCAGAATGTTGATCCCTTTCACGATGGTGGGTTCAACGATCACCACCACATCCGGATGGTTGTTCGTGTAGAGGTATTTCATCTCAATTTCTTCATCGCTAATTCTCGCATACTTCCGTGTGGTAACGAGCACACGGTCGGGGAGGTCTTCATAATTGTCGAAGGCCTGGATAAATTTCCCCTCCATCTTCGCAGCCTGGGCAAAGGCATTGGCGACATCACGGGCCTCTTTATCCATGACCACCCCTCTTGTCCAAACAGTGATCTCAGTCACTTTAGCCATAAAACTACACCTCCTTCAATTAAGTTTGATCAGTCAAACTCACCTTTTTCGTTAGACCTTATATATTTAAATTGTGACGGGTTCCTTCCGTGGGGATCGATGACCTTTTTGCACCTCCCTTCTTCTTAATAAACAGGATGTGTTCAACCTCCTCTAAGTGGCGACGCATGGCCTTCCGTGCAGCCACAGGATTACGGGCTTTAATCGCGGAGAGAACCTCCTGATGCCCCTTTAACGATTGTTGTGCACGCCCATCCACCTGGAGATATTTTTCTCTGGTATGTTCCAGGAGATCGAGAATGGTAAGGAGAAGTCTTTCCAAGACTCGATTCTTCGCCGTCTGGGTGAGGAGGTTATGAAATTCAGAATCGGTTTTGGTAAGATTGAGACCCTCGGCAAGGTCTCTTGTCTGCTCCTGGAGAATCTCCTCCAGTTCATTTATTTCCGAGGCTGTTGCTTTTTCCGCTGCCAGTTGGGCAACCTGAGGTTCGATGATCTTGCGGATGGAAAAGATATCCATCAGGTTGTCCTTTTCAAGGAAAAGGGTTGATGCGAGAGGCTGGACCAGGGCTTCTTCACTCGAGGCAATCACATAGGTGCCATTTCCCTGACGACTTTCAACGAGCTTCATCGATTCCAGATAGAGAATGGCCTCCCGGACCGAGGCACGGGATACCTTAAAGGTGTCAACCAATTCCCTCTCGGTGGGAAGCTGGTCGCCCCGCTTCAATTTTCCTTTTTGAATAAGGTGATGGATTTGTTGGACGATATCCTCATACACCCGCTTTTTTTTGACCGCTTTTAGCATGAAGAGAGTCCTTCTTTTTCCTTTACCTCTATGAATGCAGCATGAAAGTGAGAAGTGGTCACTGAAAGCTTTGCTGGCTTATTTTCCCCGTGATCGTTGATCAACTCGGCAATGGCCAGCATCGTTGCCCTCTTGGCGATGAAAGCGATATGGGAACCCGCCATTCCGGCAGTGAGTCTTGCCAGCTCCGCCAAGTCTACATCATCAGAAAGAGGTCTCTCCCTGGTGTGAATCTGAAATATTTCTAAACGCTCTTCCTCATCAGGGATAGGGAATCTAAGAACATAATCGAGCCGTCCTGCGCGCATCAAGGAAGGATCAAGCAGATCGTCGCGATTCGTCGCCCCGAGGACGATGACCTGGGAAAGATCACTTAAATTATCCAGCTCATTAAAGAACTGACTGGCCATGCGTTCCACAGCCCCTCCCTCGCTTCCGTGGCCTCGGGTTGTCACCAAAGCATCAATTTCATCGAAGAAGAGGATACAGGGTGCTGATTGTTTGGCCTTTTTAAAGATCTGATGAAGCGCCTTTTCTGATTCTCCCAGCCATTTCGAAAAAAGAATAGGACCGCTGATGGAGATGAAATTCAAACCGGTTTCACCAGCCAGGGCTTTTGCCATCAATGTTTTCCCGGTACCTGAAGGTCCGGAGAAAAGGATCCCTCTCGGTGGAAGGACCTTGCCTTCAGCAAAGAATTCCGGATACTTGTGGGGCCAGTCGACAATGGAAACAAGAATCTCCTTAATCTTTTTCAATCCACCAATATGGTTCCATTTCACGGTAGATCTTTCGGTATAAAATTCACGCGTTGCAGAGGGTTCAATCTCGCGAAGGGCTGTTAAAAAATCCTCCATCGTAATGTGCAGCTGTTCCGGGGTGGCGAGAATCGCATCGAGATGATTTTCCCCCTCCAGGGAGAGATATCTCCTCAAAGCAACCATCCCCGCCTCTTTGCATAAAGCCTCTAAATCGGCTCCCACAAAGGCATGAGTAATCTGGGCCAATCGTTCCAGATCCACATCACGGGCCAGAGGCATATGACGGCTGTGAATCTTGAGGATGGCTTGACGTCCTTCCGCATTCGGGACGGGAAGGGCGATTTCGCGGTCAAAACGGCCTGGCCGCCTGAGAGCGGGGTCTATCATTTCGGGTATATTGGTGGCTCCAATTACAATCACCTGCCCACGGGAAACCACGCCATCCATCAGGGCAAGGAGCTGGGCGACCACCCTTTTTTCAACATCCCCTAAAACCTCGGCGCGCTTTGGGGCGATGGCATCGATTTCATCGACAAAGATGATGCTGGGAGCATGTCGGGTTGCCTCTTCGAACATCTCCCGCAAACGGGCTTCGCTTTCACCATAAAATTTATGGATGATTTCAGGTCCATTCATTTTAATAAAATGGAGTTTAGTCTCACTTGCAATGGCGCGGGCAATCAGCGTTTTCCCTGTTCCGGGTGGGCCGTAAAGGAGCACTCCCTTTGGTGCCTCGATACCCAGTTTTTCGAAGGCCTCCCCATAGCGCAAGGGAAGCTCCACCATCTCACGAATGAGCTTTAATTCATTTCCAAGGCCACCCACATCCTCATAGGAGACATGTGAAGAGGCCTCCAGAGAAAAATCCGGTTTTTTTAAGAGGAATTTTGTCTTTTGATTGATGATGACCCCTCCTGAAGGAGAGGCTGCCTCCACCTGGAATAAGCGTTCTTTTCCGGCCAAGAAGGGGACATTGATCTTGTCCCCTACCATCACAGGTAGTCCCTGGAGGACTTTCGCAAACTGCTCGAGCTCACTTTCTTCAGGCAAGATATTTGTAAAATCGAGGGGGCTGATAAGAACGGTGGTAGCGGTTTTGCGGGGAATCTTTTTGATCGAAACCACTTCCCCTAAATTCGCCTTGGCATTACTCCGTATGATCCCGTCAATCTGGATCGACTTTTTTCCGTAAAATTCTGGGAAGGATCCTGTAATCCTGGCGACGGTCTTTTTTTCTCCACTGATCTCAATCAGGTCCCCCAGGACGCCATTGATGCCCTTGATGTCCTCGGGGTCAAGGCGCGCCAGCCCTTTACCCACATCTTCAACCAGTGCCTCACATACCTTCAATTCCAGGGTCATCGTCATGAAATGGGGCTCTACCCAATTGGTTAGGAGATCAGACCATATGACAATTACTTGTTACTGGAATTCGACCCCCTTGTCAAGATATTTTTGGGTAGTCTCAGATCTTTTGCTGGCCGCTCTTTTCTACGTAAGGGTGATCTTTTAAACGGGATGGGCCGCCCTGATTTGCCCGGGTGGCGCTTTGGGTTGACTATCCTTCGGCTTAGGCTTGCCTTTTTTATAAGCTAAGGCCAGTAAAGAGATGGGATGGAGGACCTCTTTATGAGTTCCCTGAACGATTTGTAATTTACAGGCCCCGCAACTGGTCGCTATTTGATTGACTTCCGAACCTTCAATTTCTTTAAAGAGCCTTTTCCCAATCGCCATGGAGAGGTCGTAATTCTTCTTCTTCAATCCAAACGTCCCCACCATGCCACAACAATTGTCACCTAAGGGTTGGACCGTCACTCCTGGAATCAGGCGAAGTAATTCGACGGGTTCCTTCACGACTCCCAGGGCGCGCAAATGACAGGGATTATGATATCCCACGGTTAGGTTCATCCTCCCCATGTCCAGATTGAGTTCTCCTTTTTGATGAAGCATCATCAGGAATGCGTGGATGTCGAAACATTTCTCTGCCACTCTCAGGGAATCCTCAGAGTTTAATATTTTGGGATATTCCATCTTGACTGCCAGCGCACAACTGGGTTCGCTAAAAACGATGCTGAGTCCCTGGTCAACCAGAGAGGCCATCTTTTTAACATTGGTTTGAATGTCTTTCATCACAGGACGGATAGCGCCTGAGTTCATACGGGCAATTCCACAACATGGAAAGTCGGGCAGGAGGACGGAAAACCCGTTCTGCTCAAGCACCTCCAATGTGGCCAGTCCGTCTCCCTCCGGTTCATTAAAGTTCGAGTAACAACTGAGGAAGTAGACGACTTGCTTTTTTCCAGGGAGAGGGGATCGATTCTTTAATATCTTTCGTAATGTTTTCCGCCGAAACAGAGGGAGATTTCGGCGCCGATCAAGGCCGACAGCCATTTCCACACACCTTCTGACCGGGGCTAAAGCGTTGGCCAGGTTGATCAGGGGAGCTAAGGCGCTTCCAGTACGACAGAGGGACCTGGTTTTTGAGAAGAACCTCTGATCCAGGGGTTCTCCGTTTTTCTCAATATAGTAGGACCGGCTGCTCAGAGCGAGCCATGGAATATCGACACCCGAAGGGCATTCTGTCAAGCATCTTTTGCAATTGACACATGAGTCCATTACTTCTTTGAATTGAGGGGAGTCGAGGATTTTCGGATCCAAGAAGCCTGCTGCGAGCTCTCTGAGAAGGGTTGCCTTCGCTCTCCCAATCGCCCATTCCTCAAAAACTTCCCGGGCGATAGGACAATAAGACCGGCATTTTCCACAGCCCGAACAGGTCTCAATGGCTGTCCTGATCGATTCCTTGTTAAAGAGGCTGATCTCTGGACCCCTCTGAGGCTCCCTCACGAATTTTAAATGTTGGCCGAGAGGGTTCTGACCGGTGCCTATAATGCACCCGGGATTGAAAATATTTTCAGGATCAAAGAGCTTCTTGATCTCCACCATAGCGGGATAGAGCTTCGGGTACTGTTTTTTTAGATAGAATGTCCTTAGCCTTCCATCTCCATGTTCTCCACTGATCGTCCCCTTCAGGGAAAGGACTAAATCGTAACAGGCATCCGCAAGAGCAACCATCTTTCTGACATCTTCCTCTTGCGTGGGATCTAAAAAGACCATGAGATGGAGATTCCCGTCACCTGCATGGCCGTAGATGCTCGCATCCACTTCGAATTTTTTGAAAAGTTCCCTCAACCCTTTCATATATTGAGAAAGGAAATTCGGATGGACCGCAGCATCCTCAATGAAGGCAATCGGTTTCTTAGGACCTTTGATCTTGTTCAGGATTGGGCCTGAAACGCTTCTCACCTTTTCAAGCATGGCCATATCTTTTTCATCCCTGGCCACCTTCAAGTCAAAAGCGAGCTTTTCCTGATGAACCACTTTTTCCTCAAGCTCTCTAAATGTTTGAAGGAGTTGGTCTTCATTCTCATCCTGAAATTCAACAAAAAGAATGGCCTCGATTCCTTCAGGAAGGTAAGGTTTCAACTCCGCCTTCTGTTTTCGGGCGAGATCGAGTATCTGCCTCTCAATAATCTCGAGCATGGTAGGAGAGAACTCCAGAATCTTTTCCGTTGCCCTTCCAACATGGTCAAGGTTGTTAAAATAGATCAACCCGCCTAAAGCCTTCCCTGACAGGGGCATGAGACGAAGTTTTATCTCTGTGAGGATTCCAAGGGTTCCTTCTGATCCAACCAGAAGGGAGGTTAGGTCCAGGGATCCCTTGTCCTCAAGCCTCCAGAGGTCATAGCCAGAAGAGTTTTTCATGGCCAAAGGTTTCTCTTCTTCCATGTGCTGATGGTATTGTTTAAGAAGGTCGGGCATCACCCTGTAAATTTTGTCTTCGAGAGTTTCAGAATCTTTCAGTTCCCTGGTTGCTTTCCCTACCTCTTGGACAGAACCGGTTGTGATCACCTCTCCGTTTGAAAGAACGACCTCTAAGGAAAGAACATAATTCCTGGTTGCCCCATATTTGACAGCGTGGGGGCCGCTGGAATTGTTGGCAACCATACCCCCGATGGTGCAATGATCTTTTGTCGATGGGTCGATGGGGAAAAAAAGATGATGGGGTTTGAGATATTGGTTCAAAGAGGCAAGGATGAGACCGGGTTGAACACGAACCCAACCTGATTCCAGATCCGATTCCAAAATTCTGTTCATATACTTAGAAAAATCGAGGAGGAGACCTTCTCCCACTTCATTACCCGTACGGCTCGTTCCTCCCCCCCTCGGGGTGATAGGGATTCCATGCTGGCTGGCATATTTCACTACATTGATGACATCTTTTATATGTTTTGGCTTGACGATCCCAAGAGGCCTGATTCGGTATAACGAGGCAGCACTGCTGTAGATGGTTCGATTGATTTCATCGAAGAGCACCTCTCCCTCGATGATTTTCTTCAAGTCTCTTAGGATATTTTTTTCTTCCTTGGTTCTCCCCATCTCCCTATCTCCCTGTCACCTTATCACCTTTTCTCTTTATCTCCCTTTCTTATTTTTTCAAGAAGCATCTCAGCCCGGATGGGATTGAAGGCCCCGCATTCGCAACATTTAGCCATCAGTTTTGCAGCTTTTTGGGGCGTCAACCGCCGGAGCTTGACGTAGTCGATCATCTTTCGGATGAAATTGAATGAAACCATCCCGTGACCACACATCGTATTGATTTCCAAAATCTCTCTTTCCGGCAACCGGTCTTTTGATCCCCAAAATCCAAGGGAATGCTCGACGCTATGCCTTTCAAGCCCTGCTTTTCGGCAACAGGCCTGAACTTCATCCATCAGTCCGCTGATGTTGATGGAAATCCCCAGATCGGCTTGAATCAATTCCTCTACGACCTTCTGAAGCGTATCGGGATCCGTAAAGACAGCGGTCGCTCCCTCCCCATCCCCTTGCCTGGAGATCAATGTCTGAATGTCAATATCATCCTGATGAATATTCCCCTGGATGTAATCGCCGATATTAACCGGATGGTATTTCAAACAGATTCGCATGAACTCCTGAATCTTGGGGGCCGACCCCTCACGTGTCATTCCCTTTGCTGTATGAGCGAAGATGATGTAATCCTTCTTCAAACTTTCTGCCGGGCCCTGGCGGTGGAGTGTATTGGTCATGTTTAATTCTCCTTAAAGAGCGGACGCCCCAAGCCGATATTGGTTTTCCCATTGGGAGAAAGCGTATAGCCAGCCTTTCTTACCCATTCCTGGTGAGGGATAGATCCATCGGGAAGACATTTTGAGGCGACCCCGATACTCATCACGGTATCTACATCATGCTGTATCCTCTCCAGGGCCTGGATGAATTCAGGGATCCTTTCCAGGTTTATCTTTATCTCAATGATGGCTGACATCACTTTCTCGTTGAGGATCTCCTCTTTCATCTTTCCGGTTTCCCTGTCGACCATCAGTTGAGTGACGGGATTCTCCCTTTCAAAATGGGGTTTTAGTTTGGCAAGCGCCATGGCCACTTTCTCGATGTCCCGGAAATGAGCTCCAATACCAGGTCTACCCATTTCGACGACCAATCCGGCTTCTCCCTTAAGGAGCCTCCCGGTCACATCATTGCTTTTGATCTCATCCGTTCCCCTTCCGGAGACGCCTGTGCCCGGATGGACGGTCGTGGGATCGCTAAATAAGGCGCGTAAATTTCTCGGCCACTCCAACTGAGGAGGGGTAATAGCCCCTGTGGGACAGACATCCACCTCTGCTAAATAACCCAGCCGGAAGAGAGATAACAGTTTTCGAAGAGAGCGCACGAACCAGGGC
>Ga0299915_10002835_pt1 | contig 12604 bp, 14 predicted proteins | sample RVTome_13_FD_200263 | JGI IMG/M metagenome (GOLD analysis project Ga0299915, IMG submission 200263) | Soil microbial communities from uranium-contaminated site in the Upper Colorado River Basin, Wyoming, United States - RVT92D227 (version 2) ...
CCCTTTTTGGCACCCTGGAGCTTGAGTTTGCCATAAGAAACGAGGAGGGTCCTGATATCGCTGTCCATGCGAGAATTGCAGGTTTAGAAGAAATGGCCGAAAGCCAGGAAGAAGGCCTTCCGGCAGGTTTTGCAGGAGCTTTGCAGCCCGGAATCCCACCGATGTATGGTGTCCTTGTTTTGGACGATAGAGGCGTATGGCAGGCCATCGGCAAAGGCACAGGGAGCGGTGGCCCGGAAAGATTCGACCTCGGCAGCATACCTTCCAGCAAAAGGATCAGGATAATCTATAAATTTCTTGACGTCCCCGACGTGGGGACTCAGGGAGCCAAGCTCCTTCGAATGAGCGAAAAAGAGATAACCATGGGCATCGACGCCGTCGAAGCCCTGCACTGAGCCGACGGGCGCTCACTCGACAAAATCCGCGTCCATCTGGCTAATTCTAAAGCTCCTTTTTCCCTCTGTTGCCGACGTTTTTCCTTTGTGATATATTGGCCGCAATGAAAACCACCCAGCGGCCCGATGTCTCCGTTGTTATCCCTGTTTTCAACGAGGCCGAGAACCTGGAGGAGCTCCACCGGGAGCTCGTGGGGGCGCTGGAGAAGACCGGCCGGCCGTTCGACGTAATCCTTATCGACGACGGAAGCACCGATTCGTCCTGGGCCGTGCTCAGGAGCCTTCAGCAGAAAGACGGCCGGGTCAAGCTCATCCGCCTGAGGAGAAACTTCGGCCAGACTGCAGCCCTGGCCGCCGGTTTCGACCATGCCAGGGGCGGGATCATCATCAGCCTGGACGCCGACCTCCAGAACGACCCCAACGACATCCCCTCCCTCATCCAGAAGATCGATCAGGGCTATGACATCGTCAGCGGCTGGCGGAGGAGCCGCAAGGACAAGTTCTTCTCCCGCCGAGTACCCTCGGTCATCGCCAACACGCTCATCTCGCGGCTGACCCGCGTCCGACTCCACGATTACGGCTGCACGCTCAAGGCGTTCCGGAGCGAGGTCATCAAGAACGTCAAGCTCTACGGAGAGCTCCATCGCTTCATCCCGGCCATCGCCAGCCAACTGGGAGTCCGGATCTCCGAGGTGGAGGTCAACCACAGGCCCCGCAAGCACGGAAAATCCAAATACTCCATCTTCCGTTTCACCAAGGTCATCCTGGACATGATGACGGTCAAGTTCCTGCTGAGCTACTCCACCCGGCCCCTCCAGATTTTCGGCCTCCTCGGGCTCGGCAGCGGGCTCCTGGGTTTCCTCATATCCCTGTGGCTTTCCTACCAGCGGCTGGTCCTCAAGGTCAGTGTCGCCAACCGCCCGCTTCTCCTCCTCGGTGTGCTCCTGATCGTCATCGGAATCCAGTTCATCACCCTCGGGCTGATGGCCGAGATCATGGTCCGGGTTTACCACGAGTCCTCGGGGAAGACGATCTATGTCGTCCGCGAGGTCATCGATTCCGAGACGGAGGGCGGCGCCCCGACGACACCTCGATGAACATCCTGATGCTCGCCCCCGAGCCGTTCTTCGAGCCGCGGGGCACGCCGATCAGCGTCTATTTCCGGATCCTGGCCTTGGGAGAGCTCGGCCATCGCGTCACCCTCGTCACCTACCCCATCGGAAAGAACGTTGTCCTTAAGGGCCTGAAGATCGTCCGGCCGCCCAACCTGCTGGGAATGCGCCGGATCAAGATCGGCCCCTCCTTAGCCAAGCTCCCGCTCGACGTCCTGCTCCTTCTCCAGGCGACGCTGGAGATCATCGGGAATCGCTATGACCTGGTTTTTTCCCATGAAGAGGCGGGTTTCCTGGGGGTCTGGATGGCCCGGATCTGGCGAAAACCCCATGTCTATGACATGCATTCCAGCTTGCCCCAGCAGCTCGAGAACTTCCAGTTCACGCGTTCCCCGCTTTTGGTGTCGCTCTTCCGGAGGATGGAGCATTTCGTCCTCAGAAACTCCCATTCCATCATCGTGATCTGCCGGGATTTAATGGATATGGTCGCTGGCCTGGGCTACGGGCAGAAAGCGGTCCAGGTTGAAAATTTCCTCGACTTCCCGGCCGAGAAAGCCACGGCCGAAGCGGTCGCGATGAAGAAAAAAGAGGTTGCTCCGGGCGGAGAAAAAGTCGTGCTTTATACCGGAAACTTCGAGCCTTACCAAGGGATCCCGCTGCTCCTCAGAGCCGCTCAGAAGGTCGGGCCCGGGGCGATTTTTGTCCTGGTCGGAGGGACCGGGCGGTCACTCATCGAGATGAAAGCGCTGGCCGGCGAGCTCGGGATCTCAGATAAGGTCGTGTTCGTTGACAAGGTTTCTCCCTCGAAGGTCCCTCTTTACCTCGAGCTGGCGGACGTCCTGGTCTCCCCCCGTATCTCCGGGACCAACACGCCGCTCAAGGTCTACTCCTGCCTCAAGTCCGGGAAACCGCTCGTGGCCACGCGGCTCTGGACTCATACCCAAGTCTTGAGTGAACGGTACGCTGTTCTATCCGATCCAGACGCCGAGGATTTCGCTCGGGGGATCGAGTTCGCCCTGCACAGCGATGAAGCCCGAACACAGGCCCAGGCGGCCAGGGAATGGGCGGAGAAAGAATACGCGCCATCCCGGTACCTGGAAAAGATCAGCCAGGTCCTGGCGCTCGCCCGGCGCAATCATTCGGGCTGATGGCGGAGAGGCACATGCGCGCCTTTGTCACCGGAGGATCGGGGTTCATCGGGGGCCATCTTGTCGAGTCCCTGGTTAACCGCGGCTTCGAGGTCCGGGCACTTGTCCACCGCAGCCCGCTTCGCTCTCACGGCAAGGTCGAAACAGTGCAGGGAGATATCTGTGATAAAGAGCTGTTGAGCAAAGCCCTGAAGGGAACGGACATCCTTTTCCATCTCGCCTCCACCCTCGGGTCGTCGGCCATCGGCCGGGACAAATTCCGAAGGATCAACGTGCTGGGTACAGAGAGCGTCCTCGAGTCGGCGCGCTCAGCGGGGGTCGGCCGGGCCGTTCATCTCAGCTCCGCTGGTATCTTTGGGGCGGTCAAGGGGGTCGAGATCGCCGCTGAATCCTTTCCTCCAAAACCCATCACTGTCTATGACAAGACCAAGCTCGGAGGAGAGGAGGCCGCGCTCCGCTTCGCCCGGGAAGGATTGGATGTGGTCGTCGTCCGGCCGGGCTGGGCCTATGGACCGGGCGACAGGCGGACGTTCAAGCTCATCAAGGCCGTGTGCAGCGGCCGGTTCATCATGGCCACCCGGGGGAAGGGCTATCAAACTCCCGTCTACATCGACGACCTGGTCAAAGGCATCCTGCTGGCCGGGGAAAAAGGGCAAAGAGGAGAGGTTTATCACCTGGCCGGCGGGGAAATCATGACGGTGCGGGACATGGTGGATGAGATGGCTGCGGCCTGCGGAAGAAGATTATCGCGGCTTTACCTCCCGCTCCTGCCCGCGCGTCTGGTCGCGCTCCTCCTGGAAAAGGCCTTTGTCCCGCTGCGCCGGGAGCCGCCGCTCAGCCGGTCGAAGCTGAGCTTCTTCATCCATTCCAAGCCGCTGTCCATCGAGAGGGCCAGGCGCGAGTTGGGCTACGCTCCGGAGGTAGACTTCAGGAGCGGGATAGCGCATACGATCTCCTGGTACAGAAGTCAGGGTTGGCTCCCGCCCGCTCCCGGGCACGCCTCGTCCTGAGGCCCTAATCTATCTTTTTTCCCGGCGGTTCCGGATTACCCGGGCTGGGCTGCCGACCGCAACCGCATACTCGGGAAGAGAACCGGTCACCACCGCGCCCGCCCCGACCACCGTCCCCTGCCCGATGGCGGCGCCGTCAAGGACGATCACAGCCGCGCCCAGCCAGACATCGTCGCCGACCCGGATCCCGCCTTTGCTTACCGACGGCTGGAACATGATCGGCCGGGAGAGGTCGTCGAAGCTGTGGTTGCCGCCGGCTACAAGATAGCAGTGACCAGCCAGGAAGCAGTAACGACCCAGGGTGATTTCGGTCTCGGAGAGCAGGCTGCAGTTGGCCGAGAGGTTGGAGTAATCGCCGATCGCGATCGACCCTTCCTTACAGCTCAGGATCGTGTTGCGGCCGATGTAGACGTTGTCGCCGAGATGGAGCCCTTCGTTTTTCTCCCCTTTGGCGTCGAGGACGACGTTGTCGTCGATGACGCAGTTCGCCCCGAGGACGATCTTGTGGGGGTGGCGCAGGGTGATGTTCCGGCCGAAGACGACACCCTTTCCGACCTTCTGAAAAAGGCAGGGATAGAAGACCTTCCGCAGGGCCAGGCCGAGCGCTCCCGGAACATAGGAGAAAAGGAGGTTGACGAGCTCGAACCGGAGGAGCTTCCAGAAGCCCCTCTCGCCGACGACGAGCAAGGAATATTTAGCGGACAGGGACTTCTTTTCCGATAACAACTCTTTCTGGGTGCTGCTGGGAAACTCGGTGCTCATCGGATGCCGTTTAAGATATACCACAAAAATGGCTCAGAAAAAATGGGGACGTTCCCATTTTTTTCTCGGGCATTGTCTTCCCCATAAAGATGTGGCATAAATAGGGCGCGGAATCGGCCCGACAAGAGAACGTCCATGCGGCTGCGACCGGACTGCGTCCATTTTCGAGGCGACAAGCCCTGCGTCTTCAAGCGGGTCTGCAGGGACTGCCCTCAATTCACGCCCTTCCCCACCCGGATCCTGATTATCAAGTGCCGCGCCCAGGGAGACGTCCTGAGGACGACCCCGCTGCTTCCCGCCCTGAGGAGAAAATACCCCCTGAGCCACATCACCTGGCTGGCGGACCGCGAGAGCGTAGACCTCCTTCTCTACAACCCGTATGTCCATCGGCGGCTCGCCTACGACCTGGAAAGCGCCCTCACCCTGCAGGTCACCAAGTTCGACCTCCTCATCTCCTTGGACAAGGAGCCCGGCCTCACCGCCCTGGCCACCCAGATCAAGGCTCCTCAGAAGCGCGGTTTCGGGATGAACGAATTCGGGAACCTGACGACCTTCAACCCGGCCGCCGAGTACGCTTACCGCCTGGGCGTCGACGACGACTTGAAATTCTTCAAGAACCAGAAAACTTACCAGGAGGTCATCCACGAAGCCGCCGAGGTCCCCTACGTCCGCGATGAATATGTCTTCGGGCTCCCCGATGAGGCGACGGAGAAAGCCCGCCGTTTCTTCAAGCGGCACCGAATTCCCGGCCGCCGGCCCTCCATCGGGCTGAACACGGGCGCCGGGACCAAGTTCGAGACCAAACAGTGGCCGGCCCGCCATTACCTCAAGCTGATCTCGTACCTCACTCAGAAGATGAAGGCCAACGTCTTCCTGCTCGGAGGCCCGCGGGAAAAAGAGCTCAACCGCCTCCTGGTCCGGAGGAGCCGGGCCCGGGTTTATGACACCGGGACCGACAACTCTCTGCTCGAATTCGCCGGCTTCATCTCGCTCCTGGACCTCGTCGTCACCTCGGACACGCTGGGCATGCACCTGGCCATCGCCTTGAAGAAACCGGTCATCGCCCTCTTCGGGCCGACCTGCCCGCAGGAGATCGACCTCTACGGTCGCGGAACAAAGCTCTTCCAGGGAACCGGCTGCTCACCCTGCTACAAGCAAACCTGTCCGGACGCCGTCTGCATGAACGAGATCACGCCCGAGCGGGTCTTCACCGAAATCGACAAGTTCGTCTGACCCGCCATGCCCGAGCCCAAACCCAAGGTCGTCGTCATGATCCCGACCTACAACGAGCGGGAGAACATCGGCGCGCTGGTTCAGGACATCCTAGCTCGTCCTATCGACTCCGATCTTTTGGTCCTGGTCGTGGACGACAACTCCCCCGACGGCACGGCCGGGGAGGTGAGGGACATCGCCAGCCGGAACCCGCGTGTTCGTCTTCTCCTCCGCAAGGAAAAGAGGGGGCGTGGTTTGGCCGGCATCGCAGGCTTTAAGGAGGCGCTTGACCTCGGAGCCGACTATGTCGTCGAAATGGACGGCGACCGGTCCCACCAGCCGTTCTCCATCCCCGCGCTTCTCGACGCTGCTCGAAGGCGGGACCTCGTCCTCGGGTCGAGGTTCGTCGAGGGCGGGAAAGACGCCGATCGCCCTCCGCACCGGCGCCTCGTCACCTTCCTGGTTCGTCACTTCATCCACCGCCTTTTCTCGGTCCCGGTCCGCGATGTCTCCTCCGGGTTCCGTTGCTTCCGGCGTGAGGTCCTGGAGAAGGTCAGCCTCGACGACCTCGTTTCGACCGGTCCGTCCGTCGTACTTGAAACCCTCTACAAAGCCCACCGCCTGGGGTTCACGATCGAAGAAGTCCCGATCGTCTTCATCGACCGGAAAAAGGGCAAGACCAAGCTGACCGGGTTGACTCTCTGGAGGACTCTTCTCATGGCCATCCGGATCAAGCGGATGTACGCGCATCTTCAGCCCATCGGCCGGACATGAGCAAAACCAAAGCCCTCGGCCAGCATTTTCTGAACGACCGGTCGATCCTGCGGAAGATCGTCGACATCATCGCCCCCCGGAAGGACGAGCTCGTCATCGAGATCGGCGCCGGCAAAGGGGCGCTGACCTTCCCCCTGGCCGACCGGGCCGGCAAAGTCATCGCCATTGAAAAGGACAAGGACCTCATCCCCTTCCTGTTGGACAACCAAAGGGCGAACCTAGTCGTCCGGCAAGGGGACGTCCTGCGTCTCGATTTTCAAAACCTCCTGGCCGACGAAGCGGCTTTCCGCGGCAAGGTCAAGCTGGCCGGGAATCTGCCTTATTCTATTTCCTCGCCCCTTCTTTTCAAGGTCCTTGAAGACAAGGACCTGTTTTCCGCCTGTGTATTTCTCCTCCAAAAAGAGGTGGCCGAGCGGCTCGGAGCGCAGCCCGGGTCAAAGGACTATGCTCCCCTGTCCATCCTCTTCCAACTGCATTTCGACGTCCGCCTCTGCTTCACCCTGGCGCCGGGGGCGTTCTCCCCGCCGCCCAAAGTCCGATCCACCCTCGTGTCCCTCGATAAGAGGCCGCAGCCCCTTTTTGCACTCAGCGACGAAGACCGCTTCCGCCGCTTCCTCCGGACGGCCTTCGCACAGCGAAGAAAGACCCTTCTCAACAACCTAAAGTCCTCGCCGTTCTCTATCGGCCTCCTCCATGAATCTTTCCGCCGCCTCACCCTCAAGGAAACCGTGCGGGCCGAACAGCTCTCCATCGCCCAATTCGTTGCTCTCTTTGAGCTGCTCAGAGGAGCATAAGGTTGATCGAATGTGCGCGGAGTGGTATAAATCAACGGTCCGTTTGTCCTCAGAGAGGAAAGGTGACGGCGTGAGTTCGATCCGCTACTACCGGCGTCTGCTCCAGGTGTTCTCCAACTACAAAAGGAAGAAAACCGTCCTTCCCTACCTTCCCGTCCGCCTCTGGGTCGAGACCACCAGCATCTGCAACCTCCGCTGCGTCATGTGCCCGAACAAGGACTTAAAAAAAGAAGAAAAGGGGTTCATGGACCCCGCTCTATTCCGGAAGATCATCGACGAGGCCCGCGGGTTTATCTTCGACGCCAACCTCATCCACCGTGGCGAGGGCCTGCTCCATCCCGACTTCCCCTCGCTGGCGGAATACGCCCATGCAGCCGGAATACGCACCAAATTCCACACCAACGCCACCCTCTTGGATGAGGACATGTCCCGGCGGCTCATCGGAGCCGGCCTGGACCAGATCTCTTTCTCTTTCGACGGCTATGACAAGAAGACCTATGAGAGCATCCGGATCAACGCCGACTTCGATAAAACCCTCCGTAACATCGTCCGCTTCCTCGAAGTCAAAAAAGAGATGCGCTCCAGGAAGCCCTACGCGGTCTTCGAGCTCATCAATTTCCCGGATCTCTACAAGGACGAGGGCGGCCGGCGGCGCCAGGAGTTCCTGAAGAAATTCCGGGGACTGCCCCTCGACCGGCTCGAAGTCAAGGAAATGCACAACTGGGCGGGAGAGCTCGGCCAAGCGCGGCCCAAGAAAAAATACGTCCCCTGCACGTTCCTCTGGCAGGCGCTCGTCATCTTCTGGGACGGTTCCGTCCTTCCCTGCACCCAGGATTTCCACGGCTATTACACCCTAGGAAACGTCCAGGAGGAAACGTTGACCCGGATCTGGAACAACGAGAAGATGGTCCGGCTGCGGGAAAAAGTCCTCCGCCGGGATATCGCCAACCTAGAGACCTGCTCTCAATGTGACCGGCTGTGGAGGGACCAGCTCCTGGGAGTGCCCAAGGAATTTCTCTGGAAGTTCCTGTTCCGGCGGATGCCCTGAGGTCAACTCGGAGGGGAAGACCCCTTCCGACGGGCGTCGAATTCCATCCAACGCCCTGCCTCCCCTTCTTGGGCGGGGCATGAAACCCCGCCCTGCGACCAAGGGGGCGGCTCCCCCTTGGAACCCTCTCGAGCGGTTCCCCGTGGCAAGCCACGGGCAAAATAAACCGCTCGTCAATTTGGAGGGGAAGACCCCTTCCAACGGGCGCCGGGAAGACCTCTTCTCATTTGCAACCCCCCCTGAAATGTGCTAATTTTTAGGCATGAAAATCGCACTGGCCCAAATGTCTCCTCATCTCGGAAACATCCAAAGGAATTTCGATCTCCATCTCCAGGCCATCGAAAAGGCCCGGCGGGAAAAGGCCGGCCTGCTCATCTTCCCCGAGTTGAGCCTCACCGGCTATCTGCTGAAGGACCTCGTCGAGACGGCGGCCCTGGATCCGGATAAGTCCCCGATGTTCAAAGAGTTCAAGGCCTTGAGCCGGGACATCTCGCTCGTCCTTGGTTTCGTCGAAGAGAAGTCCCAGGAAAAGGGCCTTTTTTATAACTCCGCCGCGTTTCTGGACAAGGGAAAAGTCCTTCACATCCACCGCAAGGTATTTCTTCCGACCTCGGGTATGTTCGACGAGGGACGATTTTTCGCCCCGGGCCGAAATTTCCGGACATTTTCCACGCCCCACGGAAATATGGGCTTGCTCATCTGCCGGGATTTCCTTCACTTTGCCGCCAGCTACCTTCTCTTTGCCGGCGGCACGGAAATTATCATCGTCATCAGCGCCGCGCCCGGCCGCGGCCTGGCGGGCAAAAACAGATTTGCCACGAGCCGGATGTGGGAACTCATGGGGGAGGCCATCTCCCGGTTCTCCTCGGCCTTCGTCATCTACTGTAACCGGGCCGGCTTGGAAGACGGCATCGTCTTCGCCGGCGGATCCTTTATTTTCGATCCTTTTGGAAAACGCCTTGTCCAAGCTCCTTATTTCGAAAATCATTTACTTGTCCAGGAGGTCGATCCGGCGGAGATCCGCAGGGCCCGCAAAAATTGGCCTTTCAAGCGGGACGACAAGCCCGAGGTGATCCTCGAAGCCCTCAAGAGGATTGTCCATGACTATGAAGATTGACTGTCCGTTCGCGGCTAAAATCTTGACCGCTTTTATCAAAGAAGAGCTGGCTAAATTCGGGTTTAAAAAAGCAGTCCTGGGCTTGTCCGGGGGGCTGGATTCCACGGTCTGCGCCTTTCTCGCGGCCAGAGCCCTTGGCCCGAAAAACGTCCTCGGGCTGATCATGCCCTACGGGACAAGCTTCGGCGAGGACGTCCGGGACGCTTTCGGAGCGGCACGACTTCTAAAGATTCGCCATAAAGTTATCGACATCGCGCCGATGGTGGACGCTTACTTCAAGAAATACCCGACAGAAAACCGGGTGCTGCGCGGGAATAAGATCGCCCGGGAGCGGATGTCGATCCTCTACGATTTTTCCGGGCGCGAGAAAGCCCTGATTCTCGGGACGAGCAACAAGACCGAGCTTCTCATCGGATACGGCACGATCCACGGCGATTTGGCCAGCGCCATCAACCCCATGGGCGACCTCTACAAAACCCAGGTCCGGCAGATGGCCCGTTATCTCGAAGTGCCGGCGAAAATCCAGAAAAAGCTGCCGACGGCCGGCTTGTGGAGCGGCCAAACCGACGAAGGGGAAATCGGAATGACCTATGCGGAATTGGATGAGATTCTCTTTCATCTCGTCGATGAGAGGGAGTCGAAAGCGGGGCTCTTGGCCCGCGGGTTCCCGAGAGTAAAAATCGAAAAAATCATGTCCATGATAAAACGCTCGGAATTCAAAAGGCAGCTCCCGCCCATCGCCAAAATATCCTCGCGGACCATCGGCCACGACTTTCTTTACCCCTACGATTGGGAAAAGTAAGTCATGGGCGAGAAGACTCAAAACTCCAAGACGGCCGGCTGTCTCTACATCGTGGCCACGCCGATAGGAAACCTCGAAGACCTGACGTTCCGGGCCCTGCGCATCCTCGGAGAGGTCGAGGCCATTGCCTGCGAAGACACCCGCCAGACCCTGAAACTTCTGAATAAATACAATATCAAGAAAGCTCTCATCAGCTACTACCAGCCCCGGGAAAGCCAAAAGATCCCGGTTATCCTGGACATCCTTAGACAAGGGAAAAGCGTGGCCCTCGTCTCGGATTCGGGGACTCCCGGAATATCTGACCCCGGCTTTCGACTGATCCGCGAGGCCTTGAAGGCCGGGATTCATATCGTGCCCATTCCGGGCCCCACGGCCTTGGCGGCCGCCCTTTCAGCTTCGGGGCTTCCGACGCACAGGTTCTTATTCATCGGATTTCCACCGCCCAAGAAAACGGCCCAAAAAAAATTGCTTTTGTCGCTTCATGAAGAACCTGCAACCCTGATTTTTTATCTTCCCAGCCGGAAAATCATCGATTTTCTCAGGCTTGGCCTGGAGACATTGGGCGACCGCCGGGTCGTCATCGCCAGGGAGATCACCAAGGTTTTTGAAGAGTTCATAAGGGGAAGTATCGCTGAAATCCTGGCTAGCGTCGAGAACCGGCATATCAAGGGGGAGATGACCGTTTTGATACAGGGGAAAGATTAAGATTTCCGATCCTTTTCAGATAAAAAAAATCTATGTATTTTCTACATATTTTATTAATAAAGGAGAATATATTAGTTAGATGATATAAATTTACTTGACAATGCGCTACTCACATATTATATTGTATAAGAATTCTGAACGCAATTTTTGGAGGTTATTAAATGGCGATTATCAGATGGACTCCCTTCACAGATATGGTCACCCTTAGGGAAAAAATGAACCGCCTGTTTGAGGACATGTTAACGGGCCGCAGCGAAGACAAAGACCTGACGGCCTCTACCTGGGCTCCTTCTGTGGATATTTACGAGACCGAGCACGAGCTCGTGATGACGGCCGAAGTTCCCGGCATCGACGAAAAGGATGTCGAGATCAAGGTCGAAGACAACACCCTAACCTTAAAGGGCGAGAGAAAGTTCGAAAAGGAGACGAAGGAAGAAAACTTTCACCGCATCGAACGTTCCTACGGCTCTTTCTACAGGGCTTTCACCCTGCCCAACTCCATCGACCCGGACAAGATTCATGCCGAACATGAGAACGGCATCCTGAAAATTACGATGCCCAAACGACAGGAGCTCAAGCCTCGCAAAGTGAAAATCCTCAAGCCTTCTTCGCCCGAAAAGGCCAAGAAATAAGAGCGGCAGGCCCCGAGCCCTCTAGGCCTGAGCGATCGTGATGGCCCGGACCTCCTTGGCCCCTGCTCTCAAGAGCTCCCGGCTGCACTCTTTCAGGGTCGAACCGGTCGTATAAACATCATCGACGAGGAGAACCGTCTTGCCTTGAATTTTCTCGCTCTTCAAAACCGTATAGACCCCCCGGACGCTTTTCACTCGCTCGTCCCGCTCCAGGGAGGTCTGCGGCGGGACGTTTTTCATCTTCCTCAGCACGAGGTCTTCCAGAGGAAGGCCTTTCAGCTTGGACAGTTCTTTGGCCAGGACTCTAGCCTGATTGAATCCTCTTTTGCTTTTTCTCTTCGGATGGAGAGGCACGGGGATGAGCGCCTCCACGCCCCACCAGAGACTCTCTTCGCCCTTGAGAGACTCGAAGACGAAGCGGCCCAAAGGTCTCCCCAGGATTTCGTAGCCGCGGTATTTGAAGAGCAGGATGAGATCCTTCAGCTCGCCCTGATACAGGCCGCCGGACCGATGGACCGCGAAGGGCGGTCTGTCTTTGATGCAGGACAAGCAGAGATGGGGCTCGCCGGCGCCATCGAAAAACCGGCCGCAGCAGAGACAATACGAAGAGCGATGGGCCCGGATCTTGTCCAAGCAGTTCGGGCACAAAACCCTCTCGCCGGGCGTTTCGAGCAAAGCCCGGCAGACCTTGCAGAAAGAGGGAAATAGGGCGAGTTCGACGAGCTTGGCGCTTCGGGCGAAGAGTCTTCTTAGAGAAACATTCAAGAGGTCTCGGACTCTGATTTTTCCTGGCATTCGATGCAGTAGGGCGTCCAGGGGAGAGCGTTCATCCTTTTTTTATTGATCTCTTTTTGACACATTTGGCAGCTGCCGAATTCTTTCCGCTCGATCCTCTTGAGGGCGGCGTCGATTTGGAAGAGCTGTTCCCGTTCCGCATCCGAGAGACTGAGGAGGAATTCCTTCGTGTACGAGCTCTCCGCCTTGTCGGCGACATCCTGGGCGATATCGGTTTCCACTTCTTTGCTCTCGTTCCGGAATTCGCTCAGCTTTCGGACAATCTCATTGCGCCCGATTATGAGCTTTTTCTTGTAGA
>Ga0299915_10002836_pt1 | contig 12602 bp, 12 predicted proteins | sample RVTome_13_FD_200263 | JGI IMG/M metagenome (GOLD analysis project Ga0299915, IMG submission 200263) | Soil microbial communities from uranium-contaminated site in the Upper Colorado River Basin, Wyoming, United States - RVT92D227 (version 2) ...
TCTCGCGGCGATACGATACGATGTCGGCGTCGTGCAGAGCGATGGTGCGGCACTGCGGGTCGGCGAGGACGCAGCCCAGAGCGATCCACACCATCCGGCCCTTCCCGGGCGTTCCGGTGAAGACCCCAGCCTTGTCGAGACGGTGATAGAGCGCCTGCACGCGGTCGCCGTCCCGCCAGAGGATGTCGGTGCGCTGCGGGAGGACGGAGAAGAAGCGGCGAGCGCGCTCGAAGTCGGTCGGGGTCGCGGCGTCGAGGCCGATCACGATGCGGTACAGGTACGGCACGTCCTTCAGCGTCGCGACGATGTGCGGCAGGGCGGGACCGTCCATCTCGGACGCTAGCGCCGGGATGATCAGGGTGATGGGCCGCGTCCGGGCGAACTCGACGAGATCGGCCTCGAGGAGATCGAGGCGCAACTCGCCCAGCCGGTGCAGCGTGGTGATGACGCCGGTCTGATAGAAGTCGGCCATGGGTACGCCCCCCGCCGGTACCACCCCAAAGTGGGGCGTCCCTGCGGATGCGCGCAATGGGCGCGGCCGCGCTGGCGGGAGCGTGTGGGAATCGAACCCACCAGGGCCCGCTGAGCAGGCCCCAGCCAGTTTTGAAGACTGGTCAGACCACCAGGCCCGATCCGCCCCCGTGCCGCGCGCGTCGGCCTAAGCTAGCGCGACGCAGTCAATCTCGACCAGCGCATTCTTCGGCAGCGTCTTCACCGCCACGGTCGAGCGCGCCGGCCGGTGGGCGCCGAAGTGCCTGGCGTACACCTCGTTCATCGCGGCGAAGTCGTCCATCGTGGCGAGGAAGACACTCGTCTTGACCACCCTCGGCAGCGACGAGCCCGCCGCCTCGAGGATGGCCTGGAGATTGAGGAACACCCGATCCGTCTGCGCCTTCACGTCGCCCGGGACCAGGTTCATCGTGGCCGGATCGAGGGCGACCTGGCCCGCGGTGAAGACGAGGCCGTTCGCGATCACCGCCTGGCTGTAGGGCCCGATGGCCTGCGGAGCGCGGGGCGTCGAGACAGTGTGCAGCTCGCTCATGTCAGCATCCCTCTCCGAGTGTTTCCTCGGGCAGATGGAACAGCCGGCGGGCGTTGGCGGCAGTGATCTCCACCAGCCGCTCCAGCGTCGTGCCGCGCAGCGCCGCGAGCCGCGCCGCGTTGGCGGCCACGTACCCAGGCTCGTTGCGCTTCCCGCGATGCGGCACCGGCGCCAGGTACGGGGCGTCGGTCTCGACCAGGAGCGCGTGGTCGGGCACGCGTTCCAGGGCCCAGTGCCCATTCCACGTCTTGAAAGTGACCATCCCGCTCCACGAGACCGCAAGTCCGCGGGCGAGCGCGGCGTCCAGCACCTCCGGTCCCGCGCTGAAGCAGTGCAGCACGCCGGAGAGCCCCGCCGGGGCGTCGGCGATGAGCCGCGCGGTGTCGGCGTCGGCGTCCCGCGAGTGGATCACCGCCGGCTTGCCGGTGGCCGCGGCGCGGGCCAGGTGCCACGCGAAGACTTCGCGCTGCGCTTCCCGCGGCGAGTGGTCGTAGTGGTAGTCGAGGCCGGTCTCGCCCACCGCCACCACGCGCGGGCCCTCGATGAGCGCGGCGACGCGGTCCGCAGCACGGCCGGCGAACTCCGAGGCCCGGTGCGGATGGACGCCGGCCGTCGCGAACAGGCCCGGACGAGCCGCCAGGGCAATGCACTGCTCCGCGGTATCGACACCGTCGGCCACCACGACGATCGCCGTCACGCCGGCTGCACGGGCCCGAGACAAGACCACCTCGCGGTCGGCATCGAACGCCGGGTCCGCGAGGTGGCAGTGGGAATCTACGAGGCCGGTGCCCGCCATCGGGGCCCGCGTCGCCGCCGTGGCCGGCGCTATGCCTCGGCCGGCGGCGGCTCGACCGCCGCCCTGTGCACCGCCGGCTGGACCCGCGCCCGCACGCCGCGCGCGTCCTTGCCGGGCCAGCGCTTCTCGATCGCCATCAGCACGGGCGCCGCGATATACACCGAGGAGAAGGTGCCCGTGAAGACGCCGAACGCCATCACCCACGCGAAGGGCCGGAGGACATTGCCCGCGAGGAACAGCAGGGCGAGCAGCGCCGCCAGCGACGTGGAGTTCGTGAGCACCGTGCGAGGCAGCGTTTCGTTCACCGACCGGTTCACGATGTCCGCGAGGTCCTCCCGCTTGTACTTGTGCAGGTTCTCGCGCGTGCGGTCGAAGATGACGATGGTGTCGTTCAGGGAGTATCCGACCACCGTGAGGATCGCGCCGACGACGATCAGCGAGACCTCGAGGTTCATGTACTTGATGAACGCCAGCGTGGTGAGGATGTCGTGCGCGGTGGCCAGGACACAAGCGAGCCCGAACCGGAACTCGAACCGGAAGGCCAGGTACACGAGCGTGGCGACGAACGAGAGCAGGACGGCCCCGAGGGCCTTCTGCCGCAGCTCGCCACCCACCCGGGGGCCGACCGACTCGATCCGATCCACGACGACGGCATTCTCCCCAAGCCGCCCCTGAAGGGTCCGCGTCACGGCCTGCGCCGTCCGCTGGGCCTCATCTTCGGTACCGGTCGCCTCGGCGGAGAGCCGAGCCCGGATCACGAATTCCCGATCCGACCCGAAGCTCAGGATCTCGGCGTCCTCGAAGCCCCCGGCCGCCAGCGCCGAGCGCAGCTCCGCCGCGCTCGGAGGCGTGGCGCCGGTGGCGCGGATCTGAACGAGGGCGCCGCCCGTGAACTCGATGCTGTAGTTGAGCCCGGTGAATGCGAGAAGGATCATCCCCGGGATCACGATGGCGGCGGTGATGGCGTACGCCCACTTTCGGACGCCGATGAAGTCGTAGTTGGCGTTGGCGAAGAGTCGGATCATCAGATGCTCAGCGTCTGCAGCCCGGGCCGGCGCTGCAAGTAGACCATGAAGAGGGTCCTGACCACGAAGATCGCCGTGATCATCGAAGCCAGGACGCCCAGGATAAGCGTGACGGCGAACCCCTTGACGGGGCCCGTTCCGAACCAGAACAGGAAGGCCGCTGTGAGTACCATCGACACGTTGGAGTCCACGATGGCGTTCATCGCCATCTTGAAGCCCGCGTCCACCGCCAGGCGGAGGGACTTGCCCGCCGCCAGCTCCTCCCTGATGCGCTCGAAGATCAGCACGTTCGCGTCCACCGCGATGGTGATCGACAACGCGAACCCCGCGATGCCCGGCAGCGTGAGCGTCGCCCCCAGGGCCGCCAGGCCCGCGAAGGTGAACAGCACGTACAGGGTCAGCGCCAGCACCGCGAGCACCCCGGAGAACCGGTAGTACACGATCACGAGGAGTACGACCAGGGTGATGCCCACGATGCCGGCGAGGATGCCCTTCTGAATGGAGTCGGCGCCCATGCTCGGGCCGACGGTACGCTCCTCGACGACCTGGAGCGGCGCGGGCAGGGCGCCGGCCTTGAGCACGAGTGCCAGGTCCTGGGCCTCCTGCAGGCTCGCGCTCCCCAGCTCGATCTGGCCGCGGCTCGCGATCTGGCTGCGGATGACGGGTGGCTGGCTCTGGACGACGTTGTCGAGCACGATCGCCATGTGGTCGCCCACGTGCTGCCCCGTCTCCCGCTCGAAGACTCGCCCGCCGCGCCGGGTCAGCTCGAAGTCCACGGTGGCCTGGTTGTAGAGCGGATCGAGGCGGGCCTGCGCGTTCACGAGGAACTCGCCCGTCATGATGGGCCGCTCCTCGAGGATGTAGAATCCGCGGTAGGCGACCGCGCCCCGCGACATCGCCTCCGCACCCCACCGCAGCACGAAGCCCCGTGGCAGCAGGCGCTGGGCCTCCGGACGCGCGAGCATCCGATCCACGATCGCGACCTTCTCTTCGCGCACCAGATACTCACCCGGCAGCTGCCCGGCAAAGAGCAGCGGAGACAGGGGACCCTGGCCGAGCTGGTTCCCGAGCGTGTCGGCCTGTGCCTGCGCGGTGTCCGCACCGGCCCGCGCCTGCGGCCCGGCGGCGGCGCCGAGTATATCCTCGACTGCCGAGCTGGGACCGGCGGCGCGCGGGGCCGAGGTGTCGCCCACCGCCGCCCCGACGGACCGCTCGGTCACACCGGCCGCCGTGAGCGCCCGGTCGATGCCGGGCAGGGCATTGCGGAACAGTCCCTGCTTGTCCGTCATCTGGAACTGAAGGAACGCCGTTCGCAGCGCGATCTGCTTCGCCCGGCCGGGGTCCGAGACCCCCGGCAGCTCCACCACGATTCGATCCAGCCCCACCTTCTGCACGAGGGGCTCCGCCACGCCGAACTCGTCGATGCGCGTGCGGATGACCCGAAGCGCCCGGTCCAAGGCATCTGACGGGGTACCCGCGGTGACCTTGGCCCGGTCGATCTCGAGGCCGAGGTGCATCCCGCCGCGCAGATCGAGCCCCAGCTTGATCGGCACCCGCTGGACCGTGGTGTCGGTCATCCGGCCCTCGGCCCCGCGCACGCGGATGGTGACCTGCCGCGGCCAGAGGCTCCAGATGGAGCCCAGCACGAGGAGGCCGATGATGATGAGACGTGCCTTCAGTGAGTCAACCATGGGATTCCGCTAAGTTTGGTAAACACTACAGGTTAACCGCACTCCCCCGGGCCGTCAACGCGGCGAGGGCCTCGCGGCGGTCGGCTTCGAGCTGGCGCTGCAACGCCTCCGCCGAAGCGAAGCGCACGATGTCCCGGAGCCACCGGATGAACTCGACCGTCACAGTCTCGCCATGGAGGTCGCCGGCGAAGTCGAAGAGATGCGCCTCCAGGGTCCGGGCCTGGTCGCCGAACGTGGGGCGCGCGCCGAGGTTCAGCATCGCCCCGTGCACCCCGCCACGCCACGCCACGCGGGCCGCATACACCCCATCGGGCGGCAGCAGCTTGCGCGGGGGCGGCGGCGCCAGGTTGACGGTCGGCACGCCGATGGCGCGTCCCCGCCCTGCCCCGCGCACCACGCTCCCGGTGACCGCGTAGGGCCGCCCCAAGGCGTGCGCCGCCGAGTCGAGGTCGCCACCCGCCACCTCGCGGCGGATCAACGAACTGGAGACGGGCCGGCCGTCGATCATCACCGCCGGCACAACGTCCACCGCGAAACCGTCCCTCTCGCCGAGCTGCCGCAGGAACGCCACGTCCCCGGCGCGAGCCCGCCCGAAGCCGTGGTCGTAGCCGATGACCAGCTCCGCGACGTGGAACCGTTCCTCGAGCACCTCGCGCACGAACCGCTCCGGTGGGAACTCGGCCAGCTCGTGCGTGAAGGGGACGAACGCCACCCGGTCGAGCGGCGACTGCGCGAGTATGAGCCGCTTCTCGTCCGGCGTCGTGAGCAGCAGCGGCGCGGCTTGCGGGTTCACGACCTCGAGAGGGTGCGGGTCGAACGTGACCAGCAGGCTCGTCCCGCCCCGCGCCGTCGCGCGCCGCGCGATCTCCTCGAGCACCGCCCAGTGCCCGCGGTGCACGCCGTCGAAGGTGCCGACCGTCGCGACGACGCCGTTCACGAGACCAGCACCACCAGCGGCGCGTACAGGCCGTCGCGGTATTCCGCGACCGCCAGCAGCTCGCCGGACGAGGTCACGGCCACCGGGCCCTCGTGCACCGCGCCCGCCTCGATCTTCCCCCCGTGGCGCACGCGCGTGGCGGCGTCGGCCCCGACCTCCACGGCCGGCAGGTGCGCCACCGCCTCACGCAGCGGCCGGAGCGCCGCCTGCAGCGTCGCCGGCGCCGCACCTTCGAGCGCGAGCGCGTCGGCGACGTCCCACGGCCCGATGCCGGTGCGGCGCAGTGCGCCGAGGTGCGCCCTGGTGCCGAGCGCGCGGCCGACGTCCCGTGCGAGAGCCCGGACGTAGGTGCCCGACGAGCACTCCACCTCCACGTCCACCTCCGGCAGCGCGACGCGCCGCGCCTCGAGCCGGCGCACCACGACGGCCACCGGCTTGAGGTCGACCGCCTCCCCGCGCCGCGCCAGCCGGTAGGCGCGCTCGCCGCCCACCTTCTTCGCGGAGACCGCCGGCGGCACCTGCTCGGTGCGCGCCGCGACCGCGGCCAGCGCGCCGCGCACGGCCCCCGCATCGAGCCCCCGCCACGACTCGTCGCTCAGCGTCACCGCCCCGTCGGCGTCATCCGACGCCGTCTCCGCCCCGAAGCGTATCGTCCCCGCGTATCGCTTCGTGAGGACGCCTACGAAACGGGCGAGCCGCGTGGCCCGCCCCGCGAGCACGATCAGGAGACCGCTCGCGCCGGGGTCCAGCGTGCCCGCGTGGCCGACGCGGCGCTCGCCCAGAAGGAGGCGCACCGTCGCCACGGCGTCGTGCGACGTCGGCCCGCACGGCTTGTCCACGAGGAGCAGGCCGTCGATCAGGCGACGCCGTCCTCCCCGCCACCCTCGAGACGCTTGAGCTGCGCGAGCACCGACGCGATGTGCGAGGCGTGGTCCACGTTCTTGTCGAACTCGAAGACGATCTCCGGCACTGTCCTGAGGCGCAGCTTCCGGCCCACCTCGTGCCGCGCGGCGCCGGCCGCGCTGGCGAGTCCTTCGAGGGTCCGTTCGATGTCGGCGTCGTCGCCGTGCACCACCACGGAGACCACCGCGCGCTTGAGGTCGGGCGTGGTGTGCACGCCGGTCACCGTCACGAGGCCGATGCGGGGATCGCGCAACCCCGTCTGCAGGAACGGCGCGACGATCTCGCGGATGGCCTCCGCCACGCGTTGCGGGCGCCGACCCTGGGACTTCACCGGTACTCCAGCTGGCTGGTGACCACGTGGACCAGGGGGTGGCCGGCCACGAGGTTGTCGCAGGACGCGAGGACCTCTTCGGCGTGGCGGCGCTCGGTGCTCACCACGCTGCACGCCAGGGCGGCGCGTTGCCACGCGTCGTGGTGGTCCACCTCGGCCGCGGAGACGTTGAACCGCTGGTGGAGCCGGTCCTTGAGGCTCTTCAGCACCCGGCGCTTGTCCTTGAGCGACTGGCAGCCGGCGAGATGCAGCTCCCACGTCCGGACGCCTACGATCACGCCGCTACTCCGTGCGGGACGGGCCCGCCGCCTCGAGGGTGCGCGCCACGCTGTCGACGCGGTAGACCTCGATGATGTCGCCGACCTTGAGGTCGTTGAAGTTCTCGATGCCGATGCCGCATTCGAGGCCGTCCTTGACCTCCTTCACGTCGTCCTTGAAGCGGCGGAGCGACGCGAGGGCGCCGTCGTTCACCTCGACGCCGTCGCGGACCACGCGCGCCTTGGCCGCCCGCTGGATCACGCCGCTCCTTACGAAGCATCCCGCGATGACGCCGACGCCGGAGATCTTGAACAGCTGGCGGACCTCGGCCTCGCCGAGGACCACTTCCTTCCGGACCGGCTTGAGGAGCCCCTCGAGCGCGGCCTTCACGTCCTCGACCGCCTCGTAGATGATCTTGTAGAGCCGGATGTCCACGTGCTCGCGGGCCGCGGAGGCCCGGGCATTGGAATCGGGGCGCACCTGGAAGCCGATGACGATGGCGCCCGACGCCTTGGCCAGGAGGACGTCGCCGTCGGTGATGGAGCCGACGCCGCGGTGCACGACCTCGACCCGCACCTCGCCGGTCGACAGCTGGCTCAGCGCGTCGGCGAGCGCCTCGGCCGGACCGCCCTGGTCGGCCTTGATGATGAGCCGCAGGACGCCGGCCTCGCCGGCCGCGCGCTGCGCGAAGAACTCCTCCAGCGTCACGCCGGCGCGGCTGGTGCGGCGGTTCTGGGCCTCGCGGTCCAGCCGCTGCCGCTTCTGCGCGATCTCGCGCGCCTGCACGCTGTCCACCACGACCGTGAACGCATCGCCCGCCTGCGGGATGCCCTCGAGACCGAGCACCTGCACCGGAGTGGAGGGCCCCGCCTCGTGCACGGGCCGGCCGCGCTCGTCCTGCAGCGCGCGCACCCGGCCGGCGTACAGGCCGCAGATGAAGCTCTCGCCCGTCCGCAGGGTGCCGCTGGTGATCAGCACCGTCGCGACCGGGCCCTTGCCCGGGTCGAGCGAGGATTCCAGCACCGCGCCGACCGCCGCGCGGGCGGGATTGGCCTTGAGGTCGAGCAGCTCCGCCTGAAGCAGGATCTGGTCCAGGAGCTGCTGGACGTTCGTGCCCTTCTTCGCGGAGATCTGGGTGTGGAGCGTCGTCCCGCCGAACTCCTCGAGCACGACCTGCTGCTGCAGCAGCTCGCGCTTGACCTTCTCCACGTCCGCGGTGGGCAGGTCGATCTTGTTGATCGCGACGATCATCGGCACGCCGGCGTTCCTGGCGTGGCTGATCGCCTCGACCGTCTGCGGCATCACCTGGTCGTCGGCCGCGACCACCAGGACGACGATGTCCGTGACGTGCGCGCCGCGGGCCCGCATCGCCGTGAACGCCTCGTGGCCCGGCGTGTCGAGGAAGGTGATCCGCCGGCCGTCGGGCAGCACGACGTTGTGCGCGCCGATGTGCTGCGTGATGCCGCCCGCCTCGCCCGCGATGACGTTCGTCTTGCGGATGAAGTCGAGGAGCGACGTCTTGCCGTGGTCCACGTGGCCCATCACCGTCACCACCGGGGGCCGCGCCTGCAGCTCCTCCGTACCCTCCGCGGCGACCGTCTCCTCCGCTTCGGCGGCGTACTCCTCTTCCCGCACCGCCTGGAAGCCGTACTCCGAGCAGATCAGCTCGATCTGGTCGAAGTCGAGGCGCTGGTTCACCGTGACCATCAGCCCGAGTTCCTTGAAGGCGAACTGCACCAGCTGCGACGGCGGCACCTTCAGGATCTGGCCCAGCTCCGCCACCGAGATGAACTCGTTGACGTGGACCAGGGTCTTCTCGCGCTCCTTCTCCTCGGCGGCCCGCTGGGCCTCGAGGTCGCGGAAGCTCACGTCGTCTACGTGGCGGCGCACGCCCTTCTTCGCGGGGCCGCGGATGGAGGCCAGCGTCTTGGCGACGTTCGCCGCCACGGCCTCCTGGTCCACCGCCCACTTCTTCCCCTTCTTGCGCTTGCCCTTCTTGTCCCGCCCGGCCGACGGCCGACGGTCGTCCGCGGTGGTGGCGGGCCCGGGCGCGCCCGATGCCACGGGCCGCGGCGGCGCCATCGCCCCGGGCACCCCGCTGGCCACCGGCTTGGGCCGGGCCGACGGCAGGCGCTCGACGCGCTGGGGGACGAACGGCGGCGCCCGGTGCGGCGCCGGGGACACATAGGTGCCCATCGGCGTCAGGGGCGCGACGTGCTCGGCCGGCGGGGCGGGTGCGCCTGCGACGGGCGCCACGGGCGCCTCGGGCAGGGCCGGGGCCCCCAGCTCGGGCGCGTCCGGCGCCACGGCCGCCATGCCGGGCTCCACCTCCACCACGTCGACCTCGTCCCTGGGCTGCAGCTCGGGCGGGAAGAGATCGGTGACGGCGAGTCCGGGCTGCTCTTCGGGTTCCGGCTCGTCCTTGAAGAGGGCGACGACGGGCGGCGGATTCGCCGCGGCCTCGGCGGCCGCCAGCGCGGCCTGCTCGGCCTCCTGCACGGCCACTTCCGCGGCGGTGCGGCGCCGGCGCTTCGGCTTGGCGACCTCGGCCGGCTCCCCATTCTTCGCGGCTTCCTCGACCTTGGGCTTCGCGCTCCGGCGGCGCCCCTTCGCGGGGGCCGCGGCCTGCCTGTCCTTGCGCTTTTCCCGTTCGAAGCGCGCCCGGACCCGCGCGACCTTGTCGTCCTCCAGCGAGCTGAGGTGGCTGCGGACGTGGATGTCCATCTCACGCAGCGTGGCGACGAACTCCTCGCTGGTGACGCCGAACTCCGCTGCCAGATCGTGCACCCGCATACTCATAACCTGACCTTCTCCCCGCGGACTTCCGCCTCCAGGTACGCGCGCAGCCCGCGCGCCAACTGCCGGTCCAGCACCGCGACACCGTGCACGGGGGGCCGCCCGAGTATCCGGCCGAACTCCTCGGCCGTCGGGCCCGTCAGCACGTCCACACCTCGATGGGTCGCCAAGGCGACGAGCCGGTCCCGCGCCCGCGGGCTGGCGTCCCGCGCCAGCACGAGTCCCTCGGCCACCCCGCGCCGCAGCGCCTCGCGCGCGGCGTCCACCCCGATCGCGAGCCGGTGCGCCTTGGCGCCGAGCCCCAGGAGGCCCGTCCCGGCCCGCATCCTGTCCATCACCCCTCCGGAGCGGGCGGAGCGGCGGGTGCTTCCCCGCCCTCGGCGGGCTTCTGGTTCTCGCCCTCGTCCTCCGTGGACAGCTCGTCGATCAGCGCCACCAGCCGCTCCGTCATCTCCGGCGCCATCCCGGGGATCTTGCCGATCTCCTCACGCTCCAGATCCAGGAGGTCGGAGAAGGTCCGGTAGCCGGCCGCGTCCAGCACCGCCAGCAGGTCGGGCGTGAGGCCGCCCAGCTCCGCCAACTTGATGTCGGCCACGTCCTCGGTCTCCGACTTGAGCGGCGGCAGCGGCGCGAAGAGCGGGCCCTCCCCACCGCGCTCGAGCCACTCGCGGCTCGAGTACAGATCGATCTTCCAGCCGGTGAGCTCCGAGGCGAGGCGCACATTCTGGCCGTTACGGCCGATGGCGAGACTCAGCTGGTCCTCGTCCACGATCGCCTGGACCGTCTTGGTGTCGGGGTCCGAGAAGACGCGCGCCACGCGGGCCGGCGCCAGCGACAGACGGGCGAACCGCTCGGGGTCCGAGCTCCACGGCACGATGTCGATGCGCTCGCCGCTCAGCTCGTTCACCACCGCCTGCACGCGGCTGCCCTTGAGGCCCACGCACGCGCCCACCGGGTCGACGCCGTCGTCGCGGCTGAACACCGCGATCTTCGTGCGGCTCCCCACCTCGCGCGCCGTGGCGCGGATATCCACGATGCCCTGCTGGACCTCCGGCACCTCGAGCTTGAAGAGCGCCTTCACGAACATCGGGTCGCCGCGGCTCAGGATGAGGCGCGGGCCCTTCGGCGTCTCCTCGAGCCGCTTCAGCACGGCGCGGATGGAGTCGTTCTGATGGAAGTGCTCGCGGTGGTTCTGCTCGCGGTAGGGAATGATGGCCTCGGCCTCGCGGAACTTGGCGAGCATCACGACGATCTTGCCGCGCTCGATCTGCTGGACCTCGCCGGAGAGCAGTTCGCCCACGCGGTCGGCGAACTCCTCGCGGATCCGGGCCCTCTCGCCCTCCCGCACCCGCTGGATGATGCGCTGCTTCGCGGCCTGCACCGCCGTGCGCCCGAACTCCGAGAACTCGACGTCCCGTTCGAGGACGTCGCCCACCTGGAAGTCCGGATCGTCGAAGCGCGCCTCCTCCAGGGTCACCTGGCGGCTCGGGTCCTCGACCTCCTCCACCACCTCGAAGAGCGTGGTGATCTTGATCTGACCGTTCATCTCGTCGATGTCGATGTCGGCCCGCACGTTGGGGCCGAACTTCTTGGCCAGGGCCGCGAGCACTCCGTCCCTCAGCAGGTCGCGCAGCTCCCCGCGCTCCAGCTGCTTCGTGGCCGACAGCTCGCGAAAGGCCGCCAACAGATCCGCGCTGATCATCCCGTTAGCTCCACGCGCGCCTACCATTCCACCGCGAGGCGCGCTTCCTTGATCGCCGACAATGACACGACCCGCCGTTCGCCCTTCGGGAACTCCAACTCCACGGCCGGCTCCGGTTCATCCACGGCGGCCCCGGCCCGGACCTGGAAGCGCCCGCCCAGCGACGGCACCAGCACATCCACCAGCCTGCCCTGGAAGCGGCGCCACTCGTCCACCCGCCGGAGCGGGCGGTCGAGGCCGGGGGACGAGACCTCCAGCACGTAGCGCCCCTCGCCCAGCCCGATACCGTCGAGCCACGCTTCCAGCGCGCGGCTCACGTGGGCGCAGTCGTCCACGGTGACGCGGTGGCCGGGGGCGGCGTCGAGCCGCTCCATGCGCACCGAGAGCAGCGGCCGCCGCGCGGTCCCCCCCTGCCTGACCTCGACCAGCTCGAAGCCGAGGCCGGTCAGCCGCGAAGCGATCTCCTGCTCGAGATGGGGAAGGAACGCCACGCGGAAAACCCCTAAAAAAGAAAATGTGGGGCCGTCAACCCCACATCCCAACTGCAGGCGCCACTGTCCGCCAGCAAGGAAAACCTACCCGCGCCCCGGCCCGGCGTCAAGACGACGGCGGCCCTCGTGCCGGGCAGTGTGAACGGGGCAGTGAGAAGTCGTGGACAAACGCGCAGTGGTACTACGGTGACAAGTGGGAAGGAGCCGCCGGCTCGGCGGGCCGGCCCAGGTACGCCACCATCCGGCCCCCGTCGCCCTTCGACCCGCGGTGAGAGAAGAACCGCCCGGAGTCGCAGGCGGTGCACAGCGGGGAGCTGGTGACGTCGGCGACGCCGAGCCGCCGCGCCCGCTCGGCCAGCGCCGCGCGCAGGTCCAGCCGCTCGCGCTCGCCGCTTGACATGCCGCGGACCGCCCAGGCGACCTCGGGCCCCACCTCGTAGCACTTCCCGCAGACGGCGACGCCGAAGTGGACCGCCACGTCCTGCACCATCGCCCCGCTGCTCCGGCAGAAGGCGCGCAGGCCGGCGTCGAACATCCCCGCGGCCACGCCGCGCCAGCCGACGTGCAACAGGCCGAGACCGCGGCCCCTCTTGTCCGCCAGGTAGATGGGGACGCAGTCGGACACCGTAA